>Ga0247727_10010921_pt1 | contig 15972 bp, 15 predicted proteins | sample WisWelCaveWW1625_FD_202498 | JGI IMG/M metagenome (GOLD analysis project Ga0247727, IMG submission 202498) | Biofilm microbial communities from Wishing Well Cave, Virginia, United States - WW16-25 | ecosystem: Environmental > Aquatic > Deep subsurface > Groundwater > Cave microbial mat | place...
CGAATCGGAGCCGGCCACCGCCAGCCCCTGGCCCCGCGCCAGCCACAAGTATCCCGCCGCCGTCACCACCGCCATGACCAAGGCAAAGAATCCCAGCATTACCCAGGTTTCACTCATCCGGCTTCCTTCATAGGGCTTCCGTCACAGCTTGACTTGCACAATCTTGCGGATTACCACGTGCGCCAGACACAGGCAGACCACCGAGGCGGTGATCAACATCCGGCCCTTCGGATGCGTCACCAGGATTTGCAGGTAGGCGGGGTTGACGGCGAGCATGACCCCGGCAACCACCAGCGGGATGATGGTCAGCACCAGGCCGGTGAGCCGCCCGTGGGTGGCGATGGCGCGAATCTCGCCCCGCAGCGCAAACCGCTCCCGAATGGTCTCGCTGAGCCGGCTGAGCACCTCGCCGAGCTTGCCGCCGGCCCGGCTCTGAAGCAGCACGGCGGCGGCGAAGAAGCGGACGTCGATCAGGGGCACCCGGTGGGCCAGATTGGCCAGCGCGCGCTCCCAGCCCACGCCCAAGCCGCGCTCGTCGTGGGTCTTGCGCATCTCCACCGACAGCGGCGGCGAGCTCTCGGCGGCCAGCATTTCCAAGCTGGCGGCAAAAGGATGCCCGGCCCGCAAGGCCCGCGACAGGAAGTCCAGCGCTTCCGGAAGCTGCTCCTCGAACTTGAAAAGCCGCGCCGCCCGCAGCCGCATGACGTAGAAATAGGGGGCCAGCCCGCCCGCCCCGGCCAGTCCCAAGCCAGCCCAGGCCGGCAGCCAGCTCAGGTTTAGGCCTGCGGCCAGGATCACCGAGGCGGCCAGCAGCATCATAGCCGTCAGCCGGCCCACCGACCATGTCAGGCCCGCCTCCGCGATGCTCTTCTTCAGACCCTCGACAAAGTCAAACTGCCGCAGCAGCCCGGCCCACAGCGACACGCTGCTGAGGTCGTCGCTCTTCAGCAGCGTCAGTCCTCCCTCGAGCCCGGAGGACCCCGGGCCCGGATCCTGGCCGGCCGACGCCTCCTCATTGCGCCGCTCCAGAATCATCCAGGCAATCACCACCGCGATCGACGCCAAAAGGAACGTCGCCACGAATACGATCCCGATGGTGAAAGCAGCCAGCATCAGCTCACGGCCTCGCCAAGCTGGCCGAGGTGGGGCGCAGACTGGGGGCCGGACGCAACAATTGCGGCTTCACCAGCACCACCAGCTTCTCGGGGAGCCCCGTCACCAGCACGCTCTGCCGGTCGACCAGCTCGATCTCAGCCTCCATCCGGCCTGAAGCCGCCTCCGGCGCGACGCGCAACCGCAGCCTGCCGCCCTCCGACAGCCGCGGCAGTAATTGGATTCTCACCCCGCGCGCCTCTACCGCCACCGCCCGGTTGTTGCCGGTGGACAGGCGCCAGGCTGATACAACTTGCACCTGCTTTCGCAGTTGCAGCCGGTGCACCGTGCCATCCACGTCCCAGTCCGGCCGGAAAGCGAGCACCTGGAGCTGGTCGCCCTTCCGGGGCGCCACCAGCCGGGACTGGAACTCTTCCAGGGCAGCCGGCTCTGCGCCTGCAAACCGCACCTGGAACCGCACGTCGTCGTCGGTCGCTCCGGGCGGCGATCGAAGGCCGGAGGCCGCCTTTGCCGCCGCCGGCGCCGCCGCACTGGCTCGCAGAACCCGGTTCGGGGCCGGCAACCCCCGGTCCTGGAACAGCGTGGCCAGCTCGCGCAGCGGCGCCGCCGGCTTCTCCTCATCCAGCGGATTGCGCAGCACCACCCGTATCCGCGCCCCCGCGTCGGCCACCCCCAACGTCTCGGCTTCGCCCGGCTTGGCAAGCACGGTCAGCACCGCCGGCGCTGACGATCGCTCCTTGGTCTCGGCCGGCACCGCCAGCACCAGCACCGCGTGCAGAATGGTCCGCAATTCGGCCTCGCCGCCGCGGGCCCCGCCGCGCACCCGCACCGCCTGCACGTCGACCCTGTGCCCCGGCCGCAGCATCCGCACCACCCCCGGCGAATCGGTGACTTGCAACGACACCGCACGCATGCCCGCCGGCACCGCCAGCGCCGCTCCGCCCGCCATGTCCCTGGACGCCAGCCGCGTCTTGAACAGCGGCTCCCCCTCCGGAATCGGCTGCAGCACCGTCCAGCCCTCCAGTTGCTCCGCCCCGGTGAACGCCCCCTTGGGCGTATCCTTGCCCGCCCACGGCGCCATCTTCACGTCCGACTGTTGCAGCACCGTCCCCGGATCGAGATTGCGGGCCGCCACAACCAGACTTCCCTGTGGCACGCTGCTGCCAGCGTTGCGCAGCTTGCCGGCGATCAATCCGTAGAATATCCCGGTGGCGATCACCGCCACCACAAAGGCGATAACCAACAGCGGGAGCAGCTTCCTCTTCATAGCCGAAACCACATCTCTCCGGTCGAGGGGACCGCTCTAGAAGTACATCACGAACCCCTGAACCGGAAGAATCAGGGCTTCGCACTAAGCAGGTAGGATTTTTGCCGTAGCACTCAAGGGTCTGCGAGCCTGTCACTCCATCGCAGCACCATAACTCCGCGCCGAGATCGATTGCCAGGGCCGCCAGGTGAGCGTTCGATGTTAGATTGCCGAGGGTCCCCAGAGGTCCCCGGGGTGCACGATGGTCGAGCAAGTCCGGCTCAGCCAGACTTCGATCAGACCGAGGGCATCCCCGGCGGCCAACGGCTGCGGGAACACGGCGGGCCGCGTGCTCAGGCGAACAAACGCCAGTATGACGAGATCACCACCTCCCGACGGGCGATCCATGCTAAAGGATGCAGTCGAAAATATCGCTCACCAAGCAGCCCGAACTCCAACCAGTCCAGCTTACGCAGCAAACTTGTCCCTTGCCCACCCAACGACCGAAGATCACCCACCGCCCGCTTATTGGGCGGGCGCATGCCCTGGTTAGAGCGCCTCCACGTCAGGGGTTCTTGCTCAGTTCTGCCTTACTGATCTCGGCGTCCCGGAGAATCTTGGATAGAAGCCCCGGCCCGATGGTTTCGCCGGCGTGGGCCGGCACGACAGTTGTGCGGCCGTCTGGATGGCGCAGGTAGTAGTGGCTGCCTCGAATGCGAACCTCGTGAAACCCCAGCCTCTTTGAGGCCCCCGATGAGCCGCTTGCCGGTGATGCTCGGCAGACGGCTCATGCACTAATGCGAACCCGTTGAACACCGACAAACTCCAGGCCCTCCGCCGGCTCGCCCTCGACCTCCAGGCACAACTCGATAGCCTCTTGGACACGGGACATCAGCTCGTCGAGGGACTTCGCCTGTGTATGGCAGCCCCGCAGGGTGGGAACAGAGGCCACGTAGTAGCCGCCTTCATCCCGTTCCACGACCACGTCGAACTCTCGCGTCATGACCCAATTCTACCCCAGACCTGACAGGCGGGCGCGGTCCAACGACTCCGGCGCTCCGGCGCGGCCGGATCTTGGCCGTCGCTTGCAGCGCCCGATGCTCAGCGCAACCGGGAACATGGGTAACCCTTTCGTCGGTGACCACTGTTGTAATGTAACGGTGGTTCTCAAGATGCAGCCCCGGTGGCCTGGAGTTCCGCCGCCGAGCCCGCCCCGTAAAAGCCGAACCAGGGCTTTGCGGCCTGGAGGCACTGGTTCACCGCCTGGATATTGGCCACGCCTTCCCCCTGGAGCCACTGCTCGAGCGCCGCCGCGCCCTGCTTGGCGAACACTGGCACGCCGTCCTTCCAGGTGGCCCGGCCGCACAGCACGCCCGAGAAGCTCACGCCGGCCTCCCCGGCCCACTCGAGCGACTCGGTGAACTGCTGGTTGCTCACCCCGGCGCTGAGGTAGATGAACGGACGCCGGGCGGCGGCGGCGGCCCGCCGGTATTGCTCCAGGGCGTCCTTGTTGGAATAGGCCGCCGGGCCGGTGTAGCAGCGCGCGCCCTCGGCGAACGCCAGGTTCACCGGCACCTCCACCTTCAGCACGTCGACGCCGTAGCGGTCCTTTGAGAACTCCTCCATGCTGCGGGCCACGATCTCCGGCTTTCGCTTGGCGAACTCGAAGCCCTTCTCGTCGGCGCCGGCGGGGTCGTAGCCGACGAACTCCAGAAAAAACGGGATGTCGACGGCGGCGCACTCGGCGCCGATGCGCTCGATGAAGGCGTGCTTGGCGTCGTTGATTGTGCGGTCCTCCTCCGGGGTGTAGTAGATGAGCACCTTCACCGCCGAGGCGCCCATTTCCTGGAGCCGCCTCACCGAAACGAGCGGCAGCAGGTCGGCCTTGCGCCCCGGCTGAGTATTGTCGTAGCCGCTCTTCTCATAGGCGAGCAGCAGGCCGGCGTTCGGCGAGCGCAGCTTGGCCGCCTCCAGCCCGTACTCGGGATCGAGCAGGATGGCGCTGGCGTGGGGGGTCAGCACGCGGCTCACCGCGGACTTGAACTCGCTCATCTGCCGGGCGGTGATCTGGTCCGGCGGGACGCCGGCGGCCTTGGCCAAAGGCGACCGCAGGGCGCCGCGCTGGTCCATGGCGGCGGCCGCGATCACGCCGCGGGCATTGGAAACTTCCTGCATTCCCTTCATTTTTCCGGCGCTGAGTTTCACGTCAGAATCTCCTTTGTGGTCTGGGCCGCGCGCAGGCGGCGGAAGAATCGTTGGGCCGTGGCGACATCGCGCAGGATCTGCCCCCGCAGCGCCTCCGGCGTGGGAAACCGGATCTCGTCGCGGATCCGGCCCCAGAAGGCCACCTCGATCCGGACAGGGTCGGCGCCCTCCAGCGGCTCGAGCAGGTGGGTCTCGATGGTCAACTCGGTCCCTCCGAAGGTGGGACGAAACCCGACGTTGGTGACCGACGGCCAGCGGCGGTGAGACCCCAGGTCTTGGGTACAGGTGATATACACGCCGCGGGCCGGCAGCAGGCCGCTCTGCGGGGCCAGGTTCAGCGTGGGGACGGTGCGGCGGGCGCCCACGCCGTGGCCAGCCGCCACGCCGCCCTCCAGGCAAAACACCCGCCCCAGCAGCCGCGCGGCCCGAGCGACATCCCCGGCCGCCACCAGCTTGCGGATGCTCGAGCTCGACACCGCCTCGCCCCGCCACACCACCGGCTGGACGATCCGGACTTCGAACCCCAGCCGCTGTCCGCAGCTCTCCAGGTCGGCGACCGCGCCCGACTGGCCCCGGCCGAACCGGAAGTTGTCCCCGACTACCACTACCCGGGCCGCCAGACGCTCCACCAGAATCCCGCCCACGAACTCCGCCGGTGTAAGCGCGGCCACCTCCGGGGTAAACGGGAGAACCAGGACGGCCTCGATTCCAGCCTGCTCGAACAGCCGCACCCGCTGGCCAACCGTGGTGAGAAGCTGCGGGGCGCGCTCCGGCGCAACCACCGTGGTCGGATGTGGATCGAAGGTCAGCGCCGAGGGCGTGAATCCTCCCGCCCGCGCGGCATCCACCACTTCGCCCAGGATGCGGGCATGGCCGGCGTGCACGCCGTCGAAATTGCCGATGGTCAGCGCCGAGGGTCCGAAGCCGGCCGGGACCTGGTTGGCTGCCGTGTAGACCCGGAAGGACATCAGCCGCCATCCTCCTCGAGGATCTCCGGGGGGGCGCCGGCTGCCGTGAAGACGCCGCGCGACATCAGCCGCCACCCTCCACCACGATCTCCAGCCCGTCGTAGGCCAGCTCGACGTTGGCCGGCAGCGCGCGGTTGGTTTCCTCGTGGGCCAGGTCGTGGCAGATGTGGGTGAAGTACGCCCGGCGCGGACGGAGCTGTTCCACCCATCCGAGCGAGCGCTCGATGGTCGAGTGCGTGGGGTGCGGGCTGTGGCGCAGCGCGTCGAGAAACAACACGTCGAGGTCCTGTAGCATCTCGAGCGAGCCCGCCGGGATGTCGCTGTGGTCGGTCAGGTAGGCCGCCCGGCCGAAGCGGAATCCCACGATCTGGCGGGGCCCGTGCATCACCGGCACCGGCGTGAAGCGCAGCCCGAACAGCTCCACGCCGGCGTCATCCATGGGGTGCGCCGCCAGCCGCGGAATGCCTCCGCCGCAATGGTTCGTCGCCTCGAACACGTACCGGAACACGCGCTGGATGTTGGCCAGCGCGTCCGGGCGGGCGTAGATGGGGATCTGCTCCGCGCGGCCGTAGTTGAACGGACGCAGGTCGTCCAGGCCGAGGATGTGGTCGGCGTGGGAGTGGGTGTAGAGCACCGCGTCCAGGGTGCGGAACCCGGCGCGCAGGGCTTGGGCGCGGAAGTCGGGACTGGTGTCGATCAGCACGTGACGCCCGCCGTAGCTCACCAGCACCGACGGGCGCAGCCGCTTGTCGCGCGGGTCCTCGGAGCGGCACACGCGGCAGTCGCAGCCGATGGTCGGAACCCCTACGCTGGTGCCCGAGCCGAGCACGGTGATGCGAACCGGTCCGATCGGCGGCATCTAGGCCTTCCCGGCCGCCCTGGTCTTCTCGACCGCCTGCACGTAACGGAAGCGAAGCTCGGTGACCGTGTTGTCGAGCAGGCGCTGCTCTTCGAAGGAGAGGTTGCCCTTGGTCTTGTCTTGCAGCACGCCCAGCAGGTCGATGGTGTGGCGGGCGCCGTCCAGGTCGCGACGCGGCTCCCGCTCGCCCTCTTCGGGGTACATCCCCAGTTGCGCCTCGGCCTGAAAGGCCAGTGACAACGCCAGAACCTCGAAGCTGGCCGGGGGCAGAGCCGCGTAGCGCGGCGCCGGCTCCGGCGCCGGCTCGACGCTCGGCGCGGCGGCTGCGGTCCCGGGCTCCTCGACGCCCTCCAGCGCCTCACCCTCGGAACTGAACCGGCGCCGGTCGGTGACCTTGATCTCCGGCTCGGAAGGCTTCTCGTCCATAGCGTCTTATTTTAGCGTAGAGCTTCGGAGTAGAGCCGCACCCGGCGCCCGCATGGCGGATCATCTCCACCGCCGCGCCCTCGGCTGCCAGCGCCGGAACCGGCCGGGTCGAAATGCTCCATTCCGCAGCGTCTCATTTTAGCGTAGAGCTTCGGAGTAGAGCCGCACGCGGCGAGGGGCCCCGTCGGGAAAGCGCAGGCGATGCTCGGTCGAAGCCGCATGCCGCACCATTTCCACCGTCGCGCCCTCGGCTGCCAGCGCCAGGGCCGGGCGGGCCGAAACGCTCCATTCCGCCGCGCCGCCGGTTTGCTCGACCTCGACCGCGGAGTCGCCGGGGCCCAGTGAGATGCGGCGGGTCAGGCCGGGACCGTTCATCTCGATCACGCCGGGCGCCGCCGCCCGCGCCTCGAGCGCGACGCCGGCATCGAGCGAGGCGCCCGCCAGCATCGGGGCGGGTTTGGGCTCCTTGAGCAGCAGCTCGATCATACGTCCGCCCAGACGGGGGGAGAACGCGGCGCGGGCCTTGGGGTTTTCGAGGATCCATTCCGGCGCCCCGTCGCGATCCAGATCGTACTGATAGGTGAGGGTTTCGTCCGGCGAGATCACCGCCAGCGCCAGCGGCAGCTCCATCCTCCGCCCGCCTTCCCGGACCTCCAGCTTCCACCGGTACAGGCCCGGGCGCGGGACAACCCCGGAGGCGTTGAGCACCGCCTCGCGCTCCAGGTTGGCGCCGATCGAAACCTCCACCCGCGACGGCGAGAAACGCAAGCCCTCCCCCGAGGCCGCCACTTCGAACGTGCGGATCTCGTCGGAATGGTTGCGCAGGTGGATGCGGTACTGGCGGCGCCGGGGGAGCACCAGCGTCGCCAGGTGGGGGCGGACCCGAAACGCGGCGTTGGGGCGGAGCTGCAAGGCCTCCTCCGGCTCGATCCGAACCGAGCAGAATGGCCCGAGCGGCACGGTGATCGACTGGGCGATTCTTCCGTCGGCCTCGACGGCCAGCGTCACCGCGTCGCCCGGCAAGGCGTCGGCCGGGACGTCGATGCGGTAGTCGATCTCGGCCGGGGTCCGCGCCTCGGTCTGGAAGCGCCATCCGGGGGGCGCAAGCAGCCGCGAGCGGGCCGCCAGCTCCGCCGAGGAGAAGGTCGCCTTCACCACCGCAGTGGCCCCCAGGATGAGCCGGCTCGGCGCCTGGAGAAACGCCGAGGTGTCGGGAAGCTCCATCCCCAGCCCCACGCGGGACCGAAAATCGGGCGGCTTGCCGGCTGGAATGCGGATGCGCAGCCGATGGTTCTTCTCGTCCCAGTCGAGGTTGCGGAGGTGGGCGGCGGTGAGCAGCGGCCCTCGCGGCTGGCGGGCCAGCTCGAGCACCGCTTCGGCCTCCGCCGGCGCGACGAATTCCATGGCCAGCACGCCGTTCTCGAGCGCCACCGAGACCAGCTCGGCGCCGGCCCACACCAGCCGCTCATCGGGAGCGAACGCCGAGCACGTCGGGCAAACCTCGGGAGAGGCCAGCGGCAGGTTGATCGGCATCAGCAATGCCTGGCGCGGCGGCAGGTTCAGCCCCACCAGGATCTGCCGGCCGGTCTTGGGATCGATCACCGCCAGGGACTGCACGGCCGGCGCCTTATCGCTGAAATTGAGCGCCGAGAGAAACGCCGGGCCGCGGGGGGCGGGCGAGGCCAGCAGCGCGATGTGGAGCGAAGAGGGAACCGGCGGCGATTGGGCCGGCGGCGGGCGCGGCGTCATGCCGGCGAGCAAACGGCCGAAGTGACGCACGAGCGCGCCGGTGCGGGCCAGCGCCGCCGCCTGAGGACGCGGCTCGCCGTCCGCGCCCAGGGCCGGGGCCCGCTCCGGCGCAGCACGTCCTTCCACCACCGCCGACCAGTTCAGCGCCTTGACGCCGGCGGCGATTGCGGCCCGCGCGGCCAGCAGATAATTTGACGGGTCGGAGAGCCGGGCGTCCTGACCCGAAACCCACCCGGCGTCGAAGCCCGACAGGATCTCCTGTTTGCGCACCAGCCGCCGCAGAAGGATCAGGTCCGACGCCGCCAGCAGCCGGTGTTCCCCGGCGGGAAACCAGACCTCGCCCCGGCCCCCCAGCTCGTCCAGAATCGGACCGCCGCGGGAGCCGCGGTAAGGGTCAAGCGCGGGGTCCGGCGCCTCGCGCTCCAGCCACACCCGCAGACCCGCCTGCCGCGCCAGCCGCACGAACTCCGCCGCGTCCCGGTCCTGTTGCCGCTCCGGGTTGCGGCCGGGAATCTGGACCGCGTTGAAGCCCATCGCCTTGAGGCTCACCAGCCGCGCCGCCCACAGATCTGGCGGGCAGTCCCAATAAGGGAACGACGCGCTGTAGACCACCAACAGCGCCGGGGCCAGCCAGCCGCTCACCGCGCTCCTCGCAGCCGGTAATGCTCGGTGGCGGTGATGCGCACCAGCCGCGCCCGCGCGCCGATCCGGCCGGCCAGCGCCGGGGCCAGCCAGCCGCTCACCGCACTCCTCGCAGCCGGTAGTCCTCGGTGGCGGTGATCCGCACCAGCCGGCACATCTCGAACAGCCGGGACCGCGCCCGCGCACCGATCCGGTCGGCCAGCGTGTCGTGGACCGAGTACTTGCCGGAGGCGGGGTTCTTCGAAGCCACCACGTCTCCCAGGTCCGGATCCGGCAGATTGGTGGTGACGATGGTCGCCTTCTTCTCGTTGTAGCGGTGGTTGATGATGGAGAAGATTGTGTCCTCCACCCACTCGATGACGCGGTGGGCCCCCAGATCATCAAGCAGCAGCACCTCAGCGTCCATCACCGCCTGATAGGCGCCCCGCTCGCTCGACCCCGCCGACTCGTTCCATCCGGACATGATGCGGTCGAGCAGGTTGCGGTAGTCGAAGAACAGCCCCTGGAAGCCCTTGTCGAGCAGACCTTTCAGAACCGCGACGGCCAGGTGGGTCTTACCCACGCCGGGCAGTCCCATGAGGATCAAGCCCGGTTTGTCGACCGCCGGATACTGGCGAACGAAAGCGCGCGCGTCCACCCAGACCTTGCTCAGCGCTTCGTTGGCGATGCGGTTCTCTGGCCGCGTGTCGAAGTTGTCGAACGTGGCTTGCTCGAAGCGCGGCGGGATGGAGGCCGACTCGAGCAGCCGGGCCGGCCCTCGCGAAGGGTTGCACAGGCACCGCTCCACCCCGCTGACCTCGCCGCGCACCACCGGACGCCACCCCGTGCCATCGCAGAATCGGCAGTTCTCTTCCGCCATCGCTAGCCTTTGATCACTCCCATGGGCCGCAGCCGCGCCACCTTGCCGGCCAGCCCGGCCTGCACGACCACCTCGATCACTTCGTCCACGTCCTTGTAGGCCTCCGGGATCTCCTCGAGAATTCCATCGCGGGACTCGCTGCGCACCAGGATACCCTGTTCCTCGAGCTGCTTCTGGACCTGGCGGGCGTCGCGCCCCTTTTTGGCGGCGGTGCGGCTCATCAGGCGCCCGGCCCCGTGACAGACGCTGCCGAAGGTCTCCCGCATGGATCCCTCGGCTCCCGCCAGCACCCACGACGCGGTCCCCATGCTGCCCGGGACCAGCACCGGCTGGCCGACCTCGCGATAGGCCTCCGGGATCTCGCGGTGGCCCGGCGGATAGGCCCTGGTGGCTCCCTTGCGGTGTACCAAAACATCCCGTTTCTCGCCGTCCACCTCATGCCGCTCGTGCTTGGCGATGTTGTGGCACACATCGTAGACCAGATCCAGGCGGGCTTGGTTTCCGAAAACTTTGGTGAAGGAGCGCCGCAGGAAGTGCAGGATGGCCTGCCGGTTGGCCCAGGCGAAGTTGGCGGCCGCCCGCATCGCTCCGAGGTAGGCCTGGCCCTCGGGGGAGGAAATCGGCACGCAGGCCAGTTGCCGGTCGGGCAGCGTGATGTTGTACCGCTTCATGGCCGCGCCCATTTGGGCCAGGTAGTCGGTGCAGACCTGGTGGCCCAGGCCCCGCGACCCGGAATGGATCAGCACCACCACCTGCCCCTCGGCCAGGTTCATGGCCTGGGCCGCGGCCTCGTCGTGTATTGATTCAACATACTGGATCTCGAGGAAGTGGTTGCCGCTGCCGAGGGTGCCGATCTGGGGCCGGCCGCGCTGCTTGGCCCGTTGGGACACCTGGCCGGGGTCGGCGTCGTCGAGCGCGCCGCCGGCCTCGGCGAATTCGGCGTCCCGATCCTCCCCGTAGCCGTTTTCGGCCATCCAGCGCGCGCCCCGCAGCAGCACTTCGTCGAGCTGCTTTTCGGTGATGGCGACGAAACCCGACCCGCCGACGCCGCACGGAACGTCGCGGAACACCTGGTCGACCAGCTCCTTCAGCCTGGCGCGGACGTCCTCGGCGGGGAGCGTGGTCCGCACCAGCCGCACCCCGCAGTTGATGTCGAATCCCACCCCACCCGGGGACACCACGCCGTGGGTGAGGTCGGTGGCCGCCACGCCGCCGATGGGGAACCCGTAGCCCTGGTGGATGTCGGGCATCGCCAGGCTCGGCCCCACGATGCCCGGCAGCGTGGCCACGTTCATGGCCTGCTCGAGCGACAGGTCCTTGCGGATCTGCTCGAGCAACGCGCGGCTGGCGTAGACCACCACGTCGGTGCGCATTCCGCGCTGGGGATCGCGGCGGATCCGGTGTCGCAGCCCGTCGATGGATTCCAGTTCCATTTCAGATATCGAGGTAAACCTCGGCCGACCAGCCCTCCGCGGTCTCCTTCACCAGGAGCTGGTGGTAGGTGACGCCCTTCACGATCAGCCGGGCGGCATGGCGGGAAGCGTCGCGCGGCTCGCCGAATCCGGTTCCCGCCACGCGGTGAGACCCCAGTTCCCGGACCTGGAAATGGTGAAACGCCACCTGCCTTCCATCCATCCAGTAGAGCACCTCGCTGAGCCAGTTCACAAGCAAGGACTCAGGGTCCTCGCCGGCGGCCTCGAGCGGGTACTCGATGAGCCCGGCGACGCCGCCGGTCTCGAGCGCAATCGACCCCATGGCCTCGGCCGCCTGCTCGAACAACTCCTCGCGGCTGCGGGCGCGCGCGCGGAAGCCGATGTCGGCGGTGTGCTCCAGAATCTCAAACATTGTCAGCGAGGATGCGCCCGGGAGCTTCGAGCATATCACGCGGCGGCGATCTCACGGCCCCGGCTACAATGCCACTATGCCGGGGACCATTTATCTGGTGGGCACGCCGATCGGCAACCTGGAGGACATCACGTTGCGCGCGCTGCGGGTGCTGCGGGAAGCCGGCCTGATCGCCTGCGAGGACACCCGGCAGACCCGGAAGCTGCTCAACCACTACCAGATCCGCAAGCCGACCGTGAGCTTCCACGAGCACAACGAGGCGTCGCGGGCCGAAGAGCTGGTGGAAAAGGCCGCTTCCGGCATCGACGTGGCGGTGGTAAGCGACGCCGGGATGCCTGTGATCGCCGACCCGGGACACCGCCTGGTGCGGCGGGCCATCGAGCGAGGCGTGCCGGTGGTTCCGGTGCCGGGTCCGGTGGCGGCGGCCGCGGCCCTCACCGCCGCCGGGTTGCCCAGCGAGGCCTTCCGCTTCGGCGGGTTTCTGCCCCCCAAGCGAAACCGGCGCCGCAGCTTGCTCGAGTCGCTGGGCGCCGAGTCCGCAACCCTGGTATTCTACGAGGCCCCGCACCGCATCCTGGACGCGCTCGAGGACGTCGCGGCGGTCTTGGGCCCGCGGCCGGTGGTGGTGGCCAGGGAGCTGACCAAGATCCACGAGGAGTTCCTCCGCGGAACCGCTCCCCAGGTGGCGGCCGAGCTGCGGGCCCGGCCGCAGATTCAGGGCGAGATTACCCTGCTCATCGGCCGGTCGGTCGAGCCGGCGCCGGCCCCGGCCGGTTCGCTGCGCCGCAGGGTCGTCGAGCTCATCTCGGCGGAAAAGCTCGATCGCATGGCGGCTTTGAAGCTGGCCGCCAAAGAGCGGGGCATCTCGAAGCGCGACGCCTACCGCCGCTTGCAACAGGAAGAAGGAGACTGAAATGGCCCTACAAGGAAAGCGAGTCGCTGTGCTGGTCGAGGACTCTTACCAGGAGCTGGAAGTCTGGTACCCGCTGCTGAGGCTCCGCGAAGCGGGCGTCGAGGTCTTTGCCGTCGGCCGCCAGGCCGGCCACACCTACACGAGCAAGCTCGGTTACCCCGTGACGGCCGACCGCGGCATCACCGAAGTCTCGGCCACCGACCTGGACGGCGTCGTCATTCCCGGCGGCTGGGCGCCGGACTACATGCGCCGCCACGCGAGCTTCGTCAACCTGGTGCGGGCGATGAACGGTCTGGGGAAGGTTGTCGCCGCCATTTGCCACGCCGGCTGGCTGCTCTGCTCAGCCGGCGTGGTGCGGGACCGCCGCGCCACCTGCTTTTTCTCGATCAAGGACGACCTGGTCAACGCCGGCGCCACCTACCTCGACGAGCCGGTGGTGGTGGACGGAAACCTCATCACCTCCCGCACGCCGGACGACCTGCCCCACTTCTGCCGGGAAATCCTGCGCGCGCTCGATCGCTGAATCAGTTCCAGAGCAAGTTACAATGGTTCCGTGAAGCTTGTGGCGCGACGGTTTTCCAGCCATGAAGAGGCCGAAGAAGCCGACCGCGAATTCTACCGTTCCCTAACGCCACAGCAGCGCATCGAGATGCTTCTCGAGTTGCTGGAGTTCGTCTGGCCAGGAAAAGATGGCACTCCCCCAAGACTGGAAAGAGTTTGTCGAGTTGCTGAATTCCCGCCACGTTGACTACGTGGTGGTCGGGGCGATCGCGGTCTCTTACCACGCGTATCCTCGCAACACCGGCGACCTCGACGTCCTGATCCGGCCTACCCTGGAAAACTCGCGGCGACTGGCCGGCGTGCTGGCGGAGTTTGGCTTCCGGTCTCTTGGCTTGACGCCAGAGGACCTGATCGAGGCGGGCAAGTTCATCCAACTGGGCGTGCCGCCTCGCCGCATCGACTTGCTGAATCAGGTCAGCGGGGTGGATTTCGAGCAGATCTGGGCCGGCCGGGTTGTGGCGCACGTGGACGGCGTTGCCATGAACCTGATGGGGCGAGAGGAGCTCATCCGGAACAAGCGAGCCTCCGGCCGGGAGAAAGATCGCGTCGATCTAAGGATGCTGGGCGAAACTTGAGTATCCCCTTCCCGCCGGGCGCGGCCCGCCGCCCCCAGCCCCTACACCGCCTTCGGGGGCTTGGTGACGACCTTGTGCTTCTCCTCGTCAAAGTACAGCACCCGGCCCTCCCGGAAACTGTCCACCGCCATCTGGATCGTCACCTGGGCCTTGTAGCCGGTGAGCGCATCCAGCGTGGGCTTCTGGCGCGAGCGGATGCTGTCGAGGAAATTCTGCATGTGGGCGTTGGGACCCTTGTCCTCGACCGGGATGACAACCTTGTCCGATCCCCACTTCTTGGTGAACTCCTCCTTGTAGACCCGCTCGGCGGTCACGGTGATGTGGTCGGTCTGGCCCTCGAAGCGGCCGTGCTCGACCATCACGATGGTTCCCTCGTGCCCGCGAAGCAGGCCCGGGATGTGGGTGGAGTTGGCCATCGAGGAGCTGAGCACCAGCGAGTGGCCTTTGGCATAGTCGGCGGTGAGGGTGAAGGTGTCGGGGACGTCGCGGTCCTTGAACACGTAGGTCCCGCCCATGCCGCAGACCCGGTAGGGAAACTGCGGCTCGCCCCAGCAGATGTTCAGCGGGGCCACCACGTGGTAGAACAGGTCGGTGGCGATGCCTCCTGAGTAGTCCCAATACTTTCGGAAGCGGAAAAAGCGGTCGGCGTCATAAGGACGCTTGGGGGCCGATCCCAGCCACATCTTCCAGTCGATGTAGTTGTCGCCCTTGGCCTCCGGGCCGGCCTCCGGATCGATGGTCCAGTTCCACTCCCCTTCCTTGGAGTTGCGATGGTAGGACCCCTGGCTCATCAGCAACTGCCCGATCATGCCGTCCTGGATAGCCTTGCGGGCCTTCCACCACTGGTCGGCGGAGGTGGTCTGGGAACCCACCTGGAGCACCCGCTTGGACTGGTCGGTCATCTGCCACACCTGGCGGGCCTCTTCGATGGTGTGGGTCATCGGCTTTTCGAGGTACACGTCCTTGCCCCGATCCATCGCCCCCATGGCCATGCGGGCGTGCCAGTGGTCGGGGGTGGCGATGATCACCGCGTCGATGTCCTTGCGGTCGAGCAGCTCGCGGTAGTCGAGGGTGGCAAACTCAGCCTTGGACAGCTCCTGGGCCTGGCGCTTGCGCTTCTCATAAACATCACAGACCGCCACGATGCGGATGGTGGGGTCGGTCTGGCTCATGCGCACCAGTTGCCGCAGAAGGCCTCCGCCGCGGGTGCCGACCCCGATAATGCCGATGTTGATCCGGTTATTGGCGCCGGCGACGCGTTCCTGGGCCGGGCGGGCGGCCAGCCTGCCCAGACCCAGCGCCGACCCTACGGCCATGGTTCTCTTGACGAAATCCCTGCGGTTCACCTGGTCCGGCATCGTAGCCTCCCTCCAGCGGTTGGAACAAGGTGATTTTACCAGAACCGGAACTTTCAGACACTGCCGAATCTGTGGGTCAGCGGCTCGCACCGGGGAATAGCCTGCACGCCGCGACTGAAAGGAGCGGTTGGCCTGCCGCGGCAGAATCTCGCGCAGCCGCACAAACACGCGCATGACCGCAATGTTCACCTGAACAGCCCTCTTGCTGCGCAGGACGCTGGAAAGCATGGCCACGCGCTAAGGTCAAATTGTGATCCTAGAGCGAAGGCTTCCTGCCTGTTGAGCTGGAACACGAAGTCTCCAGGAAAGCGGTCGCGGTTGGCACGCCGTAGAGCCGGCCTCTAGCCCAAGTTCGTCACTAAACCGTCGCTTTTGGTGATTTTCGAGGGGCGGACCGCAGTAAGTCATTGAATGGCCTGGAGCGCTTTTCTGAAAATCGATGTAGTGCAGACCAGTGCTGTCCAAATTAGCGGGGGACCCGGTTGTGGGCCGTTGATCTGATTGGGTCGAGTAGGGCTGCGGAAGGGCAGTCAGGGATGAGGTTGCCGGAGCACCAGGCGCAGGTGCTATCCGAGGGGTAACGAGCTGCTGTCCAAATTCCATGGGGTTATTCCGCAAAGGGAAACGCCAGTTGCCCGTCGTGGATGCCGGCC
>Ga0247727_10010922_pt1 | contig 15970 bp, 15 predicted proteins | sample WisWelCaveWW1625_FD_202498 | JGI IMG/M metagenome (GOLD analysis project Ga0247727, IMG submission 202498) | Biofilm microbial communities from Wishing Well Cave, Virginia, United States - WW16-25 | ecosystem: Environmental > Aquatic > Deep subsurface > Groundwater > Cave microbial mat | place...
TCAAGTACGAGTCATTCCCATTTAACGCCGCCGATCAAATCCATCTCCTCACCCGCGCGCTCAAACGCCAATTGAAGGATAAGACGCTCGCCATCCCGATTTTTATCGCCGCGAGCGAAGACGACGCGACGGTTCATACGGCGGCGACCCTTGCGCTCTTTGAACGCGCCACCCACCCGGGCAACCGGATGATCCTCTACGGCACCGGCACCGACCCCATTCCGCCGCGTGTCGAGCGGGTAGCGGTGAAAACGGACCGGATGATTAGTTCCGCCCATACGGCCATCGTCGTGCCGCCAGACGATCCGCACTTCGGCGCCGCAGGCGACTACGCCATGTGCGGCCACTATTTTAAGGATGCCGAGCGGTATCGCGCCTGTAAAAATCGGCAGGAAGCGTTTCTAGGCGAGACGAGTTCGGAGAACCTGAAGCGCGGGGTGATCCGGCGGTTGACATATAATCCGCACTACGACGCCATGACCCAAGCCCTGGCCGCCCATCTTCAAGTGCTTCAGACGGATCGGTAGCGAGGCGGGGCTATGGGCACTTCTATCCATTCGATTACGCTCATGGTTCGACAGGCTCACCACGAGCGGAATCAATGACTTGGCCGCTAACCCTGAGCCTGTCGAAGGGAATTCAGGAGATTGATAGAAGTGCCCCTACGTTCTTCGGAAGAGTTTTTCGAGGTCGCCGAGCGGGTAGCGGATGAAGACGGGACGGCCGTGCGGGCAGGTTGGCGGGGTCTTTCGTTTGAAAAAGTCGTCCAGGAGCGTCCGAATTTCTTCGAGCGACAGCACCCGCCCAGCGCGAATCGCGCCGTGACAGGCCATTGAGGCCGCGACGGCCTGCTCGCGCGCCTCAAGTGCTGCGGTGGACGGGACATCCTCTATCTCCTCTGAGAACGCCGCGAACATCGCCACCGGATCAACACCCGCCAGTCGCACCGGCGCCTCCCGAATGATGATCGTCTGCGCTCCAAACGGCTCCACCTTCCACCCAAACCCCGCAAGCAGGTCGAGATGTTCCAGCACCGCCGCCATGGCGCGCGGCGGAAGGTCAATCTGCGGCGGAATGAGATAGGGCTGAACCGTTTGTCGACCGCGATCCTCCAGCAGCTGCTCATAGAGAAGCCGCTCATGGGCGGTATGCTGGTCGATCAGCATCATCTCGCCATTCACTTCCGCCAGTAAAAAAGTGGCATAGACCTGTCCCAGCGGACGGATTAACGGAAGATCGTCACCGAAAAGTGGCGCGGTCGTGCTTGAAAAATGCCTGGCATCGGGTCGGTCGCGGTCGCCCTGTCGATCCGCCTCCGGCCAACCGACCCACGGACTTTCGCTTTGGCGGCTTTCGGTTGAGGCGACCCTTGGGAAACCCGGGCCGGTCGGCATCGTCTGTGGTACGGCCCGTGGCAACGGGACGGGGAATGCCGCCGGTTCTGTTCCCGATGTTGATGGCATGGAGAGGGTCGAACGGAGTCGACCGACGATCGCCGCGTGGATCCGGTCGGGATATTGGAACCGGACCTCCCGTTTGGTCGGATGGACGTTGACATCAATCGTCGCGGGATCGACCGAGATCGAGAGGATGAAAAACGGATGTTCCCCCTTCATGAGCAGGCCGCCGTAGGCCTCGTAGACGGCATGGGTCAGCGTGGCGTTTTTAATCGGCCGACCGTTGACGAAGAGGTATTGGTGCCGACGGTGGCTGCGCCGGAGCGGGGGCGCGGAGACCAACCCCTCCCACGACACGCCCGCCGCCTGGTCGCAGATGGGCCGACAACCGTAGATTGTCTCGCGCGGAAAGAGTTGCAGGGCGCGCTCTTGCAGCGTGTCGACTGGCGGCGCGTCGAACAACACCCGCTGTTCAGAGGTCAGACGAAAATGGATGGCGGGGTAGATCAGCGCCGGTTGGAGCACCGCCTCGTGGATATGGCCGATTTCCGTCTGGGGCGATTTGAGAAACTTCTTGCGGACGGGGGTATTGAAAAAAAGATCGCTCACCTCAAACGTCGAGCCGACCGGAGTCCCGATCGGCATCCGCTTCGTGACGACGCCCGCCTCAATCGACAGTTCGATCCCGCTGGCAGCGCCGGTGATCTGCGTGGTGAGGCGGACGCGGGAGACGGTGGCGATACTCGGAAGGGCCTCCCCGCGAAAGCCGAACGTGGCGACGGCGTAGAGGTCTTCTTCCGATTGGAGTTTGCTGGTGGCGTGGCGGGAAAAGGCGAGTTCGGCGTCGTCCGGCGTCATCCCATCGCCGTTATCCGAAACGCGGATGAGCGACAGGGCGTCGGCGGATACCGACACCGAAACTTTCTGCGCACCGGCGTCGATGGCGTTTTCGACCAGCTCCTTCACGACGGAGGCCGGTCGCTCAATCACCTCGCCTGCGGCGATTTTGTGTGCGAGCGCTTCGGGAAGGAGGCGAATCCGGCTCAAAAAACCTCCGTGGATGAGCGGGGAATTAGTTCAGGCCCGCCAGTTTGTCTTTGGCGAGGCTCGCTTCGTTGGATTGCGGAAACCGCTCGATGACCTTTTTCAAGTAGAGTTCGGCGCGGGGCCGATTTCCCAACTCCAGATTGGCATAACCGCTTTTGAGCAGGCCCGCCGCCGCCTTTTCGCTTTTGGGATATTTTTGATGAACCTGCTCGAAGTAGATGATTGCCTTTGGATAAGCACGGCGGCTGTAGTAAATCTCCCCCGTCCAGTAGAGGGCGTTCGGCGCGAGGGCCGAGGCGGGGAACTGCTGAACGAAGCGGGTAAAGCCGGAAATCGCCAGATCGTCGTTGCCTTTGGCGTAGTCGTTGTAGGCGAGATTGTAGAGTTCGGTCGGTGTGGTAGACGGCGTCTGGCCGACGCTTTTTCCGGGGAGTACAACCCGGTCATTTATTGGGGCGCGCGTCGCCCCATCGGCTGGGGCCGAATCAGCATTTTGATCCGCGGGTGCGGGTGGCGCGACTGCCCCGCCCGGCGCGGCCATCGAACCTTGCAGCGATTTTAATGCGAAAGACTGATCGTCCACCCGCCGGTTGAGGCTGGTCATCTGGTTTTTCTGCTCATCCATCTTTCCGTTCAGGTTGCGAACCTCTGCGGTCAACGCTTCGAGCTTGGCCCTCATCTCGGCGTTTGCCCGAAGGGGACCGTCTCCCAGTTTTTCGATTTTTTCGAGCCGGCCCTGAAGCTCCCGCTGATGCCGCTCCAGCGTGATGACGCCCTCTTCAAATTCCGTATTCTCAAGCGGCGCCGCGCAACCGACCGCGACGACCCCCGCCAGCAAGAAGGGGAATAGGCGGCGGAATGAACTGGCGCAGGACAGTGTCGAGGGCGCGGATTGAAGAACAAGATCAACGGCCATCGTTTGTGCGCGGCGCGTCTGCGAGTCGTTCATGGGGCCTCCAAGATCTTGCGCTCCAGGGCATCAAGGCGCTGGGTGGCCTTTCGCAGCAGACCCTTTTGTTCGTCGATTTCGGTCGCGAACTTCCGGCCAAATCCGTCGAGCGTTTTGGAAAGATCATCCACCCGTTTACCGGTCTGCGTGCTGTCGGTCCCTTTTGATTTTTTGATCTGCTTCTCCGCTTCAGTCACCCGAGCCGTTTGATCGGCCAGCGTCGGCAACACATTCTCCTTGAGGGCCGATACCTCCCCCGCCAGCGCGACACCCGCGCTGTTTTGCGCCTCGACCGACGCCTTCAGGCTATCGACCTGCGCCTGAAGATCGGACCGCAGGGTGCCGACACTTTGCGCCTGCTGTGTCGCGATCGCCTCGACCTGCTGCACGGCCTCATCGCGATGGAGGCTTCCCTTTTCGATGTTGCCCTGGATAAGACGCAACTGCAATGTCATCTCCTCCAGCCGACGATCGACCTCCGCCTGTTTTCGTTTCGCCTCAGAGGCCGCTCGCTCTTTCTCTTTCTTCACCTCTCGGAGTTCTGCCTGCAACATGGAAACGTCTTCCGCTTGTGCCGCCTGGTGCTGTGCGTCGCGCTCAATCTGCTCGTCGCGAACGAGCGTGTGCCCACACCCCAAAAGGAGTCCAGACACCACCCAAAAGCCATATCGCGTCAACCGAATCATCGTCGCTCCTCCCGTTACTTTTCATCCAAGCCGCACGCGGTGCATCCACCCGCTCCAACAGCCACTGGACGGTCGGTTAAATATCACCCAGCCGGATGACTGTCAATTAGAGGCGCGTATCGAACCGTACACAAGTTTTCGGTGCCACACGAACAGCAAAATCTCACAGAGACCATCCCAACACCGTTTGCCATTGCCTCATGAGAAAATCTACTTGAAATGGATATCGTTGCTGCATCGGCATTGTTTGACTAGAATGCCGCTGTGGACAGCACCCATCCCGATACCGACCGAATCGACCGCTTGGAGCGGGCACTCGCCGAACAGACGGTCCGCCTGCGCGATGCGGATGAGCAGTTTCGGTCGATTTTTGAAAACGCCCCGCTTGCCCTCTTTACCTACGACCGCCAGGGCGCCGTGTTGAGATGGAATCAGGCGCTGGTGGTCCTCCTGGGTGTCCCGGCTCCAGGCGCGACTTTTCAGTCGGTGATACGCGATCACCCCAGCCAGCGGATGATCGGGATCACCGAGGCCGTTTTCGAGGGGCGCGGGGTGACCGATATTCACTGGGAAACTCAAACCGACGATGGAGACCGCCGCTATCTTTCCATCTCCACGTTTCCAGTTCGAACCGCAGCGGGTCCAGTTGCATTCGGCGTGGCCATTGTGTTGGACGTGAGCGAAAAGAAGCATCTGGAGCAGGCGCTGTTGCAAACCGAAAAGATGGCGGCGCTTGGAACGCTCGCCTCCGGCCTGGCCCACGAGGTCGGAACCCCGATGAACGTGATTCTCGGACGGGCGGAGTCACTACTGAAACATACGCAGGAGGAGAGGACTGCCAATGGACTACGAATCATCATCGCGCAGATCGACCGAATGACGCGCCTGATCCAGCAACTCCTGACCTTTGCGCGCCGCAAACCGCCGGAGCGCCGGATGATCGGACTCAACGCGGTGGTCGAAGAGGGGATTGCGCTCGTGGAGGAACATGCCCGCCCGTTCACGCTGCGATTCCAGAAGGACCCGTCGCTGCCTGCGGTCCGGTGCGATGGCGACCAGATGCTTCAGGTGCTGTTTAATCTGTTAATGAACGCGATCGACAGTTTACAGGCGGGCGGAATAATCGAGGTGACCACTCGGATCGCACAGGCGGAGCGGCGAAGCGCGGCGCGCCCTGGGTTACAGGTTGGCAGTGGCAGGCCGATGCTGGAAATCACGGTTGCAGATACCGGTTGCGGCATCGATCCGGACCATCTTCATCGCATCTTCGATCCATTTTTCACCACCAAACCGGTCGGCAAGGGAACAGGTCTCGGACTTTCAGTCGCGCAAAGTATCGTGCGAGACCACGACGGACAGATCCACGCCACCAGCACAATCGGGCGTGGCACGACGTTTCGCATCCTCCTACCGCTGGAACGATAGTGGCCGAGATCGCTACCGTGGCTGCGAAAAGCTCCAAAGCGTTCGGTGACGGCGCCTCTGTCATTTCGACCGAAGGGAGAAATCTAACGGCGATACCGGTCATGCCGCCGCAAGCAGCGTCACGGAGGCGATGGCGTAGTCGTGGTCGTGGCTGAGGCTGACGTGGATTTGTGTGACACCGAGATGGTCGGCCTCACGGCGAATCGCGCCGGTCATTCGGACGGCCGGCCGGCCCGACGCATCGTTCACCGTTTCAATCTCCCGCCAGCCGAAGGCGACAGACCGATCCAGCCGCAGCGCCTTCACCGTCGCCTCTTTCACGGCCCACCGCGCGGCAAGGTGTGGATAAGGGTATCGACGTTTCAGGCAATAATCCTGCTCCTCGTCCGTGAAGATGCGCGAGAGGAACCGCGCCTCCCAACGCGCCGCGATCTCCTCAAACCGCGAGAGATTCACCAAATCGATCCCCGTACCAATCATCTTCTCCATGACATCTCCGTTCATCTCCTCCTCCCCCTGATAAGAGGGCAGGGGGGTTGTCCCTAAAACATCCAATCAACCCCCTCAATCCCCCTGATCATGGGGAGGAGGAAGTGCACAGCCGTTCTTTCAGCGGTCTCTACTGGACGATCGTTGATTTAAGCAACTCAACCCTGGGGCTGACTCCGTCTTCTTTTGAAAAATCGACCCACCGCCCCACCGACCGCGAGGAACACGCAGGCGAGGGCGAAGCGGTCGCCGTGGGTGGTGTAGAACGTCCGGCGCGTGCCTGGGGAGAGCGATGCCACCGCTGCCGCTTCGACGAACAGGGCGGTGCGCGATTGAATGTTGCCGTGGGCGTCGATAAAGCCGGAGATGCCGGTGTTGGCGGCGCGGGCAAAGGGGACGCGATTTTCAATCGCACGGAAGACGACCATTGAGAAATGCTGCTCGGCGGCGGCCGAGTCGCCGAACCAGGCGTCGTTGGTGAGGGTCGTCATCAGGCTGGCGCCCCGATGGGCGAACTCACGCACCTCCTCCGGAAAAATAACCTCGAAGCAGATCACGACGCCGATTTGTGTGCCTGCCGCCTTCAGGACCGTTGGTGTCTGCCCCGACGCAAAATCGCCGATCCCCTCGGCCATCTTGTTTACGAAAAAGAGGAGCGGGCCGAGCGGGATATATTCGCCAAACGGCACCAGGTGTCGCTTGTCATACCGGTCGATGTCGCTCCGCGTGGACGATAGAAGAAAGGCGCTGTTGTAAAGCGTGGCTGGGCCTGCCGACTTTTCCTGATCGAACGCCGGCGAGCCGAAGAGCAGGTCGAACTGCCCCGTCGCGACCAGATCAAACAGCGCCGTCTGGTAGGTCGGATCGGTCTGGAAAAAGACCGGCGTGGCCGACTCCGGCCAGACGACGAGGGCCGGACGCGCGGGCATTACGCTACGAGAAAGGCGCAGGTAGCGGTCGAGCGTTTCATCGCGGAAATCCTCATCCCACTTTTTATCCTGCGCAATATTCCCCTGCACCACGGCCACCGAGATTGCGCCATCGCCCATCGTTTGAGTGAGACGAATGTGACCATAGCCGAGCGTGGCGACGACGGCGCAGGCCGCGATGCCGAGCGGTTTCCAATTGACCCGTTGCCCTCGCCACCGGTCGCAGAGAAGCGAGGCGGCTGCGGTATTCACCAGAACGATCAGGAATCCAACGCCGTAGATGCTGGCCACGTCGGCGATCTGGATGATTGGGAGATTTCGATATTGCGAATAGGCGAGACTCGCCCAGGGGAAACCGGTGAGCAGATGCGCCCGCGCGTACTCCAGTGCCGTCCAGAGGAGGGCGGGGGCGAGGATGCCGATTGGCGACGATGATACGACCGTCGGGCCGACACCGACGGCGAAGAGGCCGATATAGAGGGCGAGATAGGCGGCGAGCAGCAGCAAGAACGCAAAGGCGGCGACGGCAGGGAGACCGCCGTAAAGCCGCATACTGACCGTCACCCACCAGAGGGTGCAGGAGAAAAAGGCGAGACCGGTGAGCCATCCGAGGAAAAACCGGCGGCGGGTGGGCTGGCCGTTTAGCACAAGCAACAGCGGAACCAGTGCGACCCACGCAAGGAGATTAAAATCCCAGCGGGGGAAACTGGCGGCCAACAGGAGACCGGATGCGATTGCGGAGAGAAATGGGACGAGGGGCTGAACCCCTCCCAGCCGCCCCTTTAGATAAATGGGAGGGGTTGAACCAAAGGGAGGAATCTCCCCCTCTTTATCTAAAGAGGGGGTAGGGGGCGTTGCATCTAGCAGAAGAGAGGAGAGGAAAGAGGGGATGGAGAGCGTTCCAGCGTTCACTACCGGTCGCATTCGCCCATGACGATGTCGTAGCTGCCGAAGATGGTGACGATGTCGGCGATCATGCCGCCGCGCGCCATGTGGTCGAATGCCCCCATGTGAATGAACGACGGCGGGCGAATCCGGCAGCGATACGGTTTATTTCCCCCACGGCTGACGAGGTAGAACCCGAGCTCGCCCTTGGGGGCCTCGGTCGCGCAATAGACTTCGCCTTCGGGGATGTTGAAGCCGCGCGTAGCGATCATGAAGTGATGGATGAGGCTTTCCATGTCGTCCATCACCCGGTCGCGCGGCGGATAGGTGATATTCGGCAGGTCGGCGGCGATGGGGCCTTCCGGCATCTGGCTGAGACATTGGCGGATGATTCGTGCGCTCTGCGTCATCTCCTCGACCCGGATAAAGTAGCGGTCGTAGGTGTCGCCGTTTTTGCCGAGCGGCACCTCCCAGTCGACGCGATCGTACACGCCGTAGGGTTCGGTCTTGCGGATATCGTAGTTGACGCCGGAGCCGCGCAGCGTCGGCCCCGTCAGGCCGAAGTTGATGGCGTCCGCCGCCGAGATGACGGCAATCCCTTTCGTTCGGCCCATCCAGATTCGGTTCGTTTGCAGCAGCGTATTGTACTCGCGCACCTTCTCCTGGAAGGTGTCGAGAAACCTGCCGAGACGATCGACGAGGTCGGCGGTGAAATCCCGATCGACCCCGCCGACGCGGTAGTAGCTCATCGTCAGTCGCGCACCGCAGAGCCGCTCGAACAGGTCGAGGAGGACTTCCCGCTCACGGAAGGTATAAAAAAAGACGGTCATCGCACCGATGTCGAGCGCCTGCGTACCGAGCCAGAAAAGGTGGCCGGCGATCCGCTGCATCTCGGCGACGATGGTTCGGATATATTCCGCACGAATCGGGACTTCGACCTGGAGCAACTTCTCAACCGCCCGAACGTAGGCGTAGTTATTGGCCATGGAGCAGACGTAATCGAGCCGGTCGGTGAGCGGAATGATCTGCGGATAGGTGGAGTTCTCACAGAGTTTCTCGACGCCACGATGAAGATAGCCGAGATGCGGCGTGGCCCGGACGATGGTCTCCCCTTCGAGGTCGAGGACGACGCGCAGCACACCATGCGTCGCCGGATGCTGCGGTCCCATGTTGAGCAGCATCTCCTCGACGCGCTTCTTCCCCGGCACGCCGGACGAGGAGACAACCGCGACGTCTGCCTCGTCGTAATGATCCAGTGTGATGTCTTCTCGAATCTCTTCCATTGCAATCTCGCCCGAATCAGACACCGCCTCGAACCGCGTCCCATGACACCGTGCTATTGAGCCGCTTCTCGCGGACGGCCTTCTTCACGATGTTCTCCGCTTCCTTGAGTTGCGCCGTCAACTCCCGACTCGTTGCCACCTTCTTTTTCGGGACGGCGACCGTCGCCCGTCCCTGAACAGAAAGAAGAAGGTCGATGGCGACTTGCAACTTCTCCTCCGACAGGCCGTCGATGACCCGCTTCGCCTCTTTTCTGAGCGCCACCGCATCGCGCATATCAATCCTCCCTCTCCCACCGCCAAGACCATCGGACGATACGAATGCCGGTACGTATACTGGATTCCGCCCAACCCGTCAATAAACGGCATGGCGTCCGTACATTTGGAGTTGTCTCCCTCCGCGCCGATGTGCTATACACCCCGGCCATGATGCAGCAGCGAAAACATGTTCGCGTTCCATTTACGGGGACGGCGGAGATTGCCACCGAGAAACCGCCGATCACGGTGACGGTAAGCAACCTCAGCCTCGGCGGCCTTCACCTTTACTGTCCGAAGCCGTTTGACCTGGGCCAGCGGGTTTCGCTGCGCATCGGGGGAGACCACGGCGGCCAATCCTTCAGCGAGATGGTCGATGGACGGGTGGTGGTCGTCCATCGTCGTCCCGATGGCAATTCTTACGGCGTGCAGTTTTCTTCCTACCTCGACATGCAGCGCCAGCCCGGCCTCTTTGGCTGTGTGGACGACATGGTTAAAAAGGTCGGCGCGGTTTCCTTCCTCAGGAATCTTCCCGCCTGACAAGGTCTGCCCGCGCCTGCGGCCTGCTCCGATTCTTCCTCCACCCATTAAATACACCACATCATAACGAGGCGCGATGTCGATCTCTCGGGTCACCAGCGCGGCGCTCTTTGGGATTCACGCCCATTTGGTCGATGTCGAGGTCGATCTCTCCCACGGGCTTCCGCAGCTCACGATTGTCGGCCTGCCCGATCTTGCCGTCAAAGAGAGCAAAGACCGGCTGCGCGCCGCGCTGAAAAATATCGGCTGCCCCCTCCCCGTCAAAAGAGTCACCATCAACCTGGCCCCAGCCGACATTAAGAAGGAAGGCTCCGCCTTCGACCTGCCGATGGCCGTCGGCATCTTGGCTGCGGAGGGGACCATCCCGCCCGAACTTGTACCGCACTATCTGATCGTCGGCGAACTGTCGCTGGATGGGCGCGTCAAAGAGACGAAAGGGGCGCTTTCGGTGGCGATTACCGCGCGAAAGGCCGGGTTGCGTGGCGTCCTGCTCCCCGCCGCCAATGCCGCCGAGGCCGCCGTCGTGGAGGGTGTCGACATCATCGGCGTCGACACGCTCACACAGGTGATCGAGTTTTTATCCGGCATGCAGACGATCGCCCCGACGCGCACCGACATCGCCGCGCTCTTCGCGGCACCCTCGTCCTACGCCGAGGATTTCTCGGAAGTGCGCGGGCAGACGCATGTGAAGCGGGCGTTGGAGATTGCGGCGGCGGGCGGACACAACCTGCTCATGGTCGGCCCTCCCGGCTCCGGAAAGACGATGCTGGCCAAGCGGTTCTGCACCATTTTGCCAGAGATGTGTTTCGACGAGGCGCTGGAGACGACGCAGATTCACAGCACGGTCGGCCTGCTGGCGCCGAACCGGCCGTTGACGGTCACGCGCCCTTTTCGCTCGCCGCATCACACCATCTCGAATGCGGGGCTGGTCGGCGGTGGCGCCATCCCGCGCCCAGGCGAGGTCAGTCTTGCCCACAATGGCGTTCTGTTTTTAGATGAGCTGCCGGAGTTTCGCCGCGACGTGCTGGAGGTGTTGCGCCAGCCGCTCGAAGAGGGGCGGGTCACCATCTCCCGTGCTGCCGCCGCGCTCACGTTCCCCTCGCGGTTCATGCTCGTTGCGGCGATGAATCCATGTCCCTGCGGCTACCTGTCCGATCCGACGCGCAACTGTCTCTGCAACCCCGTGACGGTGTTGCGCTACCGCGCCCGCGTGTCGGGGCCGCTGCTCGACCGGATCGACCTTCATGTCGAGGTTCCGGCGGTTCCGTTTCGGGATTTAACGACGGATACGGTTGGGGAGAGTTCGGAGGCGATCCGAAAGCGGGTGACCGATGCGCGCCAAATGCAGACGAAGCGTTACGCCGCCGACAAGGTTCGCTGCAACGCCCAGCTGGCGCCACGGCATATCAAAAAGTATTGCGCGATTGAAGATGACGCCAAGCGGCTCCTGGAGTCGGCGATGGCGCGGCTGGGATTCTCGGCGCGGGCCTACAACCGGATATTGAAGGTCGCCCGCTCCATCGCCGACCTCGCCGGGCGAGACGCCATTGTCCTCGCCGACGTGGCCGAGGCCGTCCAATATCGGACCCTCGACCGAAAGACCTCCGGGGTGTAATCGGCGGCCCGATTTCGTTGACGACGCTGCGAGCCGTGACATAAACTCGCGCCGCTTTGAACCTGTTTATCGGGGATGTGCCGTGGCTGAGAAAGACCTTAAAACGATCCTGAAGAAGATTCATTTCACCGACGATGCGCAGGTGATGAAGCAGATCGTCGATCAGTCGCTTCAGGTGAAGCTTCGGATGGGGCGCATTCGCCGCAAGATCGTCGTCATGAGCGGCAAGGGCGGCGTGGGGAAGAGCATGACCACGGCGAACCTTTCTCTGGCGCTGGCCCGGGCGGGCTTGCGCGTCGGGGTGCTGGACGTGGACTTGAACGGCCCCTGCATTCCACAAATGTTGGGGTTGGACGGTGGCTTTGAGTTCATGGCCGATGGCGTCGTGCCGGCCACAGGCCCCTACGGAATGAAGGTGGCGTCGATGGCCTTTCTGCTTCGGCCTGCCGCGCCCTTGCGGTGGAAGGGGCCGATGGACCTCTCCCCGGTCTGGCTGGGGCTTCAGGAAATGAGCGTGGTCCGGGAGTTTCTCGCCGACATCCTCTGGGGCGATCTCGACTATCTGGTCGTCGATCTTCCGCCTGGCGCTGCGGCGGACAAACCCCCGGTCATCATCGGTTATCTTCCAGAGCTTGACGGCGGTATCGTCGTTACCACGCCATCGGAGGTCGCACAGGCGGTCGTCAGAAAGTCGGTGGTTTACGCGCGCGACCTCGGTATCCGGCTTCTCGGCCTCGTGGAGAATATGAGCGGCGTCTTCTGCCCGGAGTGTAACGCGCCAGTGCCGATGTTCGACGGTGGCTCCGCCGATCTTTGCGCCGACCTTGATCTGCGGCTGCTGGGGAAGATTCCGTTTGATCCGGAGATGGCGCGGGCTTGCGACACCGGCACGCCGCTTCCGCCCGACCATCGTATTTCACGCTATTTTGACGCCATCGCCGAAATGGTTCAGTCTGCGGTGGAGCCACAAACTGTGGTTGAGCCACAGGCCACGGCCGTCGCACGCTGATCGCGGGCGACAGAACCGATCCAAATCTCTCCCATTCATTTGAGGAAAACCCATGAAGTTTGTCTGTATCCGTTGCGAAAGTTTTATGACGTTTGAAAACGTGCAGGTCCCCAGCGAGCAGTCACTGGGGGTCACCTTCGGCTGCCCCACCTGCGGGTCGAAGGTGGCGATGGTCACCAATCCAGGTGAGACCGCGATGGTCAACGCCCTCGGCGTAAAGATCGGCGGTCGGACCACGCCCGTCGCGCCGATGGAATTGACGCGCGAAAGTCTGAAAGACGTACGACCCGACGCGGTGCCGGCCATACCCGCGGCCACCGCCCAGCAGGCGATGTTGGCGAAGGAGATGGAAAAGCCGGCCGCCGGCGGCACCTGTCCATTTTCAAGCATGATCGCCCAGATGAAGGGCGATGGCGCGACGACAGACGCCGTCGGCGCACTCGCGTGGGCAGCCGACGCCACCGAGCGGCTGGAGCGGGTGCCGTCGTTTATGCGACCGATGATTCAGATGGGGGTCGAAAACTACGCCCGAAAGAACGGCATCGCCACGATCACGCCGGAGGTGATGGATCTCTCTAAAAGTGATCAGGGCGACATGGTCTGGTCGCTCGAAGCCGAGCAGCGTCTGGACAACATCCCCTCGTTCATCCGCCCGATGGCCAAAAAAGAGATCGAACGGATCGCCAGAGAGCGCGGCATGACACAGGTCTCCGACGCGCTCATGGAAGAGAGCAAATCAAAATTCCTCGGCATGGGTTATTGACCCGCGACCGTACGGGCACGTTGCACGTGCCCCTTTGCCGGGGCCGACGTAGTGGCACGTTGCAACGTGCCCCTACGGAGCGGCTTTCGGTTTCGTCTCTGTTGATTTTGTCTCGGTCGGTTTTGTTTCGGGCGATTTCGTTTCTGTCGATTTTGCCGTTGCAGGCGTAGCAGTGGTATCGGCGGTTTTTGTGGCGGGCTTCCCGTCGGCGGGTTTTCCTTCCGATGATTTGCGGGCGTAGTCGGTGATGTACCAGCCGCTTCCTTTGAAGCTCAGCCCCGACGCGGAGATACATTTTCGAACCGGACCGGCACAGGCGGGGCAAGCCGTCATCGGCGGGTCGGAAAGACGTTGGAGAAGCTCGTGGCGGGTCTTGCAACTTTCACATTCGTATTCGTAAATCGGCATTTTAATCTCCGTGGGAACGTTTGCGGTCACGCCAATTGGGCGATCGCGGCTTCCATTTTATCGAGTCCTGCGGTGAGGGTTTCATACGGGACGGCATAGGAGATGCGCAGATAGCCAGGCGCGCCGAACGGTTCGCCGGGCACCGTCAGCACTCCGGCCTGATCCAAAAGCCAGGCCGCCACATCGGACGACGTGTCGAGCCGCCGCGTGCCGTCCTGTTTTCCAAGAAGACCCTCGACGTTTGGAAAAAGATAGAAACTGCCGTCCGGTTTCGGGCAACGAACGCCTGGCATCTTGTTCAGCCGCCCGACCGCCATATTTCTGCGCCGCTCAAACTCTGTCACCATCGTCTTTGTAAACGCCGCCCCGCCACGAAGCGCCGCTGCCGCCGCCCGCTGCGAAATGGACGTCGGGTTGGAGGTGCTCTGGCTCTGCACCATCTCCATCGCCGCGATCACCTCCGCAGGCCCCGCCGCGTAGCCAATCCGAAAACCGGTCATCGCGTATGCCTTCGACACCCCGTTTACGACCAGCGTTTTACGTTTGATCTCCTCACTGATCGTGGCGATGCTGGTATGGGCACGGCCGTCATAGACGAACGTTTCGTAAATCTCATCTGAAATAATCCAGGCCGACGTCGGCGCAATCACCTCGGCCAGCGCCGCAAGTTGCGCGGGGGTATATGCCGCGCCCGTTGGATTTGACGGTGCATTGAGAATGACCGCGCGCGTCCGGGGCGTGATGGCGGCACGCAGCGCATCCGGCGTGAGGCGAAACCCCTCCGCCTCCCGCGTCGGCACGATAACCGGCGTGGCGTCGTTGAGCAGCACCTGATCGGGATAAGAGACCCAGTAGGGAGCGGGGAGGATGACCTCGTCGCCCGCCTCAAAGAGGACTTGCGCGATATTGTAGAGCGTGTGCTTCGCCCCGCAGGAGACGATGACCTCTTTTTTGTCGTAGGCCAGCCCGTTTTCGGCGGCCAGCTTCGCTACGATCGCGGCGCGAAGATCGTCCGTCCCGCCCGGCGGGGTATATCGGGTATCGCCCTCGCGCAGGGCGCGAATCGCCGCCTCAATCGCCACATCCGGCGTCGGAAAGTCCGGCTCGCCCAGGCCGAAATCAATCACCGATTTTCCGGCCGCCCGCATCGACCGGGCAACCGCCGCCATGGCCAGCGTGGCAGAAGGGCGAACGCGGCTAATCCGTTGGGCAAACGGCATCTGGGTGTCTCCTTACTGAAGGTTTGAGTGGAACGGAAATAGGACGACGGGATGGTGTGGCACGCCGCGCGACCATGTCAAGCCGACGTGGGCCGAAGTGACACGTCGGGGCTTTGCGCCCGCTTTCTAAAGGCTCCTTACTCAAACACCACGTGCATCAGGCCATCCCAAAAGGACTTTCGGAGGGCGAGCGAGCGCATCGCCCCGGCGCGAAGTGCGGCTTGACCCGCCTCATTCTGCACATGCCGGGCAATCAGTTTATTGAAGACGACGGCATGTTCCTTGTCTTCCACGATGTGCAGGGTGAAATACTCCATCTCCTCGTCGGTCAGCGCGGTGTTGCGCCGGATGCCCGCCACCAGGTCGGTAAACATCGCCGGAATGGAGAACTCATGGCCCGGCCCCACCGCCCCCAGACCGGACAGAAAGTCGCCATCCCGCGTGAGCGCCATGTGGTTTTCGATAAACGCCGAGACCTCGGGGAGTGGCGCGACCCGCCCCCAAGACCCTTCCTCCAACCCCAGCGCCTTCAGGAAGTTGCGATAGAGTGCCGGATGGCTGCGGAAGAGGGTGTGTTGACCGAACTCGTCATCGAAGACGACGCGAAAGAGGACGGCGGCGTCGGGATCGGGAATCTTCGGCAGGAGGTTCGTCATGTAATTGACGAAAACCCGAACCAGTTGGTAGTGCTGCAAGCCGAAGATTTGAATCTGGCGACGCGTGAGCGGCCCTGTGGCGAACCGCTTCAAAAACGGATGTTGCACCGCCGGATGTTGGAGTATCTCATCCTCCAGTGAACAAATAAACGACTCAGCATTCATCGCAATTGACCCGTCGGCGTAACGATCCCGGTCTGTCTCTTGTCATGCCATCCAGAACGCTCAACACGGCGCGTCATGGATAAAACCCAGCGGGCAGCCGCGCCCATCTCCCCGCGCGATCGGACTCTAGCAACCGCATTTTAGGGTGTCAACGGAGCGGATGAGGCCCCGCGCCACTCCTTCCCGTCTGTTTCGGGCGGACGATGCGACCCGGATGACCACGTCGATTCCTGATGCGTCCCTCCGTGCCAT
>Ga0247727_10010923_pt1 | contig 15970 bp, 1 predicted proteins | sample WisWelCaveWW1625_FD_202498 | JGI IMG/M metagenome (GOLD analysis project Ga0247727, IMG submission 202498) | Biofilm microbial communities from Wishing Well Cave, Virginia, United States - WW16-25 | ecosystem: Environmental > Aquatic > Deep subsurface > Groundwater > Cave microbial mat | place...
GATCAATTTGCTCTGGCAGGATTTTTCCAGCAATGAGAGCGGCTTCAAGATCGAGCGCAAGCTGTTGAGCGACAGTGCTTATACGGAAATCGCCAGCGCCGGCGCGGATATCACGAATTACTCCGATAACCAGGTAACGAAGGACACGGCGTATATGTATCGCGTGCGCGCCTTCAACGACGGCGGCACTTCGAATTATACGGCTGAGGCCACGGCGACGCCCTCCAGCGAGGTTAACCTCGCCGTCGGCAAACCAGCGCTGGCTTCGAGCGTGGACATTGTGGGCACGGCCAACCGCGCGGCGGACGGCAATTTGGGAACGTTCTGGCGCAGCGACACCGTCACGGCGGCGAAGCCGCAAGTGTGGCTGCGGGTGGAGCTGAGTCCCGAAGCGCAAATCGTGGTTGATCGTGCGGTGATCCGCTGGTATCAAAATTATTTCGCCACGGCGTTTGAAATTCAAGCGTCAGAAAACGGCTCGCATTGGACGACGGTTTACACGACGGAGGCCGGCAAGGCGGGCACGCAGGAAATCACCTTTGCCCAAACGCCGGCGCGCTTCGTGCGCTTGTATATGAAGCGCAACAACAAAGCCAATTATCGCGTGACCGAATTTGAAGTTTACAGCGGCCTCGCCAAAGCCTCTCGCGAGGCCGGCGCGAGCGGCGCCATCATTCCCGAAACGGTTACACTCTTGCCGAATTATCCGAATCCCTTTAATCCGGCAACGACGATTTCCTATGCGTTGCCGCAAGAACTGGCCGTGACTTTGAAAATACTCAATGTCGCCGGACAAGAGGTGGCAACGTTGGTCGAGCGCCGGCAAGAGCGTGGGATTTACCACGTAACCTTCAACGGCCGAAAATTGCCGAGCGGCGTGTACTTTGCCGTGTTGCAGGCCGGCGAAGTGCGGCAGGTGCGCCAAATGTTGCTGGCGAAGTGAGATGGTCTGAAGTCGTTTTTTTGAACACGAATCATGGCAGGATGATTGTTCGGCAGAATAATTTTTTAATTATTCTGCCGAACAATCATCCTGCCATAAAAAGATGACCAGCCCGTGGGCCGAGCGGCGTTTTTATTTTAACGAAATATCGCTTTCGCCTGCACCGCCCGATTTTCCGCAATTGCCCGCCTTTTTCGGTAATGATTATTCTGTTAGAAATGTCACATTGACGGACATTTTTTGACAACTGGTTTTTGTTTGAACAGGCTGTATGGGCTTGAATGCCGGCCGCCGTTGGGCCGGGATTTCACCCTACGGGCGCAGCCCACCGAGAACGGAATCTCCATTTTTACCTACGCACCTCTAAAGATGCCTACGATCCTTTCGGAGCAAGGACGGCGGCATGGTTATTATTCACCTCCTCGCAAAATTTCTGTCACGGATCGATAAGAATTGGGCTGTCAGGGGCTGCACAGCAAACGCACTGTGAGATGCAATTTCGACCGGAACTGGTTGGTGTTTTTATGTGAATTCGGCAATTCTGCATTGCAATTCATCGCCAGCTCTCGTTTCAATTTTTGAGGAAAGTTATGCACAGCGTCAAGGCGCCCTGTCAGGTTAAAAATAGAATCAGTTCACTTGCGATCCTCGTTTTTCCATGGCGGAAACTGCTGTTCGGCCTCATTTTTACGGCAGGCTTTTACGGTTATGCTGCGCATGCCAACCACGCTCTCGCGCCGGCCAAGCCCGCGGCCCCGAGCAATTTAATCGTGCAAACGGTGAGCGCGACCCAACTCGATCTCGTTTGGGGAGATAATGCCTCCGATGAAGACGGTTTTAAAATTGAACGCAAGGAGAGCACGGCGACGGTTTACGCGCAGATCGCAACGGTCGGGCCAAATATCATCGCTTTTTCCGATACGGGATTAACGACGAACACCAAATACTTTTATCGCCTGCGCGCCTTCAATCGCGACGGCGCCTCGGAGTATTCTTTTGCGGTGAGCGGCGCTACGCTCGCGGTGCTTCCGGCCGCGCCGGCGAATTTAATCGTGACGGCCGTGAGCAGCAACCGGATCGATCTGGCCTGGCAGGATAACGCCAACAACGAAACCGGTTTCCGTCTCGAGCGCAAAAACTCGCAAAGCGGAAGCATTTATCAGCAAGTGGCGCAGGTCGCGGCGAACGTCACGGCTTATGCGAGCGCGGGCATCAACGCGAGCACGAAATATTTTTATCGCGTGCGCGCTTTTAATGCCGGCGGCGCCTCGGGTTACTCCAACGAGACGAGCGCGACCACTTTGCCGAAAGCGCCGGCCGCGCCGGGAAATCTGGCCGCAACGACGGTGAGCAATACCAAGATTAATCTCGCCTGGCTGGACAATTCGACCAATGAAGATAGTTTTAAAATCGAGCGTGCTTCGACAAGCTCAGCACAGGCTTCGGCAGGCTCACTGCCCGGCTCGACAGGCTCGCCGGGAGCTTTTGCGCTGATCGCGCGTGTCGGGGCCAATACTAAAAAATTTCTCGATTCCAGCTTGACAGCGAACACCGCGTATTTTTATCGCGTGCGCGCCGCGAATGCCGGCGGCGCTTCCAATTACTCGAATGAAGCCGGCGCTACGACATTGCCCGACAAACCGGCCGCGCCGGGAAATCTGACCGCAATCACGGCGAGCCAAACGCAGATCAATCTTTCCTGGCAGGATCAGGCGGCCAATGAAGATAGTTTTAAAATCGAACGAAGAATTGGCGTCGCCGGGAATTTTGTTGGCATTGCAACGGTCGGCTCGAATGTAACCAAGTTTGCCGATAATGGGCTTGCCGAAAAAACGGAATATTCCTATCGTTTGTGCGCGTTCAATCTCGGCGGCCATTCGGAATATTCCAACGAAGCCGCTGCCACCACCTTGCCCGGTCCGCCGGCGCCGCCGGAGAATTTGACGGCAACGCCGCTGAGCGGCTCGCGTCTCGCGCTGGCCTGGCAGGATAATGCCACGAATGAAGACGGTTTTAAAATCGAGCGCAAAAAAGGCGCGACCGGCGCGTATGCGCAAGTGGCAACGCTCGGCCCCGACCTGAAGCAATTTGCCGATTCCACGTTGGCGACGAACACGCTCTATTTTTACCGCGTCCGCGCTTTCAATGTCACCAGCCATTCGAATTATACCAACGAAGCGAGCGCCAAGACCTTTTCCGCTGCTCCGGCCGCGCCAGGAAATTTGACGGCAACCGCGGTGAGCAACAAGCGGATCAATCTCGCGTGGTTGGATAATTCCGCGAATGAAGACAGTTTTATCATCGAGCGCAGGAAAGGCGGCTCGACAGGCTCACCAGCCGGCGAGTATGCGCAAGTCGGAGTCGTCGCCGCTAATAACAAAATTTTTTCCGATCAAAATTTAGCGGCGGGCACGGAATACTTTTATCGCGTGCGCACGGTGAATGGCGGGGGCCCTTCGGATTATTCAAATTTAGCAAGCGCGACGACGTTTCCCGATCCGCCGGTCCGGCCGGGTCATTTGACCGCCACGCCGGCGGGCAGCAGCCGAATCAACCTGGCGTGGACGGATAGCTCCGACAACGAAACCGGATTCCGGATCGAGCGGCGCATTGGCGCGATTGGAATTTTTGTTGAAGCCGCGAAAGTCAATGCGAACGTCACGAGCTTTGCCGATACCGGCCTCGCCGCCAATTTGAAATATTTTTATCGCCTTCGCGCATTCAATGTGAGCGGGCCTTCGGCATATTCAACGGTAACCAGCGCCGCCACGGCGCAGCATTCGCCGGAGGCACCGAGTGATTTTGTTACCGTGTTGGTGACGCATAATCGCGTTTTGCTGGCGTGGCAGGACAATTCGAATATTGAAAGCGGTTTTAGAATCGAGCGCAGTTCGGCAAGCTCACTGCCCGGTGCCTTTATCGAAATTGCGGTGCTGAATGCTAACGTCACCAGCTTTACGAACACCGGCCTCTCAGAAACCACGCAGTATTTTTACCGGCTGCGCGCGTTCAATAACGGTGGGCCTTCGGCTTATACCGATCTTCTCGAAGCGACCACGGCGCCCTCGCCGCCGTTCGCGCCGGGAAGTTTGACCGCAACGGCGCTGTCGCATAATCGCATCAAGCTCGCCTGGAAGGATAGCTCGCGCAACGAAGCCGGTTTTACGATTGAACGCAAAATTGGCTTGGCTGATTTTTTTGTTGAAGTGGCTACGGTGGACGCGCAAGCCACAAGCCATATCGACAGCAGCTTGCAAGGCAACACGACATATTTGTATCGCCTGCGGGCGTTCAATGTGAGCGGCTTTTCGAGTTATTCAAATCCGGCGACGGCGACAACACCGCTGACGCCGCCGAATCCGCCAACTGCGTTGAAAGCGACGACGGTGAGCAGCAGCCGGATCAATCTCGCGTGGCAGGATAAATCAGCCAACGAAGACAGTTTTAGGATTGAGCGTGCTTCGACAAGCTCAGCACAAGGCTCGGCCAGCTCACTGGCCGGCGCGCCGGCGGCGGCGCGGGTTTATAAAACTATTGCGACGGTTCGCGCGAATTTGCAAAATTTTTCCGACGCCGGCCTCGCCAGCAATACCGCATATTTTTATCGCGTGCGCGCTTTCAACAAAAGCAGCATTTCCGAATTTTCCAACGAAGCGAGCGCGACGACGCTGCCGTTAGCGCCGGCGGCGCCGAGAAATTTAGCGATCGCCACGATGAGCAGCGTTCGCCTCGATATTGCGTGGACGGATAGCGCCAACAATGAAGCGGGCTTTGAGCTTGAGCGCCGTCCAAACGCCGGCTCCACCTACACAAAAATCGCAATGCTGGCGGCGAACCACAACCGTTATAGCGATCATGATCTGGCGCCGAACACGCCGTATTTTTATCGCGTGCGCGCGGTCAATACCGGCGGCGCTTCGAAATATTCCAATGAAGCGAGCGCCGCCACATTTCCGGCGGCGCCGAATCCGCCGGATAATCTTTTGGCAACGACGTTGAGTCACACCCAAATCAAGCTGACCTGGGAAGACAACGCAGCGAATGAAGATAGTTTCCGTATCGAGCGCAGTTCGACAAGCTCACTGACAGGCTCGCCGGCCGGCGGGTACAAGCAGATTGCGGCGCTGGCGGCCAATGCGACGCAGTTCGTCGATACCGGTTTGAGCGCCACGACGGTTTATCTTTATCGCCTGCGCGCGAGCAACAAAGGCGGCAGCTCGGACTATTCGAATGAAGCCAATGCAACGACGCTGCCGAATCCGCCGGCCGCGCCGGATAATCTGACGGCGACCACGATGAGCAGCGCGCGCATTAATCTGGCCTGGCAGGATAATGCGGCGAACGAAGATAGTTTCAAGATCGAGCGTGCTTCGACAAGCTCAGCACAAGGCTCGACAGGTTCGCCGGCCGGAGTATATAAAGAAATTGCGCGTGTCGCCGCGAATGTTAAGAGTTTTAGCGATCTTGGCCTTTTGGCGAACACGGCCTATTTTTATCGCGTGCGGGCGAGCAATGCCGGCGGCCTCTCGGCGTATTCGAATGAGGCTAGCGCGACGACGAAGCCGACGCTGCCTTTGGCGCCGGCAAATTTAACGGCAACCGCGGTGAGCAATAAACAAATCAAGCTCATCTGGGAAGACAACGCGACGAATGAAGATAGTTTTCGGATCGACCGCAAGTTGAGCGCGAGCGGCGCGTACAAGCAGGTTGCGGTGTTGACCGCCAATTCGATTCAATTCACCGATTTCGGTTTGAGCGCCACGACGGTTTATTTTTATCGCGTGCGCGCGACCAACAAAGGCGGAAGTTCCGCCTATTCCAACGAAGCCAATGCGACGACGCTGCCGAATCCGCCGGCCGCGCCGGATAATTTGATCGCGACCGCCACGAGCAGCGGCCGCATCAATCTCGCGTGGCAGGATAATGCGGCGAACGAAGAAAGTTTCAAGATCGAGCGCAGTTCGGCAAGCTCACTGCCCGGTTCGACAGGCTCGCCGGCGAGGGTGTATAAAGAAATTGCGAGCGTGGCCGCGAATATCAAAAGTTTTAGCGATCTCGGCCTGTCGGCGAACACGGCGTATTTTTATCGCGTGCGGGCAATCAATGCCGGCGGCCCTTCGGTTTATTCGAATGAGGCCAGCGCGACAACGAAGCCGACGGCGCCTTTGGCGCCGGCGAATTTAGCGGCGACGACGGTGAGCAATACAAAGATCAATCTGACCTGGGAAGACAAAGCGACGAATGAAGACAGCTTTAAGATCGATCGCAAGCTCGGCGCGACCGGCGCGTTTGCGCCAATCGCCGTTCTCGGCGCGAATGTGACGGCGTTTGCCGATACGGGTCTGGCGCCGAACACCGGTTATTTTTATCGCGTGCGCGCGAAAAACAGCGGCGGCTCTTCCGGTTATTCCAACGATGCGGGCGCGACGACGCTGCCCAATCGCCCCCTGGCGCCGTTAAATTTAAAAGCCGTGACGGTCAGCCAGACGCAAATTAATCTCACGTGGGCGGATAGCGCGAAAAACGAAATTGGTTTTAAACTCGAGCGTGCTTCGACAAGCTCAGCACAGGGCTCGCCAGCCGGTGATTACGTCCAAATTGCCGTGCTCGGCGCGAATATTAAAAATTATTCGGATACCGGCCTCGCACAGGACACGGAATATTTTTATCGCGTGCGCGCGTATAATTCCGGCGGCCATTCGGATTATTCCGCCGTTGCCGGCGCGATCACGCTGCCGAATATTCCCAAGCCGCCGGCGCAAGTAACGGCGATCACCAAAACGAGCGCGCAAATCGATCTCGTCTGGGCGGATAGCTCGAACAATGAATCCGGATTTAAGATCGAGCGCAAAACCGGGCTCGCCGGCACGTTTGCCGAGATTGGAACGGTTGCGGCGAATGTGACGAAATATAGCAGCACGGAATTAAATGCGATTACGCGTTATTTTTTTCGCGTTCGCGCTCATAATCGCGGCGGCCAATCGATTTATTCCAACGTCGCGGAAGCGACGACGCTGCCGAAGGCGCCGCTAACGCCGAACGGTTTAGCGGCGGTGCCGTTGCCGAATTTTCAAGTTGATCTCGCGTGGCTGGATAATTCCGCCAACGAGGATAGTTTTCAAATCGAGCGCAAGCTCGGCGGCTCGACAGGCTCGCCGGCTGGCGTTTATGCGCAAATCGCGCAGCTTGGCAAAGATATAAAAAATTATCGGGACAGCGGGGTGTTGGCTTCAGCGTTATATTTTTACCGCGTGCGCGCGTTGAATAGCGGCGGCCCCTCCGGCTACTCGAACGAGGCGCCGGTGACGACGCTCGTGCCGCCGCCGATCGTGCCGGCGAGTTTAACGGCGGCAACATTAGGCGCCACGAAAATTCGGCTGGCCTGGGCGGACAGCTCGCATGATGAAAAAGGTTTTCGCCTTGAACGCAAAACCGGCAGCGCCGGCGTGTATGCGGAAATCTTGACGGTCGGCCCAAACGTCGTGACGGCGATTGATTCGACGTTAAAAGGCAACACGGAATATTTTTATCGCCTGCGGGCGTTCAACATCGGCGGCGAGTCGAATTATTCCAACGAAGCCGGCAGCCGCACGCTGCCTTTTCCGCCGGCTAAACCGACCAGCCTCGTGGCCGCGCCGTTTAGCAACACCAAGATCAGTTTGACGTGGTTGGATAATTCCGACAACGAAGCCGGCTTCCGCATCGAGCGCAAGCTTTCGGTGCCGGAAACTTATGTGCAGGTGGCGACGATCGGCGCCAACGCCACAGCGTTTACGGACACCGGCCTCGCGGCGAATACGGGATATTATTATCGCATTCGCGCTTATAACCCCGGCGGCGTGTCGGGTTATTCCAATGAGACGACGACGAAAACGCTGCCCAATCCGCCGGCGCCGCCGCGCCAGTTGACGGTCGCCACCATCAGCAACCGGCAGCTTAATTTAGCGTGGAAAGACAGCTCGAATAATGAAAACGGTTTTAAGATCGAACGCAAGACCGGCTTGAACGGAACGTATAATGACCTGGCGGTGGTGAATGCGAACGTGAAAACGTATGCCGATTCAACGCTGGCGGGCAAAACGGCATATTTCTATCGCGTGCGCGCTTTCAATGCCGGCGGCAATTCGGAATATTCCAACGAAGCCACGGCGACGACGCTGCCGAATCCGCCGGCGGCGCCGGACAATATCACGGCGGCGCTGGTGACGAATCGCCAGGTGCGCGTGATTTGGGCGGATAATTCGATCAATGAAACCGGTTTTAAAGTTGAACGCAAAAAGGCGACGGCAACCGGCTTTACCCTCATTGCGACGCTTAACACCAATGTCACGACTTATGCGGATACGGGATTGATTTCGATTACCGCGTATGTTTATCGCGTCCTAGCTTTTAATGCCGGCGGGAACTCGCCGTACTCCAGCCCGCTTAGTGTCACGACGTTGCCCAATCAGCCGACGAAGCCGGACAGCTTGAGCGCGACGGCGATGAGCCACTCGCGCATTGATTTGAAATGGCGAGACCTTTCGGACAATGAAAGCGGTTTTTATATCGAGCGCAAAATTGGCGCGGCCGGCGCGTATGCGCAAATTGCGGCGGTCGGCAGCGGCGAGACGAAGTATTCCGACACCAATCTTTCCGGCACGAAAGAATATTTTTATCGGGTGCGGGCGTTCAACGCCGGCGGCCATTCGGTTTATACAAATGAAGTCAAGAACGTGACGCTGCCGATTCCGCCGGGCAGCTTGATCGGCGCCGCCGTAACGAATCGCCGCATCACGTTGGCGTGGACGGACAGCTCGAATAATGAAAACGGCTTCAAAATCGAGCGCCGGCTTTTTGAAACCGACTTTGTGGAAATCGCCGTGGTGGGCGCGAATATCGATATGTATGCGGATTCGATTCTGACGCCGAATACGCTTTATTATTATCGCGTGCGCGCCTTCAATTTGGGCGGCGTGTCGGCTTATTCCGCTGAGACGCCGATCGCGACGTTGCCCAATCCGCCGGCGGCGCCGCAGAATTTGAGCGTCACCCCGAAGTTCAATTTGCGCATGGAACTGGCGTGGAGCGACAACGCGAATAACGAGCTGGGTTTTGCGATCGAGCGCAAGCTGGAGGCCGAGGCGGCATTCACGGAAATCGGCAACACCGACGCCAATGTCACGGCTTATCTTGACACCAGCGTGGCGGCGCAGACGCGATATTTTTATCGCCTCCGCGCTTTCAATTCCGGCGGTTATTCGGCTTACTCCAATGAGGGCAATAATCTGACGTTCCAACGGCCGCCGGCAGCGCCCAACGATTTGATCGCCACCGTCGGCGGCAGCAGCCGGATTAATTTGATTTGGACGGATAATGCGGATAACGAAGCCGGCTTTGCAATTCAGCGCAAATTTTTGAACGACACCACCTATACCGCGATTGCCACCCTCAGCCCGAATGTTGCGAGCTATGCCAATACCGGATTGACCAAAGGCGCAACTTATGTGTACCGCATTTACGCGTTCAATGACGGCGGCGCTTCGGTTTATTCCGCGGAGGTGAATGCGACGCCGGACGATGAGAGCAACCTGGCCATCGCTAAACCGGCGACCGCCTCCGGCACGGATATTTCAACCACGCCGGGCCAAGCGGTGGACGGCGACTTGAATACGTACTGGCGCAGCAATGCGATTAACGTCACCTCGCCGCAAGCCTGGCTGCGCGTGGAGTTAAATTCAAGCTCGCTGGTTATTGTCGATCGCGTGGTGATCCGGTGGCACCAAACGTATTTCGCGCCGGAATATGAAATTCAAACCTCCACGAACGGCGCGAGCTGGACCACGCATGCCGACGGCGTCGGAGCGGCCGGCGCGCAGGAAATTACGTTTACGGCGACGACGGCGCGCTTCGTGCGGTTGTATCTGAAGCGCAATAACAAGGCGAATTATCGCGTGGCTGAATTTGAAGTTTATAACGGGGTGAGCAAAGCTTCGCGCCCGACGACGGACGCCGCCGCGATTCCGGCGACCGTGACGCTGCGTTCCAATTATCCCAACCCTTTCAACCCCGCGACGACGATTTTTTATACATTGCCGGAAGGCATGCACGTGACGTTGAAAGTGCTGAATATCGCCGGACAGGAGGTCGCGACGCTGGTTGAGCAGCGGCAGGAGCGCGGCGTTTACCAGACCACCTTCAATGCGCGAAAATTGCCGAGCGGCGTCTATTTCGCGGTTTTGCAAGCGGGCAGCGTCCGGCAAGTGCAACGGATGTTGTTGGCGAAGTAAAAGCGCGGGCGCCAAAAACAGGACGTCCGACACTTATTATGGGTGCAAGTTTGTTTTTACGTGATGGTTTCCTGGTTGAACAGGAGCTAACGGAGCAAACTGAGAAAGAATTCTCCGTTTTCTCTGTTTGCTCCTGTTGAACTTGGGTTTTCATTCTAAAGTTTGACACGCCGATTTTTCAGCGGACTTCCGCAAAAAACCCCCATATAAAGTAATTATTACTTTGATCAATCAAACAACGCCACAACGGTGTTGGAAAGTTGCTGAGTTGTAACGAGTTTCATTCGCTGTGGGCGCGCATCGCCCTACCGGAGCAAAACTCGCCGAGAACGGATTCTCCACAATAAAAACCTCAACCGCTGAGCGCGGCCCGGAGCTGGCCGTGGCGTTATCGTTGTTTTCCACCTCAAGCTCAAATCTCCAGTCATGGACTGACCAAAAAAATCTGGCTGCTAAAAGGGAAGCACGGCAACTGCATTCGTCAGCACTCACCGACGAAAGAGGACTTCATTGATGAGCAGAGTTATGTCAAACTCCAATGAGTGCATCCGTGTTAAACCGAAAACAAATTTGTTGCGTTTACTCGGTTTCACCATTTGCATTATATCGGCTTTTCTGATTGAGAATATTTTCCAGGCGCCGGCCCTGGCGGCGTCGGTCATGGCCCCGCCTCCGGCAAATCCAAGCAATCTGAACGTGCAAACCGTTAGTCACGTTCGCATTGATTTGACCTGGACTGACAATTCCGCTAACGAAACCGGCTTCAAAGTCGAGCGCAAAACCGGCGCAGCGGGAGCTTATACGGAAATCGTCACGGTCGTCGCGAATATGGTTAGTTATAAGGATTCCACGCTAAGCGCGAATACGGAATATTATTACCGGGTACGCGCTTACAACGCCAGCGGTTTTTCCGGTTACACGAACGACGCCAATGCCACGACATTGCCCAACCCGCTGGCCGCGCCGAGCAATCTCGCGGCAACGGTAAATAGCCAAACTAAAATCACGCTGACGTGGACGGATAATGCGAACAATGAAACCGGGTTTCGGCTGGAGCGAAAGTTGAGCGCGGAAGTTTCGTACAGTGTCATTGCAACGCTGAGCGCCAACGTCACCAGCCGCGTGGATTCGGGGCTGGCGGCGGAGACGAAATATTTTTATCGCCTCCGTGCATACAATGCCAACGGCAATTCAGCTTACGGCACGGCGGCGGGCGCGACGACATTGCCTTTTCCGCCGGCGGCGCCGGGTAATCTCATCGCGACGGTCATCAGTAACCAGCAGATCGATCTCGCCTGGACCAATCTGTCCGGCAATGAAACCGGTTTCAAGATCGAGCGCAAAACCGGCAACACCGGAACTTATGCACAGATCGCCACCGTGAGCGCGAACGTGACGAGTTTCTCGAGTGCAGGCTTGACGGCCAATACAAAATATTATTTTCGCGTGCGCGCCAACAATGCCGGCGGGAACTCACCTTATTCCACCGCCGTGGAAGCGATCACTTTTCGAATTCCGCCGGCCGCGCCCGACAGCCTGACGGCGACCACCAGCGGCCAAAACCAAATCAACCTCGCGTGGACGGATAAATCGAGCAACGAAGACAGCTTTAAAATAGAAAGAAAAATTTCCACCGGCGCGTATGCGCAAGTCGCAAACGTCGGCGCCAATATCACCGTCTATTCCGATTTGGGATTGAATCCGGCGACGAAATATTTTTATCGAGTGCGCGCTGCCAACAACGGCGGCGCGTCGGCATATACGAATGAAGCCAACGCCACCACCTTGCAAGGCCCACCGGCCGCGCCGGGAAATTTGACCGCGGCAACGATCAGCAATAATCAGATCAATATCGCCTGGCAGGATAACTCCAACAATGAAGCGGGTTTTAAGATCGAGCGCAAAACCGGCAACGCCGGAACTTTTGCGCAAATTGCCACGGTCGGCGCGAATGTGACGACTTTTGCCGGCGCCGGTTTGAGCTCGAACACCAAATATTTTTTTCGCGTGCGGGCTTATAACAACGGCGGCCACTCGGCGTACGCGAATGCGGTCGATGCCACGACGCTGCCGAATCCGCCGGCGCGGCCGTCGAATTTGACGGCCGCGCCGCTGATCAATTTGCAGATTAAGATCACGTGGAAAGATAATGCGGCGAATGAAAGCATCTTTTTGATCGAGCGCAAAACCGGCGCCGCAGGAACCTACACGCAAATTGCCACCGCCGGCGCCAATGCAACCAACTACACCGATGCCGGCTTGAACGCAACGACCAATTATTTCTATCGCGTGCGCGCGTCGAATTTGGGCGGCTCGTCGAGTTATTCCAATGAGGCGAACGTCACGACGTTGGCGAATCCGCCATTCGCCCCGGGCGACTTGCTCACGACCGCGATCAGCCAAACGCAAATTAATTTGACGTGGAACGATAATTCCGGCAATGAGAACGGTTTTATGCTCGAGCGCAAAATCGCCGGCGGGGCGTTCGAACAAATTTCAACGCCCGGCGCGAACGTCAACGTTTATTCGGATAGCGGGCTGGTGCAGAACACGGAATATTTTTATCGCGCGCGTTCTTATAATGCCAACGGCTTTTCCAATTATTCCAACGAGGCCGGCAGCGTGACGTTGCCGGATCCGCCGGCGGCGGCGAATAATTTGACGGCACTGCCGGAGAGCAATACGAAAATCACGCTGGCGTGGGTCGATAATTCCGCCAACGAAAGCGGATTTAAAATCGAGCGCAAAAACGGCGCCGCGGGAACGTATGCGCTGGTGGCCGCGGCCAATGCGAATGTCGTGAGCCTGGTGGATTCGAACCTCGTGCAGGTCACCGAATACTTTTATCGCGTGCGCGCGTTTAATGCCGGCGGCGATTCGCCTTATTCAGGCGCGGCGAATGCCACAACGTTGCCTGATCCGCCGGCCGCGCCGGGCAGTTTGACGACCACGACGATCAGCAAAAATCAGATCAATCTGGCCTGGCTCGATCAAGCCAATACCGAAAATGGATTTCGTCTCGAGCGCAAAACCGGCGCGACCGGAACGTATTCCGAAATCGTCTCGGTCGGCGCCAACGTCAAAAACTATGCGGACATCAGTTTGGCGCAGAACACGGAATATTTTTATCGCGTCTGTGCGTTCAATGCCGGCGGGCATTCCAATTTTTCCAATGAGAGCAACAGCACGACGCTGCCCGATCCGCCCGTCAAGCCGGGCGGTTTGACGGCAACGGCCGCGAGCAATGTGAAGATCAATCTCGCGTGGAAGGACAGCTCGAATAACGAAAGCGGTTTTAAGATCGAGCGCAAAAAAACGGCGACCGGTACGTATGCGCAAGTGGCGCAGGTCGGCGCGAACGTGAAGGCGTTCAGCGATTCGACCTTGCAGGCCAATACGATTTATTTTTATCGCGTGCGCGCGTTCAATGCCGGCGGCCATTCGGCGTACTGCACGGAGACGAGCGCGAAAACGTTGCCCAATCCGCCCGCGGCGCCGAGCGGCTTAACCGTGGCGGCCGTGAGCATTTCACAGCTCAACCTCACGTGGATGGATAATTCCGCCAATGAAAGCGGCTTTCGTATCGAGCGTAAAATCGGCGCGACCGGCGTCTACACGGTGATCGCGGCGACGGGCGCGAATGCGATTAGTTATCTGGACAAGGGTTTAAGCACGGCCAGTCCATATTTCTATCGCGTGCGTGCGTTTAACGCCGGCGGCAATTCCGGTTATTCGAATGAAATAAAAGGCGTGACGTTGCCGCGCGGGCCGGGCGGCTTGAGCGCGGCGACAGTGAGCCACGCCAAACTCAGTCTCGCCTGGACGGATAGCTCGGATAATGAGACCGGCTTCAAGATCGAACGCAAGATAACCGGCGGTATTTTCGCCGAGATTGCGGCTGCCACGATTAACACCAAGGCATTTGTTGATTCGGCGGGGCTGAGCGGCAACACGACGTATTTTTATCGCGTGCGCGCGAGTAACGCCGGCGGCTTCTCGAATTATTCGAATGAGACGAGCGCCAAAACGCTGCCGAATCCGCCGGCAGCGCCGGATAGTTTGCAGGCCACGGCGAGGAGCAACACCAAGATCGATTTGGCGTGGGCCGATCGTTCATTTAATGAAGCCGGTTTTAAGATCGAGCGCAAAATCGGCGCGGCCGGTGCGTACGTGCAAATCGCCAGCGTGGCCGCGAATGTGAAGAATTTTAGCGACGTTGGCCTCGCGGTGAATACGGCTTATTATTATCGCGTGCGCGCCTTCAATGCCGGCGGCCATTCGTCTTATTCCGGCGAGGTAAATACCGTGACGCTGCCGGTCGCCCCCGGAAGTGTGAACGCCGAACCGGTGACTAATCATAAAATCGCGCTGACGTGGACGGACAGTTCAAGTAATGAAAGCGGTTTCAAGATTGAACGCAGAAACGGCGGTTTGACAGCTCCACCGAGCACATATTTCGAAATCGCAGTGGTCGGCGCAAATGTCAATACTTATGCCGATTCCAATCTCACGCCCAACACCGAATACTCTTATCGTCTGCGGGCGTTTAATGCCGGCGGCCATTCGATTTATTCTAATGAAACAAGCAGCTTGACGTTGCCCAATCCGCCGGTAACGCCGAGCGGCCTGACGTTGGCGGTCATTAGTAATCGACAGATCGATTTAATTTGGGCGGATAGTTCCGATAACGAGGTTGGTTTCGCCATCGAGCGCAAAACGGCCGCCGGCGTCTTTGAACAAGTGGGAACCACGGCGACGAATATGTTCAATTATTCTGACACCACGCTGGTCGAGAAGACGACGTACTTTTACCGGATTTTTGCATTCAATACCGGCGGCAACTCGAATTACTCGTTCGAAGCCAATGCGACGACGTTGCCGAATCCGCCGACGGCGGCGACCGGTCTGACCGCGACGGTAGCGGGAAATAGCCGGATCAATCTGACCTGGCAGGACAATGCCGATGATGAAGACGGCTTTCGGCTTGAGCGCAATGTCGATAGCGTTTTTGTGCAAATTGCCGTGGTCGGCGCCAATGTGACCAGCTACGCCGATACCGGGCTGACGGCAGAAGTGATGCATACTTATCGTGTGCGCGCATTCAATATCGGCGGCAATTCGGAGTATTCCAATGAAGCGAGCGCGACGCCCTCGGACCTCGCCAATCTGACGCTCAATCAACCGGTGCTCGCTTCCAGCACGGAAGCTACCAGCGCAGCTAATCACGCGGTTGACGGTGATCTCAACACCTTCTGGCAAAGCGCCACCATCAGCCCGGCCGCGCCGCTGGCGTGGCTCCGTGCGCAATTAACCGCGGGCACGCCGATTTTGGTTGATCGCGTGATCATTAAATGGCATCAAACTTATTTCGCCAAAGAATATGACGTGCAGGTTTCCGAAGACGGCGCGAGCTGGACGACGGTTCACACGAACAACGCCGGCGCCCTCGGCACGCAGGAAGCCGGCTTCGCCGCGATCGCGGCGCGATACGTGCGGTTGTACATGCGCAAAAACAATAAAGCCAATTATCGCGTCGCCGAGCTGGAGGCTTATTTCAATTTGACGAAACGCCGGAATGAAACGGCGCCGAATCCTGCTGTTGTGATTCCAGCCACGCTGACGTTGGCGCAAAATTATCCGAATCCATTTAATCCCTCGACCACGATTGTTTTCGGCATGCCGGAAGGCGCGCGTGTGACGCTAAAAGTGATCAACGTTGCCGGCCAGGAAGTGGCAACGCTGGCGGACGGCTATCGGG
>Ga0247727_10010924_pt1 | contig 15968 bp, 14 predicted proteins | sample WisWelCaveWW1625_FD_202498 | JGI IMG/M metagenome (GOLD analysis project Ga0247727, IMG submission 202498) | Biofilm microbial communities from Wishing Well Cave, Virginia, United States - WW16-25 | ecosystem: Environmental > Aquatic > Deep subsurface > Groundwater > Cave microbial mat | place...
CGCATTCTTGTCGCGGAGGGGTTTGACCCGATCAAGCGACAAACATTTTATCGTCCGCTCGGCGGCAGAATTGAATTTGGCGAGCGCGGCGAAGAGGCAGTACGGCGCGAGTTGCGCGAAGAATTGAACGCGGAAATTTCGGACGTGAAATATCTTGGCGCGCTCGAAAATATTTTTACGTTTGCCGGCAAGCGCGGGCATGAAATCGTTTTTGTATATGACGGACGCTTTGTGGACGCATCCTATTATGCGCGTGCCGAGCTGGACGGCTTTGAAAAAGACGCTCCGCGTCCGCACTTTAAGGCAGTGTGGAAATCGCGCGACGAATTTGATCCGGTGCGCGCGCCGGTGTATCCGGACGGGCTGATGGAGTTGTTGGAAAGTCATCGAGGGGTCTCGTTATTGGAATAACGAGATTCCTCGCGGAGTTTACACTGAGCGAAGTGAACGTGCTCGGAATGACAAGCGAAAGTCAAGTTGCTTCGGAAAGAGAAGATGCGCAATAAACCAAATGGCAAAGTGATCCCTCGCTTTCTCAAGCCATACTTTTGGGAGACGGATTGGTCCCGAATTAATCCGCGCCATCACGCGGTTTATGTTATCGAGCGCGTGATTGAGTACGGCGACGACCGCGCGATCCGCTGGCTGCGGCAAAACTACTCGCCCGCGCAGATTGCGCGCGTCGTGCGCGCAAGCCGCGCGATTTCGCCGAACACCGCAAATCTATGGGCTTTAACTCTCCGCATTCCGCGTAGCCGAATAAAATGTTTTTCAAAACGCTCCCTGCTTCCGCGCAGCGCATTTTCGCGCGATTAGGACGCGCACCATCGGTTCAACCATTCTACTTGGCGGGTGGTTCTGCCGCCGCGCTGCACCTGGGGCATCGCATTTCAGTAGATTTGGATTTCTTTGCGCCCGCAATGTATAAGCCAATGTTGCTAATTCCACGTCTGGAAAAAATTGGTAGGGTTACTGTTCAGCAGCAAGGAAGTGGAACTTTTGTGGGCTTGCTGGGCGAAACACGTATCAGTTTCTTTTACTATGGCTATCCGCTCTTGGAACCGCCGTTGGTTTTTCGAGGCGTTCGGGTTGCCTCGCTTTTGGATATCGCGCTGATGAAAATAACCGCGATCAGCCAACGCGGTCGTAAACGCGATTTCGTGGATTTGTATTTTATTTGCAAGGAAGGCTTTGCGCTAGGCGATCTGCTCAAGCAAATTCCCGAAAAATACCCGACACTGTCCTATCCTTCCTATCATTTGTTGCGCGCTCTGGCGTACTTTGACGATGCGGATAAAGACCCGTTGCCAAAAATGCTGTCGCGTTGCAACTGGCAACAAGTGAAAAAATTCTTTGAAAAGCAAGTGCAAGAATTGATGAAGTAGATTTGATTCCAGCCCAAGGAGCGAAATGTTCAAAGACATCGCGGAAGTAAAATCCGCGCTCGCGGCGCAACAATATATCGCGACGGATGAAATCGCGACCGTCGTCTATCTCGCGCACAAATTGCAAAAGCCGTTGCTCGTCGAGGGTCCTGCTGGCGTTGGCAAAACGGAATTGGCAAAAGCGTGGTCGAGCGCGGCGAAGCAGGAATTGATTCGCTTGCAATGCTATGAAGGGCTGGACGAAACGAAAGCGTTGTACGAATGGGAATACGCCAAGCAAATGCTCTACACGCAACTCTTGCGCGATAAACTCCACGACTTGCTCGCGGGCGCCCAGACGCTCGCGCAAGCCGCAGACAAAATCGCGAACGAGGAAGACGTATTTTTCTCGAAACGCTTTCTCTTGCCGCGCCCGTTGTTGCGCGCGATTGTCTCGGAAAAGCCGACGCATCTATTGATTGACGAGATTGATCGCGCCGATGCCGAGTTCGAAGCATTCTTGCTCGAAGTGCTGAGCGATTTTCAAATCAGCGTGCCCGAACTTGGCACGCTCAAAGCCAACCATATACCGAGCGTCATTCTCACCAGCAACAACACGCGCGAACTTTCCGAAGCATTGAAGCGACGCTGTTTGTATCTCTTTATAGATTATCCGACGCAGGACGCGGAATTGCGAATCGTCAAACTCAAAGTGCCGGACTTGTCGCCGCAACTCGCGAAGCAAGCGGTTGAGCTTGTTCAGCGATTACGCAAACTCGATCTAAAAAAACATCCGAGCGTGAGCGAAACGATTGATTGGGCGCGCGCGCTCGTGATGCTGAACGCGAAAGCGCTCGACCCGAAAATGCTGGAGAACACGCTCACCGTTTTGCTCAAGCACGAGCACGACGTGATGCGCGCGCAGAGATTGCTCAGCGAATTCAATGTCGCGGAAGAAAAAGAAGACGAGGACGACGATCTGCCGCCATTGCCGCGCTATGGCAATCCCAAACGCTGAAATGTGAACCGCGAAGACGCAAAAGGTTCATTTGTCATTCTGAGGAAGCGGCCCTCGAAATCAAAAAGCAAAATCAATTCGAGAGAGCGACCGAAGAATCTCGTTGTTCGCTGAAGCGCATTGCTCCCACAGGAAAATTGCATCCGAACCGAATAACGAGATTCCTCGCTCCGCTTGGAATGACAATGTGTAATATTCCTCTGTGCTCTCTGGTACTGGCAGTGAAAAAAAGGTGTTTTCATGGAAGATCGCATCGTCGAATTTGTAAACGGCTTGCGCGCGGCGGGCGTGCGCGTCAGTCTCGCCGAAACCGCGGATGCGTTTCGCGCGACCGAGGATCTCGGCGTGATGAATCGCGAATTATTTCGCGCCGCGTTGCGCACGACGCTCGTCAAAGAAGGCGTGGACATTCCGACCTTCGAGCGACTGTTCCCACTTTATTTCGGCAGTGGCGGTCCGCCGACTTTTAATCCGGACGCGGAACTTTCGCCGGACGACATCGGCAAACTCAAGGACGCGTTGCGTGATCTGCTCGGCGACGAAGACAAGATGCGCCGCTTGATGAAATATTTGCTCGAAGGCGCGAATCCGACGCGCGAAGAAATGGAGCGGCTGGCGAATCAAGCCGGTGTGCCGCTCGCGCGGCATCCGTATCAACAGCAATGGCTGACGCGCCGGATGATGCGGCAATTGGGTTTGGACGAGGAAATGCAAGACCTGATGGCGCGTTTGATGGAAAAATTACAGCAGATGGGAATGAGCCGCGAAGCGATGGAGCGGCTCGCGCAGATCGCGGAAGAAAATTTGGGGCGGCTGGAGGAACAGTTCGAACAGTACGTCGGAATGCAAATCGCGCAAAATGCGGCGAAACAACCGCGCGAGCGGCAAACGTTCAAGGGTCCCGATTTGATGAATCGCTCGTTCGGCTCGTTGAACGAACGCGAGATTCAGGAATTGCGGAATCAGATTCGCCGGCTCGCGGCGCGCTTGCGTTCGCGCGCGGCATTGCGGCAACGGCGCGGCAAGCGCGGCACGCTCGATGCGAAACGGACGTTGCGCGCGAATTTGCGGTACGCCAGTGTGCCGATCGAGTTGAAACACAAGCGACGGCATCTCAAGCCGAAACTCGTTTTGATCTGCGACATTTCCACGTCGGTGCGCAGTGTCGTCGAGTTTATGCTGAGACTTGTGTACGAATTGCAAGACCAAATCCACAGCGCGCGCAGTTTCGTTTTTATCGCGGACATTACGGACGTGAGCGGAGAATTTGCCCAGCATCGCCCGGAAATTGCGGTGCAAAAAGTTTTGGAAGACAATCAGCCGGGCTATTACAATACGAATCTGGGCTATGCGCTCGCGCATTTTTGCAAAGAGTATCTGGATACGATTGATCACCGCACGACCGTGATCGTTCTCGGCGACGGCCGCAACAACTATATGGATCCGCGCCTCGATGCGTTCCAAGAAATAAAAAAGCGCGCGCGCAAATTGGTTTGGTTCAATCCGGAAAATCGGCGGCTCTGGGGCACCGGCGACAGCGATATGCTCGCGTACGAACCGCATTGCGATACTGTGCATGTCGTCGGCAGATTGGCGGAATTGGCAGACGCGATTGATCGCTTATTTGAAAGCCGTTGAAAAAAAGAAACCGCGTTGGTAGATGACCAACGCGGTTTTTTATTTTTGCCAGCCGCTCACGGGCAAACGGTAATATAGATTTCAGCCGGCTTGCCATCGGGCATCGAAAAAGCGATTGCCTGCCGATTTTGATCCAGCCACGCCACGCGCACGAGATAATCCTCGCATCCGAGCCCAACGCCGGTATTCCAGTCACTCCGCGTTTTGATTTCGAAGGTTCCAACTGCAATGCTTGAATCTTGTGCCGCCGTCTCGCCAAACGAACTGCGCAAATTGCTCACGCGATAAATGTACACGAGCCAGCGATAATTTTGCGTTGCGCCGGTCGTGTTGAGAAAGGTCGCGTGGAATCCGACAGACTGACCGCGTCTCGGCGGCGATGGCTCACTGCGAATTTGCGTCACGTAAAAACCGGGCGGGATGGCGGGCGCCGGAGTTGCGAGCGCGGCGCCAAGCGCGGCAAGCAGGTTTTTGGTATCGGGATTATTTGGATCTATTGCCGCGGCTTTTTGCGCGGATTGCAATGCCTCGGCGGGATTTCCCAGCTTGAGTTGGCATTGACCGAGGATCGTCATGGCAACGTTTGCGCGGGAATTCAATTCAATTGTTTTTTGAAGGGGCGCGATGGCATCGGCGCAACGATCCGCCGCAACAAACGTCTGCCCAAGCGCAAAGAAAGCAGTCGGCGATTTGTCGTTTGCTTGCGTTGCTTTGGTATGATTATCAATCGCTGGGTCAAACTGTTTCGCTTCGCGATAGAGGTCTCCCAATCCAACCCAAGCGCTAGTCGCTTGAGGATAAAGCGCGATGGCTTTTTGGTATGCTTCGATGGCTTTGGCATTCTCCTTGATGTTACGATAAAAATTCCCGAGTGCGAGAAAACGCCACGCGAGATTCGGTTCGAGTTGCGCGGCTTTTTCGAATTCTGCAACCGCCGCTTGGGTTTGCTGTCTCGCATTGAAAACAAGCCCGCGCGCGCGGTGCGCGTCCGCGTTATTGGGATCGAGTTGAATCGCCTTTTGCGCCGCGGCTTCGGCATCCGCAAGTTTATTCGTATCGAGGAGCGCTTCGGCAAGGACAGCGTTGGCTTGTGAAGAGTCGGGCGCGAGGCGGACTGCATTCTGCGCGGCGGTCAGCGCCTTGTCATAGTTTGCGTTCCAATCGTACGCGCGCGAAAGCCAGATCGCGACTTCCGCGTTGTTGGGCGCAAGTTGAGAGCCTGCCTCCGCTTTACTGATGGCAAGATTATAATTGTCGAGATTTAAATCTAGGCGCGCTTGAAAGTCAAGCAGACGCGCCCAATATGCGAACGCAGTCACGTTGACCGGATCTAAGCGGAGAGCATTTTGAAAAGCCGCTGTGGCTTCAGCAAACTTGCTCTGAAAAGTTAATTCGTCGCCCTGTTTGATATAGTCTGCCACGCCAAGAGTTTTCGTTATCGTCGGAGACGCGGCAGGCGTCGGCGTTACGGTACTAATCGCGATTGCCGCCGGCGCGGTTGGAACTTGAGAAGTGAGGGTGGCTTGAGTTGTCGCCACACCGACAATGATGGGAGTTTGAAGACCGGGAACACTCGTGTTTGTTGGCGCGGTGGTAACTTTTGTGCCACCCTGATTCAAGAAAATAAAAATTCCCACCAGCCCGGCGAGCAAACAGATTCCCACAATTGCAAGAATTGCAATAATGGGCAGTGCATTACCGCGGCGCGCGGGTGTCATTGGCGCAGAGGGAGGCATCATCTGCTCAGTCCGCCCCGGTGGCTGTGCCTCGACCCAACTCTTGCCGTCGTGCACATACCATTTACCGGTATCCGCGCCGATCATCCAATAACGGCTTTGCGCGTCTTGCACCATCAGGTCTTTAAGAGCAGCTTCGAACTGCGGCTGCGTAATTCTGCCAGCGGCAACTTGCCCTTTAAGGCGGAAGAATTCGTCTTCTACATTTTTGAATTGATCAGGACTCATTGCGAATCTCCATTGCGGACGCACTGAACGGAAATGGCAAGCCTTGTGCGGGGTATCCGGTTTTCTTGAGAATTCGTGCGCCCAGAGACAATGCTTGGCAGCGGGCAGGAGTCGCGTGACTCCTGCCCATATTTATTTTCGCGGAATGCGATTAACGGAATGTGCAGATGGAAAAACTCTTTTCAAACACATCGCCGTCCGGTTTTGGAAAGTACGTGATCTTGTTGTCCGCGTCGAGCCAGCCGACGCGCGCAAAGAAAAAGTCGCAAGTGAAACCGGTCGCTCCGTATTTGAACACGCCGGGCGCGGCGTACTCTTTCGCGCCGGGAGGGAATGCGGTTACTTGTGCCGGCAGTTCATAGTTGCTTCGGCTCGGCGTATCCACGCGGAAAATGTACACGATCCATTTGAAAGTGTGCTCTCTGCCGGCGCTGTTCGAGAAGGTCGCGGCGAATGATGCGGGTTGATTGTGTTCCGGCTGACTCGGCGTGATTCGCAAATCGGTAACAAACAAGCCCGGCGCGGGCGTCGGCTTCGGCGTGGCAGTTGGCACTGGAGCCGGCGTGGGCGTGGGAATCACAGAAGGCGAGCAGACTGAAAATTCTTTTTCGAACACGTCGCCGTTCGCGCGCGTAAAGAACGTGGTCTTGTTATCGGCGTCGAGCCAACCGACGCGCGCAAAGAAAAAGTCGCAGACATAACCGGTCGGACCATACCGAAAAGTTCCTAACGCGCGGGATTCGCTTGCTCCGACCGGAAAAATCCCGCGATTCCGGCTTGTCTCATTGTTCGAGCGCGCCGGCGCATCGACGCGATAGATATACACGACCCAGTTGAAACTTTTTTCCGAGCCGGTTGTGTTGGAAAAGTTTACGCTGAACGAAACGTCTTGATTGTACGCCGGACGGGCGGGACCGAATTGGACATCGTTTACAAACAAGCCGGGTCCGTGGGTTGGACGGGTAGTTGGCGCGGCGGTTGGCGCGGGAGTCGAGGTGGGCAAGACGGCGGGCGAGCAAATGTGAAAGCCCTTTTCAAAAACGTCGCCGTCCGGATTGCTAAAGTACGTCGTTTTATTATCCGCATCCATCCAGCCGACACGCGCGAAAAAGAAATCGCACGTGTTGCCGGTCGGTCCATAGCGAAACACTCCGAGCGCAGAATATTCGCGCGAGCCGACCGGGAACGCGCTCGTTTGCGCGGTCGTTTCATTATTGGAGCGTTGCGGCGTGTCCGCGCGAAAGATGTACACGAGCCACTTGAAAGTTTTTTCCGAATCGGTCGAGTTTGCAAAAGTGGCGTTGAACGAAATGTCTTGGCTGTAGATTGGACGATCCGGCGAGAGGCGCAGATCGGTGACGAAAAGACCGGAGGTTGGTTTCACTTTGGGCGTCGCAACGGCGGTCGGAGCCGGTGTGGCGGTGGGCAGGACGGACGGCGAGCAAATGTGAAATCCCTTTTCAAAGACCTGTCCGTCGGGGCGCGGAAAATTCGTCGGTTTGCCGTCGCCGTCTAGCCACGCGACGCGCGCGAAAAAGAAATCGCACGTATAGCCGGTTGGACCCAAGCGATAAGTGCCTTGCGCTGGATAATCGCCGGCGCCGACCGGAAATGCAGTTGTTCTGGGGGTTGTTTCGTTATTGCGCCGCTCCGGCGTATCGGCGCGATAAATGTGGACTTGCCAACGAAAATTTTGGACGGTGGACGTAGTATTCGAAAACGTCGCGGTGAACGCGATGTCTTGACTGTAGATTGGTTGAGGCGGGCTGAGTTTTAGATCGGTGACGTACAAGCCCGGCGGCGTCGCGCCCTGCGCGTGCGCGGACGGCGCCGGCGCGAGCGCGATCAAACCGATGAGCAGAATGAAGCGTTTCATTTTTAACTCCTTGTTAATGGGATCGAGTGAAAGATGATCAGACGCATTAGACCCGCAAACACCTCCTCTTTCATTTTCGCGGAATGCGCTTCACTGCGCCCGAATGGAGCGTCTAGCGTAGACGCTTCAAAGCCAGAACGATTATAACGCCAAGTTGCGCGCGAATGCAACCATTGTTGAGAAATTGTAATCTTGGTCATTACAACTGGTACGGCACGTTCACGACCGCGACATTTTCGTATTGCTTGAACAGCCGGTCGAGATTTTGCGCGGCGGTATTGTGCAAGAGCCGCTCCCACCAATGCGCGACAATAAATTCCGGCAATACAATCGTAATGTACGCTTCGGGATCGCGCGTTTGCAAGGTTTCGACGTAGCGCAAGACCGGCTCGTAGAAATCGCGGTACGGATCTTGTAAAATAATGTGTTGAATGTTCGGGTCGTGTTGTTTCAATTGCGCGCGCACATGCTCGCCTGTTTCGCGGTCGAACGCGACCGTCACGACCGCGAGGTTTTTTGAAATGGTGCGCGCGAAGGCGAGGGCGCGTTGCGCCGCGTAATTCATGCTCGGCAAGATCACCAGCACGCGCACCTTGAGCGTACGCGGCGCCGGCTTTGCCGCGCTGAGTTTGAGCGCGGCATCCACGCGCGCGTAATGCCGGTGGATGCCCAGAAAAATCGCGACGATTGCCGGAATCGCGATGACGATCATCCACGCGCCATGCTCGAATTTCGTGAGGATGACGATGATGAGGATGACGAAGGTCAATACCGCGCCGATGCCGTTGATCAGCATACTCGTCTGCCAATGTTCCCCGCGCGTTTTCCACCAATGCGCGACCATGCCGGCGTTCGACATCGTGAAGGCGAGAAAAACGCCGACGGCGTACAAATGAATCAGCCGCGACACATCGCCGGCGAAGGTGACGATTAGCAACGCGCCGAGCGAGCCGAGCGCGAGGATGCCGGTCGAAAACGCGAGCCGGTCGCCGCGATATTGAAACTGGTGCGGCAGATAATCATCGCGCGCGAGAAAGAAAGCGAGGCGCGGAAAATCGGCGAACGCGGTGTTCGCGGCAACGACCAGAATGCCCATCGTCGCGATTTGAAAGACATAGTAGAAAAAGCCGGTGCCAAAAACCGCGCGCGCGATCTGCGAGGTAATTGTCTCTTCGCCCGGCACGAGACCCATCTGCGTTGCGAGAAACGAAATGCCCAGAAAGAACACGCTGAGCAATGCCGCCATCACGGTGAGCGTGGTCGCGGCATTCTTCGCTTCCGGCTTTTCAAACGCCGGCACGCCGTCCGCAATCGCTTCGGTGCCGCTCATCGCGACCGCGCCGGCGGAAAACGCGCGCAAGATCAGCCAATAGGAAACCGGCTCGGCGATTTTCAACAGCGGCGGCGACTCGACCGGCGCGAGCGTGCCGGTGAATGCTTTGAACAATCCGATTCCAAGCATCAGCGAGAGACTGCCGATAAACAAATAGGTCGGGATCGCGAAAATACTGCCGGCTTCGCGGATGCCGCGCAGATTGCCGAGCGTGATCAGCCCGACGAAAAAAAGACTGAGCAAAACATTGATATTGAAATTGGCGGGGAGGGCGTGCTCGAGCGCGGCAATCTCTTTGCCAAAGCCGGACGCGATCAGCGCGGACTGCACCGCCGCCGCGCCGGCGGCAATCGAAACCGAAACGGTCAGAACATAGTCGAGCAATAACGCCGCCGCCGCGACTAGCCCGGCGATCTGTCCCAAGTTTTCGCGGCTGACGCGGTACGAGCCGCCGCCTTGCGGGTACGCGTGAATCGTTTGCCGATATGAAAACGCGACAATTGAAAGTAAAATCGCGACGGCGAGCGCGGTGTAAAATGCGTTCCCCAGCGCCATCGTGCCGGCAACCATCAAGACCAAGAGCGTTTCTTCCGTCGCGTACGCGCACGAGGAAATCGCGTCCGAGCCAAAGACCGCGAGCGCTTTGAGTTTCGTGAGACGCTCGTGAACCTCGCGCTCGGTCGCGAGCGCTTTGCCGATCAGCGCGGCTTTGATTCTAAACCACGCGCGGCCCAAAAACGAATGCGGCATCAGCGCGCGTTCGGTCGCTTGATACACGCCGGGCGAAACATTGCGAAAATGCTCCGAGCGTTTGACGCGCAGATGCTGATCGCCGATGTGCGCGCCGCGGATGGTTTCTTTGCGCGCGATGCCGGGATTAAAGAAATCGCGTTCGTCTTGCGGATTGCCCGGCGCGGGATCGCGTCGCGGCGTTTCTTTTTCGTTTTCCATTTTTTGTCTTCGTTTCAAAAGAAATGCGCCCACCTTGATCGCAATCATAGGCGGGCGGTTCGGGTCTGGCTCTCAGTTTCAGAATTGCCGCCATTCTACACCCGACCCCCGCGGCTGTCAAAACCAAAATGCGTTGACGCGCGCGTGGGGCAAGTGGTATAATGCGCGCGGAAAGGAAAACACCTTGAGCACTGAACAACTCATTACCGACGACCTTGACGCGCTTCTCGACGTGTTGCCGGCGCATTTGCAAGAGCATCTGCGCGCGATCGGACGCGGCGACGAACTTTTGGAAATTATTGTGGATTTGGGGCGCGTGCCGCAAGCGCGCTTTGTGTCGGAGGCGATTGCACTCAATTCGCGCGAGGTGTCGCGCGAAGATATCGAATTTGTTGTCGCGCGCATCGGCGAATTCACCGCCGACAATCGCGCCGGTCTGCCGCGCACGTTGCATCGCATTTCTTGCATTCGCAATCGGCAAGGCAAAATTGTCGGCTTGACGTGCCGCGTCGGACGCGCGGTCTATGGCACGATTGAAATTATTCGCGATTTGGTCGAGTCCGGCAAAAGCATTTTGCTGTTGGGCCGCCCCGGCGTCGGCAAGACCACGATGCTGCGCGAATCCGCGCGCGTGCTGTCGGAAAAACGACGCGTCGTGATCGTGGACACGTCCAACGAAATTGGCGGCGACGGCGATATTCCGCATCCGGCAATCGGCAATGCGCGGCGTATGCAGGTGCCGATGCCGGCATTGCAACACGAGGTGATGATCGAAGCCGTCGAAAATCATATGCCCGAAGTGATCGTGATTGACGAAATCGGTCGTCTGCTCGAAGCCGAAGCCGCGCGCACGATCGCGGAGCGCGGCGTACAACTGATCGGAACCGCGCACGGCAACTCACTCGAAAATTTGATGCTCAATCCGACGCTGATGGATCTCGTCGGCGGGATTCAGTCGGTCACGCTGTCCGACGAAGAGGCGCGCCGACGGCGCACGCAAAAATCTGTTTTGGAACGCAAAGCCCCGCCGACTTTTGATCTCATTGTTGAAATTCAAGAACGGAGTCGGCTCGCGATTCATCAGAGCGTTGCGGATGCGGTGGATGCGTTGTTGCGGAATCGCGCCTTGTCGCCAGAAATTCGTTCGCGCGATGCCAGCGGCAACGTGCGGATTGAATCGTCAGAACCGGCGGTGCGGATTGGCGCGATGCGCGAAGCCACGCCGAGTCGGCGCGATCAAACGCGCGGACGCGCCCCGACTGCCGAAGAGACGCGCCCAAAGCTATTGCGAATTTATCCGTACGGTTTGAGCCAAGAGCGAATGGAGCAAGCGGCGAAGCAATTGGGTTTGGCGGTGCGCGTGGTTGGTGATGTGAATGGCGCGGACGCGGTGATCACGCTGAAAAATTATTATCGCAAGCGCCCGCCGATCATCGGCGAAGCGGAACGCCGCGGCGTGCCGGTGTACGTTTTGCGTTCGAATACGCTCGCGCAGATGGAGGGCTTGCTCGAAGATTTGTTCGGCGTGGATGGCGACGCCGATCCGATCAACGAAGCGATGCGCGAGGTCGAGCGCGCGGTGCAACAGATTCACGGCGGCGCAAATTCAGCCGAGCTCGCGCCGCAATCCGCGTACGTGCGGCGGCAACAGCATGAAGCGGTGAGCAACGCGAATCTTTTTTCGCGCAGTATCGGCAAAGAGCCGAATCGCCGCGTGCGCGTGTACGCGAGCGAAATTGGATAGTCGAATAGTCTGATAGTCGCGTGGTCTAATCGTCGTGTGACTATCTGACTGTCTGACTATTTGACTAACGATGTTTATCACCTTTGAAGGTCCCGATGGAAGCGGCAAGTCCACGCAGATCAAATTGCTGGGCGCCGATCTCGCCGCGCGCGGCGAACGCGTGCTCGTTACGCGCGAGCCGGGCGGCACCGCCATCGGCGAGCAGATCCGCGATGTCGTACTTTCCACGCGCAATCAAGGCGTGCGCGACGAAACCGAAGCGTTGCTTTTCTCCGCCGCGCGCGCGCAGATTGTCGCGCAAGTGATTCGACCCGCGCTCGCGGAAAATAAAATCGTGCTATGTGATCGCTATGCGGATTCGACGCTGGCGTATCAGGGGTACGGGCTGGGGCTGGATTTGGACGCGCTGCGCGCGATCATTCATTTCGCGACCGGCGGATTGAAACCGGATCTGACTTTTTATTTAGATGTGCCGGCGGAGGTGGGATTGGCGCGGCGGCGGCGCGGTGAATCGAACCGCCTCGATCAAAAAGAAATCGCGTATCATACGCGCGTGCGCGCCGGGTTTTTGGAGCTGGCGCGCGCCGAGCCGGCACGCTGGATCGTGATTGACGGCGCGCGCGCGGTGGAACCCGTGCAAGCCGAAATCGGCGCGCGGTTGGACGAGCGAATGGGCGCGCGCATCCGACAACGCTAATGCGCGCGGCTCATCTGGAGGTGCGTATGAAATCGGTCGTAGCGGTCGTTCAAAATGATGATGCCGGCGGATTACTGGACGCGTTGCGCGAAAATAATTTTTCCGCGACAAAGATCAGCACGACCGGCGGATTTCTGCGCGCAGGCAACGCGACGATTTTCGTCGGCGTCGAAGCGGACAAGGTCGAAGCGGTGATGCAGATCATCAAAGAGAATTGCCAGACGCGCACGCAATTCGTCAATCCTCTGCCGCCGGTGATGGAGCTGGGGGAATTGTATTTGGCTCAGCCGGTTGAAGTGCAAGTGGGCGGCGCCACGGTGTTTGTTTTTGACGTGGAGCGGTTCGAGAAATTCTGAGAGGGGACAGGGGACGGGGAACGGAGGACAGGTAACGGCTGATCACTATTCCCCGATCCCCGGCTCCTGATCCCCTACGTCTCCGCCCATCCCCGGAATTGTCTTTTCGATTTCTGCCGGGCTTTCGCCGGCGTCGAGGCGATCCACCATTTCCGTAAATTCCGGACCCAAATCTTCGCCGCCCATTTGATCGCCCATCTTGCGCATAAAACGCGCGACACTGCGCGGATCGTTTTCGTCCACGCCGCCGAAATTAGATGGATCGCCCATCGCGTCGAGGCGCGCGTCCTCGGATTTGATTGCCGCGACGCGCGAGACCAGCCGCGTCAGTGTCGTGCTGTCGCAATTCGGACAGCGCGGCTCGGTCGTATCGCTGAACGAGCGAAAGAAAATGCTGACGCGGCGTTTGCAATTGCCGCAACGATATTCATAGATGGGCATAGTCGGAACCCGGAGACCCTCTCAGCGATAACAGGGATGACATTGTTGTATCGCACCGATTATAATTGACAATGCGCCCGCGTCAAATACAATGCCGGCAAACTCAGGGCTTGTGCAAAGTCAGAGAATCAAAGAGGTGCGAGCACGCCTTCGTGCGGCTTTCTGCCAGAGGCGGCACGCGGGCGTGCCTTGCTCCGCATTGTGAATGGACGTTGCAAGCCCTGCCGGCTCACCCTGCCGCCGGCTTGAGGTGCAAATGGATTCGAGCAACGAAATGAGCGCGCTGTGGCAAACGCTTTCGCCGCGCGCCCGCGAGCAACTGAAAGCATTCGCGGAATTTTTACAGCAACAAGAAGCGCGCCGCGCGCGCGGCAAGGCGTGGAGTTTTAGTTTTTTGGAAAACTTTCGCGAAGCGAGTATCGCCGCGTCCGCGGATGCGGCGGGAATGGAAACGAAAATCAGCGAGGCGGTGTGCGACGGCGCGCCGCGGCTCGCGCTGTGGGAGCATCCGCCGGTCAAAGGCGCGGCAAGCGTGACCTATCTCGTACCGATTCCAACGGGATTGCGAAAACTTGCGCTGATATTTTCGATCGGCATTCGCGACGGCGCGGAATTGCCGCGCGATCGCTTTGTCGCGTTTCGCGTGATGGTGAACGGCTGGAAGTTATGGAGCACGTTGAAAAATACACGCGAGTGGGAAGCGCATGAAATCGAAATGCCGCAACTGAGCGGCGACGCCGCGCGCGTCGAATTTGTGACGGATGGGATGGGCGACAATCGCTGGAATTGGGCGGTGTGGGGTGAACCGCGCTTGGAAGGGGAAATATAAAAGTTTTGGGACGCGGACGAACGCGGAAAATTCCGGATTTTATATCCGCGTTGGACCGCGTCCCCAATGGATGCTAATGGACTTTGATCTCACAAATGAACAGCGCGCAATTCGCGACGCGGTGCGCGAATTTGCGGAGAATGAAATCGTGCCGCGCGCGGCGGAGATTGATCGCACGGATGAATTTCCGGCGGAGATTTTCCGGCGAATGGGTGCGCAGGGCTTGCTCGGCTTGCACATTCCAGAAACATACGGCGGCGCAGGCGCGGACACGATTGCGCAGGCGTTGGCGGTGGAAGAAATATCGCGCGCGTCCGGCTCGGTGGGGCTGACGTACGCCGCGCATTTATCGCTCGGTTGCTCGCCGATTTTCAATTGGGGCACCGAAGCGCAAAAACAAAAATGGCTCACGCCGCTCGCGCGCGGACAAGGGCTGGGCGCGCTCGCCTTGACGGAAGCGAAAGGCGGCAGTGATCTTGCCGGCGGCGTGCAAACGATGGCGACGCGTGCAGGCAACGAGTGGATTCTCAACGGAACAAAAATGTACGTTACGTCCGGCGCGATCTGCCGCTCGATCAATGTGCTGTGCCGCACCGATGCCGCGCCAGGGCATCGCGGCTTGAGTATGATTATTGTGCCGCGCGAAACGCACGGGGTCGTGATTGGCAAAGTGGAAGAAAAGATGGGCTTGCGCGGATCGCTGACGACGCAAGTTTTTTTTGAAGATTGCCGCGTGCCGCACGAAAATTTATTGGGCAAAGCCGGCGAAGGTTTCAAGTACGCGATGATCACGCTGGATGGCGGGCGCATTGGCATCGGCGCGATGGCGTTGGGGATGGGGCGCGCGGCGCTCGAAGCGTCCATCAAATACGCGCATGCGCGCGAGGCGTTTGGCAAACCGCTCGCAGAGATGCAAGCGATTCAGTTTATGATTGCGGATAACGCGATGGAGTTGGACGCGGCGCGGTTGTTGATTTTGCAAGCGGCGGATTTGAAAAATCGCGGGCACGCGTTTACGACGGAAGCGGCGATGGCAAAATTATTCGCGTCGGAAGCGGCTGATCGCGCGTGTTTCAACGCGATTCAAATTCACGGCGGCGCCGGTTATTTGCGCGATTTTCCGGTCGAGCGGTACTATCGCGATAATCGGCTGACGCTCATCGGCGAGGGGACGAGCGAGATTTTGCGGCACGTGATCGCGCGGGAGATTTTGAAAACAAGTGTGTGAGTGGGAGACACGGAGACGCGGCGAATTATTCGCGCGTCTCTGCGTCTTTTTGTTTCCGCGCTTTTTTTCGCGCGAGGCGTTCGTCCATCACCGGCGGCTGTCCGAGCGCGGCGAGGCGTTCTTCCGCGAGCGCGCAATATTCGCGCGAAATTTCATAGCCGACGAAATGCCTCTGCGTCATTTTCGCCGCGAGCGCGGTCGTGCCACTGCCCATAAACGGATCCAGCACCACGTCGCCGATATTCGTGTACAGCAAAATCAAACGGAGCGGCAGATCAAGCGGAAACGGCGTGGGATGCGCGGGTGAGTGCGAGCCGTTGCGCCGTTTTGATTGGGTATCGAATTTCCACAGTGAATTTTGCGCGTCCTCGAATTCCTCTTGCGGACTGCGCCACACGCTCTTGGTCCATTCCACAAATTCTAAATTCTCGATTCCGCTTTCGGTTCCGCGCGTTTCCTCTAACTTGAACACGTCTTTGCTAAAGACCAAAATATATTCGTGCACATCGCGCAAAGTGGGGTTGGATGC
>Ga0247727_10010925_pt1 | contig 15966 bp, 9 predicted proteins | sample WisWelCaveWW1625_FD_202498 | JGI IMG/M metagenome (GOLD analysis project Ga0247727, IMG submission 202498) | Biofilm microbial communities from Wishing Well Cave, Virginia, United States - WW16-25 | ecosystem: Environmental > Aquatic > Deep subsurface > Groundwater > Cave microbial mat | place...
CAGCAATTAATCACCCGCTGCAAAGAAATGGGTGAATTGTTGCATCAAGAATTGCGCGCCGAGCTTGCCGATCATCCGTTGGTTGGCGATATTCGCGGCCGCGGCTTATTGGCCGGAATTGAATTTGTTCAGGACAAAACCCGGCGCGTTCCCTTCCCGCGCGCCTGGCGGGTGGTTGAATTGATTTGTGCAAACGCGCTCGCGCACGGCCTCGTGGTCTGGTCGAATGTGGGACACGTTGACGGCAAAGACGGCGATTTGATTCTGCTGGCGCCGCCGTTCATCGTCACCGCCGAACAAATTCGGGAAATTGCCGGCATACTTTGTCGCGTCTTGAATATCGCTGTCGAAGAGATCAAGCATAACCGGGGCTGGACGCACGCATGAGCTTGAAAAATTTTTAACCCCGCTTGTGACAACGACCCCATCAACAACTTTCGCACTACCGTCGCGCCGGCAAAAGCGGCTCTGGCAACGCCGGCAATTCTTCTCCGTCTTGCGGGATGCCGTCGATAGTCTGGCGACTTCTCTGGCTTCTCCTCAAGGCGCAAAAGCCTTTGAAAAATGGCAGGCCAGTGTCGCTTCGCTGTATGGCGAGATTTTTGCGCGACCGCGAATGCGCGATCATTGTCTGGCTTATGCCAGACAATTAGAAATTGCGGCCACCTCGACGGAATTGGTTTTTGCTCTGCATACGATATACTCCCTGCTCTCGCGCGCCGTCACCGTGCAACATTTAATTTCACCATACCGGCACGCTCATCTATCGCCAGAAGAATTTTTTCGCACTCTCGCTGATCCGGAATTTTATCGCCACGAATTTGGCGTTCGCAACTTTTTGCCGGCCCTCTGGGACGAAGAAATAGTTGAATTCGTCTCAAGCCATGGCGCGCTTTTAAAACTGATGGAATTTTCCAATCATATTTCCGGCTCCCTCGCCGCTGCCGGCTGGCAAAACGTTCTCGCCCATCTTTATCAAACCATCATTCCCGGTTCCATACGCCATGATCTCGGCGAATTTTTTACGCCGGATTGGCTGGCCGGCAAAACGATGGCGATGGCAGGATTCACCGGCGAAAGCGGGAAAATCGTTTTCGATCCCGGATGCGGCGCAGGAATTTTTTTGTTGATCGCGGCCGCGAAAAAATTGGAAAAGCCCGCGCCGTTAAATGATCTGCTCGCTTCGGTCATCGGCTGCGATCTCAATCCACTCAGCGTGCTTGCCGCTCGTTTAAATTTGCTCTTGCTGCTCGCCAAAAATTTCGCGCTGCCATTGCCCGAGGTTGAATTTCCCATTTTTCATTACGACGCGGTTTTTCAAACGCCGCTGGGAAATTCAACCGCCGTTTCTTTCCGGCAGCGCTTATCCAACGGTTGTGATTATCTGGTTGGCAATCCGCCGTGGATTAGCTGGAATTGTTTGCCGCCGGCATATCGAAAAAGACTCGAGAAAGATTTATTGGCGGAATATGTATTGTTTGATTTTCACGGGCAATCGGCGCGCCTCGGCCACGGCAACGATGATTATTTGGCAACGTTCACGCTCGTCGCCGTGCATCGCTATTTGCGCCAACACGGTCTTTGCAGTTTCATCATCAAGCAGCCGTTATTGACCAATGTTTCCGGAAAAACCTTTCGGCATTTTTCCATTCGCCATATTGCTGAAACCATTCCGCTGCGCGTTGTCAAAGCCGTCGATCTGCGCGCTCTCGATCCGTTTGGCATTGCCAACGAAACGGCGATTTTGGTGTTGGAAAAAGGCGAGAAGACGAGTTATCCGGTCGAATATGAAATCTGGTCGCGAAACAACGGCCAGGTTGAAACAAAAGCCGAGCGCGCCCAACCGGTTCATGCCAGTGATTTGACTTCGCCCTGGGTTATTTTAAGTGAAAACTGGGCGGCGACAAAATTTATGGAAGGGCATAATCCGTATGAAATTCGCCACGGCCTCAAGCACGATGCCGCCGATATTTTGATCGTCGACGTTGTTGAGAAATTCCATCATTATTTGCGAATTAAAAGAAGAAGCAACGTCGCCGCCGAAATTTATGAAATCGAACCGGATTGGGTTTACCCATTTTTGCAGCCACGACAGTTGCAACGTTGGGGAATTTCAGGCTATGGTTATTTTGTTCTGCCCCAACGCCAGGCCGGCGAAGATAACGAAACGGAGCTGGCCGCTCATTTTCCTTTGACCCATGCCTTTCTCAAAAAATTTGAATCGCATTTTTTCGCGCGGCGGTCAAAAGTTTTTCTCAACAGGCCGTTTTATGGTTTATTCGGATTGGGAAAATATACGGTTGCCCCTTATAAAGTTTGTTGGGTTGGACTGGGCTTTCGTTCGGAGTTTGCCGTGGTTGAAACGCTCGAAGATTCTTTTCTCGGAAGAAAAACCGCGATTCCGGACGGGACAATTTATTTTGTCCCTTTTGCCGGCCGCGACGAAGCCCATTTCGTTTGCGCCTTGCTAAACGCACCAGTGGTTGGCAAATTCCTGAGCGCGCGAAGCGGCAAGAGCAAACGCGGCCTGTCAAAAAAAGTTGTCGAGCAATTGGCTTTGCCAAAATTTAACCGCGAAGACGAACGGCATGTTTATCTGGCGGAAGTTTCAATCCGGTTGCATGGCGCGTTTCGTCAAAAGATTCTCGCGCCTGACTTTTCCGCAGATTTTGAGAAAATAGTTTTGGAAGTCTTTACAAATAATTAATTCACGCAAGAAATCTTAATCTTTCTCATACTCGTACTCTTACTCCCTTTGCGTTTCATTAAAAGAGTGGGAGAAAGAGTATGAGTACGAGTTGAAAAGGAGAAGGAGGTTTTCATGCCCAAACAATTCAAGATTACTTACAGCACGCTCGGCGCAAATTTAGACGCCTTTCATCGCGAATATGACAAGGCCGTTGCCGCTGTCAAGAAAAAAACGGAAAAAACGTATCCGCATTTGATTAATAATCGCCCCATTCGCGGCCGCGGCGAGGTTTTTGCGAGCACGAATCCGGCGGATACGCGCATGGCGCTGGCGAATTTTCGACAGGCGACCGAAGAGGAAATGCATGCTGCCGTCGAAGCCGCGCGTCTGGCGTTCCCAAAATGGAGCGAGACGGATTATCGCCGGCGCGTGAAAATCATGCGCCAAGCGGCGGCGCTCATTCGCAAACATAAATTCGAGCTGGCTGCGATCATGAGTCTCGAAGCCGGCAAAAATCGCTTCGAAGCGATGGGCGATGCGGAAGAGTCCGCGGATTTGATCGATTATTATTGTCAGCAAATGATAGAGGCAAAAGGCTTCAGCATGCCGCTCGGCAAACTCTCGCCCAATGAAGACACACGCAGCGTCTTGCGGCCTTATGGCGTGTGGGCTGTGATTGCGCCGTTCAATTTTCCATTGGCCCTTTCCGTCGGCATGAGCTCGGGCGCGCTGATTGCCGGCAATACCGTTGTTTTCAAACCGTCACATAGCACGCCCTGGATTGGTTATCGTATGGCTGAAATTTATTTGGAAGCCGGACTGCCTGCCGGGGTTTTCAATTTCATCGCCGGTGATCGCAAGATTGGCGAAGAGTTGGTGAAGCATCCGAAAATTGATGGCATCAGTTTCACCGGATCGAAACCCGTCGGCATGCACATCTTTCATGAATTCAGCCAGAATTTCATCAGGCCGACCATCGTCGAAATGGGCGGCAAAAATCCGGCGATTGTGATGCCGAGCGCCGATCTCGATGTCGCCGCCGAAGGCGTCATGAAATCTGCCTTCGGCCTGCAAGGCCAGAAGTGCAGCGCCTGCTCGCGGGTTTATGTTCATAAAAAAGTTAAAGACAAATTCGTCGATCTGCTTTTGCAAAAGACGGCGAAAATCGCCATTGGCGATCCGAGCCAGCGCGATATTTATCTCGGCCCGGTGATCAATGAAGGCGCGTATGATAAATTCGCTGCCGCCGTGAGCGAGGCGAGAAACGGCGGCACGATCATCGCCGGCGGCGAACAAATGAAGGGAAACGGATACGAGCACGGCTACTTCGTGCAGCCGACGATCGTGGACGGCTTGCCGCGCCATCATCGTTTGTTTTATGAAGAATTATTTTTGCCCGTTCTTGCCGTCGCAAGTGTAGACTCGTTGGAAGAGGCCGTCAAGTTTTCCAACAAAGCCGAATATGGACTCACCGCCGGCATCTTCACGAAGAATAAAAAGGAACTCGATTATTTCTTTAATCATATCGAATCGGGCGTCACCTATGCCAATCGCCGCACCGGGGCGACAACCGGCGCCTGGCCCGGCGTCAATTCCTTCTGCGGCTGGAAAGGCAGCGGCAGCACCGGCAAAGGCGCGTGCGGCCCGTATTATGTTCAGCAGTTCATGCGCGAGCAAAGCCGCACGGTGATAAAATAGTTGGAGTATAGATTAATGGAGTGTTGGAGTGCTGAACAAAAATGTCTCCAACACTCTCTTCACAAAGGTGCTGAAATATCCAGACGAAAAACAACAGAGAACACCTTGCAACTCGAACTCAAATTTGATTTCGGTGTTCATTTAGAAACCGAGATTGAAGAAAAAAAACTTCCGTATATTCACGGGTTTCACTTTAATTTTCCTGATCCACAAAACTATTTTGGGATTAGTGGAGTATATCCTCTAGATTCTCCGTTTAAGAAAAAATTGTTCAGTGACCAGCAAGCACTCTTTAATGATGAGCTGCCGCTCATAAAAATGACTGTGAGTGATTTTATTCTGGCGCATAAATGCCCAAAGATATTCAATGGCTATTGGCTCGAAAAATCACCTCCGCGCCCACCACACCATCCCGTTTTTGATGTCGGAACTAAAGTTGATATGCTGGCTAAAGCGTATCTCTGTTTGCCGGTCGAGGCTCGTCAAACGAATCGACAACTTTTACGTGATACACTTCAGCATGAAATTGAAAAGCTGAAACACTGGCACGATTCCCCCAAAACCCAGGTTTATTTAGAGGCTTTTGATGACTTTTGTGAATATTTTAAAAACGCCCAACTGTCAACTAAAATCGCTCCGGACGAATGGTTAAAGTTTAAGTTCGAAAATTTTCGATTGGGAGGAAGAATTGATATTTTGTTGCAGGATTGGCTGGAACACAAAAATCTTCTACTCGATCTGAAATTAGAAAAATTCGGCACCGGCCTGCGTGAATTACAGTTTTCTGAGATCGTGCAAGTGATGCTATATGCTAATGAGTTGTGCCGTCGGGACGTTGCAATTCAAGAGGTGGGGTATTATTATTTTAAAGAAAGAACGCTACTCGTTCAAGCTGTAACCTCGACTGATCTTCAACAGTTTGCCAGGATTCTTAGAAAATTGGCGACCACGCTTGAAGCGACGGTAGAATTCATACCACGCCAATGTGAGCTTTGTTTGATCTGCCCGTTACGTTATGATTGCGATGTTGGTCGTGAATTGACGAAGCAAGATTTTATAAACCCGCTTAAATAAAGCAAAGGTTTCAAGCCTATGATTCGCCAACTCTGCAAAATTTACGGTGTCATGGATTTCAATGACATCGAAGAGGAAATCATTCGCCATCCTGCCTTCAACCGTCTCGCCGAAATCAAACAACTGGGATATACCTACAAAGGCGCTTACAAAGGCGCGGCGCATACCCGGTTGAGCCATGCTTTAGGAACCAGCTATTTAGCAAAACAAATCTGGAAAGAAGTGATCAGAAAAGGTTATGAAGTCCTGAAACAGTCCAACATCAACAGTCAAGTTTTTCCAGACGAACAGGAACTGCAGGAACTGGCGAATTTGGAAACATTGGTCGGTGTTGCTTCTCTCCTGCATGATATCATGCATTCCCCGTTTGCGCACGCTATTCAAGAGCACCTTGCACTGGCCGATATGCTCAACTCCGAGGCGAATATCGAGGCGAAAATCGATGATTTCAAATCCTGCAACTTGTTTGATCAAACTCTGCGCGAGCAAACCAAAGATGTGCTAATTGAAGCCCGGCATCATCGCTTGAAACATGCCAGGCTCATTTATAATTTGATTCGAGGCGATCTCAGCGCTTCCTGCATCGATTATGTTGTCAGGGATCACTTTGAAGTAGGCTTTAAAAAGCCAGACCTTTATTTTGTCAACGAGAATAATTTCATTTTGATCAGATACCGTAACCAAATTGCCCTTGCTCTTGATTTGAGCAGAAATACCGATGTTCTGACTCATGTCGAACAGTTATTATTGATACGATACCGCCTTTGCCAACAAGTTTATTTTCACGTCACTTTCACTGCTGCCGAGGCCATGATCGGCAAATGTCTACGGCACTTGCTCTATTTGGAGAAAGAGAAAAAAGAAAAACATCTGCTTCGCGATTTTCTGGTCCGTAACCAAACCGATGCGCGTTTTATGCACGCCTTAGAGGACCATCGCGATCCCGTGATTGCTTACATCGGCAAAAGATTGCAGGATCGGCAACTCTATAAGAACGCCTATAAACTACATAATCTACCACCCCACCATGACCTCAGGACAATGCTTTGCGAAGACTATCGCGGCGAAGAAGATTATTCAAAATGCATTACATTAGAGCGCAGCGTAGCTGAAAAATGCGGCCTGAACGAAAAAGAGATCATCGTCTATTGCCATAACCCTAAAATGTTCAGTTTTGATATAAAAGACATGCTGACTTTAACCCCTCATTACCAAATCTTCGAATTGGATAATTTGCCACGTGAAGAATATATCGAGGTTGATTTCATCAATGACCTTCGCAGGCTTCACCAAAAGTTATGGGCTTTTTATGTTTTTTGTGGCGATCGCTCTCCTGACGTGCTCCAAAAAGTGCAAACGCTTTGTGCAGAGATTCTGAAATCTAAGAGAGATTTAAGAAATTTTCTTGCGCAGACATCAATACTAGCTCAAATAGGGGAGCAACCCAATCGTTCAACAAAAATTTTCATCTCTTACAGTCACGTAGATGAAAATATTGCCTCGGCCTTCGAGGAGGCCTTGCGCAAGAAAAAGCTTGATGTCTTTCTCGCCAAAACCAATCTTCGCGCTGGCCATCACTGGCCGAAAGAAATAGAGAAGAATCTCGTGGACTGTGAGGCTTTGATCCTGCTTTGGTCCCAGCATGCGGCCGACTCCGATTGGGTTGAAAGCGAAAGAACATATGGTAAGCAACAAAAAAAGAAAATCTTTATAGTTCAGTTGGATGCCACCCCTGTCCCTCCCCTTATGGCAAACATTCAGGCCACCAGGCATTCCGATATTATAACGACTATCGATGATATTCTTCGTGGTCTGGGCATTCAGGAATCAAAGCTTGAAGGATAAATTTTAATTAACATCAACTGTGAAAAGTTTTTATGAGCAACACAATTTCCAAAGTCATGCCGATGTCCGACGCCATTCGGCAATTTGTGCACGATGGCGATACGGTGATGATCGAAGGCTTCACGCATCTCATCTGTTTTGCGGCGGGACATGAAATCATTCGCCAGCGCAAAAAAGATTTGACGATTTGCCGGTTGACGCCGGACCTGGTTTATGATCAACTGATTGCGGCCGGCTGCGTGCGCAAATTGATTTTCTCGTGGGCCGGCAATCCCGGCGTTGGTCCGCTGCATGCGTTGCGTCGCGCTGTGGAACAGGAGAGACCGCATCCAATCGAGTTGGAAGAATACTCGCATTTCGGCATGGCGATGCGAGTTTATGCGGGCGCCGCGAAACTGCCGTTCATGCCGCTGCGGTCGTATCGCGGCAGCGATTTGCCCAAAGTCAATTTGAACATTCGCACGATTCAATGCCCATTTACCGGCGAAGAATTGAATGCGGTTCCCGCTTTGCATCCCGATGTCGCGATTGTTCATGCGCAGCGCGCCGATGCGAACGGCAACGCGCAAATTTGGGGCTTGTTCGGCGTGCAGAAAGAAGCCGCATTCGCCGCCCGGCGCGTGATTGTCGTGGTGGAGGAATTGATTGACGAGCAAGTCGTCCGCGCTGATCCCAATCGCACGGTGATTCCCGGCATGATCGTCAATGCCGTCGTGGTTGAGCCGTACGGCGCGCACCCAAGTTTCGCGCAAGGGTATTACGATCGCGACAATGATTTTTACCTCAAATGGGACGCCATTTCCAAAGATGAAAAAAGCATGCAGACGTATCTGGACGAGTGGATTTACGGCTTGCCGGATCGCACTGCGTACGTGAAAAAAATGGGCGAAGAAACCTGGAAGCGTTTGGCGGTCAATCTAAGACCGAGTGGGGTAGTGAATTATGGTTTTTGATGAGCTAAAAATCTTATTCCATTTCACAGGCCAAAAAATGCTTTTCAAACACCGAGCCGATCAGCAATTTGCGCTCGAATACGGCGCCGGCACTCGAGCCGGAAATCGCCTCGCCGGCGTTCAAATAGATTTGCTCAATTTTATAATCGCCATTGGCGCCAAAACTGATTTTGAGAATTTCCGAAGGCGAGTGTTTGGCCGGATCTTTTGCATGTTTGGTAAACGTTAACAACTGCGGATGCGCCGCCGCCCACAAGTTCCCGCCGGCATCCAGCTCGATGTTATCCACGCCGGTGCCGAGCGGAATTTCATTTTTAAAATTCAACGTGCCTGAAGCAACGTCGCGGTCATAAACATTTATTTTGCGGCCGACACAGGCCGCGACATAAACCGTTTTGCCGTCGTGGCTCACGTTGACGCCGTTGGCATAAGCGATATCCTGCGCGACTTTTTTGAAATTCTGGCCGTCGTAATAAAGCAAGTACGATCTTGCCAATTGCAAATATTCTTCGACGGTGCGGCCAAGCGCCGAGACGTTGCCGTGATCGTTGGTGACATAAAAACTTCTCGGCCCAACGGCCGCAACGTCGTTCGGGCTCGTCATCAGCTCGCCGCGAATGGACTCGCGATGCGCGAGCGTGCTGTCGCGAGCATCGAAGATTTCGACGTATTCGCCGTCGCGGCGGTGGTTAATCACAAATATTGAAGCGGCGTTGTTTTCATCAATAAAAAGACTGATGCCGTGCGGATGCAGTTCTTGCTCGAAGGCTGCGGTTAAATTTTGCAGTCGTGGATTTGTTGATTTCAAGTCATAAGCATAAATTGCGCCCGGCGGCTGTTCCCCACGCAAAAGCGCGCGACGGTCGCTTGACGAGATGAACGCCACACCGGTCTGCGGGTGAATGGTCATATCCTCCGCGCCCACCACGCCGCTAATTTTTTGGCAACGGCCATTGAAATGCGATTTTATTGTTTTGAACTCGCCGGCGTGGCGGATGGTATCGACAACGCGCCAGATGATGACGAGAATGATAACGAAAGCTATAATTTTCAAGTAGGTCATTTTATGTAAAAATTTATAGTTCTATATATTGATTTTTATTAAAAAATTTTATATAATGGTATATAAATTTTTAAGGAAATTTGTATACTCATGGAAAACGTTATCGCCTTACAAAATCCCTGGAAACGAGGTCAGCCTGCTCTAGATCGCACGATAATCGCGCGCCAGATTGTGCCTGCCATCGAAAAATGGCTCCCTGAAGAAGAAATTATTATCCTTAAAGGCGCACGTCAAGCTGGGAAAACGACGATCATCCATTGCCTGATTGATAAGCTGCTCAAATTGGGCGTCAAACCGGAGCAGATTTTTTATTTTCTTTTAGACAATATCAAGCTGCAACAAGAATTTTCTCAGCATCCGTATGCGCTGAAAAATGCCATCGAAACCTTTCTTGGCCGAACGATGGAGAATTATCCTGATCGCATTTATATTTTTTTGGATGAAGTGCAAAAGTTTCCGTCTTTCGCCGAGATGGTCAAAGAGTATTTTGACTTGCTGAAGAATGTCAAGTTTATTCTTTCGGGCTCGTCGATTTTGCAGCTCTCGGACCGCATTTCAGAAAGTCTGCGCGGCCGCACAATCAGTTTTGTCGTTGAGCCGTTTTCGCTTGCCGAAGTGATTCCGGCGGTTTCTTCTCTCGCATTGGAAGATTTTCTGGATTTCGAGCAAACGCGCCGGCAGTATGCCGCCGCGGTTCCCTATCAAAATGAAATTCTGCTCGCATTGAATAAGCAATTTGTCTACGGCAGCATGCCGCGCATCTTTCTCTCGAAGAATAACGAGCAGCGGCAATTGCGGCTGGAAGAGTATATTCAAACCCTGATCCGGCGCGATATCATTGAAACGCTGCGCGTCGCCAAATATCTTGATTTTGAAAAAATGCTCCGCCTGTTGAGCTTTCAAGCCGCACAAATTCTCAATGTCGCGAGTTTGGCCTCCGAAGTCAAATTGAACGCCGCCACCGTGCGCCGCTATTTGACGCTGGCGGAAGAGACTTTCGTCATCGACCGCTTGCCGCCGTTTATGTCCAACCGGCGCAAAGGCCTGACCAAAGATCAAAAAGTTTACTTTCGCGATATGGGCCTGCGCAACCATCTTTGCCGGAAAGATACCAACGACTTGCTCACCTTTCCCGATCTTGGCCATGAAGCGGAAAATTTCGTGCATATCGTTCTCAACAAGTTGATGGCGCATTCGCGCCTGTCCCTGCCGCGCTTTTTTTTCCGCAGTTACCAGGGCCAGGAAGTTGACTTTATCGTCCAGCTCGACGACCGGTTGCTGCCCATCGAAGTGAAATACCAGGAAAAGCTCAACAAAAGTGATTTCAGAAATCTGCTCACCTTTATGGATGACGAAAAAATTCAAACCGGTTTGATGGTGACAAAAAATCGTTTTGAGCCGCAACCGTTCGACGATAAATTAATTGTGGTCGTGCCGTTGTGGCTGTTTAGCTTGCTGGCTTAAAGATGCAAATAAGAAACGCCAAAAACAAGTTTTAAAATTGGCCTTGACTTTTTATAAAAGTTTTTTATCTTGTGACCCACGTGACGAGCATCACGGGTAATGAATTCACGGGAATTGCTCCACGCCCAGCAGCATTGCAATGGTTCCTTCAAGGGACTTTATGAATCCAATCAATCATCCGAATAGAGACAGCTCACAAATCATTGCTGTTCCCGAAATGGAATAAAGGGTCGCATGTCTACGACGAGAAACAAACCACCGCCAAAGCTTCTTGCCGAAAATATCCAATAGTAGCCATTTTGAAATGGCTATTAGCAGAAACTTTTGCAGCGGAAGTTTCTATTATTGGAAACAAATGGCTATAGGTAGAAACTTTTGAAAATTGCCGCCGCGCAGTATAATACTTCATTAGCCGCCATATTATCTTTAGTTTGTTGGATATTTGATAGAAGCAGCAGATTTTATTATGAAAAGTATTTGACTGGAGCATTAGACATACAAACGAAGCTTGGTATTAAAATTTATTCCAAAGATTCGAGGCCATTTTATAAAAGATCTACAACGTGGGTCAATTTTTTCTACTTCATTTTGTGTTTTACTAGGAAATCCGATGGCGAAGTCGAAATCGGTTCGCGCTGGAAAAACGACTCGGCTAAAACACAACGTTGAAATTTAAGACAGAATTCGTGGTGAAAGACAAACAGCCAGATAATTTGGGCGTTAGCGCGCGCGAATAAAGATATCGAAATAAAAGTAAAGGAGTTCTGAAAGGAAGCAAAAGAAATACGAAGAAGCGCACCACATCGGATAATCAATTGACGATGTGAGAAGATATAACAACCAAGATAAGGAGGCTTTATATGAGAAGGCTTCGCAATCTGCCCCTGCTGGCAGTTGGGTGTGCTCTTGCTCTGGTTTCGTTGCCCTTGGCCCTGGAATCACAGTCGTCCAGGATAATGGGCAAGGTCCTATGGGCCGTCGACGATCTGAAGTGGGTACCAATGCCAGGCTTGGAAGGCGCTCAACAGGTTCCACTGTGGGGCGATCCTACTAAAGGAGAACACCGGATTCTCTACAAGTGGCCAGCCGGTACAAAGGTGCCTGTCCATACCCACACTCACGGGGATCGAGGCATCGTGATCTCCGGGACGATGACGCTTGCGGTCGAGGGAGCGCCGCCGAAGAAGCTGCCGCCAGGCTCTTACTTCTCCCTGGCTGGAGGCACGAAGCACGCGACAACATGTGAAGATGGTTCCCCATGTATCTTCTATATCGAACGTGAGGGGCTCTTCGATGCGAAGATGGTCCAAGACGTCGGAGCGAAGAAGTAAGAGAAGTAGAAGAAGCTCCGAGCAGTCCCGTTCGATCGCCTTTCAACAGTGGCTGGAGCGGACGGAAGGACAGTGGCTTAAATTTCATAAAGTGGTAGCTCCAACGTCTGTGCTGGTATCAAACTTCTTCTATGTCCTTCCGCCGCTCAGCCTCGCGCTACCTCGCGCGCTCTTCAGAAAATAATAATAAAAAACACTTTCAAAATTGACTTGCCACGACAATTTTTAAAGATGGGGGTTCACCGGCCAGAAACTCCATTCGACCGCGACGAAGCCTTTTCCGGATAATAAAATTCAATCTCCAATCTTCGGTTCAACTTTCGGCCCAGCGGTTTTTCGTTGTTGCCGATAACGCGGCGCTCGCCGTTGAGGTATTCAATGGCCATCGGTTTGGACTCGCCGAAGCCGACGGCTTTTGAATCAACACGTTTGCGAATTTTTTCGTAGTTGGCTGGAGAGAGCTTTTTAATATGACGCAGGAAATAAACCTGAAACGTATCGGCGCGCTGCTGGGACAATTTCATATTCACGTGATCCGGGCCGATGGCGCAGGCATAACCGGCAAAACGCATGCGCATGTTTTTGTCTTCGAGCATGCGATTGACGTGCTCCATCAGCTTCGGCCAATAGAAATCGTAAAGCGGATCGGTGCCGCGGAATTTGATCGGCCAGGCCACGCGCTGCTCGCGCAAAATCGACTGCGCGGCGAGATAAGCCTGGCGCGGTTCCGTGCGAAATTGCCGGTCCAGTGAATCGGTCAAAGCCAGCGCATAAATCGCGTCATTTCCCACCCACGCGCCGCCGCTATTTTGATCATCCGTTTGGCCGGGCTGCCAGGCAATGGCCTTTTGCAAGCTCGCGCTCCGCAATGCCGTATCAATTTGAATTTGATCTTTCAACTGCGGCGATTCCAGATTGATCATGCCATTTTTTAACGGCAAGACGCCGGTGATCGCCGCATTAAAAATAACCGGTGACGGCAGACGCTCGTTTAAATTAAACGCCACGAGCTGGAACAACACCGCTTCGCTGCTGCTGGCCGCCGTGATATTGACATAGCGGCGCTCCTGCGTCACCCAACGCGAATCCGTCGCATCGCGCGGCGGTTTGCGCCAGGCCATCACTTCGCCCGGCAGAATTTGCATTTGCTCGCGATACACGCCCAGTGCCAGCAACGAGTCGCGCACGGCGGCGGCGCGCGTCTCGGCTAACGCCGCGTCATTCTCGCCGGAATTGGGATCGACAAAACCTTGCAGCCCGATTTTTAAATCGCGATTTCCCATCAGACGCTGCGCCAGCGTGACCAACGGCGGCTCCAAAACCGATTTTCTCAAATAATCCGGTTTGACTTCGGCGCTGTTTGAATCAAAACAAACCTCGGCGATGAACGGCACTTCGTACGCGAGACGAGATTGTTTGAGCACGAGCACGGTATCATTGGTCACGAAGCGGCCTTTGGGAATCGTGTAAAAGGCGGCGCGTCGTTGATTGTTCTTTTTATCGCTTTCGCGCCAGCGGTTCGCTTCATCGAGGTGCGCCGTCATCTCATGCAAACCTGCCAGCGTCGTGCGCCATTCCAGTTTTATCGTATCAACAGCGCCGGCCTGTAATTTGGGAATGACGGTTTGCAGCACTGGCTGTTTCGACGCCGATCCTTTCATGGCGCCATTCGTTGGCGCGGCCAGTGAATCATAAAGCGTGAACGAAAGATTTTTGGCGGCGCCGTCGCCGTTGTTTCTAATCGTGATTTGCAGCGCGCCTTGCCGATCGTCCTCGGTAATCCACGGGTGATAATCAAACGTGATGTTGGTGATTTCGACCTCGGGCGCGGCAATGCGGAAATGTCGAATGTGGCGATTGCGGCTGCCGGCAAAACGCGCGTGTTGGTCGCGATCATACGCCATCACCGTCCAGTAATAATCGCCGCCTTCAAGCTCGGTCAGCAGAAAAGCTGTGCTGGCGGTTTTTTGCTGAATGAGAAATTGGCGATTCTCCAGCGCACTGAACAAATCGTTCTCGCCGCGTTCAATCACATTAACCGCTTCGGCCAGTTTCAAGCTGTCACGCTCCACCATCAGCCAATAATTGACGTCATCATATAAATCCGGATCTTTGGTCTCCTGCCACGCCAGCCGCACGCTGTCGGATTTGATTAAAACGCCGGAGGCCGGACCGATAAACTCAAATCCTTCCGGGTCGATGGCATGATGCGTCAGGCTGCCGCGATACGTGCGGGAAAAAAGAAAATTGTCTTCCACCGCCGCCGCGTCGAAACGCAGCGCCCTGTTGCGGCCGGGCAAAAAATTTGCCGGCGTATTGCGGTCATCGAGGCGCAGAGTCAGGCCGAAACTGAAATGGCTGAGCAAACAATCGTTGAAATCATAACCGCCGCGCAGCGCGAGAATTTGGCTCCACGAAATTTCCGAGCCGAAACTGAAAAAGCCCTGTTGGTCGCGCGCTTTTTTATAATCGACGGTGAAATGCAATTGCAAACCGTGGTGCGTTCCCGTGTTGAAGGCGGCGCCGGCGCGAAACGTGCGCGGCAGCGGCGTCTCGTTCGTAATGAACGTCAGCGGTTGGCCGAGCTGCGTCACCGCCATGCCGGCGGAAAAAATGCCGTAATCGAGAAAATTTTTTCCGGTATTCAGAAAACGAAAACGCGCCGAGCGAAACAACACCCCCGTATCCACCATCCACGACGACGCGTCATATTGCGCCAACTTGCTGCGGAGATATTTGACGTTGGCGCCCAACGCCACTCGCCGGCTCAACGGCTGTCCGAAACTCAATGCCGCGACCAGATCATTCGCAGCAACCGAGGCGACCGGTTGCGCCGTGCTGTTGAATTCTCCTATTCCTTGATAGGCGGCGCCCAGAGCGAAACGCGAGTGCCGGCTCCACGGCGTGCGAATGCGTTTGCCGTACATCAGCGAGGCGCTGTACACGTCGGCAATCCATTGCGCGTACGTCGCCGACCATTGCCATTCGCGCAAGAAACCGGCCGCGCCCGGATTGGCATAAACCGCATGCACGTCGTCAATGACGCCGGTCAAGCTGCCGGCGAGGCCCTGTTCGCGCGCGCCGGGGGTGAATTGCAAAAACGCCGCGCCCTGCCGAATTTGTCCCGCCCCGGGCGGCGCCGCGAGCAGCGCCAATAAAAGCAGAGCCGCGCTCGCGACTCGCTGAGACGAGAAAATATTTTTCATGCTCATCGAACGATTATACATTTTTTCCACGCGGTAAATTCGCCGGAACGCAGCGCGATGATGTAAACGCCGCTGCCCACCTGGCGGTTATCTTCCGTCAAGCCGTTCCACGGATGCGTATTCCATCCGGCGTTAAAAGGCGCTTCGACTAATTTGGCGATACACACGCCGTTGAGATCGTACACGTCCAATCGCGCCAGGCGGTTCGAGCTCAATTTAAAATTGATTTCAAGCGGCGGCTGCCGGTCCGCTTCAAAAACGTTGCGATCCAAAACCATATCGTTGGCGCTCTGCACCGTCACCGCATCGCTGGCGCTGGCGAAATTCCCCAAAATATCGCGCGTGCGAATTTCGAAACGAATTTGCTCCTCTCTGGCGGCGGTAAACAAACGCGTGTTAGTGAAGATCGGCGTCACCTCGTACCACACGTTTGGTGAAAGCGGCGTGGCCCGGATAAAGGCATCGGCAAAAGAAGAATCGATCCGGCCGTTGGCGTAATAAACCCACAAATCATACGTGTTGATGGGCGCCAGCACTTGCACGCGAACGCGGACGCTGTCACCGACCATCACCGCGGGCGGACGCGCTTCAATCAGCGGCAGCGTGCCCGGAGCCGGCGGAAGAATCACGCGTATCGTATCGG
>Ga0247727_10010926_pt1 | contig 15966 bp, 12 predicted proteins | sample WisWelCaveWW1625_FD_202498 | JGI IMG/M metagenome (GOLD analysis project Ga0247727, IMG submission 202498) | Biofilm microbial communities from Wishing Well Cave, Virginia, United States - WW16-25 | ecosystem: Environmental > Aquatic > Deep subsurface > Groundwater > Cave microbial mat | place...
TCGGCACGGATGGTCCCGCGTCGAATAACGATTTGGATATGTTTGAGGAAGTGCGACTCGCCGCGTTCGTCGCCAAGGCAGTGACCAACGACCCGACATCCCTGCCTGCGCCGCAAGCCCTGCTCATGGCGACTCGAATCGGCGCACAAGCGCTTCATATCGGACATTTGACCGGGTCGCTCACCCCAAGCCGCCGCGCCGACCTCATCCTCGTTGACCTCAGCCCCGTCCACAACTCACCCTCCTTTCGCCGCGCGCCAGATAATGCGTACGCGCAGATCGTCTACGCCAGCAAATCCACCGATGTGAGCGACGTAATGATCAACGGCAAATGGGTGATGCGCGACCGTCAATTACTCACGGTCAAAGAGGATGAGTTACTCGCCTACGCCGCAGATATCGCAAAGAAAATAGACTCGTTCCTGATCGAACGCGAACAATCCGTGTTGTCGAAACTGATCGCGCTCGGCGGCTCGTCTGAGGAGGAGTCGTTCGAGGTGCAGGTCAAGGTTCGGATCACTGATTCAAGCCGCGTCGTCCAGGCATTGATGCGAAACGAGATTGACATCCTGTACGAGCGGCATTACGGTCAACACGACGCATACTTCCTATTCGACGATGAGTCGCAGGGACGGTTGCGCTATCGCGAAGATGACTTCATTGACGAAAAAGGAAATCCAACCCAGGCGCGCACGCGATTGACTCTGCTCGGTCAAAAAAGCGAAGGCAAGTTCGAGCATGAAGTGTTGCTGTCGCGCAGTCGTTTTCTTGCGCCTGCCACGAATTCACTGCGTTTCTATCGCGAGTATTTCAAACCCAAAACGGAAGTGACGATTGAAAAGGATCGTTTGCGCTGGTTGATCAAATACAAAGAGACGGAGTTTTACGTCAACCTGGATCACATGACGAAGCCCGACTTGGGGTATTTCCTTGAGATCAAATCGCGCACGTGGAGCCGGAAAGACGCGGATAACAAAGCGCATCTCGTGAGCGAACTCCTTGAGTTGCTCGGCGCGGCAAACAGTGAGACCGTAACAAAGGATTACATTGATATTGTGACCGAAGGTTGATCATGAAAACAATCGGAAGAATTCTGGCTGGCATTTGCGCCATTCTGTTCGTGATCACAGGCGTTGCGGCATTGCTTTTGTTCAACATCGAGAGAAAAGGCTTTTCTTCGGATTCCTACAAACGGGCATTCGAGAATCAAAAACTCTATGAACGCATGCCGGCAATATTAGCATCCGCCTTGTCAACCTCCATCACTGAGAATGAGAACGCAAACCCAACACTGAAAATATTGGCGGGAGAAGATTGGGAAGCAAGCATCTCCGCTCTTTTGCCGCCCGAAGAACTCAAGACGCTGACCGACGAGGTGCTTGATTCGATTTTTGCCTACCTGAACGGCGAAGCAGACTCTGCAACGATCTCACTGGCATCGTTCAAAAAACATCTCGCAAGCCCCGCCGGCGCGGATGCTGTTTTGAACATCTTGAAATCCCAACCGGATTGCACAACCGAACAACTTTTACAGATGACGCTGGGCGCAATTACAGGAAGTGAGTTTATCTTTTGCAACCCGCCTCAGGAATTAACGGGCTTGGTCAGACCCCTGCTTGAAACACAACTTGGATTCACAGCCGCGATCCTCCCCGATCAGATCACATTGATTTCCAGCACGCAAAGCGGAAAGGAAAATGATCCGCGCGTCAGGCTGAACCAAGTGCGAACCATCATGAAGTTAACGCCGATCCTTCCGCTGGCGTTTCTCCTTGGCATTTTGATATTCGCAGTGAGGAGTTTGCTGGATTGGCTCCAATGGTGGGGCTATCCATTTTTGATCACTGGGGTCACCAGCTTGGCGATTTCGATCATCGGCGCGCCTGTTGTTGGATTTGTCATTCAACAAGTCATTGAAATACAGGCGGAGCAATTCACTTCGCCTATTCTGCTCTCAACCTTGCGTGAGACAACCAGCGCGGTAGCGCGTCAAATCCTCACGCCGGTTGCGACTCAGGGATTCTTGCTTACGCTTCTCGGTTTTGCCATGATCCTTGCCATGTATTTTCTCAAGAGACGCGCGCAACTTTCAACGGCTTGAGCCTGTATAGTTACAAGAGGTACTTCATCCCCGAATCACCCACACCTGACAAACCCAACCCAGTCGGCAATGCAAGCATGGTTCTCGGTATCGCATCGAGCGCGCTGGTGTTTGGAATCGCCCTGTGCGCATGGACGGGGATCAGCCAGCGATGGATTCGACTCGCAGGCACTCCGCTTTTTGTGTGCGGCGGCGCAAGCGCATTCATCGGTTTTCTCGCCGCGATCCTCGGCATACTTGGCGCGTGCATGTTCTTCGGATTCCTTCGCGCCATCGCGGGCGGGTAATGCAACTTTTCGGCATCCCTCGCTGTATGTCATTGCGAGGAGTGTTCGTTGCGACGAAGCAATCTTTTGTAAACATGGGATTGCCACGTTGTCGCTCCGCTCCTCCTCGCAATGACACAATCAACAGGATGACACCCATGCGCCGATTTTTTCTCGCCTTTTCAATCCTTATCCTCACCTCCCTCGCCTGCGGCGAGTCATCATCCATTCCACCCACACCTGAAAATTCCATCTTTGACTCGGGCAAAACCGCGTACGGATTCTTCCCCTCCCCGCCTGAAGCCACACTCGAAAGTATCTTTCAACTTTTCAAAGACATAGACGCGCACGGCGACTTCGTCCTCATCCAGCAAAATACCGCTTGGGAGGACTTCGTCAACGGCACGGATGGCGAATCACAAACGCGCACCGACCTCATCAATCAGGTCGCACTCGCGCGGCAAAACAATCTCGAATACATCTTCGTCATTGATGCCCTCAACGGACTTAACCGCAAAGAGTTCATCGGCTTGCCCGCGGGCTGGGAAGCGAGTTTTGCGAATCCCGATGTTCGCTCCGCGTATCGAAATTACGCGCTGTGGGTCGTCCGCACGTTTCATCCGCGCTATCTCGGTCTCGCCTCCGAGATCAACACCTATATGGACGCCTTTCCCAACGACGCAAAAAACTTCATCAGCCTCTACAACGAAATTTATGCGCTCGTCAAAGCCGAAGCGCCCGAAACACAAATCTTCGTATCGTTTCAATGGGACGATCTCAACAACATGTTCCCCCAGCCCGAAGAGGGCAACCGCCAAAAGTTCGACACCAACTGGGAACAAGTCGAAGCCTTCGAACCCAATCTGGACTTGTGGGTGATCTCGTCGTATCCGTATTTTGTATTTCCTTCTGGATCAGACATCTCCGCGGACTATTACACCCCGCTTCTCTCGCGGACCGATAAACTGCTCGCCATCGCCGAAGGCGGATTCTCCTCCCAGCCCGTTGGCTTTGCGCAAGGCACGCCCGAAGACCAGGTCGCGTACCTCAACACCGTCCACGCCCAACTCGGACCGCGCCTCGCGTTCTGGGTCAACACTCTGCTTAATGATTTCAACCTGGATTCATATGCAGAACAAATGAAAAAAGATGGACGAGACCCGCAGGATGCCATCTCCCTTGGCGCGTTTGCTTACATCGGCCTCCGCGATTTTGATGGCTCCCCCAAAACCGCGCTGGAGGTGTGGGATGGGTTTAGAAATCGCTAGTCAGGTTTTCTTCTACTCACAAATCAAAGCCACATCGAATTTATTTTCGATTCCCGATGCGATTTCAAAATCTGATAACACCGCGTAAAAGCCTATTGCATGCAAGTCTGAACCCTGCAAGTTCTCCACAAGGAAAAGCGCTTTCGATAAGTAGGCGTTTTCTATTGTCAACGCTTTATCACCTTCAAAATTGACACCTATTTTCCAAGTCTCATCTGGCGGGCGAACATCGCCACAACCCGAAACCATGGAGGACTTGGTGGTGATCAAGACCCACAGTTCATATTTGCCTGGTTGAATATCTTCGATCCGATATTCTCCTCTGGTATTGGTATCCCCTTTGACAAGCAAATCGAAGGACTCCGCCTCTCGTAACTCGACGACACTGACAAGCGGTCTTACGCTGTCGCCAGATAAGGAAACGATCCCAGTCAGGGAGGCTGGCAACGGAATGGGTGTTTCAGAGGGAACCAGGGTTAATGTTGCGGTTGGGCTGGGAGATAAAGTTGGCGTGAGGGTTATAGTAGCAGTAGGCACATTTGTTGCAGTAAACGAAACTGTTGGCTCTACTGTGACTTGAGCAATGCAGGCAGATAGCAATAAAATTAGAGACAACAAGCACAAAAGAAATCGCGAGTCATTTTGAAACATGTTGATCCTCCAAATAAGATACAAATTGTTCATGGACACCCGTTCGCGACGTGCTCCTCGAACGTCTCCGCAAAGGAATGATATCCTGAACCGTCACACTTCGCGCGGAAGAAATAATATGGCGTCTCAGCAGGAAACGCGACAGCCTGCAACGAATCTAAGTCGGGATTTGAAATCGGCGCGGGGGGTAAGCCCGCGTACGCGTACGTATTGAATGGCGAATCAAATTTCAGGTCAGCCAAACTCAACGGGTTTGTCCACCACGTTTCCTCAGCAAAATCATATCCGAGCGCATATTGGACAGTCGGGTCGGCTTCGAGTTTCATCCCGATGTTTAGGCGATTGAGATACACCGACGCGATCAACGGCTTCTCTTCGTCACGCACGGCTTCGCGCTCAACGATAGAAGCCAGAGTCACGGCTTCATAGACTGTGAGACCCTGTCCCTCAAATCCATTCACAAGATCGGGGGTGAGATGCACGGCAAAGTTGCTGACAAGTTCAGTGACCAATTCATCCACCGATATGTTGCGCGGGAGAATATACGAGTCGGGGAAGAAGAATCCCTCGGCAGAGTCTGCATCAGACAGGAATTCAAAGTTATCCGGCGCGTTTATTGCGGCGTCGAGAAACTCTTCGGGCGTGATGGACAAGCCGGAGGTCGAGTACGAAGAGGCGATCTCCTCCATCCGCCAGCCAGGGAGAATAACAAAGTTCACTTCGGGTGAAGTCGCATCCTGTAGTTCACGCGCAACTTCAATCGCGGACATCGCTGCACTGAGTTTGTACTCCCCCGCTTGAATGGACGTGTCGAGACCCGAATAGATCAAATAGGCGCGGAACGACTCGGCATCACGGATCAAACCCACCTCTTGAAGACTTGCGGCAATCGAATTCACTGATTGCCCAGGCTCAATCTTGAAATTCCGTTCGCTCGCTTCTGAATTCAACGGACGCGTGAGCAAACCGTCATACCACAGCAAGCGCGCTGAATATTGGGCGCGCTGTGTGATCGTCAACCACGGCGCAGACGGACCATAAATCCGCGCGGCTTGGGAGGGGATGGTTACGAATGCAAGAAATAAGAAGACAAGCAGTAGGAGAATAAGTACGGCGATGATTATGTTACGCATGGGAAAATTTCATTTCAAGCATGTCATTCTGAGGAGCGAAGCGACGAAGAATCTCGGAATATCGTGTATAAACTTGGTACCGTGAGACCCTTCGCTCCGCTCAGGGTGACATATTCTTGGATTCAATATACGACCTCAAGATCATCACCGCCGCCAGCGCATCGTGATGACCCGCGCGCTTCTTGCGCGGCAAACCCATTTCAATCACAGTTGCTCTTGCATCTTTCGTGCTGAAAGATTCATCGAACAGTTCAACAGGGATTTGAGTCTGTTCCCTTAAGGCTTCGGCAAATTTCGCGGCGCGCCTGCCTGCGAGATTCGGTTGCCCTTCGTCGTCAAACGATTCACCGATGACGATCAAGCCCACTTCATTTTCCGAAGCAAGGTTCGCCACCTGCGCGGCATCCAGCAAACGCGAGACATGCTCAATCACTTTTAAGGGGCTGGCGATTGTCGCAATCGGGTCGCTGAGCGCGAGACCGATCCGCTTTTCGCCATGGTCAACTGCTAGGATTCGCATAAGACCCTTTCACCGCGAAGAAAGGAGGAGCGCGAAGGTTTTTTATTCTTTTTCTCTCTTCCTTCATTGCTTTCCTTTGCGATCTTCGCGCCTTCGCGGTTAAGAATCATTCCGTCACCACTTCGATACGAAACGGCAGGAGCGGAATCCATTGCCACCACGAGGGGAACATCGAAATTGCTGGCGAGCTTTCCAGCGGGAGAGACTCTTCCAAGCGCGACTGTGCCGTGTTCACATCGAAGCCCCGAATCAAATACATCACTTGCAGGTGGTCAACAGATTGCACGATGTTTCTCTCCGCGCGGATTTGCCAGCGCGCTGATCCTGCGTCATCGAGAACCGGAGTCCCAAGCGATTCGATGGTCAACGCGTCAGATGCGGCTCCTGCGCGAAAGCCTGAGGGGAGGGAAGCGTTCAGGGCTAACGAGGCAAGCATGGTTAAATCCGAAGCGGATGTATATCGGGCGGAATATTCCACTTGCAGAGTCAGAGTCAATGTGGTGCCAGCCGCGCCTGCAGGCGGATCATATTCTTCCAAAAGAATTTGCGAAACAGAAATCGTATTTTCAAAAAGCACATCGCCTGAATTAATTTCGCCTAAAAATTTTTGGCGCGCTTCGCCATCCAGAAACTTCATCAACAAATCTTTCGCTCTTGCGCGGTCATCATCGCTCGCCTGCACAGAAGCAAGTTCGCGCCCGCCGTTTGTCGGCTCAAGGTTCGTGACCGAAAGCGAAAGACCAAGCCTGCCGTCAATCGCATTGATCGTTTCAGAGTCAACATTGCCCGCAAGCCCGCCGTCTATTGCTTCAATCGGCAACTCAGTTTTTTTGCCAACCCCCGCATCAACCACACCATCTTTCGTTGTCACGAATCGAAGTTCGTTGGCGCTCACGATTGTGCCGGCAGGAATCGTCACCGCCTCTTGCGTGAGATTACGAAATTCAACAACGCCGCGCGCCTTCGATTGCGGGATCACGCCCTCACCAGTCACTACAACAGTTTGCGTTCCATTCAGCACGATTCTTTTTTCGCGCGCGGGCACACTGCCCGTGATAAAAACCGAAACAACCGATTCGTTCGCGCTCACCGGCAAAACAATACTTTGTAATTTTGTAACGGGACTAAGTGTGACTCGCGCGCGCGGGATAAACAATGCGACGATCGCAAACACAGACAGGACACCGACGGAAAACATTCCAATGCGCGTGACAGGATGCGAACGCCACGCTTCTTCCTTCATCGAAACCTGTTCCCGTTTCTCACGCAGATTCTTCGCTGGAGCACGACGCGGCAACCGTTTACGCCCAGGGTTGGGCCATGCAACCCGTTGCGCCTCCCCCGCAGACTCAAAGACCGGAATCCCCAACGCCTCTGCGTCCTCGCGCACATGACGCGTTCGCGTGACAAGTCCCAATTGCGCGCCAAGCGATGATGCATGACGTTGCAAAACTTTCAAGTCCACTTGCCGGAGCGTGATCTTCTCATGCTTGGACCACACAAGCAAAATACGCGGCGTCTTCGCCCACGAAAGCCGATCGCGGACTGAGATCAGGTCATCATGCGATTCGAGTGTAATGATTTGGGTTTTCATTGAGGTTGATTATATCTAAAGAGAGATATAAAAAGTGGAACCAGATTTCTCCGACTCCACTTTTGTGCTCGTATTCAATCTTGATTGTTATGCCAGCGTAAACAGCACCACCGTTGAACCATCTGCTGAGGTGATCGTGATGGTCAGAATACTGCTATCCTTTTGAAAGACCAGCAAGGCTCCATTCTCATCACCCGGCAGGCTAAGCATGTTCGACCACCCCAGAGTGACAAGCGAATCGTTATAGAAATCCTGGGCTTCCTGCGCAGTGCCTGTGAATTTGAAACTATAGTTGGCTGGGTCATGTTCCTGCCCAGCCGTTGCCTGCGGCATGACCGGGATTCCGTTCCATTCGGCAACCGGAGTCCCTTGCGGGTTGAAGTAATTCCCAACATCCGGGATCAGGGACGGGTTCGCGATCAACGTACTCAGTGGCGCGGCTTGCGTAAGGAGCGCATTTGCATCCGTTGCAACAGCCTGCACCGTAGAGGCTGTGTTCTTTACATCGTTGATTGGGTTGGTGATCAATGCGCAGGCAAGCAGGAAAACCGTAATAACCGGGAACAACAAAATTTTAGATAGGCGTGACATTTCAATCTCCTTTTCAGAATGCAATCATAACCTTATGTGAAACTATTTGGAGGGGATTAATGGACTAACCCACGAGGAAGCCATCCCCCTCAAGAATGCTTCGCGAAAGGTCGCCCAAATTCAATTAACACAGCTTAATTCCGATTTGGCTTGGTTATAAAACGAATCAAAACCGGAAGCCTGTTGCAATACTGAATTTCCAGCCCAGAGCGCGCACAGGCGATCATTATTCCTCCTGGAGCTTGAATTCACCTGCACCGTCAGTTCATATGCCTTATCGAAACGACCCAGTTTCATATAAGCATCTATGAATAATAGGTATTCCCCTTCATCGCCGGGGGAGTACCCTTGCGTTTGAGCCTCCTCCAAGAACCGGACGACCGTTTCCCAATTTTCATTTTGCCGCGCCAAATCCGCTTTCTGATAGTAAAAACACCACTGACGGTCGGGTTCAGCACCAAATATGTTCCTTGGTGGAGTCCAATCCGGGTCTACCGGCTCCTGGTGTATTCGATCAAGGTTTGAAACGGTAAGAATATTTTGAAAGGGGGCTGGAATTTTTTTGATACCCACATCGCTTGCAGAAAAAATCTGCAGGCATTGATTGTCTTCAGGAGCAAAACTTAGGAGGAGGGAATTTCTGCTATCTCCATAAAACGAGTAATTACGCAATGAGTAATCCAGTGTGGTTCCAACCACAACCTCGTCCAGGATCTTATTGATACCCTCATAATAATTGAAAAACCAATACGACAGGTTTTGTGGCGAATCCACGGGAGGGTACAACAAGGAAATTCCCACGGATGTGGAATAAAGACCGACAAATGAAAAAAATTCCCCGTCGGAAATCATGGGCGTACCCGGCTGGATGTGAGGAGCGCGCCAAAACAATTGCCAATAGAAATCGCGTTGCTTTTCCCAGGATAGTTGGTACGCTTTTGCGATATATAAGTTTGTATGGATCGCCATCGCCAGCAACACTGCGACGACTATAATTTTCGCCCCTCTTCTGGAGGACAGCCAGTCTAATATCCCCACTAAAATCATGCAAATACCAAACATAGCCGCAAAACTAAAACGGTCCCCTCCCAGTGTAACCTGACGACCAATCATCCATACCGGCAATAACCCCAACAAAACTGCCAATACGCCCAGTAAGATTACCCGAAGACTCCAAAAATCATCCTGGTTGTTATTCGCAACTGGCTGGTAGCGATTAAGAATGAATCCGGAAACAAATGCAGTAATAAAGATTACTGCTAAAACAGCCAGAGAAAACGGGCGGTCAAGATCAATGTCAAGCGGGTTTACATAAACAATCCAGGAGGTAAGCAGGTAAAAAACATCTTGAAACGCCCGCTCAACGAGTCCGATCATGGTTTGAATCGGCGCCCGTACGAATTGCGACAACAAGACCGGATCATTGGTTTCGCCGCCGGGAAGATCAAGGAAAAAAAGCCGCCATGCCAGATAGATGAACAATGCCGCAAAATAGATCGAATAGGTCTTTGTCGTGAGCCACAGGATATCTTTTGCGGAACTTTGAGGCTCACGCTCGCGAAAATACATCCACAACACAACAAGCTTTAGCAGTTCCAGTCCTACAAAATATTCCAAAGTGAACAAGTGGACAAGCGCCAACGAAAAGGACAGGAGGGTATAGTAATAAAAACGCTTGGTATCCTCCTGTGCTTTCAACATACAGTAAATCGAAATAAAGTAGAGGAGGTAACAAATCCAATGCTGGCTGTAGGCTGCTGCCACCTGTTGTTGAAAAAATATCGGGCATACTGCAAACAGTAAAGTGATCCAAAAAACCTGATCAGCCTTCTTTTGCCAGATCGTTCTCAAGCACATCCAAAGAAAAACTGCAGAAAGCCATCGGAGGCAAAGAACAAAAATATGCCAGCCAAGTGGGTTGACTCCAAGAATGGGAGTAAGGAGGATATAGGTCCAGGCGGAAAACGGTCTGTCGTATTGGTAAAAATCCCAAAAGCCGCTGACCCCTTGAGTTTGTGTTAGATAAATTACGGGCCAATCATCCCAATAAAAACCCTGCCAGGGAATCAATAATCCAAATGAAACGAAAGTGACAAAAAGAAGGGCTGGTGGAACAACCCTTTCATTCAAATTTAGCTTCGTGATTCTTTCTTTAAACATATATATCAAGACATCATTTCAACTTCTCTTCGACTGCCTTTGCGACTTTGCTTAATGCATCACCAGCATTTCCATCAGGCAGATTGCCTTGCGCCATATTGGGACGCCCGCCGCCTTTGCCGCCGATGGACTGGATGAGGTCGCCCGCTTTGAGTCCGCGCTTGACGAGGTCTTCGGTCACTGTCGCAATGACGGTTGATCCGGTTATCAGTACAGCCGCACCGCCCTTTGGATATTTCTCACGAAATTTATCAGCGAGCATACGCAACGTGTCTGCGTCTACATCAGGAACTTCCATAGCCAGAATATTCACATCCTTCACGGTTTGAAGGTTGGAAAGTTGCAGGTTGAATGTGGAAAGAGCCTGTTTTGCGCGAAGGGAAGTAATATCCTTCTTTAATTCAGAAACTTCATTCTGAAGGCTTTCCACTTTTTGCGGAACTTCTTCCACATTGGATTTCAACACGCCGGCAGTTTGCTTTAAAGTCTTGAACCGCTTCTGAATCAACTCATACGCTCCGCGTCCTGTCACTGCTTCGATGCGGCGCACATTCGCGGCGACAGAACCTTCACTGACAATCAAGAACGCGCCAACGTCTGATGTGCGATCCAAATGTGTACCGCCGCAAAGCTCATAGGAATATTTATGTTGTTGTTCGACGTCTGCAGTAGGATGCGCGCCCAGCAAATCGTCGGGGGCGCCTGGCGTTACAGGCGTAATTGTAATCGTGCGGACGGTCTCGCCATATTTCTCACCGAACAACGCCATCGCGCCTTCGGCAATCGCATCTTCGCGCGACTTTAACTTGGGCAATACTTCCATATCCGCGGCGACCGCATCGTTGACGATCTTTTCGACGCGCTCGACCTGTTCAGGAGTCATCGCTTCGGGGTGATTAAAGTCAAAGCGCAGACGGTCCGGCGCGACCAGCGAGCCAGCCTGCTTTGCCTGATCGCTGAGAACTTCATGGAGTGCCCTATGAAGCAGGTGGGTCGCAGTGTGATTTCGCATGATGTCGTGACGGCGTGTCACATCCACTTCGGCTATGGCTTTATCACCAACCCTGGGATGCCCGGAAATGACTTCTCCAACGTGGACAATTACACCGGCAGATGCACGACGCACATCCGTGATTTCAATTTGCCAATCCGCGCCATGAATTAATCCGGTATCGTTGACCTGACCACCAGATTCAATGTAAAAGCCGGTTTTGGGCAGAATGACTTCAACACGATCATCGAGTGAAGCGGAGTTAACCGATTCGCCATTGAGGATCAACGCAAGGATTTCACCTTCCACTTTAGGGCTTGTGTAAGGCTCGTATTCGACGCCGTGTTCACCGAGTTTCTTTGCGTGTTGCAAATCTTTCAAAATGCCAGCAAAGAATTCAGCGTCTTCGCCGCCGAGTTTGCCCATGGCTTTTCCGCCGCCGGATGCTTTGCTATGTTTTTCTTTTGCTTCACTGAATCCATTTTCGTCAACATCAAGTCCCTGTTCGCGGGCGATATCGCGCGAGATTTCGAAGGGGAGCCCATACGTGGCATACAAGTCAAATGCTTTATGACCGTCTAACACGAGCGCGCTCTTCGTCTGCGCTCCGCTCCGCTCAGAGCGAAGGCTCGAGAGTAGATTCTGCAGATGGTTAGTACCAGCTTCCACTGTGCGCGCGAAGCGGATTTCTTCCCGAGTCAAATTATCCAGGATCGTCGTTTTATTTTTTTCGAGTTCGGGATAAAAATCGCCGTAGCAATTGATCACAGACTCGGCAACTTTGGCGAGGAAGGGTTCATTAAGTCCGATCTTGGTGCCGAAGCGCGCGGCGCGGCGGATGATCATGCGTGTGACGTAATTGCGCCCGCCATTGCCAGGGACAACGCCATCCGCGATTAGGAACGCGGCGGATCGAACATGATCGCAGACGACTCGATATGGCGTAAAATTCTCGAGCATTTCTTTTTCGCTGTGACCTGTGAGAGAGCGAAGAACATCAAGCGAGCCGGTGAAGAGATCGGTCTTGTAGTTGGAGTCGACGCCCTGCAGAACAGAGACAATGCGTTCGAAACCCATGCCCGTGTCCACGTGTTTTTGCGGCAATGGCTCAAGGCGGCCGTCTTCAAAAAGATTGTATTGAATGAAGACGTTGTTCCACAATTCGAGATAGCGTGTACATTCACCGTTCACACCGCAGACGTGGTCGGTGCCGCGCAAGTTGTCGCGTTCTTCACCGAGGTCAATGTGAATCTCGGAGCATGGCCCGCATGGACCGAATTCCGCCATTTGCCAAAAGTTTTCCTTGCGCCCAAAAAATAAAACGTGATCGGGGTTGAAGCCAGGTTGCTGTTTCCAAATATCTGCGGCTTCGTCGTCACGCGGAATGTTGCCTTTGCCCACAGGGTACGCTCCGCTATCATCTTCAAAACAAGTGGCGTACAGTTTATCTTTGGGCAAGCCCCAGACATCGGTGAGCAACTGCCACGACCACGCAATCGCTTCCTTTTTATAGTAATCGCCAAACGACCAGTTGCCGAGCATTTCAAAAAACGTATGATGCGTATCGTCGCGCCCCACATCTTCGAGATCGTTGTGCTTGCCCGCCACGCGCAGGCATTTCTGCGAATCCACTGCGCGGCTGTATGGTTTTTTATCCGTGCCGATAAACACGTCTTTGAATTGCACCATGCCCGAATTGGTGAACAGCAAAGTGGAATCCCCGCCCGGCACAAGCGACATGGACGTCACGACGGTATGTCCGTGCTCGACGAAGAAATCTATAAAATCCTGGCGGATCTGGTTGCCTGTCAGTTTTTTGCTCATTCGTTCTCCGGGAAATTTTAGTAGCGGAATTATACCAAGAGGGAAAGATGAAAGGTTGGGAAAGACTAAAGAGGCTGGGCAATTTCCGGCGGAGTAGGATGCGTTTGCACTGTATTTATTAATCCAATGACAGCTAGACCTAGGGAGTCTTCCAAACTTTGCGAGTCTTTTTAATCCCGACACTTAACCGATTCTTTGGTGTTTTAGTCCCAAAGGGAAATGTAAGCCAATCCCCCATTTCTTATTTAACAAGGAGACTTCGCCATGCAAGAGAGTGTAATTTCAAGTGTAATCCTGCCATTAGCCATTGCCATCATTATGGTCACGCTGGGCATGACGTTGACGATTGCAGATTTTCGGCGCATTTTTACACAGCCAAAACCTGTGCTTATTGGCTTATTCTGCCAAATGATTCTGTTACCGGTGCTTGGCTTTGCAGTCGCCGGCATCTTTGCCCTGCCGGCAATCTATGCCATCAGCCTTATTTTGCTGGCAGTTTCACCCGATGGTGCGACTTCGAATCTGATCATCCACGCGGGAGATGGCGACCGCGCGCTTGGCATCACATTGACTGCCATCACCAATATGCTCGCATTCTTAACCATTCCTTTTGGGTTGGGTATTGCCTATTCCTTGTACGGAAGCGGCGCATTGGACATTGATTTCCCTGTCGCTTCTACGATGGTACAGGTGGCTGTGATCACGCTGATCCCCACCCTACTTGGAATGGCAATCCGCGTGTGGAAGCCGGTCTTTGCCGAGAATAGCAAACGCTGGTCGAAAATTTTCGCCACCGCTTTTCTTTTCCTTGTGATTCTCGCGCTCGTGGCTCAAAACTGGGACGTGATCGTCAGGGACGGTCCGCGTTTTGCTCCGGCATTTATCGTGTTGAATGTCGCCTCGTTGATCGTGGGATATTTTGTTCCTAAATTCTTAGGGATTAACTACATCCAATCCATGACCATTGCGATCGAGACCGGCTTGCAAAATTCCACTGTTTCCATTACGGTTGCCATCACGTTATTGAACAACAACGATATGGCAGTCATCCCCGGTTTATATGCCATCTGGATGTATGTCACCGGCTTCGCGCTCGCCTTTTGGATGGCGCGGCGAACCCGAAGCACAGAAGTTGCAACGGCTTAACAGGAAGGATGAAAAGGATGGGATGGATCCTTGTTAGGGATAATCTTGGTACATATTTCGCTGATCCACAAATAGATAAATAGGCAAACCTACCCTCAATTACAAATTATTGCGGTGAAAAAGCCCCTAAAGTAGATTAGTTCTCGCCTATCGCCGCGTGAAAGATGAGCGTATAATGAGATTATCGTTAACTGGTTGCGCACCCACTACACGAAACTGCACATGGCAAATCACACCCGCTCCGCTTATTGAAAGTGCGTTATCGGTCCACCCTATGCCCAGGCTCGCAAGCCGGAGCTTAACAACAAAGGAGATTACGATGGATCTATCTAAAATAGTGAAAAAAAATGTAGGCGGGACTATGTATTATACGGATGATACAAAATATTATACGGAATACAAGTTATCGTCCGTTGACCAGGGTCATGGCTTGATGCAAATTGCCAGCGAAAAGAAAGTTCCGAAATACACCGAGATTCTTAGGCTGAACAATAATAAAGCCGAAGTCATTGCGGATAAAAATAAGATCGGCAGCGATTGGACGTTGTTACTGCCCGCTGTTTCTCCCTATAAGTAACAGGGTGAGTATTGTTTATAACCACTTACGTAATCGAGGGTGATCCAATCGATCTCATCGATTTATTTTACGAATACATCCTCATGTTCGATTGGCTGACGGAAAATACGCGGCAGAATTGTTGAATGATTCCCGGAAGCGCCCATCCGGCGGTTCGTGGAGCGTTAAGCCGTGAACCCAGATCTTCAATGAAACCCATCGTGGTTTATAATATTAATATTCATCTTTTTTGAAATATTTTTTTCGAGCCCGCTGGAAAGGAAATGGCAATGACAAAGTTGATTCGCTCGCTCATTCTTTCGGCAACTATAGTGTCGGTTCTAGCATCCTGCTTCGGCCGAATCCCAACCGTGGAATTGACCATAAGAGAAACCAGCACTGGCCCCTACGCGGCAGGCCAACTTATTAAATACAGCTACACCATTAGAAACACAGGCGCTGTGCCTTTGCCTGTTCCCCCGAGTGTGACGAGCGACAAATCGGCAGTCACCTGCCCGACTAATAATGCAAGCGGCATTATTATTGCTTCCCTCAGCCAGTTCGATGAGATGGTCTGTACCTCAGAATATCTCATCAAGACGACCGATGGCAATTTAGTCACGAACACAGCTACCGTAAATAACACAATCTCGAGCGGGCTTCCGTTAACAGTACAGGTACTCACGTCGATTCCACTGACGCTGACCACGACGGCTAATGTAGCGACCTATGACAAGGTCGGCCAGCCGATTACCTTTAAGTATGTCATCACGTACAACGGCCCTGCGATCGCAGGCCAGGTTCAGTTCCAAGTGACCGACACCCTCTTGAACCCCCAGACATTTAACTGCGGCACTCCAATCACTAATCTGCCTCAAACCCAAACGGTGCCCTGCGACGCCCCTGCTCCTTACATCACCACCGCGAATGACATGAATTCTGTTTCTATTGCGAACCTCGCGAGCGCTTCATACAGCGGCGGTCCGGTATCACAGAAAATGAGCGCCACAGTATCGAACACTGCACTATCGAACACAGCACTGACGCTGACCACGACGGCTAATGTAGCGACCTATGACAAGGTCGGCCAGCCGATTACCTTTAAGTATGTCATCACGTACAACGGCCCTGCGATCGCAGGCCAGGTTCAGTTCCAAGTGACCGA
>Ga0247727_10010927_pt1 | contig 15965 bp, 13 predicted proteins | sample WisWelCaveWW1625_FD_202498 | JGI IMG/M metagenome (GOLD analysis project Ga0247727, IMG submission 202498) | Biofilm microbial communities from Wishing Well Cave, Virginia, United States - WW16-25 | ecosystem: Environmental > Aquatic > Deep subsurface > Groundwater > Cave microbial mat | place...
TAGAAAACATATTTCTGACAGCCAGTCAGGCTATCGTCTTATTTCACGAAAAGCAATCATTAAACTTCATCCAACAACTCGATCCTATGATACTGAATCTGAAATTTTAATCCAGACTGCCAGACAAGGTATGCGCATCGGGCATCTACCTGTTAAAACGATTTATGGGCCGGAGCAGAGCCATTTTCGACTGCTCTCAGACACCTGGCTTTTATGTAAACTTTTTATTCGTTATGGACTTCAAATACGCTCATGACCGCATGGTTCAGGAGCAAATCATTTCACGCGGGATTCAGGATCCCGCGGTTATTGCCGCATTCCGCGTTATCCCCAGGCATATTTTTGTAGACCCCGCACTGCAGGCACAATCTTACTCTGATAATGCCCTCCCAATTGGAGAAGGCCAAACCATCTCTCAACCCTACATGGTGGCCTTAATGACGAGTTTGTTGAAATTAAAAAGAGGCGATAAAGTTTTGGAAATAGGGACCGGCTCTGGTTATCAAGCCTCAATTCTTCATTACTTTACACAACGGGTTTATACGATTGAACGGAATGAAAAACTGGCAAAGCGGGCACAGCAACTATTTAAAAAGTTGGGTTACCAAAACATTGTTACAAAAATTGGGGATGGATCGATGGGTTGGCCCGCCATGTCTCCTTTTGATGCTATCGTTGTAACCGCCGGCGGCCCCTCAATTCCTGAAATTTTAAAACAGCAACTCAGTGAGAATGGGAAGTTGGTGATGCCGGTGGGGAGTCAAGAAAAACAAAAACTAATTATTCTTCACAAAAACAATAATTCCTTTATACAGGAAGAGCATGGTTCCTGTGTATTTGTCCCTCTAATCGGGGCCCGTGGCTGGGTCAACAAGAAATGAACGGTTACTGATCGGGTGAGCTTTTTTGTAAAGGGTCGATATGAGCAACGATTTTTTTAAACTCTGTCATTTCCCGGAGACTAACAAGGTCTTCATCTTTCAGAATATATTCAACGTCATAGAATCCCGATTGGATCGCTGTTTTTAAACATTCTAAAGCGGGGATCGCTTGTTGTGTTCTGGCGTGCAGACAGGCCAAGTTATAATGAGCCGGCGCATGTTTCGGCTTCAATTCAATGACTTTTTTAAAAACCTCAATCGCCGCAGGGACTCTGTTTAACTCAACCAGCACCAAGCCTAAATTATAATGTCCCTTATCATTATGAGGATCTAACCCTATCGATTTCTGATAATACTCATGTGCCTTATTTAAATCACCCCGGTCTAAAAAAATATTCCCTAAATTATTATAAAGGCTGGCATCCTCTGGATGCATGCGTACAGCCTGCTGATAAATCGAAATCGCATCGTCAATATTACGCGCATTTAAATGCGCGGTGGCTAACAAATTGAGCAGTGTACTATTTTCTGAAAAATATTTTAGAGCTTTCTCACAAATCTTGATAGCCTGTTTAACCAATCCCAGTTTGATCATTATTTTTCCCAACTCAAGATAGGCCGGCAAACAATCATTTTTGTTTTCAATACATTTTTTGTAATTTTGAGTAGCTTCTTTGAAATTTCCCTTATCCCGGAGAGCATTCCCGTATAACAAATAAGATAAATAAAATTCAGGAGCAGATTTAATCGCTCGCTCAAACAGTTGAATGGCCGGGTTAAAAAGAAGCTCCCGTGAATAAAGGGCACCTAAATAACAAAGGATGCTGGCATCCTCCGGTTGCAGAGTAAGACACCGATCATATTCTTTCACCGCTTTTTCCTTTTCTCCCTGTTTATCCAAAAGAATAGCCATATTTTTTTGAGCTGGATAAAAGTCAGGAGTGTACTTAAGAACTCGCTGAAACTGTTCCAGCGCGGCCTGAGGCTGCCCCAGTTGTTCAAGCGTATTTCCAAGATTGAAACGGGCTTCCGCATAATTCGGTTCAATCTCTAGCGCTTTCAAGTAATAATCCTTGGCCGCCCCATAATCCTCTTTTTCAAAACTTAACACAGCCAAATTATTATAGGCACCGATATGACTTGAATCAAGGCTCAAAATCTTCTGATAAATGTTCTCGGCCTTTTCTTTTTTACCTTCTAAATTATAGATGTTTCCAAGATTATTAAGCACATCGATATTCTCCGGATCCAATCGATTGGATTCTAAAAAACAATTACGAGCATTTTTCAAGTCTTTACTCTCAAGATAGACATTCCCTAGATTAAAATGAACTTCGGATTCCTGATTATTAAGGGCCAAGGCCTGTTTATAGCAACTAATAGCTTCTGGAATTTTTTTAGCACTAAAATAAATATTTCCGAGATTATTATAAATAATAACCGCGGGAGGTTGGGTCAATAGAAGCTCATTATAAATTGAAATGGCTGCTTTGTAGTCGCCGGTCTCATAAAAACGCTGAGCCTCTTCTATTTTTTTTTTGAGATCTGAAGGGAGGGGTGCCTCTGCAGAAGATGGGATCTGAGGCATAGATTGGTTATTAAGGTAAGAATTGATATACTTTAAAATTAATTATCGCTTTTTCTATTTTCAGATTATCAATGGGAAAATAAGACTTTCCAATACCCGGGAAAATGTGGTAGATATAGGAGTTGACCATCTGTCCAACGGGATTAATCCAGAGTTGTTCAATCTTATAAGAAGTACCTTTTAGAGCAGATCCATCCGCAAGCAACAATGAATCATTATTCAATGCTGTAGCATAGGCTACATAATGAATTCCGCTTATATCCCAGCTCCATTGCATGTTTTGTCCAGATAATTTTTTCTTTAATTCCAGAATATAGAGGGACGTGTCGGCGATATTTTCATAATAAAACCAATAAATTTCTCCGGGTAAATAATAATACAAGGTAGGCAGACCCAATTTTGTTTCGACCAAAGTCGAAAGAGAATCCCACAAGGTATCTTGAATCTGGGTTTGCGTAATTTTGACTGTTGTATCAATTTTGAGTGTATCTGTATTTTTTTGATAGGCCGAATCAACAAAAATGTCCGTTACGATATAACTCGCTAATGTATCAATTGAAAGTAAAACATTTGGTTTGGCAAGAACGGCATTGCTTTGTCCTATAATGCCACTCGGGTTGCGGATCAAGGAATCAACACGAGTCAAATAGAGACTGAACGTATCGGAAGAAGTTGTCCTTAGCGAATCTAAAAAATGGTAAATCAATGAATGTTGAATTTGTTTGTCTCCTACCTTATGACTGAGCGAAAATTGAATCGACGCAACAAAGGTTGTATCTCTTGGATCTTGATCACTGGTAATACTGTCTCTAAACAATAACTCGATTGAATAAAGTGTATCTCGAAAATACAACGTATCATAGACCAAGGTCGAATCAAATTGACTGGTCAATGAAATAATGGTATCGTATTGGATTTTGTTTCGTATATAGATAGTATCTAGAATCAATGAATCAACAACCCACTTTCTTGAAAAAAACTGGTCACTGAGTTGATAATAATTCCGGCCATTTCGTAAGATTACAGTATCCACCTGTATCTGAACCCCCAAATTTGAAACCCGATCAAAATAGGTCCACTGATTTCCAACCTGCATTGGGAAATACTCATTCGGGTCGAGTCCTTTATTAGACAATAAAGCGGGACTATTTAGCGAATCATTTCTATAAAAAGTATACCAAATACTATCGCGTTGCCTATCCGTAAACGGAGATTGAGGTAAGGGGCGATTGCAAACGGACAGTAATAAGCAAACCGAAATCACCGCTGACCCTATGAATGCTTTTCTTTTAAAATTATTAAAATCCATAAGAAATTCCAAATCCAAATCGCGGAGGTATCCTTTCTCCATTATCTAACAATTTATTTAAAGGCCACACTAGCCATGCATAAAAATCATATGGGATGACGTAATTGAGATAATTCTGAACAATCAGCATTAGACTAAATTCCTTCAACACCTGGTTTTCAAAATATTCACTAAGTATTTCGAGATCGGTTAATTCTGATTTTTTAAGACGAGACAAAGGCTTATTCCAGATATCTGCGGCGCGAAAAGTGGTAGCCAAATAAATCTTGTCAAAATGAACATTATAAAGCTGTCTGGACACGCTGGCGAGTAAAGGGAAATGGAGTCCGGTTTCAAAAAGCCAGATTTGTCCTCCGAACAGGAGAATTTCTTTATTTTTTTTCTCACTTTCTAAAAACGTATATGGATAGGACCATAAAAATTGACCCAACCAAAAATAAAGGGGATGATAACTCCACATCAAGGGAATTTCGCGGTCCTGTAATATCGCTAAAGATCTAAGGTGAAAAACAGTTTTTTCAATGAGGGGGATCTGATGAAACTCCCCGTATTGTAGAAAAAATTGGTTCGTGCTAAATTTATCATCGTAGTAAGTAAAGGGATAATTGAAACGGTCATGACTGTTGAAGTTACGAGGTGGGAAGCCGAAAAAATCAATTTCACTGACATCGCTAATTGTGCTCTGATTGTGAAGATAAGTCAATGCGAAATATTCTCCTTGGGTCGGTAGATAGGAAAGGATATTCTTCTTTTGTAATAGTTTTGCATACTGGTAAGAAATCCCAAGCCGAGCATTTTCATAATAATTTTTGTCCCAGAGTCCGAGCCGGCCATCCACGACCTCAAAAGTGTCAACCAGAACAGGTTGATTCTCGATAATATGATTGGGATCGCGTAGATAAAAATAGCGAGTCATCTTGCTATTGAATTGGAGGTAGCTAAAATCGTTAAACCGCTGATAGGCCGCATTAAAACCGAGTTGATGATACCGGTTTAAAGGGATATCTGAATTGAATCGAGCTTCGCTATATTTCCGGCGAATAACACTGCGCGCATCTTCAACGTAATCAATAATTGCGACAAATGAATCCACATCGAAAGGAACTAGAACGGTATCTAAAAAAATAGGCACCAGGGTATTATTCAATACATGATTCCGAACACTTTGGGAAATGCTTCCCGAAATGGAAGGAGAATAATTCCGGTTTTCGGTAAGAACCGTACGCCAACGCTTTGTATAGCCGGCGTAGACGTCATAATTCATGTCCAAGCTGTACTTCAAATTCTTATAGACCCCAATTCCGCCATAAATGTTATTCCCCCCCAAGAGATCATCCAGCATCCAAGTTAGCCCGCCCCCTATATAACTTAACCCAACTTCACTAAAATCCGTGAAATAAGGAGACTCAAAACTGAAAAAAGGTGAAATATCAGCCAGTTTTAATTTGGGTTGATAACCATCCACAATAAAAAAATCTTCGATTTTTAAACTCTTGGATTGCTTTTGATAATTTCTCTTTTCATTTATTAAAGCATATTCACCATAGGGTGAATCCGCTAAATAATTTAAATAGTAAAGGTCAAAATCCATGGCATGATAACCGGCATAAACAATATCTTTTCCATCCGCTGAAAGGGTCGGCACAAATGCTCCCCCGATGAGATTCGTCAGTTTTTTAATGCTATCATTTCCAAACTTATACTCATAAATATTAAAAATTCCATCTTTATCCGAACAAAAAAGGATTCCGCTTCCGTCCGCTAACCATGCCGCATCCCTTTCTTCCGCGGGCGTAGCCAGCAGCAGCTTAAATTGAGCCGATGGGTCGAACCCAATTGAATCCTGAAAAGAATAAAGACTATCTTCGATTGCTCGCTTTTTATCATAAGGCAGGGCCTTGGCATCAATTATTCCAATGTCTCGGTCATTCCCTTGTTGATAAATCGAAAAAAGTATTTTTTTCCCGTCCGGGGACCATTGTGGCGAATAATATTGGATACCGTTAATGTGATGTGTTAAATATTTAATCTCTGTCCCGTCGATATTCATGACACCAAGATTATGAGTCCCATCGTTGTTTTGTACAAAAACGATTCTTTTACCATCATGGGAAACATCGAAATCAATGGCTCGTAAATTTGCGCTGATCGGTATTCTTTTCTCAGTCTTTAAATCAAAAACATATAAGTCCAGAAAAGAAGAATGATTTTCACGAGGACTCGCGAATAAAATTTTTTCCTGACCTGGGATCCAGTCGATGGAAGAAAAAACGAAATCCTTTTTGAATGATTTTAATTTTTTGGAGGTCAGGTCATAAATTGTTAAATACGTGGCCGCAAAGTCCAGATCATCACTCGAGATATAAGCCAAACGGTCCCCTTTTGGAGAGAACTTTGGATAAAAGTTATAAAATCCGTTTCCAACCAATTTTTTTTCGTTAAAGGGCTTCTTTTTAACCTCAGCCTGAACAGACTGGTAATTCTTCTTTAAATCCTGTACCCATTCGCGGTATAGACGATTTGCAGAAATGTTTAATTCCCGCTTTATTGTTTTATCAAAATCAAGTAAACTGGGACGAACCGTCAGTGATTCAACCTTCTGGTGACCGAATCGTTTTGAAATATATTTTAACAAACTATACCCCTGATTGTAAACCATCTCTCCGTAAAATTTATCCTTATTGCTGATAACCCCCATTGCATCGTACGAAAGCAGCTGATTTTCCAAAACAGCCATGCGCAAGAGCATGTCTCGCTGGGTATCCCAGGAATCAAAATTAAATTGATCTGTTTCAAACTGGGCGATCCCTTCCACAAACCAGACCGGCAGATTTAAATGATAAAAAAGAAGACTCAGATAGAAAGGAATTTTTCTGGTTGGCAGGCTAATATTTAAGTTAAAGCTGTTGAATATCCACCAGTTTCGCGCCGCTGCCTTTAATGAAAAAATATGCGTTAATTCATGGGTCACCACATTTTTCAACCAATCATGGCTCCCCCGCAATTGCGTATCTAAATTGGTTGTATTAATGTTAACTTGATTATTGTAATAATTCGCCCACCCGTTTCCATAATCTACATTATTATCAATCGTAATATGAATCCGCGTAAAATCGGCATATCCGTTAAACAGCGAGGCTAAACGATTAAAAACCTCTTCCGCAATCTCCGCAACACGGAAAGCGGTATATTCAGAGCCTTTGTCGAAGTATACATAATAATGGTCTGTTTTAATCTGCTCTAGAGGCCAGACTGCATAGGCAAAAACAACTAAAAATAAAATTAAAAATCGCTTCATACAGATTATGATTTATATTAAAAAATTTTGGTGCGGAAAGACTTCCCCTCCCGCACCAAAATTATTAAACAAACAAACACGTTGGTTATTGCTCTTTGTCCGAGACGAACTCTTCCACTTTCGTCTTGGGGACCTTATGCTGTTCCAAATATTTACGATATTCTTCATCCTGCTTATCCTTGTAATACTCTGTAACACTCAGAACGATCTTCCGATTGGCTTGGTCAAACTCAACGACCCGGACAGGTAAATCTTCACCCGTCTTAAAAACGGCCGCGGGTTTACGGATGGTTTCTGTCGTCAGTTGATTGGCAGGAATAAATCCCTCAACCTGATCAGGCAATTCCAGAATCACTCCACGGTCTAGCAACCGAACGATCTTTCCCCGCGTGTCTGTTCCGACCTGATAGATTTCTTTTAACTTATCCCATGGATCATCTTTTAACTGCTTAATCCCCATTGAAATCCGCCGTTTTTCACGGTCGATATTCAGTATTCTGACTTCGATCGTCTCTCCCTTTTTAACAATTTCACTGGGATGATTAACCTTCTTAGTCCAGGACATATCTGAAATATGCACCAGTCCTTCGATCCCTTCTTTTATTTCGATAAATGCTCCAAAGGCTGCCAAATTTTTTACCATTCCGCGGTGGTGAGTTCCGACCGCGTAATCTTTTTCAATATTCGTCCAAGGGTCCGGTAGGAGCTGTTTTAATCCCAACGAAATCTTTTCATTGGCTACATCTAAATTCAGAACGACCACTTCAATCCGATCTCCGATCCCTACAATTGTGGAGGGATGTTTCACATGCTGCGTCCAGGACATTTCAGAAATATGGACCAATCCTTCAATGCCCTTTTCAAGTTCGACAAATGCCCCGTAATCGGTAATACTAACCACTTTCCCTTTGATCTTGCTCCCCACAGGATATTTTTTGTCGGCATCTTTCCACGGATATTCTTGCAGCTGCTTAAGGCCCAAAGAAATCCGTTCTTTATTTTCATCAAAATCAAGAACCTTAACCTTGATTGTCTCGCCGAGCGCAACAACCTCGGAAGGATGGCTGACCCTTCCCCATGACATATCGGTAATATGTAATAACCCATCGACGCCGCCCAGATCAATAAAAGCGCCGAAGTCCGTTATATTTTTGACAATGCCCTCCCGAACTTGCGTTTTCTCTAACTCCTGCAGAACCTGACTGCGCATCTTTTGCCGGGTTTCCTCCAGCACGACGCGACGGGAAACCACGATATTTCTTCGGATTTTGTTAACTTTGATAATCTTAAAATCCATTTCCTTGCCAAGTAAATTGTCCATATCCTGAACGGCCCGTAGATCAATCTGAGAACCCGGTAAAAAGGCATCGACTCCAAACAAGTCGACCACAATTCCACCCTTTATGCGGCGCACGAGTTTTCCACGCACCATCGCTCCTCGCTCGTGAGCTTCTCGAATCTGGTTCCAGACCATCATAAAGTCGGCCTTGGATTTTGAAAGAACAACCTGTCCATCCTGGTCTTCGACGCTCTCCAAATAGACATCAATGACATTATTAACTTTTAATTCGTCCGTACTCTTGAACTCAGTAATCGGAACAACCCCTTCGGATTTAAAATTAATGTCAATAAAAACATCTTTTTCAGTGATCTTTAGAATCCGGCCCTTGATGACCTTCCCCTCTTCAACACCGGAGAGGCTTTGGTCATAAAATTTGAGAAATTCGTTGAATTCCTGATCGCTGTAAGATTTTTCAGAAAATTCGTCCCAGTCAGAACTCGATTCAGCAGACACGGGGGCCGGTTTTATTGACTTTGAGCGTAAAGGAGTCTCTTGAGAAGAAGGAATCGAGGGTATTGAAGTATCGGTCGCAATAACCGGAGAAGCATCCGGAGATAAAGATACGGAATCTTTGGGTTTGGAATCCGTCTTTGATTCCTCCGAAACGACAACTGTTCTTCTTCCTTTTGAAATAAGGCTGCTGCTGGCCATCGATCTCTTTGATGTGGAATGAGTCTTTGAATTCTTCTTATTGGAAGATTTAGACTTTCCTGAAGATTCTTTTTTCTTAGCCATGTACTAACTCCTGACAATTTAAAAAAAGGGTTCTAATTTAATTTGGATTGAATTTGTGCTAATAATAGATTGACTTGCTCTTCAATACTCATCTCACTGGTATCAATGAGGATTGCGTCCTCAGCCATCTTTAGAGGACTATGTGCTCGGTTTGAATCTTTTTCATCTCTGAGTTTTAGGTCTTTGAGCACATCAGAAAAACTTAAATCAGCCCCCCTTCTTTTTAATTCAGCGAGCCTTCTTTCAGCCCGTTTTTCAACAGAAGCGATCAGAAAAAATTTAAAATCAGCTTGCGGAAACACAACCGTTCCAATATCCCGTCCATCCATCACAATCCCGCCACTTTTTCCAAACTGCCGCTGTTTATCAACCAAAATTGTTCTGACTTCCTTGATTGCACAATAGGCCGATACATGCTGATCTATTTCAGGTAATCGAATCGGCCCCGTCACATTCCGATCATTTACAAAAATTTCGAGTTCTGTTTCCCCCCACCTAAAATCAAACTGCAGACCTTTTGTGAGTAAAATTATTTTTTCTTGACTCGTCACAGGAATATGCTCTTCTAAGCAGATCAATGTGACAGTACGGTACATCGATCCGGAATCAATGTATATTAAATTTAAAGCCTTAGCTAATCTTTTAGCAGTCGTACTCTTACCTGATGCAGCGGGGCCATCAATTGCAATTACAAGTTTTGCTATCCCCTTTTTTTTCAGCATCTTATGAGTTAATAATTATAAGTAATTTACCCCATTAAAAACAAAAAATTATTGAAATTATCCATAGCTTCCAAAGACTTGTGTCGTCCTTGCTCTAAATGGAAGTATCAAGTTAAAAAAAGGTAGCTAATCTGGATAATTTTAGGAGTTAGGATTTATCTCCTGGCCGTGCGGGTAACTCCCCAAAACTTTTAAGTGGGTTGAAATTTCCTTTAAATGTTGCAGGGCATAACGGGATACGGAATCCTTGACACTCCCCGCAAAATCGAGATAAAAAAGATATTGCCAGGGACTGCCATGCAGTGGTCGGGACTCAATTTTTAATAGATTAATATCACGCATTGCAAATACGCTCAAACTCTTATAGAGGACACCGGCGATATTCTTTGTAGAAAATAGAATGGATGTTTTATAGGGTCGACTAGCCTTTGTGATAGATTTTTTTCCCAATAGAAGAAACCTTGTAAAATTCTGCGGGTTGCTTTCAATTCCCTTCTTGAGTATTGGAAGTTGATAAACTTTGGCAGCTTGACTGCTGGCGATCGCAGCACGATTAAAGATTTGATCATGGACTAAATCCTTAACGGCCCCAGCCGTATCATAGGCTGGGATTGGCTTAATATTATATTTTTTGAGAAATTCCTGGCATTGAAGCAATGCCTGGGGATGTGAAATAGCTTCTCGAATTTGGTGAAATTTGACTCCCGGAAGAGCAATTAAACTGTGTGAAATTCTTAACTTAATTTCCCCAACGATGGGTATAGAAAACGACCGTAGTAAATCATAATTTTCGTGAATACTTCCTGTCAGCGAATTTTCAATCGGAACTATTCCGAAATCGCATTGATTCTGTTTTACAGACTGAAAAACCTTTTCAAAAGTAGGTTGGGGAATAGAAACGGTCATCTTTCTGAAAAAGCAAGTTATCGCCAATTCACTATAGGCCCCTCTCTCACCCTGAAAAGCCACTTTAAAAAACGGTTTACTTTTTTTTTGCATTCGTCAGCCGTTTCGCACCAACGTAAGAAGACAAATAAATTTTATGATCCAAGGAGCCATAAGAAACTCCGTGCTTTCGGCTTGCATGGACAAAAAGATCCTGCTTTAAATAAATTCCGCAGTGTGAAATCCCTTCTCCCTCTAAATTAAAGAAAACAACATCCCCGAAAGACAAATTTTCTTTCTCGACAGACTCGCCGATTTTAAACAGGGCCGCTGCATTGTGAGGGAGTTTCTTGTTTTCGGTTTTCAAAAAAACAATTTTTACAAAACCGGAACAGTCCATTCCTCTTCTGTCATCACCACCGAATTTATAGGGAATTCCCAAAAAACCTTCAATGATTCCCATCATCCGCTGTGAGGAAACCCGGTTCAAGGAGGAAGATTGGGGTGCCGAGTAAGAAGCGGGAGCCAGTCCATTCCATTTTCTTTTAAAACCTGTACGTGCCTCTATTTTTCTGGAATCTCTTTTAGGTTCTACATTTTTTCGGACATTCGGATTGGATTTTGGTACGCTGCTTACGCAACCCATCAATAAAACAAGCCACAATCCGAACAGACTCAAACACAAACAGCATTTGGACAAAATCATTGTACATCTTTTTCAAGATTGTCCCAGTCTGAATAGATCCGAATCAACTGATCGAGTCCGACGATATGAAACAAATTTAGAATCTCCTTGTCTTTACAAACAACCCACAATTTTCCCTTCTTTTCTTGGACCGAATTATAACAAATCGTTAGTGCATTAACTGCTCCGCTATCAATATAAACGGTACTTAAAAAATCAACTACAATGAATAAGTTTCCTTCTTTTATCTTACGAATCACAAACTGCTCAAACTGGTTTGCATGTTCAACCTTATTTATTTCGCCTTCGATCTTAATCACCAAGAATTTTTTGATTTGGCTAACCTGGATGTCCATGATTTATTATTCTCGCAAAAATGGTTTAACAAACTCTATCTAATCTTCATTTTCACAATTTGGTAAGAAACTTTCTCTTTTTTAAATCGCTGGATCGCAAAAACATCCGCACTCAACTCATCTTCAAAAACCCCGCACCAAACCAAGTATAACAATTCAGCTTCCTGTTGTTTGCTAACAATCAACGTTTTTTTATCATCAATTTTTTCCTGATATTTATCTTTTAGTGCGATCGCATTGCCACGACCGGAAAAAGCGCCGATCTGAATCGTGTACAATTCCGTCTCCAAAGTGTCTAGATATTCATAAATTTCTCCGCTCTCCAGAGTCCTTACTGGATAATCTATCTTGAGTCGATTAAAAGCAATACTTTTCCCGAACTCTCCTTTCAACTTCTGGTAAAAGCCCTGGCTCTGGTTCACGGCACCGATCTGATGGTGGTTTTCATACAGCATCAAATATACATTCGACCGGTATTCAAACTGCGGGAACTGTTCTAACAGATTCAGGCATTGTTGAATGGAAGCAGAGTAATTTTGATTCATCATTAAAGCCCGCGCTTGGCAGAATTGAATCCAGGGCAATAGAAATGCAGGCTCATTGCTTTGATTGATGCTTTGAACGAGTTCATTGATCTTATCATCCCGGCCCAGCACAACCAACGAAAAAATATAATAAAAAAGAACTTGGTCATGCTTTCTACCTTGTGGATATTGTGTCAACGCGGTTTCAAACATGTTGGCCGCTGAGCTGTAGTACCCCTTAGCATAATAATAAAGTCCTAACTCGAATAAAGTTTTTTCATGGGATTCTCCACCTGCATCGAGCGCAAGGATTCTCTTTAAATCATTGGCAGCCTTTTCTCCGTCTTCTTCCAGCTGGTAGAGATAAAAAAGGACGTCGCCATCTCTAGGGTTTTGCTGGTTATATTGAAGAAAGCATCTTTTTGCGTCTCTGATACGTCCTTGTTCAAGATAGTCTCGTCCCAACAGCTTCAGCGATTTTTCTTGACATTCTGAATTGCTCGAACTCAGAATAAAAACAATTAAAGAAAAAAACATATTTAAAGATTAAAAGAATTCCAGGATAAACATTGAGGACAATGCCATAACGGTTCTGCAGAATGATAATGACAAGAACGACATTCAAAATTTCTCTTTTTGATAAATCGATCAACGCTGTCTCTTAAAAGTTTGAGCGTTTCTTTGGTGCGGCCTTGCTCAAGCAGAATCTTTATTAAATAGGATCGCGCAAAAACAGAGTCTGGAGAATGATCTAAAAGAAGTTGGCATTTTTCAATGGCCTTGTCGGTATCACCCTTTTTTAACAATAAATCAACCCAGCGCATTAGGGTTTGCTCCTGAAATGGAAATTTGTCAAGAACGGACCGATAGAGATACTCCATGTCACTGTAACTTCCCTTTTCATAAAACATTTTTTCTAACCGGTCATAAACAAGATGTGCTTGTTCAGGCTTCAATTGAATGAAGGCCTGCCAAATTTCTAGAGCATCCTCATCCTTGTTTTCTAGCAAGCTGCAGTCTCCCAACATAATATAGGCTGGCGAGCAGAGAGAATCCAATTCGATTGCTTCCTTAAATAGTTTTATAGCCTTAGCGTCCTCTCGTTTCCCTAAATATTGTTTTCCCATTTCTACAGAATAAAGGGCCAAAACAGGCTTAAGTTTCTCATTGCTGCTCAAACTCAGTACTTTACTGAGAGCCTCAAAGGCCTTTTCCCATAACTTCTCTTCTTCATAAAACCGAATAAGCTTTTCATATATTCCCAAATCATCCTTACGTATCTTTTTGAGATGTTGCAGAATTAATTCAATTTGATTAAAATTTTTCTCCTGCAGATAGTCTAAAAAGAGACTGCGGTAAACCCGGCCGCGAATCTGCGGATCTAAATTGTGGCGCAGCGTCAATTCGCGATGGATTTTAATAGCTTTAGCGGTTTGTTTACGGTCTCGAAATATATCTCCTAAACGTAAATAGGCCTCGATTCGTTTTGAATTAAGACTTACAGTTCGGATCAGCTTCGCCTCTGCCCCGGACAAATCGCCATCGATAATTAACGACAGGGCTTCGATAAAATACTGCTGATCCAAAGATTCATTCTTTGGAAAAAAACTTTCTAAAAATTTGATCATGATCAATATCCCGTTTAAACTTCGGGGGTTTCCTCTTGGGAAGGTTCAGTTATTTCGCTTAACTCCCGAATCGGTTCATTCCGCAAATCCGATAATTCTTTTTCAAGGCTGCGAATTTGACGATTCTTTATAGCAATCTCACTGCGTAATTTTAAATCATGATATATCGAAATCATCAACCAAACTGCTAACCCCATTACAAAAGCCAAAAACATAGCGAATACAAAAGAAATTTCACCGGATTTCCAATTAAAAAATTTAATGATGACTCTTTGTTCTGTAGAATTTTGGACCACAAAAGTAAGAACAATCACTAAGACCAGAAGAATAAAAAACCAGCGAACAATCCACATAGAACCTCCTACCCGGATATTTAATGATGTTGAGTTGAACTCTATCAGGCCTCCTGCGCGACCCAGCAACGGGCATGAACCCCGTGTTTAACCTCTTTCAATAAGGGCGTCTCTGTTTTACAGTGCTCTACAACCTCTGGACAGCGCGGATGGAAATAACATCCTTGCGGCGGGTGAATCGGACTCGGTACATCCCCTCGTAAAATAATGCGGTGTGTCTGCTCCGTTTTACGGATTTGCAGAACGGCCGAAAGCAAGGCCTTGGTATACGGATGTTGGGGAAACCGCACCAGATCATCTGCTTTTCCGGTTTCAACAATTTGCCCCAGATACATAACTGCGATCCGGTTCGCAATATGTCGAATGACATTGAGATCATGCGAAATGAACAAATAAGTCAACTGATATTTCTGTTGTAGGTCCTGAAGCAAGTTAATAATTTGTGCCTGGATCGAAACATCCAGTGCTGAAATCGGTTCATCAGCAACAATGAAACGAGGTTGAACCGCTAAGGCCCGGGCAATCCCCAGCCGTTGGCGCTGTCCCCCGCTAAATTCGTGCGGATAACGATTCGTATATCCCACAGGAATTCCCACGACGGATAAGAGTTCCTTGACCCGGTTCCAAATATTATTCTTCCCCTCTTCAATATGATGAACCTTGATCACTTCATAGAGCATATGACCGACCGTCATACGTGGATTCAGTGAGCTATACGGATCTTGAAAGATAATTTGCATTTGTTTGCGTAATTTACGAAGCTCTCTGAATTTTAAATCGGTAATATCACTTCCCTGGAAATAGATCCTGCCTCCGGTCGGTTCGATTAATCTTAAAAGAACACGTCCCAATGTTGTTTTACCACATCCGCTTTCTCCAACCAGTCCCAACACCTCGCCGGAAAGAATTTCTAAATTAACCTGATCCACAGCCTTTACCGATTCCGCTGTTTTACCAAACAGTCCTTTTCTAATCGGAAAATGTTTAGAAATATTCTTTAGCTTAATTAAAGAATCCGGTTGCATGAATATCGGAAGGAAAGAAGATGAGATTGTTTTCGGAAAACATAATAGGGTCGCTGGATTTTCATTTAGCGTTCCCAGCAACTAACCCAGTGCTCGGATTCTATTTCTTTTAAAACCGGCTCTTGCTTACGGCAGAGATCCTTGACTTCACTGCAACGGGGATTAAATCGGCATTCACCAGACAATTTAAATGCATCACTAACCTGACCTGAAATAACCTTCAGACGCCCATGCCCTCCTGGCTTTGGCAGACAGTCCAGCAACCCTCGCGTATAAGGATGGAGCGGATTTTCAAATAGCCGTTTTGTCCGACTTTTTTCTACAATCTTTCCGGCATACATTACAGCCACCTCATCCGCAATTTCGGCAATGATCCCCAGATCGTGCGTGATAAAAATAATGGCCATCCCCAACTGTTCCTGCAGTTGCTTTAAAAGATCAATAATTTGGGCTTGGATCGTAACATCCAATGCTGTGGTCGGTTCATCGGCAATGAGGACATCCGGACGGCAAGCCAAGGCCATCGCAATCATCACACGCTGGCGCATACCACCGCTGAGTTGATGGGGGTACTCATGGACTTTTTTTTCCGGATCCGGAATACTCACCAGACGCAATTGCTCGATCGCCATTT
>Ga0247727_10010928_pt1 | contig 15964 bp, 12 predicted proteins | sample WisWelCaveWW1625_FD_202498 | JGI IMG/M metagenome (GOLD analysis project Ga0247727, IMG submission 202498) | Biofilm microbial communities from Wishing Well Cave, Virginia, United States - WW16-25 | ecosystem: Environmental > Aquatic > Deep subsurface > Groundwater > Cave microbial mat | place...
CGTGAACGAAGGCCTGGTCAATCTCGGCATTGCCGCGCCGGCTTTTTTTATACGTTGATTTGCCCGGATCACCCACGCAAGCCATCACCAAACCATGCTTGATCCTGGCAACCTTATTTTCATTCAGGGCGAGCCAGGTAATGGAACCGATGGTGGTGGGAATAAAAAGAAATCGGTATGAGTGTCGCAGCGTCAACGAGCCAAGATATTTGACCAGGAATGTCGCGAGCGCCACGCCCGAGAGATTGTCATTGCAAAGCGAAGGATGGCAGGCATGGCACGAGATCAGCACCTCCTCTGAACTCTTTCCGGCGAGGTAGCATTCGCCATACGTCAAATGGCCTTTTTCCAAAGTGGCATCGATGCACACTTCATATTGCTCGTCCGGCAATTCCAAAAATTGTTTATGGCTCAGGCAAAAGCCCCAGCTTTCCTGATAAAACGATGTCCGCGCCGGAATCCAGTTCGGATGATCGGGCAATGTGTAAAGATGTTTCTTCAATTCCGGCAATGGCATTTTAGCCTTGACCGGCAAGCTATAGCCGACGACGTGCAAGTTGGATTTTTGAAAATCGACAATGCGCTCACCTCGCGAATTTTTAATATAAGCGTCTTTGATATTCCACTCGTTGGGGACCGTCCAATCAAATACCGCGGTGCCAGTCGGAACTTCGTGAACTTTCAGGGGAACATGTTGTTTGATCCGATTTAATGTTTCGCGAAAGCCGTTGCCAGTAATGCTGCGGCAGATGGGGTATAATTCCGCTATCAGCCGATGCATTTCTTCGCCAACGCCGGCCGGATTGAAGGAAATCTTGCGATCGGTCATGTTCATGTTTGAGGACTCATCGTATTGTATTATCTGCAGGGGAGGCGGCCGTTTCTGCTCCCGTCAGTAAGACTTCGCGCATGGGTAAAAAATGTAGCGTCCCGCCATGCGGCGGACAGGATGTCTGCGCTACTCATCCATCTGCGGTATTGCAGCCGTCCACCGGAGATCGGCGTCTAAACGGCCGGTGTGCATCAGATGTTTAATATGGTCGATGCGTTTGTATTTCGGCCCTTCAAAATCTTCCAGTTTCAGGCCGATTTTTTTATAGGTTTCATAGAGTTGTTGCGCCCCCCGCCAGGCATTCCACCGGGGCTTAAATCCCGGAAGCGTCCTGGCAATTTTGCTAAAGTCGGCGCGATAGCAGCGTTGATCCGGTCCGGCATCCTGCGCATACTCGATGTGGCAGCCGGGCACCGTCTCTTTGACGATTTCTGCTAATTCGCGAATGCGATAATTCTCTTCCGTGCGGCCGACATTGAACGCCTGATTGTGAACGGCCTCGCGCGGCGCATTTAGTGCGGCGATAAAGGCGCGCGAGATATCTTCAATGTGGGCGATGGGGCGCCAGGGCGTGCCATCGCTTTTGAGATACACCAGACCGGCAGTCAACGCCCAGGCCACCAGGTTGTTGAGCACCAGATCAAAGCGCAGGCGCGGTGAGACGCCATAAGCGGTGGCATTGCGGAGGAAAGTTGGGCTGAAGTGCGAGTCCGCCAGCTTAGCGACGTCTTGCTCAACACGCATTTTGGAAATGCCGTAATGGGTGACGGGATTCAATGCCGATTCCTCGTTGACGAGATTATCCCCGGCGGCGCCGTAATTACTGCACGACGATGAAAAAATAAAACGGGTGACTCCCACTTCCTTCGCCAATGCCGCCAATCGCACCGAGGCGGCGTGATTGATCGCATACGTTAATTGGGGATTCAGCTCACCGAGCGGATCGTTGGAAAGGCCGGCGAGGTGCAACACCGCCTCAAACCCTTTTAAATCGGCAGCGTTGACATCACGGATATCCCTGTGCAAGGTGGGAATCTCCTGCATCCCGTCGCCAAACGTGCATTGCGCAAAAAGATCGCTATCCAATCCCACCACGTCGTGTCCTTCGGCTTGCAGCATGGGGGCCAAAACCGCGCCGATATAACCCTTATGACCAGTTAATAATATGCGCATTTTATTTTCCTTAGTTAAAATTAAAAATCAGGCATAAACCTTCACTTCCGGAATCGGCGTCACGAATTGGCCGCCCCATTCACGGATATGGGTCATCTGCGTCATGATTTCTTTCTTGAGATTCCAGGGCAGGATCAACAGATAATCCGGCTTCGTTTCTTTGATTTTATCTGGATGATAAATCGGAATGCGGGTTCCCGGCGTGAACTTGCCTTGTTTGTAAGGATTGCGATCGACGGTATAGTCGAGGTAATCCGTGCGGATGCCGCAATAGTTCAACAGGGTCGCTGATTTGCCGGGCGCGCCATAACCGGCAATGGTTTTGCCTTCGCGTTTGGCCCTGGTCAGAAACTCCAGGAATTGGCGTTTGGTCTCTTTGACTTTTTCGGCGAATGCAAAATAATGCTCCAGGCGGGTAAAGCCGGCGGCCTCTTCGCGGGCTTTGAGTTCCGTTACTCGCTCGCTCACGGATTTGGCGGTGTTCTCGACATGGCGCACATAGATTCTCAAAGAGCCGCCGTGCGTCGGCAACTCCTCGACGTCAAAAAGCGTGAGGCCGTGTTCAGCAAAAACTTTCTCAACCGTCAGCAACGAAAAATAGGAGAAGTGTTCGTGGTAGATCGTGTCGAACTGATTCTCTGCCATGAGCTGCATGAGATGGGGAAATTCCATCGTAATGATACCTTCCGGCTTCAAAAGAATCTTCATTCCGGCCACAAAATCATTCAGGTCCGGTACGTGCGCCAGGACATTATTTCCGAGCAAAAGATCGGCCTGGCCTCGCAAAGCCGCAAGCGCGTGCGCCGTCTTTTCCCCAAAAAATTTGACGAGCGTTGGAATGCCCTTTTGAATAGCGGCCTGTGCCACATTCGCGGCCGGCTCGATTCCCAAAACCGGGATGCCTTTTTGCACGAAGTATTGCAGGAGGTAGCCGTCGTTGCTGGCGAGTTCCACGACGCGGCTCTGTGCATTGATTTTGAAACGCTCCGTCATCATATCGACATAAGTTTTCGCGTGTTGCAGCCAGGATTCGGCGTAAGATGAAAAGTAGGCATATTCACTGAAGATGGTTTCCGGGCTGACATACTCCTGCAACTGCACCAGAAAACAGTGCTCACACACATAGACATGGAGAGGATAAAACGGCTCCATGTGACTGAGCTGTGCGGTTTCGATGTGGGTTTGGCAGAGCGGTGACATGCCCAGATCGACAAAAGTGTGTTGCAGCGTGGCGTCGCAAAATCGACAGCGCGAAGAGTTTTTAAATTGATGATCTTTCATGTCCAATGCCTCGGGGTTATTTGAATTGTAAAGCGGCCGCGGTGGCCGGCGTTTTTTCCCACGGCTGTTTCTGCAGACGCAGGAGATGTTTGAGCGCGATTTTCCACTCACCGCCGATATTGCGCCAATTCCGTTTCAGATACCATTCCCAGAAAAAGACGCGCGCACACAAGAGTTTCTCCCAGCCGGAAATCGGCGAATTTTTAATCGAGCGGAGATATTCGATAAACCAGCGATTGGCCGGATACACGTCATGGTGCCGGCGATTGCTCGGATCAAACCAAACGGCAACGTCCAGATAAGTGCGCGCTGCCGCGCCGGAAGCCTGCGGATGTCTTCGCCGCAAAAACAACGGCTCGGGAATTTCCCAAAACTGGCCAAGCATCGCCAGCTCGGTCAACAAAATCACGTCAGCGCCGACAAATTTTTCGAGCCGCCGCGTCTGGCGCAGCGCTTCCGGCCTGATCAAGCCGTAGACCGCATTGCAAAGCACCACATTCCGGAAGAAATGCAACAGGCGTTGATGGGGGAGAGCATCGCGCAGATCCAATCTATCATCGTAAATCCTGAGGGGATTTCCATCTTTATCAATCAGCGTGGTTTTTGGATAACACAAAACCACGGAAGCGGGCGCTTGCTCAAAAACCTCGACCAGCCGCGCCAAATAAGCCGGCGTGTAGAGATCGTCGTGCGCCGTCCACTTGAAATATTTGCCGCGCGCCAGCTCGAACACGCGGTTGAAGTTCCACGCCGCGCCCTGATTGGTAGCGTTGCGAAAATAGCGGAGGCGCTGGTCTCGGCGGGCATAGCTCCAACAAATGGCTTCGGTGTTATCCGTCGAGCCGTTGTCGGAGATAATCAATTCAAAATCTTCAAACGTTTGGGCCAAAATCGAGTCGAGGGCTTCTTCGAGATATTGCTCGGCGTTGTACACCGGCAGGCCGATACTGACAAGGGGATTTGTTTTGTTCATGGAATCACCATAACGCGGCCAAGCCGCTATCAAAAGGTACCACGCGGATCAAAAACTCACACTGATAATCCGTGTTTTTGATTCGTGTGTAATTTCTTTGCTTTTTTCACTGATCACTGTTTACTGATCACTGAGGCGATCGGAGCCACCGTCTTAACGGCCACAAGCCGGTGAGCATCACTGGCAGCCAGCTCGGCACACCAATCCAAAATATCCAGGTTGGCTGGTGATTTTTTTGTGTGCGGAACGAATTTTTAAACCACCAAAAGCCAGCCTGATTCCAAAATGATCGAGGCTTCGGCCTTTGCGGTGGCCTGTCGAAGAACACGCCGCCCAGGTCGAATTTCTCGACCGGCCCCGCGGACAAGGGACGATAATCTGCTTCTCCACCCAGCCAGAACGAACCGTTGCCGGGCCAGCGGACGCGATAATAACTGCTCAGGACCTGATTGCCTTTGACTTGATCCGCATCTATTCCGACCGAAGTATAGAAGTGATGGCTCAACGCCCACATGACCACAAAGGCCAGGGTTAGTATTAAATTACAATATTGTGTTAATTTAGTTTTCAATCGAGTGTGTCCGGCTCTCGAGGGAAGGCGCCATCCGAGTTGAGTAAAAACTCGCCGCTTGTCGGGGCAAAGCATGCCAGTATTTGCCTTCGTATTCGCGGCGAATGTATTCGAGAAAATTTTCATAGTATTGCGCCGGATACTCAGCAAGGCCAGCTTTCCCCTCGTCGAAATTCATATAATCCGGATGCGTCAGCACGAGCGCCATCCCGCCATGCCTGGCAATCCAATCTAATTTCCGCTTCCAAATTTCTATCGTGGGTTCCTGCATCAGCACAAACAAGGTGAAATCCTGCGGCAACGTATAAGGAAGCTCGACGTAGCCCTTCTGACAGGAATTTCCCGGCACCCAAAAAGGAAAAATCGTGCCCACGCCGTCAGGCTGTGGCTCAAAGGGATCGGTATCGAAGGTTGAAGCGTCGTAAGCGATGTTTAAATGATGAATCCACTCCAGGTTGTGATGCATCGAGGCGGAACGAAAACCGGCGGTTTGCCACTCGCGGATATAGTGATTAATGCGGACCGCGTGCCTTTGAAAAAGCTCGAGCGAATTATACAGTTTGCCGTCGTGATATAAATCATGAACGCCGACTTCAAAAGCATGGTCGACCAGCTCACGCCGAAGCTCCGGCGAAACGTCATATCGTTCCGGCACCAGATTAAAAGAGGAGCGAAAACCCAGCCGGGCCTCCAATTGCATTAATCGGCGGCATTTTTCCTGGCCGGCTGCTGTTTCCACGTCATGCGTGAGCACCAGAGCGAATCGTTTCTGGTCCGGCCATCCGGCCCAATTCGCCGGCGGCGCGCCGGCTTTTTCGTCGATCGGCCAAATATCGGCATAGTCTGAACGTTTGCGACGGATCACCTCGCGGCGCAAGGCAATCTGCACGTTTCTTTGGAGCAGAGGTCTGAGGTGGTAATAAATTTTATTGATGAGCACTATTGAAAATCTTCCAAGTTGGACGGCGATAACGCGGCTTAATAAAATCGTCCTGCCAGTTTCTATCCAATATGTTTATAGGCCAGTGATCCGATGATTTTCAAAAGCCGGATCGGCATTTTTTGCAGGATCTTATGGCACGTCGAGGAGACGTCGAGACAATGACGGCTAAAAGCGCCCTTCTTGAAATCGTACTTAAAATAGTTGATAATTTCTTCTCGAGCCCCCCAGCCGTTTTTAAACTGCCGCAATCCCTGGTTTGTCGGGTCGGTTCTGCCGAAGCAAAAATTTTCATAGCCGCGCTGGGAATACCAGCGTATCGCCTGCCAAATCACCAGATTGCCTGCCCGCAGGTTTTGATAAGCGCGATCGGACGCGGCATATTTGCACAGAGCCTTTTTGCCAAAGTGAAAGTAAACGGCGCCGGCAATGTTCTTATTCTTATAAGCCGCCAGCGCGACGAAACCCAAACCCCGGGCGATAATGTGATCGAAAATTTTTTTAAAAAAATAACGCGGCTGCGGCGGAAGGCCATGTCGTTTTCTGGTCAGACAATTGAGCCGATAGAACTCATTTACCGCTTCCCAGGTATTGCAGAGATCAACGGTAACGCCATCTTTAACGGCTTTCCGGATATTTCCTCTGGTGCTGTCGCGAAAACCTGCCAGGATTTCTTCTTCCTGTCGCGCCAGGTTTAAAGTATGCGCGTAATAATATGAGCAGGGCGCGAGGTTTTGATGAAAATTTTTTCCACTGCGAAATTCCCAGTATTTCCAGCCGGCGTTTTTGCCATGATTGCAGATCGAGGCCATGACCTCCGGCAGACGGCTTTCATCATTAAGAATGGGCGTGCAATAATCGGAAAAAGGCAACGAGACGCCGCGCGATCCCGTCAAAGCGCTTTTGATCTCCATAACCGGCACCGCTGCCAGCAATTGCTCCCGATCGAACAACGTAAAGCAGGCGGCATTATACTGATAGGATTCGGCAAGCACGCGGGTCCAGGTTGAAGTATGAAAAAACGTCGAACCGGGACTGGCGAGCATAAGGTCATCCCACCCCGGGTAATTCGCCGGGTTGATAATTTCCAGTTTTACTGCCATTGATATTTGATTAAAATACAATATTGTTTTATTACAGCAATGTGTTAAGCTTCGTCTGGTTATGCGGCGGCGCCATTCACCCCATGCTTGATTTCCCGCGCGACATAATCGATCTGCGCTGTCGTCAGCTCCGGAAACATCGGCAGCGAGAGCAATTCCGCCGCGTGCTTTTCGGCAATTGGAAAGCCGCCCCGGCGCAATCCGAGAAAATGATACGCTTCCTGCAGATGCACGGGAATCGGATAGTGCACGCCGCATTGAATACCCTTTTCCGCGAGAGCTTTCATGACGCGGTCGCGGTTTGGCAGGCGAACGGCGAAAATATGATAAATGTGCCGGCCGGCGATCGCTTCACGCGGCAGGACGACGTTATGCAGGCCGGCCAAGAGCGCGCGATAGAGCTGCGCATAATTGCGGCGCGTCTGGTTCCAGGCCGCCAGATGTTTTAGCTTGACGCTCAAGACGGCGCCCTGCAGGCCGTCCATACGGTCGTTCCAGCCGATGACGGTGTGATGATATTTCTGCGGCTGGCCGTGATCACGGAAGAGCTTGAGCTTCGCCGCGAGCTCCGCGTTGTTGGTCACGACCGCGCCGGCTTCGCCATAAGCGCCGAGATTTTTGCCGGGATAAAAACTGAAACAACCGGCGTCTCCGATCGACCCCGCGGGCCGGCCTCTGTAAGTCGCGCCGTGCGCCTGGCAGGCGTCCTCGATGACGAAGAGTCCGTGCGCTCTCGCGATGAGCATGATCGCATCCATGTCCGCGGTTTGGCCATACAAATGCACCGGAATGATGGCTTTGGTCCGCAGCGTGATGGCCGCCTCCAGCAAAGCGGGGTTCATCGTATACGTATTTTCGTCGACATCCACGAACACCGGTTTGGCGCCGCATAAGCTGATGGCTTCCGCGGTGGCGATGAACGTATTCGGGACGGTAATGACTTCATCATCAGGCCCGACGCCGAGCGCGCGCAGCGCCATCCACAGCGCCGCGGTGCCGTTGCTCACGCCAAGCGCGTACTGGCACTGGCAAAACGCGGCAAATTCTTTTTCAAACTGGGCGACGTACGGGCCGCCGGCAAAGGCGGCGTCGTCCAGCACGCGCTGCATGGCGGCCGCAATCTCAGCGCGGATGGTTTGATATTGCGCTTGCAGATCGAGGAAGGGAACTTTCATGATGATTTTGCCCGATTCTTTATAATGCTGTTGATGTCTTGTCGCCGAACTTTACCCGAATTTTTTACCGAGGCATCATCTCAGAGATATCAGGTGCTCTTTCACTAATGCCGACATTATCAGTTAAATAGCTTCCTGAGCCATGCACACCTTCCTCACTAAACCACATGTATAAGGTCGGCCTCAAATTTCGAAGCGCATCCCGATACAGCACAGGTCTTGTGCCAGTCTCTATGGTTTCGCCGCGTTGTTGAACAATTACTATTGCGTATGTTGCGCTTGGTTTATCAACACGCATCAAGACAGTATGTATACCTGTGGTGTAACTGCCAATTGCCTCGTACTTTTTTCCAAATTCGCCAAAACCAATTGCTAAAAGAATCTGGCCATCTTCAAACCTGAGAGAAGCCATGGGCAAAAAATGGGAACTCCCGAGCCAAATATCCAAAGCCGAACTGCTGCTTGAAACATCCAATCTGCCGTTCCAAAATGCAAAATACTCGGTGGTTCTTAGGCCTATTTCTCTTGACATAAAACCAACGTACCGGTTCCATACCGGTGTATTGACATTTGAGTACCGCAGGCTGTTGCCCCTGTTGTCGAACTCGTCAATATTGACAACCTCCACCGGATTAGGAACAGCGGATTCAGGATTTGAGATATAAATCCAATCCCCCACCGGATCTCCAGGCGGGCTTGAATTCGGCCTTGCGCCAATTGTATCCGAGTCAAAATTTGCACGAAATAATGGCGTGGATCCGCAGGCGCTCAGAAATATCGTTAAAAACAAAAAACCGATGGAACGTTGCGTTTTCATAATCATACCTCCAAATTACTTTTTGAGTGGATTTCTCTCAACACGCGCGCCGGATTTCCCGCGACAATCGTGTTGGGTGGAACGTCTTTCGTCACCACGCTGCCGGCGCCGACGATGGCGTTCTCGCCGACGGTTATGCCGCACAGGAGCGTCGCGCCCGAGCCAATCGAAGCGCCGGCCCGCACCTGCGTGGGAATGCAAACCCAATCCGCCTCGGTTTGCAGCTTGCCATTCGCTTCGGTGGCGCGGGGGTAAACATCATTGATGAACGTGACGTTGTGCCCGATGAAAACTTCATCTTCGATGGCCACGCCTTCACAGATAAACGTGTGGCTCGAGATTTTGCAATTTTTGCCGATCGTGACGCCTTTTTGAATTTCGACAAACGTGCCGATTTTCGTATTTTCGCCGATGGCGCAGCCGTACAGATTGACGAAATCATAAATCCTGACGTTTGGTCCCAGCCGGACGTCGGCGGTAATGCGTTGCGTGTTCATAAAGACAAGTAAAAGAAATAAGTTCTTACGCCGCTTTTCTCAGCAGGCCGGCGTGGTCGTGGTTGATGAGCTGCCGCGCGCCGTTATTTCTAAGCGATTTGTTGGCGGCCTCGAGAATCGAGACAACCTGCAGGCCGTTGTAGCCATTGCTCCGCGGCACTTTGCCGTCAGTGATGCACTCGAGAAAATGCTCACACTCGCGGCGCAGCGGCTCGTATTCGGTGAGGCGCGGCGTGTAAATATCGCCGTAACGGTAAGCAAACTGGAATTCGGCAAACGTATCGTAATAAGGCGGCACGTTCACGCCTTTATCGTAAATTCTGATCTTTTCATTCGGGCTGATGTCGTCATACACCAGCATCTTTTTGCTGCCGACGATGGTGATCTTTCTGATCTTGTCCGGATCCAGCCAGCTATTATGAATGAAAGCGATCGTGCCTTTGGGAAAATTCAGCGTCACGGTCGCGACGTCTTCGATGCGCGGATTGAAGTGCGCTTTGCCCTGCGCGTTGACGGTCAGCGGCAACTCTTCCAGAATATACGTAATGATCGAGATGTCGTGAGGCGCCAAATCCCAAATCACGTTGATGTCCGGTTGAAACAGGCCCAGATTGGCGCGCGTGCAATTGATATAATAAATTTCTCCCAGCTCGCCGCTCGCCACGATCTCCCTGGCCTTGTTGACCGCGGCCGCATATTGAAAGGTGTGGCCGACCATCAAAACCCGGCCCTGCTCCTCCGCGAGCCGAATCAACGTCAGACATTCTTCCGCGGAAGGGGCGAGGGGTTTTTCGATCAAAACATGTTTGCGATGCTCCAAACACTTTCTGCCAATCGGCATGTGGGTGTGCACCGGCGTCGCGATGGCCACGGCGTCGATGGCAGGATCGCGTAAAACTTCATCCAGGCGGTTGGTGGTGGCAATGGCTGGATAGAGGCTTTTGATTCTCTCCAGCCTGGCCGGGTCCAGGTCACAACACACTTTCATATTGCAGCCGGGAATCTGATTGAAATTTCTGATCAGATTCGGGCCCCAATAACCACAACCGACAACGGCAATGTTAAGTTTGTTCATTTTCATATCCCGTAAAAAATTAGGCCGTAAAAAATTCTGAAAGTTTTATTTCACCAACGGATTAAAAGCTGCCAACGGATTTGTGCGAAGCTTATCATTAAAGTTAAATCGAAACAAATTTTGTTCATCCGTTGGCCGCTTTTTATCCGTTGGGCAAATGTTTTTAAGCCTGTTTGATTTCGGCTCACGTTACGTCTTTAAAACCCATCCGGCAGAATCATGACCTTGATGGTTTTCAGCAGAATTTTGACGTCCAGCGCGAGCGACCAGTTTTTGATATAGGAGAGGTCGAGCCGCACCATCTCATCGAACGTGGTTTTATTTCTTCCCGAAACCTGCCATAAGCCGGTGATGCCGGGCTTGACTTCCGAAAAGCGGCGGCGGTGCCATTTTTGATACGTTTCCACTTCATAAGGAATCGGCGGCCGCGGACCGACCAGGCTCATCTCGCCGACCAGAACGTTCCAAAACTGCGGCAATTCGTCGAGGCTGGTTTTGCGCAGAAATCTGCCGACCGGCGTGATGCGCGGGTCGTTTTTCATTTTGTACAACGGCGCGTCTTCGGAGCCGTTGTTAATGGCGCCGGTTTTTCCCTGAATGAGATGCTTCACATATTCCTGATGAATGCGATTTTCACAATTGTGATACATGGTGCGCATTTTCAGAAAAGTGAAGTGCTCGCCGCGATAACCCAGCCGTTTTTGTTTGAATAAGATCGGGCCGCGCGACGTCGCCCTGATGAGAATCGCCGCCAACAGGAGCAGCGGAGAAAAGAGCGCCAGGCCCACGATGGCGCCAGCGATGTCCAATGATCTTTTCAAAGCTTTCTCAGCCGTGTGCAGGAAATCCGCCACGATTTGCGGATCGAACATGAACACCTCGGTGACGGGAAGGGCGATCGATCCGCAACTCGTTGCGGATTTCACAGCGCCACGACCCGGCGTCAGGACTTGCCGAGGCCGAGCCTGCCGAGGCCAGCGGTTGAAATCGTTCAGGCGCGAAGCCCGCAGGATGGACGAATCATCCCAAAACTTGCGACGACCCTCGTGCGCCCGCATGACCATCGCATCCTTCGGCAGGCGCTCACGAATGGATTTGTCCGAATAGGAAAGGATTTCGGTCTCAATAGTATTCAGATCGAAATCTTCCATCTGGGAATATTCCTGCTGGATTTGGCTCAGTCGTTGTTGCAAGCGCTCGTAAACGCTGCGCGCCGCCGCGGTATCGGTATCCGGCAACAGGATTAAAATCACGTTCTCCTGATACAGCGACACCGCATCGGTCTCGCGAATCATGGCGCAGATGCGCTGCAGCAGATCGACCAGAAACTGCTCGCTGAACGCCGGCCGGCCATTCCTGCCGAGATGCTTGTTCAGATCCAAAACGATGAGAGAAGTTTCGGCATTCAACCGCTCTGCTCTTCTTTTCTCGATGAGCAAACGCTGGCGAAAGAGCTCCGGTGAATGGAGATTATTCTCCAGATATGGAGCGGGCAAAGTTTCCTGAACCTCTTTGGGGCGGCGCTTTGACTGGAGGATTTTGAACAGGTTTTTCATTATATTGTGATGATAAAAGAAATTGACAGATGCGCTTTTGGCAAATCGGGAGGGCCTGGCACAGCTCCGCCACGTCAGTCCCAGCGCCTTTCCGCGCCGCGTATGACATGGCTTTTACGACAACGACTCCCACCAATTTTGCGGAGTGCAAAACTTTAGTTTTGCAGCTATGCTAAAGCATAGCACTCCGCCGTTCCACTTGATACTAAGCAAGCACCGCAGTGGCAGATTTGATCCACGTTGAAACTTCAAGATGCGACTGCCACTGCGATTTTTGTACCTACTGCTGCCGATGCTGAGCAGCTTAACAACGAAACAAAGAAATAACGAAACAATTAAACAATATCATAATGACTCTGATAATACCCATTGACGGCTCGTGCGTCAATGTCATTCAAAATTGTGCCGATGATGTTGGTCTGGCCGTTTTCCAGCAGTTTCCTCGCCTGGATCGCCGTCTCCTGGCGCGTGCAGCCGGCCTTGATCACGAGACAGACGCCATCCACTTCGTTGCCGAGAACGATGGAATCCGTTGCCGCCATCAGCGGCGGCGAATCGAGAATCACCAGATCATATTGCCGCTTGAACGCGGCGAGAGCCTCCCGCATCCTTTGGGAATTTAGCAGCTCGTACGGATTGAGCGGCACGGTGCCGCTTGGAAAAACGAACAAGCTCGGGTTTTCCGGTATGGCCGTGGCCCAAATCTGTGCCACCTTTTCGATCGACACGATCTCGTTGCGCAGGACCTCACTCAACCCCGGCGTTTGTTCAATGCCAAAGATATGGTGCAGCATCGGATGCCGGAGATCGCAATCCACCAGCAGCGTTTTAATGCCATTTTGCGCAAACGCGTGCGCCATATTGATCGCGGTCAGCGTCTTGCCTTCGGCGGCATTGGCGCTGGTGACTAAAATACTTTTCAACACCGTATTGCCGTTGACCATGGCGAACTTAACCTGCAAAGCGCGATACGCTTCGTAAATATGGGAGCCCGCTTCGATTTGCGACAGCAATCTCCCGCTATAGCATCGCCCATTTTCCGGCGCTTTGGTTAACGCGCGGGTTTTGCCGTTGACCTGAATCGATGGAATCGACGCCAGCACCGGCAGATTGACGTAGGCTTCGATGTCCTGTTGCGATTTGAGCGAAGTATCCAGCGATTCCAGGAGAAAAACCAAACCCAAACCGAGGCCGAGGCCGAGAACGACGCCGAGCGCAAGATTTTTGGCTTTCGCGGGCTTGATGGGCGAAAGCGGCCGTTGCGCCAAATCAACGGCACGAACCTGGCCGAATTGGCTCTCCTCGGCGATGCGCAGCTCTTCGCGTTTCTCGAGGAGCATGGAGTAAATTTTTTCATTCATCATGCGGTCGCGGATCAGCCGCGCGAACTCCAGCTCCTGTTGCGGCAGCGTCTGAAGCTGTTGATTATAGCCGGCGATAATATTCTGCAGGCCTTTTTCCCGGACGCGAGAAGTCTCCAAATTCACTTCCAGGGCAACGGTTTCCTGCAGCAGATTTCTGATCTGGGGCAGCGGATCATTGATAATCTCCCGCTGCGTGGCGCTCATGAGCTGTTGCCGGAACTCTTCTTTCACCTGGCTGATCTGCTGCTGAAGCGCCAGCATTTCCGGCTGCGCCTCGCCGGCGTCTTTAAGCTGAAGCGCGGCGTAACGCGTTTCCAGCTCCTGCAGTTGCTGCTTCAACGATTGAATTTGCGGATTGGAGCCGAGGGCGAGGGCGGGCGCCAGCTCCCGTCGCTTTTGCTCGATCAGCCGCTGGCGCTCTTCGAGCGCGCCACGCTCGGATTGCGCGGCATTATAAAGCGCTTCGGCTTCGGTCAGATTTTTGAGAATTTCCGTTGACGCGTTGTCGAGCGAAATCATGCGTTTTTCTTCTTTAAAAAGCCGCAGGGCCTCCTCCGCCGCGCTCAGTTTCTCCTGAAAAACCGCAAATTGTTTTTCAACAAACCCGCGCGTGCCGGTAATCTCATTGCGCCGTTTCCGCAAATTCCAGGCGATGATCTGCTCGACATACGTATTGACAATGATCTGCGCCACCGCGGCATCGTTGGCCGTCACTTTGATTTGCAAAATGTCGGAAGGCGGCATCAGTTCCACCTGCAAATCGTTTTGCAGTTTGCGAATGAGAAATTCTTCCGAAGAAAGCGCCGACGAGGCTGGCGCCGAAGCGCTCAGGGTTTGAGCAATCGAATCCGGCAGCGCGCGCACCAGTTCCGCGGTCAGCGTCCGGCTTTTAAGCTGCCCGATCAAATTGATTATAGCGCTTTTGCCGGACGACCGGCCCGTCTCCGGGATAATATTATTTTTGGGCTCCTCGTAAATGATGGTGGCGGTTGCCTCGTAAACCGGAGCCGTCAATTCATTAAACAAAATCACCGCCGCGGCCGTTACGGTCACGCCAAGGAGAACGATCCATTTCCGCCGCCACAGGGCCTGCCCATAGCTTTTCATATCCAAACGTTTGCGCGGCGGTTCATGCGAATTGTTGTCAAACATATCTGCGGTGATCATGGGTTATTTTCCTGTACTTCCAGGCAAGTCACTGACCGGTCACTTTAATTGTCAAACTTTTCCAAATCTTCCTGGCTTCAGTGACCGGTCAGTTTCGCTTTTTATCTGGTTTCCGAGCGAATCAACAGATACAGCGTGACAAAAGCGGAAAGATCGCGCAGCGTTGTGACCACGCCTTTTAGCGTCTTCCGCGCTTTCGGCACGTACACCACGTCGCCCGGGGCCACCGTGGGAATGTTTTTCGTGTTGCTGGACTGCAAAAGCTCGTTAAAATTAATTTTAACTTCCCGGCCGCTTTGGCCGCTGAGCGAGAGCAATTTCACGTGGCTTAAATCCGCCTCATCGGTCGGCCCGCCGGCCAGCGCGAGAACGTCGATCAGGCTGGTCTGAAACGCCACTTCATAACTGCCCGGCGCGGCCACATAGCCCAGCACTTTCACCGTGGCGGCCGCGGGATTGCCAGGCACAATGATCGTATCTCCATCTTTCAGCGCCGGCAAAAAACCGAGATCGCCCTTGCGATAAAACGTCTCCAAATTCACCGTCTGCTGGTTGAGCACGGAACCGTCCTTGCGGCTCAACTTGATTTGCGACAACTGCGCGCCGGGAACGAATCCCCCGGCTTCGGCAATGGCGCTCTGCAGCGTTGTGGTGTTGCGGATCGTATAGGCGCCAGGCCTGGCGATGCTTCCCTGCACGGTCACGGTGATCGGATAACTATCGGTTAAACGAACCATGACGAAAGGACGCGCTTCCATGGCGCGGGTCAATTGCGCGACGAGAATTTCGCGCAACCTGGACACGGTGATGCCGTCAACCGGCACGTCTTCAATAAAGGGATAATCCACTTTGCCCTGCGGGCTGACGACCACACTGCGGCTTAACTCCTCATGCTCGGAGACTGCAATTTCGATCACGTCGCCAGGTTTGAGTTTCCGTTCCTGGGCGCCGGCTTCGGCGAGCGAGAGCAAAATATTGACAACGGCAAACAACAGAACGAATTTTTTCAGCACGGACATGTTCTTTCCTGATATTTTTTTTGAGCGTGTTTGGAAAGCCACTGACCGGTCACTTTTATGCACAAAATTTTTTATATTTCAACCACTTTAAGTGACCGGTCAGTCGCGTTATTCCAGATCCTGCGGATCGATTTCCACCGCCAACGATTGCCTGATGGCGTCGATGGCGATAATGAGACGATGATTATTTTTGCAGATGGTGACCGTTCCCTCCAGTCCCTGCAGCGGCCCGCGCGCGATTTTGACTTTTTTCCCGGGCACAAAATACTCTGCCGGGCTAACCGTGGGTTTTGCCTCCAGAATTTGCCTGATCGCGGCGATCTGTGATTCCGGAATCCAGGCGGGAACGCCGTTAAACGAAACCAGATTAACCGCGCCCGCGGTCTGCAGCACCGGCAGCCGATCCCGCAACGCGATATGG
>Ga0247727_10010929_pt1 | contig 15964 bp, 10 predicted proteins | sample WisWelCaveWW1625_FD_202498 | JGI IMG/M metagenome (GOLD analysis project Ga0247727, IMG submission 202498) | Biofilm microbial communities from Wishing Well Cave, Virginia, United States - WW16-25 | ecosystem: Environmental > Aquatic > Deep subsurface > Groundwater > Cave microbial mat | place...
ATCGGTTAACGGTGAGGGAGGAGTGAGTCTCGAGGTATCCAATGGCTGCACCCCATAGGCGCCGGAAATTGCCAAAGTCACGGAATCTGATCTGTCGCAGAGATAATATGTCGTATCCCGCATATTTGGTTGAATGAGATGAACCGACACGTCGTCTGTTGCTCCGCATCCGGTAACCGTGTCATATGCCCAAAGGTGAAATGTATGTGGCGTATTAACCGTTGTCAGCGGGTCCAGAATGGTCGTATCGGATAACTGTAAATCCCATTTCCAACCCCAAATACAATTCGTTGTATCCACTTTCCCATGCAATTGTCCGGTGTCCCCGCTGCAAATATACCCATCCACTCCGGCATCGAGTGACGGCGAATGAATGATCATTTGCAGTGTATCGGTGTCAGATGTACCTGCCATCTCCTGACTGATCGTCAGCTTGACATTATATGTTCCACCATTGATAAAAACATGCGATGGTGAACTTTCATAGCTCAGAAATCCGTCTCCGAAATTCCACACCCAATCCGTGCAGCTTCCCCAGAATGTAGAATTATCCATATCAAACTGAATTGGAAGTCCGGCGCAAACCGGATTTGGATTTGCTGTTATCACAGCATTCAATGGTTCAACAAAGTGATTTCCGGGTTTCCTGAACAGCACGATCTTGTCTATGTCAAGGCACTTATTTTCGGTGATCAGGTGAATCGAATGTTCATTATGCAAAGTGAGGCTGATAATGGAATCCTGAGATCCTCCGCCATTAACAAGCGGGTACCATTTCCAGCTTGTGTCGTTTACGATTTGAAAATTATTTGATGCCGGCCAGGAGGGGGTGGCATCCACTTTCATTCCGACAGTAACGCTGGAATTGCTGCATGCAGGATTGATCCTTGCCCTGATCCAGGGATACAGGGTTTTCTGACTCTGATCACGGCAGATAAATCTCCAGGTCGCCCGCTTGTTTGATCCTCCGCTGCCGCCATTCTGGTGCAGGTAAGAAATGCAGCCGGTGAAATCTCCGGAAACAGCGCCCGGTTTCCGGTCTGTTTTAATGGCAAGTCCGGCAGATATGGAATCGTTTAATTCTGCTTCCAAAACAAAATCCCGGCACCACCAGTATGGGTCTTTCCATTCGTGCCATCCGTCAAGCTGGTAAAACAAGGTATCACTTCCTGAAATTTCATATATATAGCTGCTTCCCTGCTGACGAATGGGAAAGTGAAGGGAGTCACCGTTCAATTTAATTCCGGTTTCTGTAACCTTTTCACCGTGACTGGCGGCATTGCTGAGTTTCTGAACCGATCCTGTAATCAGCCATTTTTGCGCAGAATTTGATTTTCTTGCATTGATAAAATGATTGAGGTTTCCTGACTTCATTGCATACCAGATGAAAACTCCGCCACAAAGTGAAGATGCCGGAGATAGAATCGGGAATTGATTCAGCAAAATTCCGTTATGAAGCAATTCGCCCGCGCGGCTGCTGACTGCCTGGGCATAAGCGGGCATTGCGGTTTGCCAGATTCTCCAGTTTCCGGGCCAGGGCTGTCCCGCGGCTCCATACTCCATGAATTGTGTATAAGTATCTGCACCCATACATCCGATATTTTTCAGGAGGCCGAGCCATTGTCCGGGGCGGAATAGTAAGGAGTCTCCGTAGTTTGCCAGAGGAATTCCTTTGTAAAATCCGGGGGAGATAAAAGGATTAAAAATAAAATCTCCCTTTGCCGATGCACCGTAAATACTTTCTCCAAGAGTCGAAACGGAAGTAATGGAGCTGAGGGAGTGCCGCCAGGAAATGGGAATCTGGGGATAAAACTCCGGACTGTGGCGCCTGATTCCCTGATCGGTGCTGTTAATCGTATCGAAATAATTGTAATCTGTCAGGCCTATGATCCGGCCACTGTTTTTGTACCAGCGGAAATCAAGTGAGTCTTTGCCATTTGCTGAATTCACACTGTTAATCGAATCCCGGAATCCGGAGAGGTAAGAGAGGGCAAAATCCCTGACTCTGGTATTGAGGTACCCTTGTATATTTGAGGCCGGTAAATATGCAGCCTTGTCATTTTTGACGTGTGTGTCGCAGGTCGCGACATTGGGGTCATTTGTATCTCCGCTCCAGGAAAAGCCATCAAAGACTTCACCGTTCTCAGAAATCACTTCAATGCCGGGTGCGGCGCCAAGAATAGACATGTAATTCATGGCATTCTTCGCCATTTCCCAGATTTCTCCTCCATCCCTTACCAGGGAATCCTGTGGCGCCGCCGGACTATAAAAGTTGGTATTATACCAAAAAGGTGCATTCTGACAATGCATTTTCAGGTAGTATTTGTCCTTCGAAGGATCCTTGATTTGGTACATATCCGTACGCGTGAGATAAGGAACCCCGGTTATTTGCTGGCCGGAATTATTGGTTACTTTATCCCATGCTTCATGCCAATGTGTGACGAGAGATCTTTCAATCATATCGAATGGCGGTGTGCAGGCAAGATCAATCAATATCTTTCCGAGGTGATTTGCATTCAAATAGAACATGGGGTCACGGTAATACCCTTCGCCGGCCAGAGACATATTGTAATGGTACCTGAGGGCGAGTTCACGTTGTATGCTGTCGGCCCATTGGTTTCCGGCATTGTCATACAGGTTTTCCCAGTCTCCGAAAAATCCGGTAATGCGGGGAAAGGAAGTATCGGGCTTCATCCTGACTCCGGGGTATGAACGCAGGAGTTCGTAAGGGGTTTTGCTGACATTCTGGTAACCGGGACCAAAATCAAAAGTATTCAGGTCATCACCCGGATCTGTATTCTCCGGTTCGAAAATAGTTGAAGTGATGGAAGGGGAATTGGGGGAAATGAGGTAATCGTAATGCTGTCCGTTTATGGCATTCTGGTAATGATGCCAAACCATATATGGACTTAGGATGGCATCATAAACTGCGACTTCATCAATGCATCCTCCCAGCAATTTATTGAACGGAGGAGTAAAATCAATTGCATTCCCCGCGGCGATGGGATTGGTGCCGCCCGACCCCGGGTTTTGAAAACCCTGGGGTGAAGTGCCATCCACATAAAGCGTTAATACCCCTGTTGCTGCGCTGAATGTTACGGCAATATGATGCCAGTTTCCGTCTGAATAATAAGAAAAAGACTTCTTTCCGATTCCGTCAAATTCAATTTGAAGGTTTTTGAAGCCGCTTGCGAGGATGACTTCTGCCTGCATTTCCATATCACAGATATGAAAGGCGAAGCGGTTTGTCCAATTAATGACATTGGCATCGTGGAAATCAGGACTCAGTTTGAAGAGAAACTCAACCGATAAATTCACGCCGTCGTTCGGGGTGAGGAAAGTGCCGCTGTTTGTCGAATCCCGGCTGTAGTAATTAGAACCAATAGTGATTTTATCCAAGTCAAGATAACCGTCCACCATGCCACCCGATGGGATTGCCGCCAGGGAATCCGGGTCTCCGGGCGCAGAGGAAAGGGGCCAATTGGTCATGACATCGGCACAGGGATTTGATTCAAATGTCCAATATGCTTCAGGTGCCTGCGCATGGGAAGAAAAGTAAAACAAGGAGATGAGAATAGTAGCGAGTCCGATGCGGCGGAGAGTAGCGGAGAGCGGAGAGCGGAGAGCGGAGAGCGGAGAGCGGAGAGCGGAGAGCGAAGTGCGAAGTGCGAAGTGCGAAGTGCGAAGTGCGAAGTGCGAAGTGCGAAGTGCGAAGAGATTCTTCATTGTGGGGGAAATTTGGAGACAAATTAATAAATCCCGTGGTAATCCGCAATGATTATTTTTCCAGCGGGAGGGATTATTAATTTAATAAAAAACCTTTATGATTTCCGCGTCAAACGCCGAAGGGGAAAAGAGGGGCAACAACAATCAGTATGATTCCGTATTGACCGCACTGTTCACCCGCACTCTGCACTGAATTTTGGTACTCCGCACAATACTTGCGGCATGGCGATTTCATCCATGGTCTTTTCATCTATGTCTCCTTGCAGATACAACTGCAAGGCCATACCGGCGAAATAGGATTCAGCGAACTCTGTAGGCAATCCCGCTTCGTCACGGAAAGTGTTGTACATCAGGGGATTGGGAATAATGCCGGCAAGGAAGATACATTCCGACGGATTCAACACGCCGGGAGCTTTTTGGAAATAAAATTCCGATGCTTCCCGGATGCCGTAGATTCCCGGACCCCATTCGATGATATTGAGATACAATTCCAGGACCTCGTCTTTGGTCAGGACTTTTGCTTTTCCGAAACACCATGTCAATGCGATTTCTTCGATCTTCCGCGAAATTTTTTTCCGGTGATTCAGGAACAGGTTCCTGATCAATTGCATTTCAATCGTTGAACCGCCCCGTACAAAAGATCTTTCACGGATGTTTTCCCTTGCGGCAAATTCCATTGCCTCAAAATTCAATCCGTCATGTTCCCTGAATCCGGCATCTTCGGAAAGCAAGACCGCTTCCTGCAAAACCACTGGGAGTTCGGCGAGGTGGACAAATTCCGGTGAATCCGGATTTACAATTCTGGGTTTGTTGCTGTGAATTGGATTGTAGGCAAAATCATGCAGGAGATAGCCGGGATTCGCTCTGCCAAACTTCAAAATGGAAAAATTGCTGCCACTCGTCTTTCCTGTAAGTGTCACCGGATGATCTGATTCCGGTGCATACCGGATTGCATATTCGCCTCCCCATTTTCCCTCTGCCGCAAATCCGGAAAAACTTTCCATCGTTCCCGCAGGGAAAGAAGCAAGTATCTTTCTGACTTCGGTTTCCGGGAAGCGAATTCCAGCCTCGAGAATTTTGTTTTCAAAATCCACATCAGCATGAGGTTCCCATATCCATTGTCCGATTTTTACGAAGCTTCCTTTTTCCAGGATTGTTTTCTCACCGTCCCCCGATAATACATATTCAGATTCAATCAATGGAAATACTACAACCGAATCTGCAATTGCGCTGTGTTTGATGCAAAGGCCGTGTGCCGTAAAGTTGCCCCCGGATCCTTTTGCATTGGCAAATAGTGAATCCATGACAATGTTATTGGTTCCGGATTCGCCGGGCAAAAGGATGGTGGTTGCATATAAGTCCAGGCGCAGAGGAAGACGGGCTTCCCATTTTTCCAGGAGCCGCCGGATGCGCAATGCGAAATCAAAAATGGGATCGCCGTTGCCGGCTTCCCCTTCTTCACCCCGGGGAATTGAAATATCTGCGGAATCCCAATGAATTTCTTCCGGTTTTGCTTTTGCAACAAGCAGTGAAAGGACAGAAAGTTTTGCGATGAAATTGTGAGAGAGAAAGATTTGAGTATCGTTTCCCGCTTTGATTTCAATCATCTTTATTTTCACAGTATTGATACCGGCCCAGGAAGCTTCTTCCCAGGTCAGAACCCAGGTCCTTTCTTCCTGCAGACGCAAAGCGAGTGAGTTCAATTTGTGTTCCAGGAGAAGATTCCTGAAAGCAAACCAGCCGGAAACCGTAAGTACGGTTCCGGCCAGGAAGAAAAGGATGATTCCTCTTCTGTTCACTCAGATCAGGTCATTCAGGAATTCCTCGAATTTTTCTTCGTCAATTTTGCTGACAACCAAATCGCCAACAGAGGTTTCGCCGGATTTCACGCGGAAAGAATTTTTTCCTGCATGCTGTCCCCGGTACGCATAGATTCGGAAATTCTCATTGGGAAGGAATTTAAATGTGTAAGTACCATCGGTTGAAGTCTGCACCACGTGAACTTTCCGTTCGCCCGAATACATGTGCACCGTGGAACCCACCATTGGATTTCCATCGTCATCCATCACCTTTCCGGTAAATGAAATGAGATCATCCTGAATGAGTTTGTCAATGTTGTACCAGCCCATAGAATTCAGGCGGAAGGAATAAAATTCGCTGATGTCCGCGAGCTGGTTCTTCCTGATTTCCTCCACTTTTGCCAGCAGTTCCTGCCCGGCATTTGTTACTTCAAGATATTTGCGGCAATCTTCAAGCGTTTCTTTTCCGAATATCGGTTTCGTGCTTCCGGAACTTGCGAAATAGAGAACGCCATTTTCCCAATAGTAACGTTTGGCCCAATATTCTTCTTTGACAGGTTTCTTTCCGACTTTGATCCGTTTACTCATTTTCAGCAGATTCTCACATTTTTTGCATTCTTTTTGCTTTGTATTGCTGCCATCACAAACCGGAATTCCGGACTGGACTTCGCTGTCAAGTTTCCAGTTCACAAAATCATTTATCATTTCACCGGAATACAAATCCATTTCCGGATCTGCTTTGTCAGTAGGGAAATAGGCGTAGATGCCGATACCGGGATCAAGCTTTAGTTCTTTTTCATTTTGAAATGCCGTGATGGAATACGATCCGACTGTGGAAAGCACACCGGTTGATGTTTTGGTCTGAAGTCCGGTCTCGAACATAGTTTTGAGATCACGGGCTTCCCTGATTCTGACATCGACTTTTCCGGAAACGGTATTGCCCATTTCATCAAGAAATGCTCCGGCCGGAATTGCGAAAATGGAACCGGCTTTACCGGCAATCACTTCATTGAGACCGGCATCAACGGAAAAAGTTTGTACGGGAAGATTGGAAGTGTTGGCCTGGAACAGAACTTTCTCCGGTTTCGGGCTGCATGAAATTGCAAAAGAAACGATCGAGAAAAGAATGAAAGCCGGGAACATGGTACCGGTGTTTCGGAATGAATTGCAAAACTGATTCATATTGTCCTTTTAGATTTGATAAGCTGCTATGGTATGGATATAGTCCCGCCAGGTAACAGGACGCCGGCCCGGGGATTTGAATGATGGCTGACAATCCGGCAAATGGGTTCAAAAAAAAGAGCCCCTTTGGGGAGCTCTTTCCAGTTGGAATAGATTCTTGCGAATACCCCTTGAGTTGGTTGTACTGCAGTGGAATCTGAGTTTAATTTCGGGAAATTATGGCAATCGGCAAAGTCCGGTGCTTAATTGTTTTCAGCCCGGCGTTTTTTAGCAGCCTCATAATCAGGCAATTCTATCAATTGACTTAGATTTTCAGGCTTTTCCCCCTTCAAAAAAATTGCAGCATACGATTTTGCCGTCATCGAATCCTGCGTCAGGACATTCCGGCGGTATTGCATGGCTTGAAACTGGTTGAGAAAAATGAAGAATGAAACCAGGATGATAACGGGAATCTGCTTTGCCAAACCGGATTTCTGAAGCCCGTGAAAGAGAGCCGCGAACCCCAGTCCGAGGATAGGATACAGATCCACAAAGGCCCGGTTGCCGAAAGAACCTCCGTACCACCAGCACCACCAGGATAGAATGATGGTCGAACAAGCCAGCAGGATCAGCAAGAAAGGGATTGTCAATTCGCGGTGACGATGAAACAGGAATGGCAGTCCCGCGAGGGCGGGAAACATCATCGGAGTATAAATCAGCCATCCGTTCCTGAAACTGAACAGGCCTTCAACGATATGCGGATTGCTGAAATGGAATCCTTCGTCGCCATAGCCATAGACAAGCCACGATCCGGATGTATGTTTCCAATATATGAATTGAGGGAGGAAAACAATCAAGACCGATGTTGAGAATAACAGGATGGCGGGAAATTGTTTTTTCATGAAGGCGAATTTTTCCCGTGGAGTTCCGGGGCGACTGAAGAAAAGCAGCAATGGGAGCATTGCAACCGGAGCATCAGCTGGTCTGATCAGGACCAGCCAGCCACATGACAATCCGGCCAGGGAGGCAGTCAAGGGACCGGGCTTTTCAAAAAACCGGAAAGTGTAATGAAGGAACGCAGCAACGAGACAAAAAAGGTAAGCATGCGACAACGGTGCCAGGTGGGTGATGTAGCTGAATAAATTCGTTCCCAGGAAAATCGCAATCAAAGTGAAGGCGGAAGCCCATTCTCCGAAAAACCGGAGAAGTAGTTTCCTGAAATATATCAAGCCCATGAAGCCAAAGACCAGGGTGGAAACCAGCAGCAGCAAAGGATAAGGGGGGGTGAATCCGGTTGCAGGAATTCCGGTGAAATGACAATAGGCATGGGCGATCAGGAAAAAAGGAGCATATGCGAATGCAAGTCCCATCGTGAATTTCTGATACCTGAACAGAGAATCGCCGGGAAGCCCCCAGAATTTATCTCCATAGTAGTAGTTGCCGCCGGTGAACGACATCCCGACATCATCATAGATGAAAGCGGCAGGCAGGTAGCCGTAGTATTCAATGATATCCTCCGCGATGACTTTTTTATTCCAAACCGCGTGATTAAAGAATGAAAATGTCAGGATTCCTGCAATGATGATCAATGCAGATTTTGACCAGGAAGCTTGCGGGAATGGGAGGAAATTCATTTTTGTTGTGCGGCAATCGTGCTGTCGAGATTGAGAATTTCGGTTGGGAGTTCGATTTTTAATTCTCCTATTGGAAACCAACGATTGTCTTTGCCAATGAATCCATCCTGTATTTTCCAGGCATGTGTTTCTTTCGCACGTATCATGAATTCGTCGTATCTGACAACAGCAGGTTTTTTGGAATCCCGTCTCAGGATTGCAATCACCTGGTTTTCCGGATCGCCAACCGGCATTTCTGATTCGACCAGCCCCCAACTTCCGTGTAGCATCCGGCAAAGGGTGCCCCCGGTTTCGTATTTGTGAAATTTGATCAGCGAATCAGAACCAAATTGTTCCAATCCCAATTCTGTCAGAGGCCGCATATCTTCTTTCAGGAAAACCCAGACGCTGAAAACGGTATTGCCACTCTTTGCGGAATTCAGCGGACCCTCCAAAAGGAAATTGTAATCCCAACCCCGTTCCTGTTTCCCTCCCATTCCTTTGAATGCAAAATCATTTGCTTCGTCGTCAAAACTCATCGAATAAAAAGAAGCATCGGGACGGGTCAGAAGATATCCGGAGCGATGCCGGTACAAAGTGTCAGAGGCCGATAACTCCGTCAACAATTTGCGAACCAACGCTTCTTTCCCTGTTTCCAGGTCATCCCGGCCAAGTTCATACAAACCGATTGCCTCATTTTCATATATCAATTCTCCTTTTTCAATCAATTCCAAACCATGTCGGGCAGGAAAATTTTTGTAATGAATCAGCAGCAGAGCTTTTTCTGACATAAGACTGCGCAATCCGGGATCGTCAAAGGGTTCTGTAACCAGGCGAATCATTTCCCAGGTCTGACCGAATGAAGTTCTGCTCATCATCGAATTGACAAGCGGCAGGCCGGTCCGGAGGGAAGCTGCGAATGCAGGTCCGGGAACAGAGTCGCTGACAATTGAAAAATTTTCGGAACCGACATGAAAAAATGGGATTGCCAGGATCGCACAGTATTTTCCTGGATCATGTTCATTCATCCATTGATTTTCGGGCAAGAGGTTTTTTTCATCGCCAAGAAATCGGTTGCGATGCATATTTTCACCCCCCCGGCGGATGAAACGGTGCCAGGTGATTCCTTCTGCCGTCATGATCCCTGCCGCCAGGAAAACCAAGGTGATTCCTGCAACTCTCCATTTCCTATGAATCGAAAAAAGACGGTACAGCCTGTATATCCCGTAAGCGGAAAATACCGTCCAGATGTAGTAAAATATCCAGGCAAATCTCCCGATAGAACGGAATTGGTTGATGGGAGGAAACCATTCGGTCAATACTTTCAGAGGACCAACGAGCGGATAGCGTTGCGAAAACAACATCGTCAGAATTCCGGCAATGACAGTGATGGTCAGCCAATGATGAATGGTGAAACGGGGGAATTTCCGGAAGCGGGTCTTGATCCAGCGCAAACCGCCGCGAATGAAAAATAGCGGAAAGCAGATGGCAGCGGGAATTCCTACATATGCAACTCCTTCCCATTCGACAACCGGGAATTTGATTGCCATTTTCAGCCAGGCGGCATGCGGCAGATATGCCGGAACGAAGATGGACCACCACGATGCCCGGAAGGCGAAAAATCCGTAAGGATAACCGGGGCGGTCGTCAACCGGATCGGTCAGAGCCAGAAAAACCGAAAACAGGATCATTGGCAGAAAAACCTGCATTGCCGCTTGTGGCAGTATTGTTTTCCAATCTTTCCGCCAACGTTTGTAAAACAATGCGGTCAACCATGTTGCGCCGGTAAACAAAAATCCGATGAGGAGATAATACGGCTGCAAGGCAGAGAACGCAGTGCAAAAGATGACGATGCCAGCAGTTTTTTTCCACCCCGGTTTTTTCAGGCAGGAGATGATCAGCCACCAAAGTGCAGGGATGTAACAGACGTAAGCCAGCGCAAAATGTCCTCGGAAGCGCCAAAGTTGTGGCGACATCGCCAGGATCAGGATCGCGCAAACAGCGGCAAACCAGGGCGGAACATTCAGTTCCAGCAGAATCCGGTACAGGAACCAGGCCGCGGCAATCCAGGACAAAAGAAGAATTGCATGCATGATGCCCATGGTATAATCTGAAATGTCAACAACTGATGAAATCAGCCAGATTGAATTTGAAAGCAGGGGTTGTGCATCGGAAAAAACCAGATGATCTCCGTAGGGATAATTCATCCCACCGAACCAATTCAGTGAACTGTCATATTTCGCATGATACCAGGGGGTGTAGTAGTTTTTGAAGCCGTCGCCATCGAGCTTCAGCATCACAGAGTTTGGGGAAATGGCGGCTTCCCGGAAAGTGATGAGCAGGCAGATTCCGGAAATCAAGATCACGGCAAGCGCCGGAAGGAACCGGTTGCTGCCGCGGATTGTTCTCATTGACGTTTGCTGAAACGCGATACGAGCATTTTTGCAAAGATGATGAGAAAGTTGAATCCTTCGTGGATGAAGATTCCGGGACGCATTTTGGAAAACCGGGTACCCGGTCGCAGAGACACCGGAAATGGCAATAAAGTCAGACCGGATTCGCGGGAGGCAAGGAATATGAATTCGAGGTCAAAAAGGAAACGGTTGATCCTGGTACGAAGAAATATTTCTTTTCCGCGCGAACCGAAACCCTTGAGGCCGGCCTGGGTATCGGTGATTTTCATTCGAAGCACATGTCTCAGGACCCCGCGTAGCGCCCTGGAGATGAAGCGCCGGAACGGCGGCACGCCGGAATAATATTTGGTGTCGCGGCTGCCGGCTATGACATCCGCTTTTTCGTCTTTCAGAATACCGATCATGGAAGTCATGCTTGCGATTTCGTAAGGAAAATCAATATCGGTATAGACCTGGAATCGTGCAGAGGATGCTTCCACACCCCTGCGGAGGGAAAATCCTTTTCCGGCATTGTGTTGATTTTCAATGAAATTCAGGGTAGCCGGACGGATTGCTTCTGACATTGCGGCGATGGAGGCCGAACTGATTTTAACGGGACCGCCGTCAGCAACGACGATCAAACCAATGGTTTCACCGGGAAAAGCAGCGGCAATCGCTTTGGTCTTTTCCGAAACGACATCCTCCCATCCCGGTTGCGGGTTGTAACAGGGAAGAATGATATCAAGAAAGTGATTATTTATTGAAATCGAATTTCTCGAGGAATTTCGTAGTGAAATTTCCGGAACGGAATGATTTGTCTTTCATCAGCTTCTGATGGAAAGGAATCGTCGTTGCGATGCCTTCGATGATAAATTCATCCAGTGCCCTTTCCATTTTTGCCAGCACCTCTTCCCGTGTAAATGATGAAACAATGAGCTTTCCGATCATGGAATCGTAATACTGCGGAATGGTGTACCCCGCATAGGCATGGGTATCCACCCTGACGCCGTGGCCACCGGGTTTGTGAAATTCCGTGATTCTTCCCGGGGACGGCCTGAAGTCATTGAACGGATCTTCAGCATTGATACGTACCTCCATCGCATGCTTGTTTTCCGGGAAATAATGTTTTCCGGAAACTTTCACGCCCATGGCGACCTTGATCTGCTCATTGATCAAATCGTAATTGAAAATTTCTTCGGTCACCGGATGCTCGACCTGGATCCGGGTATTCATCTCCATGAAATAAAACTTACCGTATTTGTCGAGGAGAAACTCCACGGTTCCGACACCTTCATAGTTGACGGACTTTGCAGCCTTCACTGCGGCTGCACCCATCTTGATTCTTGTTTTTTTATCTACTGCCGGGCTTGGAGACTCTTCCACAAGTTTCTGGTGGCGGCGTTGAATGGAGCAATCGCGTTCCGAAAGGTGGGAAACATTTCCAAACTGATCTCCGATAATCTGAATCTCAATGTGGCGGGGTTCTTCAATAAATTTTTCGATATACAAGCTGCCATTCCCGAAAGCATTCTCCGCTTCCGCTACAGCCTGTTTCCAGGCCTCTTCTATTTCTTCTTTCTTCCAGACCAACCGCATTCCCTTTCCACCACCGCCTGCCGTCGCTTTCAGCAAAACCGGGTAACCGATCACATCGGCTGCCTTGAAAGCTGCCTGGATGTCACTGATAATTCCATCAGAACCGGGGATGACCAGGAGTCCCGCCTTTTTCATGGTTGCCTTGGCATTGGCTTTGTCACCCATTGCAACTATCGCATCGGGTGAGGGACCAATAAATTTTACCCCATAATCCTGGCAGATTTGTGCAAATTCTGCGTTTTCTGCCAGGAAGCCGTATCCCGGATGAATCGCGTCTACGCCGGTGATTTCCGCAGCGGCGATGATATTCGGAATTTTCAGATAGGAATCGCGGCTGGGCGGCGGACCAATGCACACAGCCTCGTCTGCAAACCTGACGTGAAGACTGTTTTCATCAGCAGTTGAATACACCGCAACGGTTTTGATACCCATTTCGCGGCAGGTTCGCTGAATTCGTAGCGCAATTTCACCGCGGTTTGCGATGAGAATTTTTTTGAATGCCAATTTCGCCACTAAGCTTTTTCGATTAGGAACAGTGGCTGGTCGAATTCAACAGGCTGCGCGTTTTCAACCAGGATTTTCACAATCCTTCCTTCAAAATCAGATTCGATTTCGTTGAACAGTTTCATTGCTTCAATGATGCACAATGGTTTTCCGACGGCAATGACGTCGCCAACTTTGACAAAAGCCTCTTCGCCCGGACCGGGAGCGCGATAAAAAGTACCGATCATCGGCGATTTGAATGTGTGCATCCCTTCTCCTTCGCTTGCAGCTCCGTGGTCTGCCGATGGTTTTTCTTCTTTCGCGGTTGTCTGATGATGTGAAAAATCCATCTGATGCGGGGCAGGAGCCATTTGCTGCATGGGCTGCATCATGGGTGCTGTACTGTAAATCACATTCTCCGCAGGTTTGCGGATGATTCTTAGACGGAAATCTTTTTCTTCGATTTCCACTTCAGACAGATCAGAACGGTTTACAAATTTCAGGATTTCCTGTATTGTCTTGACGTCCATGTTTCAGTGCTTAGGGGTCAGGAATTTTATTTTACTCGTTCCACGTATTCGCCGGTACTCGTGTTGATCCGGATTTTGTCGCCGATGTCAACAAACAAAGGCACCCGCACTTCAGCGCCTGACTCCACTGTCGCGGGCTTCAAAGTGTTGGTGGCGGTATCGCCCCGGATTCCGGGTTCGGTATAGGTAATGACCATTTCCACTTTGTCAGGCATGTCCACTGACAAAATGCTGTCGTCTTCTGTGTTGGTCAGGATGGTACAAATCATACCCTCCTTCAGGAACTGACTGTTTGGGATGTGTTCAATGCCGATCGGAATTTGCTCAAAATTCTCATTGTTCATGAAATTGAACGAATCACCGTCCCGGTACAGAAACTGGTATTCCCGCCTTTCCACCCTCACCACATCAATCTTGTGACCAGATGGAAAGGTGTTATCGAGAACGCGCCCGGTGGCAAGGTTCTTCAGCTTGGTGCGAACAAAAGCCGGACCTTTTCCGGGCTTTACGTGCAGGAACTCCACAATCGTGTAGATTCCATTATTCCAGTTGATTGTCAGTCCGTTACGAATATCTCCCGTAGAAGCCATTGATCTTTCCCCTTAATCAGGGCGCCAAATTAATAAAATTTGACGAGGTGGGGTTTTTAAGGGTCTTGGCAGCGAATTCGGGGAAAGGGGCCTGGAGGTTTATTGTACATCCACGTAGTGGAATGCTTTCCTGATTTTCCAGGGAAAATAGCTGCGGCTGATGGCGGTATCTCCATGCAGGTCATAGACGGTCATGGAATCCCGCCAGGTATAGAAGAGCGTGCCACTGAAGAAATCCACTTCAAAGTGGCTGACGGAATCTGCGATGGATGAGGGCTGAATGAATTTGTTGTTGCCTGACATCACGTCCAATAGGTATTCCATTCCGTAGGTCTGGTTGAGCCAGGGCGAACTCAGAAGGCGGTGAACGCCGGGAGAAGGCTGATTGGCAATGGAGAATTCATTTGCGTTGGCATCAATCCGGCTTTGAATGTAAGACGTACCGTTTCTGGCCATGATCTGGACATCACCCTGGGAGGTGAAGAACATCTGGATGATGGTGTCGGTGATCTTCAGCCTTGTGATTTCTGCCGCTGCCGCTTCGCTGTAAATAAAGATCTCGTGGGTGCCGGAGCGCAGGTAAAATTTGCCGCCTTTGTAAATGCCTTCGTCAAAAACCCGTTCCGGAAACGACCAGTTTAGATCGGATCCGCCACTATTAAATTTCGAAAACAATAGAACGGAATCCACTGCCGTATCTCCAGCCACAAAGCTCATTGCGACTTGATTGTCATCGGCGCAAATCATCCGGATTTCTTGCGGCGGGCCAATGCAGGGGACTTTTCTTTTGATTGTTTCTTCCCGCAGGTCAATGCCCAATCCCTCACCGGACTGCCGGCCTGTCACCCAGGCTGTATTCCCATCCACATAAAGATCATTCACAGAGTCGAGCGAAAGTCCTGTTGCCGTGCGTTGCCAATCATAATAAAAAACACCATCCTCCAGCTTGATAATTTTCAATGCCGTACCTGCTGTATCCTCCACAAGGAAAAATGATGCCCTTGTCCGGGCTGCATATTCGTCATCGTCATCAAATGCGCAGGAACTCAGAATGAGGGAAAGAGCCAGGGGTATGATCAGCCGTAGGCCCATTTTATATATACACTTCCCCATGTGAATCCGCCGCCAAAGGCGGCAAGAATAATGTTGTCACCGCGGTGCATGCGGTTTTCGTATTCCCACAGGCATATCGGAATCGTACCCGCCGTGGTATTGCCATATTTCTCAATGTTGAGCATGACTTTGTCCGCTCCGACTCCCATGCGATCAGCAGTCGCTGATATGATTCTCAGATTGGCCTGGTGAGGAACCAGCCAGGCCACGTCATCGGCCGTGAGATTGTTCTTCTGCATGATCTCAACCGCCACGTCTGCCATCTTCATGACCGCCAATTTGAAGACAGTTTTTCCTTCCTGATAAACAAAATGTTCCTTGTTTTGAACAGATTGAACTGTGGGAGGACTGACGCTTCCGCCGGATTTCATATGCAGGTATTGTGCTCCATTTCCGTCTGAGTACAGACAGGAATCCAGCACTCCAAGACCTTCTTCATTTGGTTCCAGCAATACTGCCCCGCATCCGTCCCCGAAAATGATGCAGGTATTTCTGTCCTCATAATCAATGATGGAAGACATCTTATCAACGCCGACGACGACGACCTTTTTGTGAAAACCGGTTTCGATAAACTTGGCGGCAATCGTGATTGCATAAATAAATCCGGAGCAAGCCGCCTCCAGGTCAAAACCCCAGGCTTTTGTCGCTCCCAATTTGTGGGTGATGATGTTGGCAGTCGCCGGGAAAACATGATCTGGTGTCACCGTCGCACAGATCAGCAGTTCAATTTCATCTGCACCGATACCCCGTTTTTCCAGCAGCATTTTCACAGCTTCCACAGCCATGTCTGAAGAGCCTTTGCCTCCTTTCAGTATCCTCCGCTCTGCAATGCCGGTTCGTTCCCGTATCCACTCATCATTGGTATCAACCATTTGCGCCAGTTCGGAATTTGTGAGGACATAGTCGGGTAGGTAGGCGCCGGTCGCCGTGATGGCCGCAGTCAATTTCATCGGGCCAAAT
>Ga0247727_10010930_pt1 | contig 15963 bp, 11 predicted proteins | sample WisWelCaveWW1625_FD_202498 | JGI IMG/M metagenome (GOLD analysis project Ga0247727, IMG submission 202498) | Biofilm microbial communities from Wishing Well Cave, Virginia, United States - WW16-25 | ecosystem: Environmental > Aquatic > Deep subsurface > Groundwater > Cave microbial mat | place...
CCACGGTGCTGAATAAACGACTGTTGATCGCGCTGCTCGCGGCGTTCCTCGCCTCCGCCGCGGCGGCGGCGGAGGGCGTCGCCGCCCCGTTCCGGATCGCCACCATCCGCGCCGAGGGCCTGACCCGGATCTCGGAAGGCACCCTGTTCAACTACCTGCCGCTGCAGCCGGGCGAGCAGGTCGATGCGGCCAAGCTCGCCGCTGCGCTGCGCAGCGTCTACCGATCGGGCTTCTTCCGCGACGTCGAGTTCCGGCGCGACGGCGATGACCTGGTGATCGTGGTCGAGGAGCGTCCGGCGATCGAGAGCTTCAGCATCTCCGGCAACAAGGAGATCAAGACCGAGGACCTGGAGCGGGTGCTGGTGCGCAGCGGCCTCGCCGAGGGCCGCATCTTCGACCGCTCGGTGCTCGACCAGGTGACGCAGGAGCTGGTGCGCCAGTACCACAGCCGCGGCCGCTACGGCGTCAAGGTCGAGGCCGACGTCGCGGACACCGGCGTCAACCAGGTCCGGATCGCGATCGTCATCAAGGAAGGCCAGATCTCGGGGATCCGGCAGATCAACATCGTCGGCAACGAGTCGTACACCGACGAACAGTTGGTCGACCGCTTCGAGCTCGCCACGCCCGGCTTCTTCAACTGGATCACCGAGGGCGACCGCTACGCCCGCGAGAAGCTCGGCGCCGACCTCGAGACGCTGCGCAGCTTCTACATGGACCGCGGCTACGCCGACTTCCGCGTCGAGTCGACCCAGGTCACGGTCTCCGGCGACCGCCAGGGCGTGTACATCACGATCGGGATACACGAAGGCGAGATCTTCAAAATCAAGGACACCCGCCTGGTCGGCGACCTGCCGGTGCCAGAGGCCGAGCTGCGGCAGCTGATCCTGGCGCGCGATGGCTCGCAGTTCTCGATGGCCAGGGTCAACGCCACCAGCGAGCTGATCAAGTCGCGGCTCGGCGTGGACGGTTTCGCGTTCGCCGAGGTCACGCCGTTCCCCGAGCTCGACCAGCAGACCAAGGAGGTCGGGATCACGTTCCTGATCGAACCCGGCGCGCGGGCCTACGTGCGCCGCCTCAAGTTCAGCAGCGACAGCGACACCCATGACGAGGTCTACCGCCGCGAGGCGCGGCAGCTCGAGGGCACCTGGCTCTCCAACCGCCAGGTCGACCGCACGCGCCTGCGCATCGCGCGCCTGCCGTACGTCGAGGACGTCGAGCACAAGGTCGAACGGCTGGAAGGCACCGAGGACCAGGTCGAGGTCAGCTTCGACGTCAAGGAGCGTTCGGCCGGCAATTTCACCGCCGGCGTCGGCTTCGGCGGCACCTCGACCGGCGCCTACCTCGACTTCTCGATCACCCACAGCAACTTCCTGGGCACCGGCAACCGCGTGTCGTTGGCGTTGCAGTCGCGCTCCTACTCGCAAAGCCTGAACTTCTCGTTCACTCAGCCGTACTGGACCATCGACGGCGTGAGCCGGACGGTCTCGCTCTACTACCAGACGTCCGATGCGCTGGGCCGCGATCTCGAGACCTTCTCGCGCGAGAACTTCGGCGGATCGGTGTCGTTCCGCTGGCCGCTGTCGGAGTATTCGGCGTTCTCGACCGGCGTCAGCATCTTGCGCTCCGACCTGGCGGTCAACGCCTTCTCGGCCTCACCGTCGGTGTACGCGTTCGTCACCAACCCCAATCATGGCGATCCTTACGTCATCGACTACGGGTTCGGGCAGAGGACCGTCGGTACGGTCTTCGACTCGGTCATTTTCAACGGCAGCTGGAGCTTCGACACGCGCAACCGTGCAATCTTCGCCGACCGCGGCACCTACCGACTGCTCGGGGTCGATGTCGCCCTCTACCCGGGCGACGTGGAGTGGTGGGGCGTGCGCGCCACCGAGCTCCACTATCTGTCGATGCCGTTCGGTTTCACCTACGCGGTCAACGCCGAGCTGGCGCTGGTCAAGGCGTACGGCGCGTCGGCCGACGTCCCGCCGGACCGCAAGCTGTTCGGCGGCGGCGCCGATTCGGTGCGCGGCTTCCGCGACTCGTACCTCGGCCCCCGCTACCTGTCGACGGCGGGACGCGAGCTGCCGACCGGCGGTAACCTGCGGGTCTCGGTGCAGAACGAATTCCTGATCCCGAACTTCCTCGCCGACGATCCGAGCGCGCCGCCCAAGACCGGACGCTTCGGGCTGTTCGTCGACTTCGGCATGGTGTTCGCCGACACGTCCGACTTCAGCTTCGCCGAACTGCGCGCGTCGGCGGGTCTCGGCGCGACGTTCCTCACGCCGCTCGGCGCGCTGCGCTTCAGCTTTGCTTACCCGTTCCGCAGCGAGGATACTGACGAGACGGAACGGTTCCAGTTCACCATCGGAACGCTCTTCTAAGGGCGTCGGGAGATTCTGCTGATGATCCGCAAGTCCTACTTGGCCATCTCTGTAACCCTCGCGCTGCTGTTCGCGGCCGCGGCCGGCGCCGCAGATTCGCGCGTCGGCGTCATCGACCTCGACCGGTTGATGCGCGAGTCGCCCCAGGGGCGGGCGGTCCAGGAATCGCTGCGCGCCGAGTTCGGCGACAAGCAGCGTGATCTGGCCGCGCAGCAGAAGACGCTTCGCGAGCTCGAGGAGCGCCTCAACCGCGACCGCAGCGTGATGGGCGAGGCCGAGCGCACCGACCTCGAGACCCGAGCGCGCAGCATGCAGCAGAAGTACACGCGCCAGCTGTCCGAGGTCGAGGACGACTTCAACAACCGGCGCGGCGAAGAGCTGGGCAAGCTCCAGCGCCTGGTGGTCCGCGAGGTCCAGGCCCATGCCAAGGAAGCGGGCTTCGACCTGGTGCTCGGCGCCGGCGTGCTGTTCGCCAGCCCCAGCACCGACCTGACCGTGGCCGTGCTCAAACGGCTCGAGTCGCTGCCCGCGGTCGGCAAGCCGGCCGCCGAGCCCGCCAAGCCGGCGCCTGCGCCGAAGCGCTGAAGCCCGCGGCGTGGCCGGCGTCTCGCTCGGGGAGTTGGCGACCCGCTTCGGCCTCGAGCTGACCGGCGACCCGGCGCTCGTCGTGGAGCGGGTTGCGACGCTGGCCAACGCCGCGCCCGGCACCATCACCTTCCTCGCCAACCCGCGCTACCGCCCGGCGCTCGCGGCCACCCGCGCCAGCGCGGTGGTGTTGCGCGGCGCGGACCGCGCCGCCTGTCCGGTCGCGGCGCTGGTCGCCGCCGACCCGTACCTGGCCTATGCGCGCATCGCCCAGCTGCTGCATCCGACGCTGGCCGTCGTGCCGGGCGTCGACCCGAGCGCCAGCGTCGCGCCCGGGGCGCGGATCGCGACCGACGCCGCGATCGGGCCGCGCGCCGTGATCGGCGCTGGCACGGTAGTCGAGGCTGGCGCCGCGATCGGCGCCGGCAGCGTGCTGGGGGCGGGCTGCCGGATCGGCGCCGGCACTCGGCTCGCCGCCAACGTCACGCTCTACGACGGGGTGGTGGTAGGGGCCCGCTGCCTGATCCATTCCGGCGCGGTGCTGGGCGCCGACGGCTTCGGCATCGCGCCGAGCGGCGCGGGTTGGGTCAAGGTGCCGCAGCTCGGCACGGTGCGGCTCGGCGACGACGTCGAGGTCGGCGCCAACACCACCATCGACCGCGGCGCGATCGAGGACACGGTCCTCGAGGACGGCGTCAAGCTCGACAACCAGATCCAGGTCGGCCACAACGTCGTGATCGGCGCGCAAACCGCGATCGCCGGCTGCACCGCGATCGCGGGCAGCACTCGGATCGGCAAGCGCTGCATGATCGCCGGTGGGGTCGGGATCGCCGGGCACCTCACCATCGTCGACGAGGTGGTGGTCACGGCCAAGACCTTCGTGACCCACTCGATCGCGAAGCAGGGCGTGTACTCCGGCAGCCTGGGGTTCGACGAGCAGCGCCGTTGGCGCCGCAACGCAGCGCGGTTCCGTCGGCTTGACGAGGCGGCGCGGGGCAACAAGGATAGCGGGGGAGGCGAAGACGATGCCTGATACGGTCGGCACGGTCGTGGACGGAAACGTCACGATGGACATCCAGCAGATCATGCGGCTCCTGCCGCATCGCTACCCGTTCCTGCTCATCGACCGGGTGGTGCGCTGCACGCCCGGCGAGAGCCTGACCGCGCTCAAGAACGTCACCTTCAACGAGCCGTTCTTCACCGGTCACTTCCCGCACCGCCCGGTATTCCCAGGCGTGCTGATGCTGGAAGCGATGGCCCAGGCTACCGGCCTGCTGGCATTCTCGTCGCTCGGCCCCGAGCTCGGCAAGGACAAGGTCTTCTACTTCGTCGCCGTCGACGGTTGCCGCTTCCGCGAGCCGGTCGGTCCCGGCGACCAGCTGCTGTTGACGGTCCGCCACGTCACGCATAAGCGCGGCATCTGGAAGTTCGCCGGCATCGGCGAGGTCGACGGCCGCCTGGTGGTCGAGGCCGAGCTGATGTGCGCGGCGCGCGACGAGGCCCACTGATGGCGGGACGGATCGACCCGCGCGCGGTCATCGACCCGCAGGCCGAGCTCGACCCGAGCGTCGAGGTCGGGCCGTTCACGGTCATAGGCCCGGACGTCACGATCGGCGCCGGCACGGTGATCGGGCCGCACTGTCTGTTCGGCGGCCCGACCCGCGTCGGGCGCGACAACCGCTTCGTCGCGATGTGCAGCATCGGCGGTCGACCGCAGGACAAGAAGTACGCCGACGAGCCGACCACGGTCGAGATCGGCGACCGCAACACCTTCTTCGAGTTCTGCACCGTCAACCGCGGCACCGCGCAGGACCTCGGTGCGACCCGCATCGGCCACGACGGCTGGTTCATGGCCTACGTCCACGTCGCGCACGACTGCACCATCGCCGACAACGTGATCATGGCCAACGCCGCGACGCTCGCCGGCCACGTCCACATCCATGAATGGGCGATCCTCGGCGGTTTCACCAAGGTCCACCAGTTCTGCCACGTCGGTGCCCACAGCTTCTGCGGCATGAACGTCGACCTGACCCGCGACGTACCGCCGTTCGTGATGGTCGCCGGTACGCCCCCCGCGCCCTACGGGATCAACTCCGAAGGCCTGCGGCGCCGTGGTTTCGCGCCCGAGCAGGTGCGCACCATCAAGGAGGCGTACCGGATCCTCTACCGCAGCGATCTGCGGCTCGAGGAGGCGCTCGGCCAGCTCCAGCGCCTCGAGCTCGAGCATCCGGAGCTCGCGCTGCTGACTCGCTTCCTCGCGGACTCAAGCCGCAGCATCGTCCGCTGACGGGCCGGATGCGCATCGGGCTCGTCGCAGGTGAGGCCTCCGGCGACCTGCTCGGTGCAGGTCTGGTGCGGGAGTTGCGCGCGCTCCATCCCGACGCGACCTTCGAGGGCATGGCCGGACCGGAGATGGTCGCGGCCGGGGTCCGGCCGCTGTGGCGCAGCGACCAGCTGGCGGTGATGGGCATCTTCGAGGTGCTGGCCGAGCTGCCGCGGCTGCTCGCGCTGCGGCACGCGGTGGTCGACCACTTCCTGCACGACCCGCCCGACCTGTTCGTCGGCATCGACTCGCCCGACTTCACGCTCGGGGTCGAGGCCAAGCTCAAGGCGCACGGCATCCCGACCATCCACTACGTGAGCCCGACCGTCTGGGCCTGGCGCCCGGGGCGCGTCGCGACCGTGGCGCGCGCTGCGGACCGCGTGCTGTGCCTGTTCCCGTTCGAGCCGCGCTGGTACGAGGGCAGCGGTGCGAGCGCCGAGTTCGTCGGCCACCCAGCCGCGGATGCGCTGCGCGACGCGCCAGACCGCGCCGCGGCGCGCCGTGCCTTGCAGCTCGATTCCGACGCCGAGCTGGTCGCGGTCCTGCCTGGCAGTCGCGGCGGGGAGATCGGGCGGCTCGGGCCGCGCTTCGCCGCCGCGCTCGCGGCGGTCCACGCCGTGCGGCCCGCGACCCGCTTCGTGGCGCCGATGGTCACGCCGGCGCTGGCTGCGCGCTTCGCCGCCGACCTCGCGGCGCTGGCACCGGGCGTGCCGGTCGTGTTGGTCGCAGGCCGATCGCGCGAGGTACTGGCCGCCGCCGACGCGGTGCTGCTGGCCTCGGGGACCGCCACGCTCGAGACCCTGCTGCTGGCGCGGCCGATGGTGGTCGCCTACCGCATCGCGCCGCTCACCCACTGGCTGCTGCGGACCTTCGGCCTGCTGCGCGCCGACCAACGCTTCGCGTTGCCAAACATCCTGGCCGACGCCGAGGTCGCGCCCGAACTGATGCAAGACGATGCGAGCGGCGAGCGCATCGCCGCCGCGCTACTGCACCTGCTCGCCGACACGAGTGCGCGCGCCGCGCAGGTCGCGCGTTACCGCGAGCTCGGGGCGCAGCTTGCGATCGGCGCCGACCGGCGTGCGGCCGCCGCGGTCGCGGCGCTGGTGCACGCCGCCCGGCAGGACCGGGCATGACCGCGGTCACCTTGGTGTGCGGGGTCGACGAGGCCGGCCGCGGGCCGCTCGCCGGCCCGGTGGTGACCGCCGCGGTGGTGCTCGACGCGGCGCGGCCGATCCCCGGGCTCGACGACTCCAAGGTCCTGGAGCCTGCGATCCGCGAGCGGCTCGCCGCCGAGATCCGGCAACGCGCGCGGTGCTGGGCGATCGCTTCGGCCAGCGCCGCGGAGATCGACCGGCTCAACATCCGCCAGGCCACGCTGCTCGCGATGCGCCGCGCGGTCGAGGCCTTGGCCTTGGTCCCCGGCCTGGTGCTGGTCGACGGCGACGCGTTGCCGGCGCTCAGCGTCCCGGCCCGGGCCATCGTCGGCGGCGATGCCAGCGTCGCCGAGATCTCGGCGGCCTCGATCCTCGCTAAGGTCCACCGCGACGCGTTGATGGTCGCGCTCGATGCGTGCTTCCCGGGCTACGGCTTCGCGCAGCACAAGGGCTACCCGACGCCGGCGCACCGGGCGGCGCTGCGCGCGCTCGGACCCTGTGCCGAGCACCGCCGGAGCTTCGCTCCGGTGCGCGCCGCACTGGTCGAGGTGCAGCGGTGAGCGGCTTCGTGCACCTGCGGGTGCGGACCGAGTATTCCTTGGTCGACAGCACCATCCGCATCCCCGAGCTGATGGCGGCCGCGGCTGCCGCCGGGCTGCCGGCGGTCGGCGTCGTCGACGCCGGCAACCTGTTCGCTGCGGTCAAGTCCTACGCCGCGGCCGAGCAGCACGGGGTCAAACCGATCCTGGGCGTCGACCTGCAAGTCGCGGGCGAGGGCGAGGCGGAGCCGACCCGCATGACGCTGCTATGCATGGACCGCCAGGGCTTCCGCGACCTGGCGGCGCTGGTGACGCGCAGTTACCGCGAGGGGCAGGGACGGGGTGCGCCGACCGTGCGCCGCGCCTGGATTGCAGAGCGCGCCGCGCGACTGATCGCGCTGTCCGGCGGCAGCGCCGGTGACGTGGGGCGCGCGTTGCTCGCCGACCGGCGCGATCAGGCCCGTGCTGCGCTCGATGCCTGGCGCGCGTCGTTCGGCGAGCGTTACTGCCTGGAGGTCTGGCGCACCGGCCGGCGCGACGACGAGCCGCACCTGCGCGCCGCGATCGAGCTCGCCGCGCGCAGCGGTACGCCGCTGGTCGCGACCAACGACGTGCGGTTCCTGACCCGCGCCGACTTCGAGTCGCACGAAGCGCGGGTCTGCATCCAGGAGGGGCGGACGCTCGACGACCCGCGCCGCCCGCGTCGCTACAGTGAGCAGCAGTACCTGCGCAGCCCGGCCGAGATGGCCGAACTGTTCGCCGACCTGCCCGAGGCGCTCGCCAACTCGGTCGAGGTCGCGCGGCGCTGCAACCTCGAGCTCGAGATCGGCAGCTCGCACCTGCCGCGCTTCCCGCTGGCCGCGGGCACGACCGCCGAGGAGGAGCTGGCGCGCCAGGCGCAGGCCGGGCTCACCGCGCGCATCGCCGAGGTCGTGGACCCAGCGCTGCGCGCCGGCTACGCAGCGCGGCTAGCGAGCGAGGTCGAGGTGATCTCGGCGATGGGCTTCGCCGGCTACTATCTGATCGTCGCCGACTTCACGCGCTGGGCGCGCGCCAACGGCGTGCCGGTCGGACCGGGGCGCGGCTCCGGCGCCGGTTCGCTCGCGGCCTGGGCGCTCGCGATCACCGACCTCGACCCGCTGCGCTATGAACTCCTGTTCGAGCGCTTCCTCAACCCCGAGCGCGTGTCGCTGCCCGACTTCGACATCGACTTCTGCGTCGAGGGCCGTGACCGGGTCATCGACTACGTCGCGCAGCGCTACGGCCGCGATCGGGTCTCGCAGATCATCACCTACGGCTCGATGGCGGCGCGCGCCGTGGTCAGGGACGTGACCCGCGTGCTCGGCCTGCCGTACCCGCTGGGCGACGGGATCTCGAAGCTGATCCCGGTCACGCAGGGCAAGGTCGCAACGCTCGACGAGGCCCTCGAGGCGGTGCCGGAGCTCAAGCGCCGCTACCAGCAGGAGGAGGAGGTGCGCGCGATCATCGAGCTGGCGCGGCCCCTCGAGGGCCTAGCGCGCAACGCCGGCAAGCACGCGGGTGGGGTGGTGATCGCGCCCGAGCCGCTCACCGAGTTCACCGCGCTCTACTGCGAACCGGGCAGCGACCAGCCGGTCACCCAGCTTGACATGGAGGACTGCGAGAAGGTCGGTCTGGTGAAGTTCGACTTCCTCGGTCTGACCACGGTCACCATCATCGAGCGCGCGCTCGGGATCATCAATGCGCGGCGCGCGGCGCGCGACCTGCCGCCGGTCGACCTAGAGCGCGTCGAGCTCGACGACCCGGCGACCTACGCGCTGCTGCGCCGCGCCGAGACCACCGCGGTGTTCCAGCTCGAGAGCCGTGGCATGAAGTCGCTGCTGCGCAAGCTCCAGCCCGACCGCTTCGACGACATCATCGCCGCCAACGCGCTCTACCGGCCTGGTCCGCTCGGCTCGGGGATGGTCGAGGAGTTCTACGAGCGCAAGCACGGCAAGCGGCGCGTCGAGTACCCGCACCCCGACCTCGAGCCGATCCTCAGCCCGACCTATGGCGTGATGGTCTACCAGGAGCAGGTGATGCAGACCGCGCAGGTCCTGGCCGGCTACACGCTGGGCGGCGCCGACCTGCTGCGGCGCGCGATGGGCAAGAAGAAGCCCGAGGAGATGGCCAAGCAGCGCGCGGTGTTCCTGGCGGGCGCGCAGGCGCGCGGCGTGGCGGCCGCGAGCGCGGCCCAGATCTTCGACACCATGGAGAAGTTCGCGGAATACGGCTTCAACAAGTCGCACGCCGCGGCCTATGCGTTGCTCGCCTACCGTACCGCCTGGCTCAAGGCCCACTTCGGCGCCGAGTTCATGGCCGCGGTGCTGACCCTCGACATGACCTCGACCGACAAGGTGGTGGTGCTGATCGAGGAGTGCCGCAGCGCGGGGCTCACGGTCCAGCCGCCCGACGTCAACCGCTCGCGCTTCGAGTTCACGGTCCCGGCCGACGGCACGGTGCTCTACGGGCTGGGCGCGATCCGCGGCGTGGGTGCGGGCGCGATCGCCGCGCTCGAGGCCGAGCGCGCGGCCGCTGGTCCGTTCGCCGACCTCGACGACCTGTGCCGGCGCGTCGACCAGCAGCGCGTCAACAAGCGGATGCTCGAGGCGCTGGTGCGGGCCGGCGCCTGCGATGCGCTCGGGCCCAACCGGCCGTCGCTGCTCGCCCACGTGCCCAAGGCGGTCGCGGCCGGCGAGCAGGCGCAGCGCGCAGTCGCGGTCGGCCAGGACGACATGTTCGGCGGGGGCGGGGCGAGCGCGACGCGGGTGGTCGCGCCGCTAGTGCTGCTGCCGGACTGGGACGCGCGCGAGCGGCTCGCCGGCGAGAAGGAGACGCTCGGCTTGTACCTGACCGGGCACCCGATGGACCGCTACGCCGAGGAGGTCCCGCACCTCGCCTCGGCGCCGATCGGCGAGCTGATCAATGAGGAACCGGCCCCGGTCGTAGACCCTGAGCAGCGCTTCCGTGCGCCGACCCGCCAGGTGACGGTGGTCGGGCTGGTGCACGAGGTGCGTCGCCGCCCGGGCCGGCTGTCGCTGCTGCTCGACGACCGCAGCGGACGCATCGAGGTCACGGTGTTCGAGGACCTCGCGCAGCAACACCGCAACCTGATCAGCGAAGGCGCGGTGCTGGTGGTCGAAGGGCGCTTCAGCTTCGACGACTTCTCCAACGGCTGGCGAGTCGCGGCCCGCGGCATGCGCAGCATCGAGGAGGCACGGGCCCGGATCCTGCGCCGCGTGACCCTGGCCTGGCCGGACGGCGTCGGACCGGGTGCGGTCGACGCGTTGCGCCATGCGCTCGAGCCGTTCCGCGGCGGTGGTTGCGCGCTGTGCCTCGACTACGGCGCTGCCAGCGGGCGCGGCGAGGTGCTGCTGCCCGACGCCTGGCGGGTCCATCCCACCGACGAGCTGCTCGACCGGCTCCGCCATTTCAGCGCGCCGGCCGCGCTCCGCCTGCAGTGGGCGAGCGCCGCGGCACGGGCCTGACCGGTGGCGGGACCGCCCCGCGCCACGGTACTCTGACCACCTAGCGCCACCGACCGGATCCCGGATGAACCTCAAGTTCCTCGAGTTCGAACAGCCGATCGCCGAGCTCGAGGCGAAGATCGAGGAGCTGCGCTTCGTCGGCGACGACAGCGCCGTCAACATCACCGAGGAGATCCAGCGGCTGCAGGCCAAGAGCAGGCAGCTGACCGAGAGCATCTTCTCCAACCTCTCGGCCTGGCAGGTCGCGCAGCTCGCGCGCCATCCGCTGCGTCCCTACACGCTCGACTACATCGAGCGCGTGTTCACGGATTGGGAGGAGCTCAAAGGCGATCGCGCCTTCGCCGATGACCCGGCGCTGGTCTGCGGCGTGGCGCGGCTCGACGGCCGGCCCTGCGTGGTGATCGGCCAGCAGAAGGGCCGCGACACTCGCGAGAAGCTCAAGCGCAACTTCGGCATGGCGCGCCCCGAGGGCTACCGCAAGGCGCTGCGCATCATGAAGCTCGCCGAGCGGATGCGGCTGCCGATCTTCACCTTCATCGACACTCCCGGCGCCTACCCGGGCGTCGGCGCCGAGGAGCGCGGCCAGAGCGAAGCCATCGCCCGCAATCTGTTCGAGATGTCGCACCTGCGCACCCCGATCGTCTGCACCGTGATCGGCGAGGGCGGCTCGGGCGGCGCGCTGGCGATCGGCGTCGGCGACCGGGTGCTGATGCTCCAGTACTCGATCTACTCGGTGATCTCTCCCGAGGGCTGCGCCTCTATCCTGTGGAAGAGCGCCGAGCGTGCCCAGGACGCGGCCGAGGCGATGGGCATCACCGCCCAGCGCCTCAAGGAGCTCAAGCTCATCGACCAGGTGCTGCCGGAACCGCTCGGCGGCGCGCACCGCGCGCCCGAGACCATCGCCGCGACCGTCAAGAAGGCGATCACGGACACGCTCGCGCGGCTCGAGAAGGGCTCGACCGACCAGCTGCTCGCCCAGCGCCACAAGCGCCTGATGGGCTACGGCGCGTTCGAGACCTGAGCCGCGCCGATGGGCGCGCCCCCCGAGCTCTCGCCCACCGCGCTCGCCGCGCGGCTCGCCGAGCTCGGGCTCGGCTCCGGTCCGGTGGCGGTCGCGTTCAGCGGCGGCTGCGATTCGAGCGTGCTGCTCCACCTGTTGGCGCAGGGCCCGCTCGCGACGCGGCTCTCAGCCATCCATTGCGACCACGGCCTGCAGCCCGAGGCGGCACGCTGGGGCGAACGCTGTGCCGCGACCTGCGCCGCGCTGGCGGTGCCGTACCAGGCGCTGTCGCTCGCGGTCGTGGTGCCGTCGGGCGCGAGCCTCGAGGCGGTGGCCCGCGAGGCGCGCTACGCCGCGCTCGCCGCCCGACTGCCGGCGGGCGCGACGCTGCTCACCGCTCACCATGCCGACGATCAGGCCGAGACCTTGCTGCTGATGGCGCTGCGCGGCTCGGGCCCGGCCGGGCTCGCCGCGATGCCAGAGGCCGCACCGTTCGGCCGCGGCCGCCACCTGCGGCCGCTGCTCGACCGGACCCGCGACGAGCTCGAGGTCTACGCCCACCAGCACGGCCTGGACTGGATCGAGGACCCGACCAACGCCGACCTCGGCCGCGACCGCAACCGCCTCCGCCACCGCGTGCTGCCGGTGCTGCGCGAACGCTGGCCGGCGGCGAGCCGCTCGTTGGCGCGTGCGGCGCTGCTCGCCGGCGAGGCCGACCGCCTGCTCGAGGCGCTGGCTGATGCCGACCTCGCCCCCTACCGCGACCCGGCGGCTCCCCACCGTCTGCCGCTCGCGGCGCTCGCCCATCCCGACCCGGCGCGGGCGCGCAACGCGCTGCGGCGTTGGATCGCGGTGCTCGGGCTGCCGCCGCCGCCCGCGACCGCGCTCGAGCGGGTGGTGGCCGAGGTCGCGCCGGCGCGGCGCGATGCGCGGGCCCGCGTCGACTGGCCGGGCGCCTGGATCGCCAAGCACCGTGACGCGCTGCACGCCGGTGCGCCGCTCGGGGCGCTGCCGCTCGGCGAGCTGCGCTGGGACGCGCAGGCCGCGCTGCGGCTGCCCGACGGCGCGACGCTGGCGCTCGAGCCGGTGGTCGGGGAGGGCTTGGCCGCGAGCTGCGCGGGACGCACGCTCGCGGTCCGGTTCCGGGTCGGTGCCGAGGCGCTGCGCCCGTCGGGCGCCGCCCACCACCGTCCGCTCAAGAAGCTGCTCGCCGAGCGCGGCGTGGTGCCGTGGATGCGCGCGCGCCTGCCGCTGCTCTACGCCGACGGCGAGCTCGCCGCGGTCGCCGGGGTCTGCGTCGCGCACGAGCTCGCTGCCGGACCCGGCACGCCCGGGCTGCGCCTGGTGTGGCGCGGCCACCCACCGCTGACCTGAGCGCGGGCGCGGCGCCGCAGCCGTGCGGCCGATTCGCGTTGGAGGGGGGCGAGCCTGTAGACTGCGTTCCCGACTCGCGGTCACCACCGATCGCGCCCCACCATCGGGACCCTCGATGACCAACTTCGTGTTCGTGACGGGCGGCGTCGTGTCGTCCCTGGGCAAGGGCATCGCCTCGGCCTCGCTGGCGGCGATCCTCGAGGCCCGCGGCCTCAAGATCTCGATGGTCAAGCTCGATCCCTACATCAACGTCGATCCGGGGACGATGAGCCCGTTCCAGCACGGCGAGGTGTTCGTCACCCATGACGGCGCCGAGACCGACCTAGACTTGGGGCACTACGAGCGCTTCGTGCGGATCACCACGACCCGCAACAACAACTTCACGACCGGGCGGATCTACGAGAACGTGATCCGCAAGGAACGTCGCGGCGATTACCTGGGCGGCACGGTCCAGGTCATCCCCCACATCACCGACGAGATCAAGCGCTGCATCCGGCTCGGCGCGGGCGACGCCGACGTCTGCATGGTCGAGATCGGCGGCACGGTCGGCGACATCGAATCGCTGCCGTTCCTCGAGGCAATCCGTCAGATGGCGATCGAGCTCGGCCGCAAGCACGCGCTGTTCATGCACCTGACGTTGGTCCCGTACATTCCGACCAGCGGCGAGACCAAGACCAAGCCGACCCAGCATTCGGTCAAGGAGCTGCGCTCGATCGGCATCCAACCCGACGTGCTGCTGTGCCGGGCCTCGGCCGCGCTGCCGGTCGACGCGCGCCGCAAGATCGCGCTATTCACCAACGTCGAGGAGCGCGCCGTGATCAGCGCGCCCGACGTCGACGACATCTACAAGATCCCGCTGTTCCTCAACGAGCAGGGGCTCGACGCCATCGTCTGCGAGAAGCTCGGGATCGAGGCGCCCAAGGCCGACCTCCACGAGTGGCGCAAGGTGGTCGACGACAAGGCCAGCCCGCGCCACGCGGTCGAGGTCGCGTTCGTCGGCAAGTACGTCAACCTCACCGACGCCTACATGTCCATCAACGAGGCGCTGACCCATGCCGGGATCCGCAACCGGGCGAAGGTCACGATCCGCTATGTCGACTCCGAGGAGCTCAACCGCAACGGCACCGGCGCGCTCGAGGGCGCCGACGCGATCCTGGTCGGCCCCGGCTTCGGCGAGCGCGGCATCGAGGGCAAGGTCGCCGCCGCCCGCTACGCGCGCGAGAACGGCGTTCCCTACCTCGGCATCTGCCTCGGCATGCAGGTCGCGGTCATCGACTTCGCGCGCGCGGTCTGCGGCCTGGACGGCGCCCACAGCACCGAGTTCGACGCCGACGCCGCTCATCCGGTGATCGCGCTGATCACGGAGTGGCGCGACCGGACCGGCAAGGTCGAGACCCGCGACCAGGCGTCGGACAAGGGCGGCACGATGCGGCTCGGCGCCCAGGAGTGCCAGCTGGTGAAGGGCACGCTGGCGCACAAGGTCTACGGCAAGGACCAGATCGTCGAGCGCCACCGCCACCGCTACGAGTTCAATAACAACTACCGCGACCGGCTCAAGGCCAAGGGCATGGCGTTCTCTGGCCACTCGTCGGACGACCTGATGGAGATCGTCGAGCTGCCCAGCCACCCGTTCTTCATCGGCGTCCAGTTCCACCCCGAGTTCACCTCGACGCCCAGGGACGGTCACGCGCTGTTCTCGGGCTTCATCGAGACGGCCATCGCCACCAAGCGCGGCTCGACTTCCGATCCGATGAAGGCTGGCGATCGGGGTGCGGCCGCGAAGGCAGCGAGCGCATGAAGCTCGCCGGCCACGAGGTCGGCATCGACCGCCCGTTCTTCCTGCTCGCCGGACCCGACACGCTCGAGAGCGAGGCGATGTGCCTCGAGGTCGCTGGCCACCTCAAGGCCGTGACCGCCAGGCTCGGCATCCCTTACGTGTTCAAGGGATCGTTCGACAAGGCCAACCGCACCTCGATCAAGTCGTACCGCGGACCCGGCATGGCCGAGGGCCTGCGCATCCTCGAGGCGGTCCGGAAGCAGATCGGCGTGGCGGTGATCACCGACGTCCACGAGGACACGCCGATCGACGAGGTCGCGTCGGTGGTCGACGTGATGCAGACGCCGGCGTTCCTGTGCCGCCAGACCAACTTCATCCGCAAGGTCGCGGCCGCCAACATCCCGGTCAACGTCAAGAAGGGCCAGTTCCTCTCGCCGCACGAGATGCGCACCGTGGTCGAGAAGGCCAAGTCGACCGGCAACCAGCAGATCATGGTCTGCGAGCGCGGCTTCTCGTTCGGCTACAACAACCTGGTGGTCGACATGCGCGGCCTCGCGATCATGCGCGAGACCGGATGCCCGGTGGTGTTCGACGCCACCCACTCGGTGCAGCTGCCGGGCGGGCAGGGCGACGCCTCGGGCGGGGCGCGCCAGCACATCCCGGTGCTGGCGCGCGCCGCGATCGGCGCCGGCGTCGCGGGGATCTTCATGGAGATCCACCCCGACCCTGACCAGGCACTGTGCGACGGGCCGAACTCGCTGCCGCTGGCGCGCGCCGCCGAGCTGCTCGAGCAGCTCAAGGCGCTAGACCTGGTCGTCAAGTCGCGGCCGCTCCCGGAAAGCACGCTCCGCTAGCCCCACCGTCCCGAGGACCCCGATGGCGAAGATCCAGCAGATCGTCGGCCGCGAGATCATCGACTCGCGCGGCAACCCGACCGTCGAATGCGACGTCCACCTCGCCGACGGAAGCGCCGGACGGGCGGCGGTGCCCTCGGGTGCCTCGACCGGCTCGCGCGAGGCGCTCGAGCTGCGCGACGGCGACGCCGGCCGCTACCTCGGCAAGGGCGTGCGCAAGGCGGTCGCCAACGTCAACGGCGAGCTCGCGCAGCGGGCGGTGGGCCGCGACGCCGACGACCAGGCCGGGCTCGATCGGGCGCTGATCGCGCTCGATGGGACCGCCACCAAATCCCGGCTCGGCGCCAACGCGATCCTGGCCGTGTCGCTGGCCTCCGCCCACGCTGCGGCCCGCAGCCACGGCGTCAGCCTGTTCCGTCGCCTGGGCCCGGGTCCGTACACGCTGCCGGTGCCGATGATGAACATCATCA
>Ga0247727_10010931_pt1 | contig 15962 bp, 14 predicted proteins | sample WisWelCaveWW1625_FD_202498 | JGI IMG/M metagenome (GOLD analysis project Ga0247727, IMG submission 202498) | Biofilm microbial communities from Wishing Well Cave, Virginia, United States - WW16-25 | ecosystem: Environmental > Aquatic > Deep subsurface > Groundwater > Cave microbial mat | place...
AACCCAGGCAAAGGGGTTGACCCCTTTGCAATCCCTTGAAAACTGATGAAAAAGTGTTACCTATGTGTATGAATAGTGTTACCTATGTCTATGAACTAAGTGTTACCCATGTTACCGATTGCACGGTACTGTGTACCCCCCTCCGACGAGCACGCGATTTGGCGCAGCGAGATGAGGCTCAACGAAGGGCAGCGGGGACATGGCGTAGCGCATGTCCCGACTGTCTCAAGAAGCGGCAACAAGCTCTCACTAACAAAAAACCAAAACCAAATCCTCCCTCCGACGAGCACGCGATTTGGCGCAGCGAGATGAGGTTCAACGAAGGGCAGCGGGGACATGGCGTAGCGCTTGTCCCGACTGTCTCAAGAAGCGGCAACAAGCTCCTACCAATAAAAAGAAAAAAACAAAAACAAAAAACCGCTCTTCTCTGTTTAGAAGATGCGGCATTTGTCGTGCTCGCTGTATTCGTCGCGCACGCGGGAGAGCTCGTCTTTGTCGACGGGACACGGTTGAATGTCCCAGATGAGCTTGGCGTAGTTGTGGATGGCCTCGTCGGTGGAGAACTTACCCATTGAGGAGATGTTGTGGATGGCATACTCAGCCCATTTGCTTGGCTGTAAGTAGAACTCTTCTACGCGTTTTTGCATCTCGTAATAGGCGGGTAGATCGCTGAGGACAAAGTAGCGGTCGGGCATCTCACCGTACTGGCTATCTAGAAGGGCGTGGAAGAGGCTGCTGTGCGCTTGGTGCTCAGCTTCACTTTCGGCAAAGGTATGATCGCGCAGTGAGTCGATTGCGCGCCTGATGTCTTGCGTGTGTGTGTAGATGTCCCAAGGGTTGTAGTCACGCGCGCTGCGCAGGCGCTCGTTCTCTGCAGCATTCTTGCCAAAGCCAAATGGCCACCAACGATCGGTGACTGCCTGGTGGATCTCGATGTTCGCCCCGTCCTCTGTACCAATGGTGAGTGCTCCGTTAATGGCGAGTTTCATGTTGCCTGTGCCAGAGGCTTCCATGCCAGCTGTCGAAATCTGCTCTGAGAGATCTGCAGCAGGGATGATCATCTCGGCTCGCGAGACGTTGTAGTTCTCGACAAACACGATGTTGAGCTTGTGGTTGATGTCGGGATCGTTATTCACTTTCCTAGCTACGTTGCAAATGAGGTGGATGATGTTTTTCGCAATCTCATAGCCTGGAGCAGCCTTACCGGCGATCAGGATGGTGCGCTTGATTTTGCGGGCTTCAGGGTTTGCTTTGAGCTCATTGTAGACCATGATAGCGTGTAGGATATTCATCAATTGCCGCTTATACTCGTGCAGGCGCTTGATCTGCACATCGAGCAGTGCTGTCTCGTCGAGCAGGAAATAATGGCTGATCGGTTTACCGCGAAAATCGCGGATCGGGTTTTGGACTTTGACATAATTGAGCAGGGCGCGTTTGTTTTCCCGTTTGATCTCCAAGAATTCTTGCTGCGCGACTGGATCTGCTGCGTGGGCAGCTAGCTCCTGGATGCGCGGGAAATCGGTGATCCAGTGTTTGCCGATGCGTTTCGTGATGAAGTGGGACAGCCTAGGATTGCAATGGAGCAACCAGCGCCGCTGTGTTACGCCGTTAGTCACGTTGACAAATTTGTCGGGGGACATTTCGTTAAAATCTTTAAAGACGTTGTTTTTGAGGATCTCGGTGTGCAGAGCCGCTACTCCGTTGACGCGGTGGGAGCCGTAGATGGCTAGGTTGGCCATCCGTACCTGTCCTCCTTCGATGATCGACATGCGGCGCACGCGATCTTCATCTCCAGGGAACTTTTTGCGCACATCATTGCAAAACTCGAGATTGAGGCGCTCGATGATGTGGTACTGACGGGGCAGCAGGTATTGCATGCGGTGCTGATTCCACTCTTCGAGCGATTCGCGCAAGACGGTGTGATTGGTGAAGTTACAACAAGTCTTAACAACCTCCCAGGCCTCTCCCCAGCCAAAGTCGTGCTCACGGATGAGTAGGCGTTGCAGTTCAACGATCGCCAAAGCGGGGTGGGTATCGTTGATATGGATCCTGACTTTGTCGGCAAAATTGCTGAGGTCGGGAAAGACGTGGAGGTGATGGCGTATGATGTCTTGCAACGACGATGAGGCGAGCAAAAACTCTTGTTTAAGACGCACTCTTTTGCCTGTTTCATTATTGTCATTGGGATAGAGCACATCAGTCAAGGAGGTATTCTCGGCAGCTTGATCGAGCATGCCGGCGTTGTAGCGCTGCAGCTGGAAATTGCGGGGCGATTCCTTTGTGGTCCAGAGACGGAGTGTATTGCAATTAAAATCGCCGCTCTCTTTGTAGCCGATGATCGGAATGTCGTAGGCCAGCGCGCGCACCTCGTCGTAATCGACGATGTCGTAGATCTCGACCCCCTTTTTGTTGACGGTGTTGATCGATCTGCCGGCGTAGTACACGCTCACAGCGTGGGTGTCGCGGCGATACTCCCAGGGGTTTTCATGCAAAAGCCAGTTTTCTGGTCTTTCCACCTGCACTCCATCCCAGATCTCCTGCTCGAAGATCCCGTATTGATAGCGTAGCCCGTAAGCAATCGCAGGATACTGCTGTGTCGCCAGCGAGTCGAGCAGGCAGGAAGCGAGACGCCCTAGGCCTCCGTTGCCAAGGCCTGGATCGGGCTCAAACACCATCTCATCTTCAAATTTACGTCCCATCAGCTTCATCACGTGACGCACTAAGTCGGTGGCATGGATATTGGTGATATTATTCCCGAGAAATCGGCCTGGCATGTACTCCATACAAAGATAGTAGAACATACGCACTTGCTTTTTGCGGTAGGTGTGCATGCACGCGGTCCAGTTGATCATCAGCTCTTCTCGCAGCGTCAGGGCGAATGCGCGGTAAAATTCTTCCGCTGTAGCCTCGTCGACTGTGATCCCCATCGTGGTGATGAGGTAGTGCTTGATCTTGCGCACGAGCATGTCAGCTTGTGCTTGCATTTGGCTATCCATGCGATTCCTCCACGGAAGTTGCATTCTTTTCCCATATATGCGATGAGGAAGTTTTAATACTCAAGAGTTTTAAACTGAGATGCAAAAGTTTGATTTGATCGTGATAGGCACCGGCCCGGCCGGCGAAAAAGCAGCTGTTAAAGCTGCCTACTTTGGTCACCATGTCGCTATCATCGAGAAAGAGCAGGTCTTCGGAGGCGCCGAAGTGGTCACAGGCACGCTTCCCTCTAAAACCCTTAAAGAGACCGCGCTTTTCTTCTCTGGGAAATACGAGCGAGGAATCTTTGGCATTGAACGCACTCTTGAGCACGAAGCATCGGTAGAAGACTTCATGTACCGCAAGAATTACGTGAGCGATTCCGCTGCACGGGAAATCATCGAAAATTTAGAGCGGCACGGGGTGCAGATCTTTCGTGGAGAAGGCTCGTTTGAAGATCCCCATACTTTGCGCGTGAAAGGCTCGCAAGGCGAAGAGCTTATTTGGGGTGAAAATATCATCATCGCAACGGGCTCTTACCCCTTTCACCCCGCCAGCATCCCTTTCGACGGCAAGCGGGTCCATGACTCTGATACCATCTTGCAGATTCGCCGCTTTCCACCCTCCCTTTGCATCGTCGGAGCTGGCGTCATCGGCTGTGAATACGCCACGATCTTCGCTACGATGGGCACCAAAGTCTACCTAATTAACGATAAGACGCAAACCCTCCCTTTCATCGACCAGGAAGTGGCTGAAGCACTTGTGAAGCAAATGCAAGATGCGAAAATTGAGATCCACTTCAACGAATCGATCGACTCTGTCAGCGTACCCTCTGATGAAAAGGCTCCTCTAGCTGTTAAGCTCAAGTCGGGTGAAACTTTAAGCGTCGACATGTTCCTCTACGCTGCTGGGCGCAGTGGTAATATCAAGGCGCTACAATGTGATAAAATTAGGCTTAACGTCGGCTCCCGCGAACAGATCATCGTCGACACACATTACAGAACAAATATTCCCCACATCTTTGCCGTCGGCGATGTGATCGGCTTTCCAGCCCTCGCTAGCACCAGCATGGACCAAGGGCGCGTGGCCGTGGCACACATCTTCCAAACGCAAGACCTGGAGCATCTGCCTAGCCACTTTCCCTACGGCATCTACACTGTGCCTGAAGTTTCCATGGTCGGCATCACTGAAGAAGACGCCAAGAAGCGCAACTTGAATTACTGTACAGGAAGAGCGCGTTACACCGACATGGCTAGAGGCAAAATTCTCGGATCGAAAGCTGGTTTTCTTAAACTCATTTTCTCGCGCGATGAAATGCGCATCTTAGGTGTGCATATCATCGGGCATATCGCCACTGAGCTTATCCACTACGGCGTACTGCTCGTCGAAGAGAAGAAAAACCTACAGGATGTGATCGGCCAAGTCTTTAACTTTCCTACCTTGCACGACCTCTACAAGTACGCTGCTTACGACGGCCTTAGCAACTACACCGGCCACAAAGTCAAGCCTTAGGCTCCTATAGCCCACTTGTGAAGGAAGGTGTCGCTTTCGCTTCCTCGGGAGTGATGCCACGAATCCAATAGCGGCGCTGCACCTCCGCGAATCCAGAGAGATCTTTCAATGACATCCAGTTCTGCAGGAAGCGGTACCACTCAGAAGTCTCTTCCCGGATGGCGTATGAGAAGTACTGTTTGCCAAGGCTAAAACCGTAATCGATCACGGTAAAATCTGGGTGGTGCAAAGACCAGATGAAGGCAGAGACATAGGTCCACAGTACCGCATCAATTTTGCCATCGACAAGTGGGGTTAAATCTGGGATGAGCGTGAGATCCGCTTTGGGGAAATCGCGCTTGATATAATCGTAGTATGCCCCAGCGCCTCCAATCTTGATCCCCTCCATGTTGACAACATTATCGTAGTTTTCGTACTGATTTTTGTTCTTGAGCGGCACGACGAGGACAAAACTTTGCTGAAAATAGGGTTTTACGAAGGACATCTGCTGAATCCGCTCCAAATCCATCACAATGGCTGACATGGCGATGTCGTAGAGCCCCGTGTTGAGCTGCTCACCGATGATCTGCGGATTCATGGGAACAAACTCCAAGCGACAGTTGAGATCCCGTGCAAGTTCATAGGCAAAAGTGACGTCAAAACCTGCAATTTGCCCCTCAGCATTGAAATAGGCAAATGGGATGTCGACATGATCAAATCCCACGCGCAGCACTCCGGTGCGTAGAACGCGCTGTAGGGGAGATTCATTTGGATTCTCAGGCAAAGGGACCATCTCCCCTTCAGCATACACCTTCACAGGTGGTGGGCTTTTAAAAACGTCGGCCACTTGAAGGTGCATATAGAGGTCGGAGAAATTGTCTTGGATATTTAGAAAAGGGCGAATCGCAAAGATCGAACCAGCAAAAACGCCAAACGCTAAGACCAAATGCCAGGCGAGAGAGAGCCAGCGCGCTTTCAACCTACCGTAATAAGCGCAAAGAGCGAGAATCACAAGCGTCAGCACGCTGGCAATGCTTAACAGAACCTGAAAGTTGAGCAAAACAGTCGAGGTCTGCTGAAATAGCGTGTATGAGTCGAGTGAAAAACCCAAACGTCCAATTAAAAACTGCACAGCGTTGATCGAAGAATAGACGCTCCCAAGTGACATCGGCACTGTCAGCAGCGGAATGATAATTGCATCCGTTTGTGTGAGCGCATGCCGCGTGTAAAAGGAGAGGAAGAGGATGATGAACAGGATAAAAAAATTGCCAAGCTGTCCAAACGTGTAGGCTAGAGGCAAGACGGTTTGAGCCTGAGCTGTGTAGTGGCGATCTTCAAAACCCGCTTTTTCACTAATGCGCTTAATCGACTTGTAGATGAATGGAAAAGCGATGCTGGGAATGGCGGTGGCAAATGGCACAAGACACACCACGCGAAACTCCCGCATCACTTCGCGATACGTCAGCTTAGTCAGCGAAGTTAAAATGACGGGCAACACCCAGAAGGTCAAGAAAAGCACGCCGAGGATAAAAGTGACTACGTAGAACTCCACTTTGCCAAGATCGCCAAAAGAGACAGTGCCAATCGCAACTGCAATATGTGCAAAAATCGCAATCGGCGATGCCATCGCCAGCCATTGCAAAATGATCTCGATGCTGGCGTTCATGCGGGAAAAAAAACTAAGTAGCGGCTCTTTCTCCTTCAAAAACATCACAGCAAATCCCGCAATCAAACCAAAAATAGAGATGGCGGGAACAATATTGTTGGAGAGATCGTAAAAAAAGTTTTTGGGGATCACGAACTGTAGGAAATGGCCAATCAGATCCGCTTGCTTCTCAGATTGTGGATCGATGAACACTGTAGACGGTGTTGGAATCAGCTGGGAGAGTAAAAAGACCGCTAGAAAACCGCAAAACCACAGCAAAAGGATGAAACGCCATTTGTGCATCAGCAACTTTTTGGCAATGCTGGGTGTCAAGGAGCCGATCCCGTGAATGAGCAGAACGGGGATGTAGGGCAGGATGATCATTTGGAGCAGCATGAAATAGATCTCGCCGATTGGCTGTAGAAACACAGTATAATGGCCAAAGAGCAGCCCGACCGCGCAACCAAGCACGATCGCGACAATCACTTGAAGCCCTAATGTAAAGCGCATGCGTGATCCTGAGACTAATGAGCCAATTGCAAAACTGAAGCGACAGCGTAAAATCGCCCTTTCGAACCCCACTCGCGTCCGCGCCTCCTCGCCTACCCTCTCGGGTAGGCCGCCGTCAACGCGTCGGACAGGCAAGGCCTGTCCTACGTAATGGGGTTCAAAATCTTCGATTTTCCACTGTCGTGGAGTCTTGCAACTGCCTCTAATGCCAAAACCTCCTATAATTCTTTTCTTGAATCTGCGCAAGGCTTGAGAGCTTGACCTCAGCAGACACGGGCGCGATTATGTCTACTTGCCTTTTGGTAGAGATCTGCTATCATGCTTCAAAAGAGTCCCTGGCCCCGGCGAGGAACGGTCAAAATGACGCTGAAAAACACAACCATCCACTTCCTCGTGAGCCTCTTGAAGAAGCGTAAACTTCCCGAGGGGGAGCGCAAACGGATTCTGATCGTCTCTACTACAGCACTCGGAGATACGCTTTGGGGCACCCCTGCAATCAAAGCCCTGCGCGAAACGTTTCCTACAACCTACATCGCAGCGCTCACCAGCCCCATCGGTCGCGAGGTGTTGCTGCACAACCGCCACTTAGACGAGCTCTTTGTGATGCAAGATCCTGCCCTGCGCAGCCTCGCTTCACTCTATAAAGAACTCAAGCAAAAACAATTCACCCATGCGCTGGTTTTCCATACTTCGCAACGCCCAGTGCTCCCTTGCCTCAGTCTGCTCGGCATTCCCCACATCGTAGGCACAAAAGGGATGCATAAGGGACTCGATGCACTTCTAACGGTGGCGCTACCTCAAGAACCTGTCCATGAAATCCAACGCCGCCTGAGGATCACCTCTCAGATGGGTGTACACGCCCTCTACCCAGAAATGGAGCTCTTTTTGAGCGCCGAAGATGAAAAACTCGCCGAACACTGGCTCAGTCGCCACTGTCCAGATCGCTTTCTGCCGCGCATCGTCCTACATCCAGGGGGTAAAGATCGCTTCAAACAATGGCCCGCTTCCCATTTTGCCGCTGTGGGCAAGCGCCTGGCCTTAGAGCTAGGGGCGCAGATCTTCGTCACTGGCACTCCCGGGGAAGCAGCTCTTGTAGACGCCATCGCCCGTGACATTCCAGGAGCGCACGGGATCACGCATTTTCCACTGCGCACGCTAGGGGCATTCCTGAAACGCGTGCACCTCCTGATCAGCAACGATACCGGCCCGATGCATGTTGCTTGTGCCATGCACGTGCCGACCGTGGCCCTCTTTGCACCTACCGATCCCACACTTTGCGGCCCCTACTTTGCTAGGGCTGCGCATATCATCGCCAAGCCCCCTACGTGCACCCCTTGCCTCAAGAAGCGCTGCCAAGCCCCCTTCTGCATGTTGCAAATCGGAGTCGAAGAAGTGTACAATACGACCTTAAAGCTATTTCTCGAAGTGCAGAAAGAGAAAAGAGAAGCCGGCAGTGAACTTGGCGCTTCTCAAGACATTTTAAACCATTAATCATCTGAAGGATGACGATGACACCCGAACTCAAAGCGCTTGTGCTTGACCTCCACGCTATCGAAGCGATCCGCTTTGGTAGCTTCACACTCAGAACAGGCCTCATCACCCCCTTCTACATCGATCTACGCGTGATTATCGCCTATCCTGCACTGCTCAAACGACTAAGCCGTGAGCTGGGCAAGCTCTTAGCTCCACTGCAAGTCGACCTCGTCTGCGCCGTCCCCTTTGCTGCCCTGTCCATTGCCACAGCTGTATCGCTCGAGCTCGAAGTGCCGATGCTCTTTCGACGCCCAGAAGCTAAGGAGTACGGCACCAAAAAGTTGATCGAAGGCGTCTACCAGAAGGGACAACGCTGTCTCATTATCGAGGACGTGATCGTCTACGGCACAAGCGTATTAGAAACAACCCACCCTTTACGCAATGCAGGACTCGAGGTCGAGGATGTCGTTGTTGTGGTCGACCGCGAGCAAGGTGGCAAGGCCAACCTTCAAAAACATGGGCTTTTCCTCCATCCCCTTCTCAGCATTGTTGATATCCTCAAAGTCCTCTTTCACGAAAAACGCATCGACGAAGCCACCTTTCGCGCCGTCAATGCATTTCTAGCCACGGCTCCCTGATGCAAACGCCTAAAATCTCGATTGTCATCCTCAATTGGAACCGCAAGCAAGATACGCTGGAGTGCTTAACCTCGACGCTCGCCATCCAAGACCCCCACTTTGAAGTCATCTGCGTCGATAACGGCTCCACTGACGGCTCTAGTGCAGCCATCCGCGCGCAATTCCCCTCGGTTCGCCTCATCGAAAATGGCGCTAACCTCGGCTTTGCTGAAGGCAACAATGTCGGCATCCGCGATGCCTTGACGCGAAACGCTGAGTTTGTGTTCCTCCTCAACAACGATACCGTGGTCGATCCCAACCTGCTGCAAGCCTTTCGCACCACCTTTCAAACCTATCCCAAAGCTGGCATCCTCGGCGCTAAAATCTACCTCTACGATGAGCGGAAGACCCTCGATCACCTCGGCGGCAAATGGAACGCGCAAAAAGGCATTTTTGAATTCATCGGCCTTAGATCCCAAGAGGATGGTATCAGCTGGGAAACACCCCAAGCGATCGACTACGTCTGTGGCGCCGCGTTCATGATCAAGCGCAGCGTCTTCGAGGCCATCGGCTCCTTAGAAAAAGACTTTTTCCTCTTCTGGGAAGAGGCTGATTTCTGCTTTCGCGCCCGCCGGGCCGGTTTCCAAGTGCTCACCTGTCCAAAGGCCCACATCTGGCACCGCGTCTCCGCCTCCTTCATCGGCGGCAAACCCCACTCCACCTACTTCTGGTGGCGTGGCCGCTTCCTCTTCATCGCACGCAACTGCTCCAAGCTTGAAAAAAAGCACCTCTTCTGGCGCGTCCTGCTGCCAGAAATCCTCCATCTCTACAAGATGCGCTGGATCAAATGGACTGAACTCAAGCTCCTGCGCCTCTTCCGCTCCCGCAAAGACCTCCAAGAGAAAGAGCGGAAACAGCTGAAAAACAGCTCCGCCTTAGCCGGCATTCAAGATTACTACCTAGGCCGCTTTGGTAGCGGCCCCGCCTGGATCTATCAGAAGCGCTAAATCTCTTTCAATTGACCTGCCCGCCGAAAATTGATATAAGAGAAGGAAGAGGCTGTTTTCGAGTCTTGGCAACTCTTGCTGAAAAGCTTGAACGAATTGATTTAGGCACTCCTCGAGACGAGGCCCCCAACTCTGGAATGTGATATGCACCTTAGATTGTTCATGTTTAAACGTTTAGCTACGCGGCTGCTTCTGTGCCTACCGCTCCTTCTTTCCCTGCTCGTATTGAGCGGTTGTGAAACCAACACCAACATCGTTAACGACGTCAGCGAACGCGAAGCCAATGAGATCATCGTCTTCCTAGCTAGTAAAGGGATCATGGCGCAAAAAATCCAGGCCGTGAGCGCATCGCCTATGGTCGGAGATTCAGGTGTGAAATGGAGCATTGCGGTTGAGCCCGACAAATCGACGTTAGCTATGGCGCTACTCAACCAGAACGGCTTGCCGCGCAAAAAGGGCACTAACCTGCTCGACTTGTTTGCGAAAGCGGGGTTGATGTCCTCCGACAAGGAGGAGACGATCCGCTACCAAGCAGGCTTGGCAGAGCAGATCGCCAACATGATCCGCAAAATCGACGGGGTGATCGACGCCGACGTGCAGCTCTCTTTCCCAGCAGATAGCACCTCTGCAGCTATCCCTGGAGCACAAATCCAAGTGAAGAAAATCACGGCCGCTGTTTATGTCAAGCACCAGGGGATTCTCGATGATCCCAACAGCCACTTAGTCACGAAAATCAAACGCCTTGTGGCTGGCAGTGTGACGGGCCTCGACATCAATGATGTCACCGTCATCTCTGATCGCTCACGCCTGACCGATATCTCACTCACGCCCACTATGGAACCTCTCGAAGGGCAAGCGAAAGAGTATGTCAGCATCTGGTCGATTGTCATGAGCAAAACCTCTGCTTCCCGCTTTAGGGTGATCTTCTTTTCACTGATGATTTTTGCCATCTTGTTCGCTCTGATCATTGGATGGATCATCTGGAAATTTTATCCGCTCATCAAAAGTCGAGGGGGCTTTAAAGCTTTTCTCACGCATGTACCGATTGAAGAAGAAAAAAAGTAGTCATCTATGGATCGATGTGTCGCCATCGTCTGGCGCGCTTTCTTAGACAAGCTTCCCCTTGAGCGCAAAGCAGAACTCTTGACGTACTTAAGCGAACCCGACAAAGCCTTCTTCCAAGAGCCAGCCGCTGCGTATGGTGATCCTTCCAGCGGGCTCTCTGCATTAGAAGAGGAGCTGCCACGCGTGCATTACACCTGGTTAGCTCCATTTTTGCGCTCGCAAGCAGGTGGAGACATCAAGCTTTTCATGGGATGCCTCTCCTCTGAGCAGTTTCAAGGACTCAAACACGTTCTGCTGTTTGCCAATCATCCTCCTGAGTTATCGCTCATGGCGCGCACATACTTTAGGCAAACGCTCTGGGGCGCAATCGCTGGCCAAGAGTTACTCCCACTGAATTGCCTGCCTGCCAGCCCCCTCAATAGCTTACTCGACCTGAGCGCAGCTGAACTCACGACATTAATTGAGCTTTTAAGCATGCGCGATCTTGCGGTGGAGATTCGGCAAATCATCGAAACAGCTAAATTGCAAAAGATTTATAGCCTGCTCTCCAAAGCGCAAACAGCCTATCTCAAAACGCTCCTGCACACCAAAGAAGCGGTCACGTTTAAAAAAATGGAGCTGATGAAATGGGATGGCAATAAAGAGCTCTTTCTCGCGCTCCTCACTCAGCGCGGGATCAACCGGCTCGCTAAAGCGCTCTACACCGAAGATGAATCCTTGCGCTGGTATATAGCGCACCGTTTAGAATCTGAGCGTGGCTCTATGCTTCTCAAACTCTGTTCCCCTCTCGACCACGCCGGAGCCTCTTCGATCCTTTCAGAACAGATCGTCGAGCTCATCCAAACCTTTAAAAACCACAACCCTGCAGGCGAACCATGAAATTTTTCTCTCTGATCTACCAAGGCGAAGTCCATCCTGCCGATGAAGAGAAAGTGATCCCCGCAGAAGATTTCAGCACGCTCATGGATGCTAAACAAATCCTCGAGCGAGCGCACGCAGAGATTGCCGATTACCGCAAAGAGGTGCAGCAAGAGTGCGACCGGCTCAAAGAGGAAGCAAAAGAAGCTGGATATCAAGAGGGTCTTACGCGTTTTGATGAGCGCCTCATCCAATTTGACCGTCAGATCAACACATTGCGCATGGAGCTGCAAAAACAACTGCTGCCCTTAGCGCTGAAAGCCGCTAAAAAAATCGTCACTAAAGAGCTCGAAACCCATCCTGAGACGATTGTCGACATCGTCCTACAGACGATGCAACCCGCTATACAAAATCACCGTTTCACCATCTACGTCAGTCGCGCCGACCGCGAGATCCTCGAAGCGAATAAGCCCAAAATCAAAGCCATCCTGGAGCAAGTGCAAATTCTCAACGTCCAAGAGCGCGCTGACATTGCGCCTGGTGGCTGCATCATCGAAACGGAGAGCGGCATCATCAACGCTACCATTGAAAACCAGTGGCGCGCGCTCGAAGCAGCTTTTGAGAAATTCTCCAAACTAGCTTAACCTCTCCATCGGGTATGTTCATCATCGGGCACGATATACGCTGGGGATGAATAACTCTTGTTCCCAAAATCGTCTAAATGTAATAAATTCGAAAGAAACGCCTGGAACTACGACGATTTATGGGAAGACTCTTTTCACTTTTTAAGACGAAAAACCCCCTTTTCACGCCGAAGCGTTGGCGCTTTTTATTCGATGTTAAAGTTGTTTTTTGCCTGCTACTGCTTTTGGGCGTACTCTCAGTAAGCTCAGAGATGCTGTTTGCCCAAGATGCGGCGGCGCCGCTTGGCATCGAGAACCCCAACCCTTCTACAACTGGTCTGCCATCGCCATCAATCATCGAGCAGCTCTCTGCCATTACGGCGCTCGCGCTGCTGCCATTTGCAATCATGCTGCTCACCTCTTACATCAAAATTGTGATCGTGCTATCGCTGCTCCGCAATGCCCTCGGTGTGCAGCAATCCCCTCCCAACCAGGTCTTAAGCGGCATCGCGCTGATCATGACGATCTACGTGATGTTCCCGACGGCACAAGCGATGTACAAAGCTGGAGAAACCTATATCAACGAGCAAAAACCCACCGAACTTTTCTCACCGCAGAGTGCACAATACGCTGTGAACGTGATCGACATCTCAAAAGAGCCGATGCGCGAGTTTTTACAAAGAAATACAAGCAGCAAGCACATCAACGGATTTTATCAGCTGGCCTATCGCTCATTCCCCGACGAATACCGCAAAACGCTAAAACCAGCAGACTTCATTGTGGTCGTGCCCGCCTTCATTACCTCTCAGCTCAAATCAGCATTTGAGATCGGCGTGCTCATCTATTTACCTTTCTTTGTCATCGATCTGGTAACGTCGAATATCCTGCTTGCGATGGGTATGATGATGCTCTCCCCGCTGACGATTGCGCTACCGCTTAAATTGTTGCTCCTTGTGATGGTCGACGGCTGGACAGTGATCATCCAAGGACTTGTAATGTCATTCCGTTGAGGCAACTATGTATTCTACTGAGATTTATCAGCTCTCCTACCAGGCTCTTTTGCTGATTCTGATCCTCTCTGGGCCACCGATTCTGATCAGTACGCTGCTCGGCCTCATGGTGGCGATCTTCCAAGCTGCTACGCAGATCCAAGAGCAGACGCTCTCGTTCATGGTCAAATTATTTGCCGTTATTCTGACCCTCTTTGTGATGGGTGGATGGCTCGCAGCCCAGATTTTACAATTCACCAACAACATCATGCTCAACTTTCCCAAGTGGGCTTCCTAGATGTACAGCCCGACGGACAACTACCTCTCCTTCTTCAACCAGTTGACTGAATTCGCACCGATCACCGCGCTCTCCCTTTTTTTTCTGGGCATGATGCGCCTTGCGCCCATCATTGCCATGGCCCCCTTCTTTGGCGCGCGTATTCCAGCCTACATCAAAATGGGCCTGCTCGTGGCCGTCACAGTGATCATTCTGCCCCACATGGCGCTGACGAGCAAAGGACTGGTGGCCTACAATTTAGAGTACATCCTGCTCTGCTTTAAAGAGCTTGTCATCGGACTGCTTCTCGCCTTTTTTGTCTCCATCCCCTTTTACATCGCGCAATCCGCTGGCGTGACGATCGATTTTTTGCGTGGATCTTCCTCGTTGCAAGTGACCGACCCAAGCACCCAAGAACAGTCTTCCGATATCGGCGTCCTTTACAACTACGTCCTCATCGTGCTCTTCTACCAAATCAACGGCCCCTTCTACTTTTTTAACGCCGTCTTTGACTCCTACTCGGTAGTGCCAGCAGACGCCTGGCTACCCACTTACTTTTTTGTAGCGAATCACCCCTTCTGGCAAGAGACATGGAGTACCGTCAACACCGTCTTCTCGATCGGCATTCAACTCGCCGCTCCTTCCATTCTCGCTATCCTGATGACCGAGATGTTTTTAGGCATTGCTAACCGTTTAGCTCCTCAAGTGCAAATCGTCTTCCTCGGCATGTCGCTCAAATCCCTGGTCGGCCTGGGCATCCTAGCTGCCGCCTGGTTCTTCATCCTGCAACAGCTCAGCAAGCAAACCATGATCTGGCTGCAAAAAATCGAGCAGCTCATCCAATGGATGCGTTGATATTCCAGAGTGAAGCGCGTGAATTAATTCATCATCGCACTCTCAATCTTCCGGAAATTCGTTGACGAAATTAAACGTAGAAATTACAGTGTGTCCTACATATAAGCTGCGCGTTTCTTGCTCTGCATGGTCGCACTTATATCGTAAGCGTTTACGAGGGGGAGGAGCTTCCCCTGAGAAGCAGTTTCTCATGGAAAGTCCCTTTCCTTTCTAAACACTTACAGGAATAATAAACGATCCAAACCTAGGGAGATCCTATGCAATGGAATTCAAAGAAGATGCTAGCTTCAGCTGCTGCATCTCTTGTCTCTGTGACAAGCCTTTTGAGTGCTGATATGGACAATGCGCAAGTGCGCAACTTAGAAAATCGCGTGACAGCTCTTGAGCAAAAACGCGGTGCTAGCGGGATGATCAATCCTCCAGCAAGACCTGAAGTGAAAAACGGCGTCGATCTGTTTGTGCATGGCGACTGGCTCATTTGGCAAGCTCATGAAGATGGTCTGCCAGTAGGTATCAAGAATAAAGAGCTAACCGGCACCATTGCGAAAGGCAAAACAAAAAATATCGACTTTGATTGGGACTTTGGTTTCCGCGTCGGCATTGGCTACAACACTCCACATGATGGTTGGGACCTTGATTTGACATGGCTCCGCTTCTACACAGAGGGGCATTCTTCAACGCATGCGCATGCTAATGAAGAGATTTTAGCAACTCGCATCCATCCTGACTTCGGTCTTGATCGCTTCCAAAAAGCCAAAGGGCACTGGCATGCGCGCTTGAACCAAATCGACCTCGATTTGGGAAGAGAGTTCTATGTCAGCAAGTGGCTAACTGTTCGTCCCCATTTTGGTTTAAGAACAACTTGGCTTCGACAAAAATTCAACATCAACTACGATCATTATACTTTTGATCCAACGATTGATGTGGACGTAAGAAATAAAAACCATTGGTGGGGTCTTGGACCAGAAGCGGGCCTTGATACTCAGTGGGGCCTGGGCAGCGGATTTAGCCTCTACGGCAATCTGGCAGCATCCATCGAATACGGCTTCCACAAAGTACGCGTGAAAAACCATCCGCTACCTCCTCTCAACGTCAAAGATAGCCACCGCAATTCGCGCGCTATTCTGGACTTGCAAATCGGCCTACAGTGGGATCACTTGTTCTACAACGATCGCTACCACATCGGTTTGCATGGTGGATGGGAACAACACGTCTACTTCAACCAAAATCAATTCGATGTCTTCGTCGATGATCTGAATGAAGGCACTTTCGTTTCTAACCAAGGTGATCTCACCTACCAAGGTTGGACACTAGGCGCTCAATTCGACTTCTAATCGATGTCGATCACAACCTGAGTTTTAGCTTCGCAAGAGGATAGAACTCAGGTTTTTTCTTTCCCACTTTTCAGAAATTTTTCAATTTTTATTTTATCCCTGCTTTTGCTATGAAATGAATCTAGTACCCAACCATAAAAGTTTTAGGCTAGATTTGCGCCCAGGTTTTTCCGCTGGGCACAGCGCGGAGCGCGCCGGCATCTTCGAGCAAGCTGTTAAGCGCGAGCGCGCAGCCCAGTGGAATA
>Ga0247727_10010932_pt1 | contig 15961 bp, 15 predicted proteins | sample WisWelCaveWW1625_FD_202498 | JGI IMG/M metagenome (GOLD analysis project Ga0247727, IMG submission 202498) | Biofilm microbial communities from Wishing Well Cave, Virginia, United States - WW16-25 | ecosystem: Environmental > Aquatic > Deep subsurface > Groundwater > Cave microbial mat | place...
CGCGTACGCCGTAGTCGATCGGAATGGCGATCTTCTTCGATAGCAGCACGATGGGGACGATGTAAAGCAGCAGCAGCACGCCGTGGTAGGCCGCCGGGCGCAGGTCCATCGCCGCGCGGTCGCGGCTGGCGACGATTTCCTCGGGCGTGAGGAAGAAATGGCGGTGGCGCAGCGTCTGGATGGCGAGGAACACGCCGTACAGTGCCACCGACATCAGCATCAGGAAGCCCTCGTGCAGCGTCGAGAGCGTGCCGCCGGGCGCGAAGGTGAAATTGGGCAGCACCAGCCCGAGCACTGCGAGCGGCACGATCACCGCGAGAAAGGAGTTCGCGCCCTGCAGGTTGTAGGCCTGCTCGTGGTAGCGCAGGCCGCCCACCAGCAGCGCGAGGCCCGCCATGCCGTTGAACACGATCATCACCACCGCGAACATGGTGTCGCGCGCGAGCGTCGAGACTTCCGGCCCGGTGAGCATTACCGCGGCGATCATCAGCACCTCTATTACCGTGATCGCGAGCGTCAGGATCAGCGTGCCGTAGGGTTCGCCGAAGATCTCGGCCAGGCAGTCGGAATGCCGGACCACCGCGAAGGCGGCGGCCAGCATGATGCCGAACAGCCAGGCCAGCACGAACGCGGTCCACAGCGCGCCGTCGAGCGTGCCGGGCAGCGCCTGGTCGAAAGCGAAGAACAGTGCCGCCGTGCCGTAGATCGGAATCAGCGGCCATTCGCGCGTGATCATGCGGTCAAATCTAGCATGCGGAGATGGTGTGCTAGGCTTTTCGAATGAAGAGAACTGACTACTTGGAGCGGATCCTCAAGGCGCGCGTCTACGACGTGGCGATCGAATCGCCGCTTGAGCTCGCGCCCGCGCTGTCGCGGCGCCTCGGCAACCGCTTGCTGCTCAAGCGCGAAGATCTGCAATCGGTGTTCTCCTTCAAGTTGCGCGGCGCCTACAACAAGATGTCGCGCCTCGCGCCGGCGCAGCTGGCCAGAGGCGTGATCACCGCGAGCGCGGGCAACCATGCGCAGGGCGTGGCCCTGGCGGCGCAGAAGCTCGGCTGCCGCGCGGTGATCGTGATGCCGGTGACCACGCCGCGCATCAAGGTGGACGCGGTGGTGGCGCGCGGCGCCGAAGCAGTGCTGCGCGGCGACAGCTATGCCGAGGCTTACCGGCATGCGATGCGCATGAAACGCAGGCTGGGGCTTAGCTTTGTGCACCCCTACGACGACCCGGAAGTCATCGCCGGGCAGGGCACCATCGGCATGGAGATCCTGCGCCAGCATGCGCGGCCGATCCACGCGGTGTTCGTGCCGGTCGGCGGCGGCGGGCTGATCGCCGGCATTGCCGCTTACATCAAGCGCGTGCGCCCTGCGGTGCGGATCATCGGCGTGGAGCCCGCCGATGCCGATGCCATGGCGCGCTCGCTCAAGGCGGGGCGGCGCGTGGTACTCGAGCGCGTGGGCCTGTTTGCCGACGGCGTCGCGGTGAAGCAGGTCGGCAAGGAAACCCTGCGCCTCGCGCGCGGCCTGGTGGACGAGATGGTGCTGGTGGACACCGACGAGATCTGCGCCGCGATCAAGGACGTGTTCGAGGAAACGCGGGTGGTGCTCGAGCCCGCCGGCGCGCTGGCGATCGCCGGCGTCAAAGCCTGGGTGGAAAAGCGCGGCAAAGGCAGGAAAATGCGGGGCAAGACGCTGGTCGCCATCGCCTCGGGCGCCAACACCAACTTCGACCGGCTGCGCTTTGTCGCCGAGCAGGCCGAGCTGGGCGAGCATCGCGAAGCCGTGCTCGCGGTGACCATACCCGAGCGCCGCGGCAGCTTCCGGCGCTTCTGCGAGACGCTCAAGCGGCGCAACATTACCGAGTTCAACTACCGCATGTCGGGCCCCGACGCGGCGCACATCTTCGTCGGCGTCGGCGTGCACGGGCGGGAGGAGACCGCGCGCATCGTGCGGCGCCTCGAGCGCGCCGGCTGCCGCACGCTGGATCTTTCGGACAACGAGGTCGCCAAGTCGCACGTGCGCCACATGGTGGGCGGCCGTTCGGCATTGGCAAAACACGAACTGCTCTACCGCTTCGAGTTTCCGGAACGCCAGGGCGCGCTGATGAAATTCCTGAAGAGCATGAACCCGAGCTGGAACATCAGCCTGTTCCACTACCGCAACCACGGCGCCGACTACGGCCGCGTGCTGGTGGGAATCCAGGTACCGAGGCTGGAGATGAGCCAGTTCCGCCGGTTCCTCGTCAGGCTCGGCTACCCGTACGCAGACGAGACGCGCAACCCGGCCTATCGCCTCTTCCTCGGCTGAAATGCACCAGCCCCTGGCTGACCTGCAGCAGCACGATCTGGGGCGCTCGGGACTGCGCGTCTCGCGCGTGATATTCGGCGCGATGGCGAGCGTCGCGGCCGGCCAGGATCCGCAGCGCAGGATCGGCACGATCCAGGCCGCCATCGACGCAGGAATCACGACGATCGATACCGCGCCGCTGTACGAGTACGGGCAATCGGAACAACTGCTCGGCCGCGCTCTCGCCGGGCGGCGCGAGCGCGCCCAGGTCCTGACCAAGGTCGGGCTGCGCTGGGACGATCCGCGCGGGCAGGTGCTGTACCGGTTTCGCGACGCGCAGGGCCGCGAGCAGGCGGTGCGGCGCAACAGCCGGCCGGATTCGGTGCGGCTGGAGGTGGAGCGCAGCCTGCAGCGGCTCGGCGTCGCGGTGCTCGACCTGGTGCAGGTGCATCATCCCGATCCCGAGACGCCGGTCGCCGACACCATGGGCGCGCTCGCCGACCTCCTGCGCGCGGGCAAGCTGCGCGCGATCGGGGTCAGCAACTACAGCGCCGCGCAGATGCGCGAGGCGCAGGCCGCGCTTGGCGCGATCCCGCTCGCCAGCAACCAGGTGCACTACAGCCTGCTTGAGCGCTGGCCCGAGGTTGAAGTTCTGCCGCACGCGCTCAACGCGCGGATCGGCGTGCTTGCCTACTCGCCCCTCGCGCAGGGGCTGCTCTCCGGCGCCGTTCAGCTGGACAAGCTCGCGGCCACGGACGGCCGCCGCTACAGCCCGCTGTTTCAGCCGGGCAATTTCGCCCGCGCTTCCGGGGCGGTCCAAGCCGCGCTGTTGCCCGTGGCTCGGGCGCGGGGCGCCACGCTGGCGCAGGTGGCGCTGGCCTGGCTGCTCGCGCAGCCCGGGCTGACCGCCGTGATCGCGGGTGCGAACTCGATCGAGCAGGCGGAGTGCAACGCAGCGGCTGCAGAATTGTCCCTGCACGACGAGGAGCTGCGCTCGATTCGCGACGCGTTCGGCGCGCTGCGGCTCGATCCGCAAACCGGCCTGGGCGTCGCGGCCCGCGCGCAGCGGCGCGTGCGCCGCATCGTGGCGGGCGTGCGGCGCAGGCTCAGGCGCGGCTAAACTGGGGACCTATGACTGCGAAGACGCTGCAGCTTTCCGAGGGTCTGCACCGGTATCTGATCCGGCATTCGCTGACGGAAACCGCGCCGCAGAGAAATCTTCGGAAACACACCCTGCGCCTGCGCGGCGCGCGCATGCAGATCACGCCGGAGCAGGGCCAGTTCATGCAATTGCTGGTGCGCCTGCTCGGTGCGAAGCGCTGCATCGAGATCGGCACCTATACCGGCTACAGCTCGCTCGCCGTGGCGCTCGCGCTGCCGCCGGGCGGCAAGATCGTCTGTTGCGACATCAGCGAAGAATGGACCTCGGTTGCGCGGAAGTACTGGTCGTTGGCCTCCGTGGCCGGAAAAATCCAGCTGCGGCTGGCACCGGCGCTTGCGACCCTGGATGAACTGCTGCCGAAGAACGAGAGTAAATTCGACTTCGCCTTCATCGACGCGGACAAGACCAACTACGCCAACTACTACGAGCGCTGCCTGAAGCTCGTTCGCAAGGGAGGCGTGATCGCGATCGACAACACCTTGTGGGGCGGAAGCGTCATCGATGGCCGCAACCAGAGCGCCGACACGCGCGCCATCCGCGCTTTCAACCGCAAGCTGCATCGGGACCGGCGCGTCGATATTTCCATGGTGCCGATCGGTGACGGACTGACGCTGGCGCGCAAGCGTTAGCCCGGATTTCTCACAGCCAATGGCTTGACGGCTAGTGTCCTGAGTTAGAAGTTCGCACGCAGAATCGAGCGAGGCTGGCGAGGATGCATGCGTCGCCATCGCAAAGGACCTCGGTCGGCGTTGCGTACGCGAAATATCCGATGATCTTGGTATCGTTGGCAGCGGCCACGTCACTGCCACGGCCTGAAGCCCGGTCCGCGGCCACCAGCGCGCGCCCACGATGCCCGGCACTGGCGCGACGCTCGCCCTATTGACAGGTGCAAGCCATATCAACGTGGAAACCACCGACGCGCGGGCGCTGATCGTCGAACGGCGCGGCGACTCGCGCGCGTCCGCTGCGTTGCCGGGTTATGCCGCAATCTCGACGTACTCCACGCGACTTGCCGGCTGCGGAATGGCGATTCCATCTTCGCGCATGCCGTCGAGGTGAAACTCGATCGCTTCGCGGATCTGCGACTCAGCTTCCTCCACGGTCGCACCTGTGGCGACACACCCGGGTAGATCAGGCACGTACGCAGAAAAGTTGCTTTCGGCCTTCTCGATTACGATGGCAAAGCGCATTTGAGCCTCACTTCTTCAGACCAGACTGCTTCAGGATACTGTTCAGAGTGCCCGCTGCCAAGTCGTCGCTTGGCTTTCCAGGGACGGTGACACGGCCAGGCTTCGAAGAATGCTTGAATTGCCGGTGGCTACCGCGAGTTGCCGCGAGATACCAGCCATCGTCACGAAGCATTCGCAGTATTTCACTGACCTTCATTCGTGGCAGTACGTTTTTCCGGCGGGCGGCCGCTCCACCGATCCGCGCGGGGGCGCGGTTCGCCGGCATCATCTTGACGAGCAGGTGGTGCAGCGCGCGGTGGCGGCCGCGGCGCGCGGCGCCCGTATCGGCAAACCGGTCTCGCCGCACGTGCTGAGGCATTCGTTCGCCACTCATCTTCTGGAGGCCGGCTACGACATCCGCACGGTGCAGGAGCTGCTTGGCCACAAGGACGTCTCGACCACCATGATCTACACGCATGTCCTCAACAAGGGGGGCCGCGGCGTCACCAGCCCGCTCGACCGCCTCGAGCCGCGAAACGCGGGATAGCCGAAGACCGTGTTCAGCAGGCGCAGGGCGCGATCGTCAGTCTTTGCGTTCACCGAGGAAGGCGAGCCTGTCATGATCGCGCCGGTAGACGCCGCGCTCGGTCACCAGCCAGTCTGCCGGGATGTCCCAGCCTTGCGGTTGAATAGTGTCCAGGCGCGCCAGTTCGTAGGTAACGCCGATGACCACGGGTTTTTTGGGCAGCGCCGCCAGTGTCCGGTCGAAAAAACCGGCGCCGTAGCCAAGCCGGTGACCCGCGTTGTCCCAGCCGTTCATCGGCAGCAGCACCGCGTCGGGAACCACTTCCGGCGAGTTCGCCGGGTAGGGAATAGCTAGTGGGCCGACGGCCATTTCCACGCCGGGATGCCATTCGCGGAAAACCAACGGCGTGCGCGGCGCAACGACAACCGGCAGCGCGGTCAACGTGCCGCGCTGGCGCAGCGTTCTTACGAGGTGCCGCGCGTCGTATTCCCCCTTGATCGGCCAGCAGAAAGCGAGCTTCGAGCTGGCGAGTCCGGGGAACGCGCGCTCGAGATGCGCGTCTATCCGCTGGCGAAATCGATCGCGCGTGCCGTGATCGAGCGCTACGCGCGCCGCGACCAGCCGCTCGCGCTCGGCTTTGCGCCATGCTTTCAATTCATCCGCGGTCATGCAGGCTTGCCATCGGAGTGCTAAGCTTAGTCCATGATTTTTAGGCGTTTCCTCACTATAGCAGCCCTTGCAGCCTGTGCCGGGATCGGCATCGCCGCGCCCAAAGTCTCGCCGGCAGAGGAAGCGTTGTTGAAGGCCTACGACGCCTTCGGCGCGGGAGACACGCTGAAGCTGCAGAAGTTTTCCAGCCAGCTCGTCGGCCCTGGACGCGCGCCTTATCTGCTCGCGCCTTACCTCGAGTACTGGCGCCTGAAGCTGCGGCTGGAAGAGATGCCCGATTCCGACGTGCGCGCCTTCCTGGAACAGCAGGCGGGAACCTATCTCGCCGAGCGGCTGCGCGCCGACTGGCTGAAGGAACTGGGCAAGCGCGGCGACTGGCAGAACCTGGAGCAGCAGCTGCCGCTGCTCGTGCGCGACGACCTGGAGATCCGCTGCTACGCGTGGCTTGCGCGCCTCGCGCGCGGCGAAGAGGGCGCGCATGAAGAGGCCCGCGAACTCTGGCTCGAGCCGCGCGAACTGCCCGAAAGCTGCCACGCGCTGGCCAACAGAATGATCGAGGCCGGGCGGGTCAGCACCGATGACGTCTGGCGGCGGGTGCGTGTGCTGTTCGAAAACGGGCAGCTCAGCGCCGCGCGCCGCGCGCTGGTGCACCTGCCCGCCGGCGAGAAACACGACGAATCGCTGCTCAACCAGGCGGCCACCGCGCCGAAGAGGGTGCTCGTCAGTCCGCCGAAGAAGCTGGAGCGCCGCGCGACCCGCGAGATGGTGCTGTTCGCCGTGGTCAGGCTTGGCCGCAACGAACCCGAGGCTGCCGTGGACGTGCTGCGCGGCGGGCTGGGCCAACGTCTGCCACCCGAGGATGCGAAGTACCTCTGGGGCCGGCTGGCCTACGAAGGCGCGCGGCGCCTGCTGCCCGAGGCGCATCAGTGGTACGGGCTCGCCGAGGACGCCACGCTCAACGACGAGCAGCTCGCCTGGAAGGCGCGCGCCGCGCTGCGCGCCGCCGACTGGCAGGCAGTGCGCGATGCGATCGACCGCATGTCGGTGAGCGCGCGCCAGGACCCGGCCTGGACCTACTGGTACGGCCGCGCGCTGGGTGCGCAGGGGCGCGACGACGGCGCGCGCGCGTATTACCTGCGCATCTCCGCGCAGCCGAATTTCTATGGACTGCTCGCCGCCGAGGAACTCGGCTACGTGCCGGCGGTGCCCGAGCCGTTCCACGTCGCCAGCGAAGAGGAGGTCGCCGCGGCGCAGGCGGTGCCGGGCCTCGCGCGCGCGCTCGAGCTCTACCGCCTGGACTTGCGCTCCGAAGCGACGCGCGAATGGGTGTTTACCATCCGGGGCATGCAAGACGCAGAGCTCCTTGCTGCTGCCGAGGTCGCGCGCCGCGCCGGGGTCTACGACCGCGCGATCAATACCGCCGATCGCACCGCGCAGCGGCACAACTACAAGGTGCGGTTTCTCGCGCCGTTCAAGGAAGTGTTCAACGAGCATGCGCGCAGCTCTGGTCTGGAGGAAGCCTGGGTGCTCGGGCTGGTGCGCCAGGAAAGCCGCTTCATCGTCAACGCCAGGTCCTCCGCTGGCGCGCGGGGCCTGATGCAGCTGATGCCCGCCACCGCGCGCTGGATCGCCAAGCGCAGCGGCCTGCGCGATTTCAGCCTGGCGCGCGTCGCGGAGGTGTCGGTCAACGTCGCCCTGGGCACCAACTACCTCAAGCTGGTGCTGGACGACCTCGGCCACCCGGTGCTCGCATCGGCAGCCTACAACGCGGGGCCGGGGCGCGCGCGCCGCTGGCGCGACGCGCGGCCGCTAGAAGGCGCGATCTACGCCGAAACCATCCCGTTCAACGAGACGCGCGACTACGTGAAGAAGGTCATGGCGAACACCATGTACTACTCACAGCTGATCGGCGGTAAGCTGATTCCGTTGAAAGACCGGCTCGGCCAGATCCCGGCCAGGGCGGCGACGGACCGCTTCAACGAAGCACTGCCGTGAAACACGAAAACTTTCTGGTGGTCGGGGGCTCAGGCTTCGTCGGCCGCCACCTGGTCGCGGCGCTCGCGGCGCGCGGCGCGCGCGTCACGGTGCCGACGCGCCGGCGCGACCGCGCCAAGCACCTGATCCTGCTGCCCACGGTCGATGTGGTCGAGGCCGATGTGCGCGACGCGCAGGTGCTGGCGGAGCTGGCGGCCGGGCGCGACGCGGTGGTGAACCTCGTAGGTATCCTCCACGGCCCGGGTTTCGCCGCCGCGCACGTCGAACTCGCACAAGCGGTGGTGAATGCCTGCCGCCGGGCGGGCGTGAAGCGTCTTTTGCACATGAGCGCTCTGGGCGCCGATCCCGGGGCGCGGTCGGAATACCTGCGCTCCAAGGGCTACGGCGAGCAGGCCGTGCTCGCAGCCGACGACCTCGCGGCAACGGTGTTCCGGCCCTCGGTGATTTTCGGACCCGAGGACCGTTTTCTCAACCTGTTCGCGCGGCTCACCGCGCTCCTTCCCGTGCTGGCACTCGGCTCGCCCGAGGCGCGTTTCCAGCCGGTCTATGTCGGCGACGTCGTGCAAGCGTTCCTCGCCGCGCTGGAGGACCGCGAAGCCGCGGGCCAGCGCTACGACCTCTGCGGGCCGCACGAATGCACGCTGCGCCAGCTGCTGGAATACGTCTGCGCGGTGACTGGGAAAAAGCGTCTCGTCATTGGACTTCCCGACAGGCTCTCTTATCTGCAGGCCTGGCTGATGGAGCTGCTGCCGGTGCCGCTGCTGACGCGCGACAACTACCACTCCATGCAGGTACCGAGCGTATGTCACTGCGCGTTTCCGTTCGGCATCCAGCCGGTGGCGCTGGAAGCTGCGGCGCCCGCCTGGCTCGCTCGCTCGGGGCCGCGCGAGCGAATCGCAGGATCGCGCGAGCGCTATGCGCAACTGCGCTGGCGCGCGCGCCGCTAGCCGGGGTGAAGGCCTACGTCGTCGGCGGCGCGGTCCGCGACGAGCTGCTCGGCCTGCCGGTCCAGGACCGTGACTACGTCGTCGTCGGCGCCACGCCGGAGGAGATGACGGCCGCCGGCTTCCGGCCGGTCGGCAGGGACTTCCCGGTGTTCCTGCATCCCGAGACGCACGAGGAATACGCGCTCGCGCGCACAGAGAGGAAGAGCGGCCGCGGCTACAAGGGTTTCACCGTCTACAGCGCGCCCGACGTCACGCTGGAGCAGGATCTCGCGCGCCGCGACCTGACCATCAACGCCATGGCCAGGGCGGAGGACGGCACGCTCATCGATCCGTTCCGCGGCGGGAAGGACCTGCGCGACGGCGTACTGCGCCATGTGAGCGAAGCTTTTGCCGAGGATCCGGTGCGCATCCTGCGCGTGGCGCGCTTCGCCTCGCGCTTCGCTTTCCGCATCGCCGACGAAACGCTGCAGCTCATGAGATCAATGGTCTCATCCGGCGAGGCGGACCACCTGGTGCCCGAGCGCGTCTGGCAGGAGTTCGCGCGCGGGCTCGCCGAGCCGCATCCGGAACGGATGTTCGAAGCCCTCGAGCGTTGCGGGCTGCGCGCGAGGCTGCTGCCCGAGCTGAAACGGATTCCGGAGAGCTTCTCCGGGCCGCTGCCGGTGCGGTTCGCGGTGCTGTGCTGGCCGCTCGCCGAAGCCGGGATGCTGGCGTTGTGCGACCGACTCAAGGCGCCGAACGAGGAGCGCGAACTTGCTTTGCTTGCTTGCCGTGCGCAGGGCCTGCTGGATGCGGCGCGGCCTGATGAAATGCTGAACCTGTTCAAGCGCGCCGACGCATTCCGGCGTCCGCAGCGCTTCACCCTGTTGCTGCAGGCGGCGAGGATTGCGCGGCCGGGCTTGAACGCGCAAAGGATCGAGAAGGCGCTGGCCGCGGCCGCGGCCGTCGACGCAGAAAAAATTGCGCGCCGCGCCCCGGCGCCGGCCGCAATCGCGGCGCTGCTGGACCAGGCGCGCGAACAGGCAATCGCAGCAGCAATGAGCTAGGCGACGAAGTCCGATTCCGAGAACAGCTGCCGGCGCAGGTCGTGGACGCGCTGCTGCAGGTCGGCGCTCGAGCCGGCGCCCAGGTTCACCACCGCGTAGCGATACGAACCCAGCCACTTCATCTCGTTGGCGAGCGCCAGGCCGCGCTTGAGGTACAGCATCAGGCGCGCCTCCGGAAAGTCGCGGCTGACCCCGGCGATCTGCTCCGCCGTCGGGTGCGCGGCGAGCGGCTTGCCGTCGAATTTTCGAAATGCAAAGCTCGCCGCGTGGCGGAAACGCGGCGCGGCGCGCTCGTGGCGGGGCGCGGAACCGGTCGCCAGCTCGAGCAGCATGCGGTAGGGATTGATCCCGTCCACCCACTCGTAGAACACCGCCAGCTGGGAGGCCATGCGAGGGTTCAGCTCGATGATGCGGATGCGTCCGGTCTCCGGATCCCAGGCGAACTCCATGTTGAAGAACCCGTGCCGGTATCCCATGCCGGAGAGCACTCGGGCGGCGATTTCCCTCATGCGAGCCTGGACTTCCGCCGGCACGCGCGAGGGATATTCGAAACTGCGGAACGCGTAGGTGCCGGGGAACAGGTTCTCGTCGATCACCCCAAGCACTTTGACGCTTCCTTCATGCACGTAGCCGTCCATGTTCAACTGATGCCCGGGGAGGATCTCCTCGGCGATCATGTGGTGCGCATTGATCGTGAAATCGGTGTACCAGGGCAGCAGGTCGTTGAACGGCTTCACCAGCCGCTTGATGACGTATTTCTCGAACGGCCAGAACGACAGGTGGCGACGCAGCTCGGCGAAATTGTCGATGCGGCGCGCCAGCACCGAGAAGGTGGCTTTCACCGGTTTCACGAAGCAGGGCAGCTCGAACGGGAACTCGCCGCGGTTGCGCACCGTGTACGGGAAGGCCGCAAAGCGCGGCGACGCCTCGGGCGCGGCCTCGGTGAAGGCCTTGCGCGCGTAGAACTTGTGCTGCGCGGTCAGCACCACGCGCGGGTCGTTGCCCGGCAGGCCCAGCTTCTCGGCCACCACCGCGGCGACCAGCGCGCCGAAATACTCGTTGTTGCTGAACACCCCGTCCAGGCGCTGGCCTCGGAAGCGCTGCACCACCTCGTTGACGAAGCGGAACACATCGAAGGTCGCCAGCCGCAGGTTCTCAGGGAAGCGGAACAGGTCGAAGCCGGCGTAGGCGAACTCGTAGCGGCCCGCGTACTCCGGCCGGGAGAACTCCAGCCGGTCCCACTCCTTGGGAAACAGGACGAGGATGCGTTTCATGGTTACCGTTCTACGGTGCGGAACAGTCGCTGGATGCGGCCTATTCCTTACGGGATTCAATATACACTGCGCCGCTTTGCAGCCAGCGAGGCCGCGATGATCGATTTGTATGCCTGGAGCACCCCGATCGACAGAGAGCTGTAGTCATTGCGGCTTCGCGTACTTGGCGAGGAACGCGTTGATTGCCTCGATGCGCAACTGCCGCTCGCCCGGGAGCGGCTTGGAGGCGACCACGCGGTTCATCCACTGCATGTTCTCCTCCATCCGCGCGACGACCTTTGGCCACTCCTTCGCGGTGTAGCGCTTCGGGTCCGGCAGCGCGTGGCACTGGTTGCAGGCGACCCGGAACGACTCGCCCGCGGGCGAGTTCACCTCCGGGTAGCGCTTCGGATCGAGCGGCTTTAGTGCGTGCCGGCGCAGGTAGGCGGCCAGCGCTTGGCTCTCCTCGGGCGAGGGCGCCTCGACCCCGGCCATCATTTCGTGCATCAGCTTGCCCAGGTTGCCGCGGCCCTGCATGCGCAGCACCATGCGCTCAACGATGGCGGGCCACTTGCGCGCGTCGTGCATCGCCGGGTTGGCGAGGTTGTGGCACTGCACGCAGTAGCGCAGCGTGAGCCGCGCGCCCCTGGAGGCGGGCCGGGGCAGCATGTTCGCGTCGAAGCCGGGCGGCAGGATGCGTTCGAGGAAGGGCCCGTGCGGGCTCTCGGCCCAGCGCTTACGGGCGGCGTCCAGCTCATTCGCATTTGAATTTTGTATTGCTATAAAAAAAATCCACAACAGCTTACAGCGCATGTGAGCGATCCCCGCTGGCGAAGCCCAGCAAAGGCTGCGCTACGCCTTTTCCGACTGCCAGCACCTTGAACAGTTCTCCCATTTCCGATGGGGACAACAGCTTTTGCGCCGCCGCCGCGGCCGGAAGGTAGCGCTTCGCGTCCGCGGGATTTTCCCGCGCGAGCAGTTCGGTGATGCCGCAGTTGACCAGGAACTGCGCCTGGTTGGCGTAGCCCAGCACTTCCAGCCCCGCGTCCCCGGCGGCGCGCACCAGCGCGCTGAAGTCCACGTGCGCGGTCACGTCCTGCAGCCCCGGCAGATAGAACGGATCGCCGTGCACGCGATGCCGATAGTGGCAGGCGAGCGTGCCCATGGAACGCTGCGGGTGAAAGAACTCCCGCGCGGGAAAGCCGTAGTCGATCACCAGGATCGCGCCGCGCTCGAGCAACCTGCCGAGCGAACGCATCCAGGCGCGCGCGAAGAGGGCGAGTTCGCTCTCGTATCTGCCCGAGGGGGGGATTTCTATTGCAAGTTCTTTTGCATGAACAAGTACCAAGCCATTCGCTGCCCGGTCCGACCAGGCGAGCTGACCTTCGTTTGCGCACACGCCGCGTTCCAGCACGCCCGCCTGCGTCCATGCAAGCGCGTGCACCGGCATCGCATCCAGCACTTCGTTGGCGAGCATCACGCCGCGGAAGCCTTGCGGCAGGCGGTCGAGCCACTGCACGCGGCTGCCCAGGCGCTTCTGCTGCCGGTCGCGAAGCTCGGGACTGGTTTCGAGGATTTCGTACTTCACCCCTTCAAGTTCAGAAAGCAAAATCTCCGCAAGCAAGCCCGATCCCGCACCGAATTCGAGCACCGCTTCGCCCGGCTCGAGCAGCGCCGCAACCTGGCGCGCGAGCGCGCGGCCGAACAGCGGCGAGAGCTCCGGCGCGCTGACGAAGTCGCCGCCCGCGCCGAGCTTTCTCGCGCCGCCCGCGTAGTAGCCGAGGCCCGGCTCGTGCAGCGCGAGTTCCATGTAGCGCGCGAAAGAGATCCAGTTGTGAGCGGCGGACAGCTCCACGCCGATGCGATCGAGCAGCGCGCGGCTTGCGGCGAGCGCCTGCGGCTCGGGTGTAGGCAGCTCTGCGGGACGCATGCCGCTGAATTTACCCTAGAATCTCGCAGCTACATGGACTCCGGCCTGCAGGGGCAAACCGCGCTCGTGACCGGCGCCGCGCGGCGCATCGGCGCAGCGATCGCGCGCCGGCTGCATGCGTCCGGCGCCAATGTCGTGCTGCACTACCGCGGCGCGGAAGCGGATGCGGCTGCGCTGGAAGCGGAATTGAACGCCGCGCGCGCCGCCAGCGCCACGAAAGTGAAGGCGGACCTGCTGGCGCCTGTCGCGCCCCGCTCGCTGGTGAGCGCGGCGCTGGAGCGCTTCGGCCGGCTCGACCTGCTGGTGAACAATGCGTCCACCTTCTACCCGACCGCGGTGGGCTCCATCGAAGCCGGCCATTGGGAGGATCTGATGGGATCCAACCTGCGCGCGCCGCTATTCATTGCCCAGGAAGCCGCGCCGGAGCTCGCCAAACGCGGTGGGGCAATTGTGAACGTCGCCGATATTCATGCCGAGCGGCCGCTCAAGGGCTATCTCGTCTACAGCGTCGCCAAGGCGGGCCTTGCCGCGCTGACGCGCGCGCTCGCGCTCGAACTCGCGCCCGGAGTGCGCGTCAACGCGGTGGCACCCGGCGCCATCGCCTGGCCCGAGGACGGCCAGTTCGAACCGCCCGAGCGCGGGCGCATCGTCGCCAGCACGCCGCTCGCGCGCCTCGGTTCGCCTGAAGAGGTCGCGCGGGCGGTACACTTCCTCGCTACCGCGCCGTTCATCACCGGCCAGATCCTGGCAGTGGACGGCGGCAGATCGGTCTTTCTCTGATGAGCGACAAGCGCAAGCAGGACTACGAAAATGGCAAGCTCGCCAAGCGCATCCGCCGCCAGGTCGGCGAAGCGATCGGCGATTTCAACTTGATCGAGGCAGGCGACCGCGTCATGGTCTGCCTCTCCGGCGGCAAGGACAGCTATGGCTTGCTGGATGTCCTGCTTTCTCTGAAAAGCAAATCACCGGTCAAATTCGACCTGATCGCCGTCAATCTCGACCAGAAACAGCCGGGCTTCCCCGAGCGCGTGCTGTCCGAATACCTCTCGGCGCTGGGCGTGCCGTTTCGCATCGTCGAGCAGGATACGTACTCGGTAGTAAAACGGGTAATTCCAGAGGGTAAAACGATGTGTTCGCTGTGCTCGCGGCTGCGCCGGGGCGCGCTCTACCGCGTCGCGGGTGAGCTGGGCGCCACCAAGATCGCGCTCGGCCACCACCGCGACGACGTGCTGGCGACGTTCTTCCTCAACCTGTTTCATGGCGGGACGCTGAAGGCGATGCCGGCCAAGCTGCTGTCGGACGACGGCCGGCACGTGGTGATCCGGCCGCTCGCCTACGTCGCCGAGGCAGACCTCGCCGCCTACGCCGAGGCGAGGGCGTTCCCGATCATTCCCTGCACGCTGTGCGGCTCGCAGGAGAACCTGCAGCGCAAAATGATCGGCCGGATGCTGAGGGAATGGGCGAAAACCGAGCCAGGCCGTATCCAGTCCATCCTGCGCGCGCTTACCGAGGTGCGGCCTTCGCAGTTGCTTGACCGCAAACTATTCGATTTTGTGAATTTGAATGCAAATAAAGCTGAATCGATACCTTTCAAGGAACTCGGCGCGCCGCTGTTTGCCGATTAGCGAGTGGACCTCAGGCGGCGCAACCGATACATGGCTTACATTCTCTTCACTGGGTTGCTGGTGTTCGCGCTGCTCGTCGGCAGGACGGTGATCGCGCAGGACTGGCGCAGCGCCAGCCAACAGCCGGTGGGGCTCGCCCCCGACCCGGCGGCGACGCCCGAGGCGGTGGTGCAGGTCTACGGCGCGCGCACCTGGGGCTGGCGCGGTGCTTTCGGCGTGCACACCTGGGTCGCGGTGAAGCCGGCGAACGCGCCTTTCTACACGGTCTACGAGGTCATCGGCTGGCGCTTGCGCTGGGCCGATTCGGTGGTAGCGATCCATGCGCGCGCCCCCGATGCGCGCTGGTACGGCAACCCCCCGGAGCTCTACGCCGACCGGCGCGGCGAAGCAGCCGAAAAAATGGTCCCGCGCATCGACGCCGCAGCGCGTTCCTATCCCTACGCCAACGAGTACAGCGCCTGGCCGGGGCCAAATTCCAACACTTTCATCGCCTGGATCACGCGCGCGGTGCCGGAACTCGAAGCCGACCTGCCGCCGACGGCCATCGGCAAGGATTACCTCGGCAGCGCGCTGGTCGGCGTGGCGCCGAGCGGCAAGGGCGTGCAGTTATCGCTGGGTGGCCTGTTCGCGCTCACCGCCAGCGGTGTCGAGGGGCTGGAATTGAACCTGCTCGGTCTCACCTTCGGCGTCAACCCCTTCGACCCGTCGCTCAAGCTGCCGCTGCTGGGACGGCTGGGACCGGCGCGGGCCGCGCTTCCCGAATCGGCAGGTGCAGCGCCGCGGCCATGAGGCACAGCGCGATGTCCGCCCACCACATCCAGTCGTAACTGCCGCTCGCCTCAAAGGCCATGCCGCCGAGGTAGGCGCCGAGGAAGCCGCCGACCTGATGCGAGATCATCACCAGGCCGAACAGCGTTGGCATGTAGCGCATGCCGTAGAACTTGATCACCAGTCCGATCGTCGGCGGCACGGTGGAGAGGTAGGTGAAGCCAATGCCGCAGGCGAACAGCAGGAAAGTCAAAGTGGTTTTGGGCGCGAAGAAGAACGCGACGATCAGCAGCGCGCGCGCGAAGTAGATCCAGGCGAGCGCGATTTTCATGCGGCGGCCGGTGATCACCTTGCCGATCCACAGGCTGCCGAAGATGTTAAACAGGCCGATCAGCGCCAGCGACCAGGCGCTCACCGCGGGCGGCAGCTCGCAGCTCGCCACCACGCCCGGCAGGTGCGTGGCGATGAAGGCGACGTGGAATCCGCAGGTGAAGAAACCCGCGGTGAGCAACAGGTAGCTCGGGTTGCGCACCGCATCGGCAAGCGCTTTTTTAAGCGATCCGGCGGGCGCGGCGGCTACCGTCG
>Ga0247727_10010933_pt1 | contig 15960 bp, 10 predicted proteins | sample WisWelCaveWW1625_FD_202498 | JGI IMG/M metagenome (GOLD analysis project Ga0247727, IMG submission 202498) | Biofilm microbial communities from Wishing Well Cave, Virginia, United States - WW16-25 | ecosystem: Environmental > Aquatic > Deep subsurface > Groundwater > Cave microbial mat | place...
CCTCCGAAACAGGGTAAGAAATAATACGACCTTGATTTTACCCTGTAAATAAAAGGACGCCGGCTCTTTTTCGCAAGTTGTTTTTCAAAGAACGAAAGTTCTGTGCAAAATTAAGGTACTACAAACTTACGAGGTTGACCGTGACCGAACAGAATTTTTTCAGATTAATTTCCGACGAGGAAAAAATACGAGTCGAGCAGGTGCAGGCGACGATTGCGCTGCTCGATGATGAGAACACCGTGCCGTTTATCGCGCGTTATCGCAAAGAGGTGACGGGCGGGTTGGATGAAAACCAGATCATCGCGATTCAGGATCGCGTGCGTTATCTGCGCGCGCTGGAAGAGCGCAAGCAGACGGTGCTGAAATCCATCGAGGAGCAGGGCAAGCTCACCGACGAGCTGCGCGCGCAAATCACCGCGGCGGTGAAACTGCAGGAAGTCGAAGATTTGTATTTGCCCTACAAGCCGAAGAAACGCACGCGCGCGACGATTGCGAAAGAGAAAGGCCTCGAGCCGTTGGCGCAGCAAATGTGGGCGCAGCAAGAATACTCCGGCAATCTCGAAGAAATCGCCGCAGCTTATATCAATGCGGAAAAAGGCGTGAACACGGCTGAGGAAGCGCTGGCGGGGGCGCGCGATATTATCGCGGAGTGGGTGAGCGATGATGCGGAAGTTCGCAAACTCGCGCGCGAGCGGACGTGGGACGCCGGCATGTTGCGTTCCGAAGCGAAAGACGAGAAAAACCTCGACGTGTTTGAAATGTACAAGGATTTTCGCGAGCCGCTGAAGAAGATCGTGCCGCATCGCACGCTGGCGATAAATCGCGGCGAGACCGAGGGCTTTCTCAAGGTTCTCGTCGAAGCGCCGGTGCCGGAGTTGCTGGCGGATTTGGAGCACAAATTCATCACGAATGCCAAGTCGATTTATCGCGAGCAATTGCAGCTTGCGATCAAAGACAGTTACGAGCGGCTGGTGTCGCCGGCCATCGAGCGGGAATTGCGCAATCGGCTCACGGAAGTCGCCGACGCGCATGCGATCAATATTTTTGCGACGAATCTGCGCAACCTGCTCATGCAGCCGCCGACGAAAGGCCACATCATCATGGGCATCGATCCGGGTTTGCGCACCGGGTGCAAAGTGGCGGTGATCGACGAGACCGGCAAATATCTCGAGGGTGACACGATTTATCCGCATGAGCCGAAGAAGCGCTGGGATTTTTCCAAAGAGCAGCTCAAGACGCTGATTAAAAAATACAAAGTGACGGTCATTGCGATTGGCAACGGCACGGCGAGCCGCGAGACCGAGCAGCTTGCGGCGGAACTCATTCAGCAAATGGAAGCGGAGGCGCAGCAGAACGGCGCGTCGTTCGATTTGAAATATGCGATTGTGAGCGAAGCCGGCGCTTCGGTGTATTCGGCCTCGAAATTAGCGGGCGAAGAATTTCCCGATCTCGAAGCCTCGCAGCGCGGCAACATTTCGATTGCGCGGCGTTTGCTCGACCCTCTCGCCGAGCTGGTGAAGATCGATCCGAAATCCATCGGCGTCGGCCTGTATCAGCACGACGTCAATCAAACCAGACTCGGCGAAATGCTCGACCGCGTGGTGGAGTCGTGCGTCAACAACGTCGGCGTGAATTTGAACACGGCTTCGGCGGCGCTGCTGTGGCACGTGGCCGGCGTCACGCGTTCCGTGGCCGACAACATCGTGCGCTATCGCGACGAGCACGGACGCTTTACCTCGCGCGAGGAATTGCACGAAGTGAAAGGCATGGGCCCGAAAGCGTTCACGCAATCCGCCGGTTTTTTGCGCATTCCGGATTCCGAGGTTTTCTTCGACTCGACGGCGATTCATCCGGAATCGTATCAAGCCGCGGAGCGATTTCTGACGATCACGACGATGAAGCCGCAGGAAGTTCGCGGCAACAGCAAATTATTGCGCGAACGTTTGCAGGCAGTGAAGAAAACGCTCACCGATCTCGCGCAGGAATGCAGTGTCGGTGTGCCGACGCTGGAAGATATTATTGCCGCGATTGAGAAGCCCGACCGCGATCCGCGCGATGAAATGCCGAAGCCGATTTTCCGGCAGGATATTTTGAAGATGGAAGATTTGAAGGAAGGCATGATTCTCAAAGGCACGGTGCGCAATGTCGTCGATTTCGGCGCGTTCGTGGATATCGGCGTGAAGCAGGACGGTCTCGTGCACCTCTCGCAGATGTCGTACAAATACGTGAAAAGCCCGCTTGAAGTCGCGGCGGTCGGCGACGTCGTCGACGTGCGCATTCTCAAAGTCGACGCGGAGAAAGGCCGCATTGGATTGAGCATGTTGCTGGAAGGTGATCGCCCCAAGCCCGAGCCGAAAGCGGAACGCCCGCCACAAGGCGATCGTCGTCCGCCGCGCGATGATAAACGTCCACGCGATCAACGCGACCGCAAACCGGAGAAGCCGAAACCGGAGCGCATCGGCAACACGCCGCGGTTAATCGTGGATACAAGGAAGAAAAAGTAAACAAAATTTACAAAATCAGAGATGTTCCAACGGCTGTTTCACCCTGCGTTGCGAGACGCAGTTGCGCGGCATGACACAAGATCACTTCCGCAACGCCGGCTTGCAGCGCCGCGAACGCCTGTTCGAGTTTCGGCAACATGCCTTTGGAGATGACGCCCTCGGCTTTTAAATTTTGATAGCGCGCGAAGGTCAAGCGCGGCATGACGGCGTTTTCATCCGCCGAGGCGAGCACGCCTTTTTTATCAAAACAATAAATCAAACGTGTTTGATACTGCCGGCACAAAGAACCGGCCAGCGCCGCCGCAATGGTGTCGGCATTGGTATTGAGCATGTTGCCCTGGCGATCATGCGTCAGCGGCGCGAAAACCGGCGAGAGACCGGCGCTGAGAAATTGAACGATCGCTGCAACGTTCACGCGTTCAACATCGCCAACATAACCGTAGTCGATCTTTTTATCCTCCCGTTTTTTCGCCGCAATCACATTCGCATCGGCGCCGGTCAAGCCAATGGCATTGATTCCCCGCGCCTGCAAGCCGCTCACGATCATCTTGTTGATCAAACCGCCGTAAACCATCGTCACCACTTTCAGCGTTTCTTTATCGGTGAGACGTCGCCCGTCGACCATCTGCGCTTCAATGCCGAGGGCGCGAGAAATATCCGTCGCGATTTTTCCGCCGCCGTGAATCAAAATTTTTTGGCCTCCGATTCCGGCGTAATCATCCAGGAATGTCGCCAGCGCCTCGGGCTGATCGATGACGTTGCCGCCGATCTTGATGATGAGAAGATGTTCCATTGAAACAAAAAACTTTACGTTTCTGCGTCGTAAATAATCCAACGAAGCTTCGCCTCAAACCGACAAGAAAGAAATTGGAGACAAAAGTGAAATTTCACAAAATTGCTTGTTTTTGTGTGCTTTTAATTTTGTGTCCCCAAAAACTTGCTCTGTTTGTAGAGGTTCTTTGGGTTCAAGATCTTAGCTTAGCCATTTCTGTGCTAAATTAAGTTTGATTCAGTTGGCTAAATTTTTACTCTGCGCCTTTGCGTGCGCTTTTGAATTTCTTCTTTGGTTCCGGCTTAAGAACTTTTTATCACGGCCGCAAAGCTTTCGAGAAACTGAACCGCATGTTCTTTCGTCAGCGTCAACGGCGGCAACAAACGAATCGTGTTGGGATCGTGCGCCGAGCCGGTGAAAATCTTGCGCTCGAAAAGCAGCTTTTTTCGGATCGTCTCGCTTTTAAATTCAAGCTCGATGCCGATCATCAGGCCGCGGCCGCGGATTTCTTTGATCCCCGGAGACATTTTGCGCAATTCCTCCAACAAATAACCGCCGATTTGAGCGCTGTTGTCAATGAGCTTTTCCCGGGTGATGATCTCCAGCACGGCGATGGCAGCGGCGCAGGCCAAATGATTGCCGCCGAAAGTCGTCCCCAACAATCCGTGTGAAGCCTTGAATTTGGGATGAATCAACACGCCGGCCACCGGAAAGCCGTTGCCCATGCCTTTCGCGATGGTGATGAGATCGGGCCGAATGCCGGCAAATTGATGCGCAAAGAATTTGCCGCTGCGGCCGTAACCGGATTGAACTTCATCGAGAATCAACAGCGTTTTCGTTTGTTGACACAGCGTTTGTATTTGCTGCAAAAATTGCGGCGCCGGAAGCTGGATGCCGGCGACGCCTTGAATGCCTTCGATAATCATCGCGCCAATATTATTTTGTTGAAAGGCTCGCTGCAGCGCCTCTTCGTCATTCAACGGCAGAAAGATCACCTGGTGATTTTCGTTGAGCGGCGCGCGAATTTTTGAATTGTCGGTTGCCGCCACCGCCGCTGAGGTTCGGCCGTGAAACGATCCCTGAAACGCCGCCACAACTTTGCGGTTGTTATGAAAAGAGGCCAGTTTCAGGGCATTTTCATTAGCTTCTGCGCCGGAGTTGCACAAGAAAAGATGATAGTCGTCGTATCCCGACAGTTCACCCAACTTGTTGGCCAGTTCTTGCTGCAATGGAATTTTCACCGAGTTGGAATAAAAGCCGAGGCGCTGCAATTGTTCCGCGATCTTTTTTACATAATGCGGATGGCTGTGGCCAATCGAAATGACCGCATGCCCGCCGTAAAAGTCGAGATATTGATTGTCTTCCTTATCCCAAATCAAAACATCCCGCGCTTTCACCGGCTCGATATCGTAAAGAGAGTAAACATCGAAGAGTTGCATGAGTTGACCTTATAATTTTTACGTAGTCTCGACCCCTTGCCCCGATTTTCCATTTTCAGTTTTCAAGGAAGTCGGGGCTTGTGGGTCGCTGTCGAAGCCAGAAAATTCGCGGTTGCAACAGTGCCCCACATGGGGGGCAAGGCTACGACAAAATTGATTAATACGCCATTGCCTTCAGCTTCAATCCCAGCGTTTCTTCCAAACCCAACATCAGATTCATATTCTGCACGGCCTGCCCCGAGGCGCCTTTCACGAGATTGTCGAGAACGCTGATAAGAAAAAGTTTCTCCTCGTGGCGTTCGAGATAAACAAGGCAGTTATTCGTGTTGACCGCCTGCTTGACATCGGGATTTTTCCGGCTCAGATGCACGAACGGATGCGGCGCATAATAAGCCGCGTAGGTTTGATAGGCTTCTTCCAGCGGCAAAGCCGTTTCCAAATAAATCGCGCTGAGAATGCCGCGCGTAAAGCCGCCGCGAAACGGAATGAAGTTGATTTGCGCTTCCAACTTCGGCTGCAAATGATTCAAGCTCTGGTAAATTTCCGGGAGATGTTGATGCTCGAACGCCTTGTAAACTGAAATATTATTGTTGCGCCAACTGAAATGCGTGGTTTCCGCCAGCGCCTGTCCGGCGCCGGTCGAGCCGGTGATCGCGCTCACGTGAATCTCGCCGCGAAGAAGCCCGCGTTGCGCCAGCGGCAAAAGCGCGAGCTGGATGCACGTGGCAAAACAGCCGGGATTGGCCACGCGTTTTGCGCGCGCGATGGCCTCTCGATGCAGCTCCGGCAGGCCATAAACAAAGCTGGGCGAAAGCCGGTGATCCTGGCTCAAATCAATGATCTTGATGCGCTCGCCAACCGGATGCTCGCGCAAATATTTTTCCGCCTCGCCATGCGCCAAACAAAGAAACAGGGCATCGATCTCGTCGTCGATCTCGTGGCTGAATTTGAGATCGGTTTCGCCCAACAAATCGGCGTGAACGTCGGACACCGGCTTGCCGGCGTTGCGGCGGCTGGTCGCGGCGCGAATTTCGGCCAGCGGATGTTGCAGCAAAATGCGCATCAGCTCGCCGCCGGTGTAGCCGCTGGCGCCGGCAATGCCGATTCTAACTTTTTTCGTCATCGCGATTCACCTTGTAATAAATCATGGATTGATTCGCCAGCATCTTGGAAAACCCGCGCGCATCTTCACCGGTCCAGGCGTGATACGCTTCGTTGTAAACGGAAAATTCCGGCGACATCAAATCATGCGGCGAGGTGATGCCGAGAATCTGAAAACGATACGGCGCGAGATAAACCGAAACCACGCCGGTCACGGTTTTTTGCAAAGCTTCCAGAAAGCTTTCGATATTGCGCATGACGGGATCGAGATACTGGCCCTCGTGCAGCATCGTGCCGTACCAATCCGCCAGTTGATCTTTCCAATAAAGCTGCCACTTGGTCAAGACGTGTTTTTCGAGCGCGTGATGCGCTTTAATGATGACCAGTGGCGCGGCGGCCTCGAAGCCGATGCGATCCTTGATGCCGAACGAGGTGTCGTCGACGTGAATGTCGCGGCCGATGGCATACGGCCCGGCGATTTTTTCCAAAGCTTGAATGGCATGAATGGGGTTTGCAAACGCGTTTTCATTAATGCCGATCAGCTCGCCGCGTTCGAAGCGCAACTCGACGGTCTGCGGCTCCGAGTTGCTGAAGGGCGTGAGAAAAGCCTCTTCCGGCAGTGATTCGGATGACGTGAAAGTTTCCGGCCCGCCAATCGACGAACCCCACAATCCTTTGTTTATCGAATATTGCGCCTTCGACCAATCGAACTCGATCTGGTGTTTCTTGAGATATTCAATTTCAGCATTGCGCGAAACATGATGGTCGCGAATCGGCGCCAGAATCGCCGCTTCGTGAATGAGAATGTTGAAGGCGATGTCGAAGCGAACCTGATCGTTGTCCAAGCCGGTGCTGCCGTGCGCGACGCTGCCGGCTTTGACGGCGCGCGCATATTGCGCCAGCGCCGTGGCTTGAAAAACCCGCTCGGCGCTCGCCGACAGCGGATAGGTGTTGTTCTTGAGCACGTTGCCGAAGATGAGATACTTGATGCACTTTTGATAATAATTTTCCGTCTCATCCAAAACCACGTGTTTTTTCACGCCCAAACGCCGGGCGCGATTTTCGATTTCTGCGAGATCCTCCGCATTGAAGCCGCCGGTGTTGACCACGACGGAATGCACCTCGAGATCAAGCTCGGCGGACAGATATTTTGCGCAATAGGAGGTATCAAGCCCGCCGCTGAAGGCCAGCACGACGAGGCGATTCTCCCGCTTTTTGATGGCGACCGTGCGCACGTCGTTGGGATCGAAGAGCAAACCGGTGCAGAGGCAATGTTTGCGGTTGTTGCGCGTGAGAATGTCGTAGTTGCGGCAGGATTGGCAGCCATCCCAAAACTCTTTGTCCGTGGTCAGTTCCGAAAACGGCGCCGGCTTGAAACCAAGCTCGGTGTTCATTTTCATCACCGCGTGGCTGGTGGTGATGGAAAAGATTCTGGCGTTGGGATATTTTTTGCGGGAAAGCTCGAAAATGGCGTGCTTGATTCTTTTCCCGAGGCCGGAATTTCTAAATTCCGGATCGACGATCAAGCCGGAGTTGGCGACGTACTTGCCGTGCGTCCAGGTTTCAATATAACTGTAACCCACCAGCTTGCCGCTTTGGGCAAACGCCACCACCGCCTTGCCCTCGCGCATTTTCTGCGCAATGTATTCCGGCGGCCGCTTGGCGATGCCGATGCCGCGCGCCTTGGCGCTTTCTTCGAGCATCTTGCTGATCTGCTCGGCATACTTGACATGCGCTTCCGAAGCGATCTCAAGCGTAAATAAGTCGGTGGGGTCTTGTGGCTCTGTGTTCATTTTATATCCGGCCTCCTTGGGCGAAATTTTTGTTGTAATGAGTTGAAGCGTACAAATTTTTGTAATAAATATAAGAAAAGCGTGACCCCATTGTCAAGAAAAGTTCTCAAACCGGTAAAGAAAAATATGTCCGGCGACTGACAATCAAAAGAAGTCAGCGGTTTTATTTATTAAAGAACCCAAACGCCCGGCCATACAGCGTCGGCAGCAGCACCAGCACGATCGGGGTTGAAACGATCAACCCGCCGATCAGCACGATCGCCATCGGCTGTTGAATCTCGGCGCCGGCGCCGACTCCCAATGCCAACGGCAACACGCCGAGCGATGCCGCCAACGCCGTCATCAGCACCGGCCGCATACGGGTTTTCCCGGCCATCACCACGGCTTCTTGCAGCGGCATGCCTTCTTTCCGCAGATCGTTGATATATTCGACGAGGATCACGCCCTTTTGCACGGTCAAGCCGAAATGCGCCACGAAGCCGATGAGCGTGGAAACATTGAAAGTCTCGAACGTCAAAAACATCGCCCACACGCCGCCCATCAGCGCCAGCGGAATCGTGAAGATGATCAGCACCGCTTGCCACACGGAATCGAACGCCGAGAGCAGCAGCATGAACACGATCAGCAGCGAAATGACGATCATCGTGAGAATCTGCTGGTTAAGCTCGCGCTGGCGCGCGTAGTTGCCGCCGAAGGCAACCGTGTAGCCTTTTGGCAAATGCAAGTCGCCGAGCTTGGCGCGAATTTGCGCCACCACGTCTTGGATATTCGCGCCAGCAATGTTGCACGTGAGTTGAATGCGCCGTTGCAGATTTTCACGGTTGATTTGCATCGGGCCGGTGTCCTGCCAAATGTGCGCGACTTGCGCCAGCTTGACTCTCGCTCCCGCCGGTGTATCGATCAAAATCGAGCCGACTTTCGCCGGATCGTCGCGAAAGCGTTCCTGCAAACGCACAAAGACGTTGTACTCTTTCACGTCACGCAGCACGGTTGTCGCCGTCCTGCCCTCCAAGGCGGTCTCAACTGTCTCGGCGATCATCTCCGGCGTCAAGCCGTAACGTCCGGCTTGTTGCCGGTCGACGAGAATGTTGAGAAACGGCAACCCCGAGGTTTGCTCGAGCAGCAAATCCTTGACGCCGGGAATGTCTTCCATGATCCCTTTCATCTCGTTGGCTTTTTCGGCGAGAATGTCGTAATCCGGCCCAAAGATTTTGACCGCCAGTTGGCCAATGGTGCCGGAGATGCTCTCATTAATGCGATCATTCAGCGGCGTTTCAAAAATGACGTTGGCGCCCGGGAATCCGGCAATTTTCTCGCGTACCCACGCTTCGATCTCCGCAATGGATTTCGTGCGCTGGCTGCGGTCGACAAGCTCGACGTAATTCTCCGAAAAGTTGATGAAACCTTCGGTCTCCTGTCCGCCTTCGGAGCGGCCTATGGTGGCAATCACATTTTTCACGTCCGGCGCTTGTTGGACGATTGAAAGAATTTTGTTGGAAATTTTTGCCGATTCGTCGAGGCCGGTTCCTGGCGGCATCCAAATCAAAATCAACATGGCGTTCTCGTCAAACGGCGGCAGCAGCTCGGTGCCGATGAACGGCGTCATGCCGATGGTCAAAACCAAAACTAGCATGACCAGAATCACCGCGAGCAACGGTTTGCGCAGGGCGCGGTTCAAAAGCGGTTCGTAGAGACGCAGAAATTGCCGGGTGAGCCAGGATTGTTCAGCGAAGTCGGACTTGCGTAATGGGTTTTGCGCAAGTCTGACTTCGCCCGCCTTCTTTCCCAAAAGAGAATAACAAAGCAATGGTGTGAGGGTGAGCGAAAGCGCGAAGCCGACCAGCATCGAAACAATGACGGTGAAAGCAAACGGCATGAACACCGTGCCTTCGAATCCCGACAGAAACAGCAACGGCGCAAAGACGGCGATGATGATGGCGGTCGAGTAGGCCACCGGCCGGCGCACTTCGACCGCGCCGCGCCGGGTGGCGAGAAACGAGTCTTCGGGATGCAGCCGCAGCCAGCGAAAAATATTTTCGGTATCCACGATGGCGGCGTCAATCATGATGCCGAGACCGACCGCAATGCCGCCCAACGACATCACGTTGATCGTCACGTGAAAAATTTTCATGAAGATGAACGTGATGATCACTGAAATCGGCAAAGTGATGGCAATGATAAACGTCGTGCGCATATTGGCGAGAAAAAGGATCACCACCACGAGCACGGCAAATCCGCCGATGAGCAACGCTTCGCGCAAATTTGTAACCGAAACATCGATCAGCTCGGCTTGATTGAAAAACGGGCGCAGCTCGACCGACGCCGGAAGAAACGGCTTGAGCTCGTCGATCGCTTTCAAAACGCCGTCGATCACCGGCTGCGTATCGGTGCCGTATTGTTTCGTCAAGGTCGAGCGCACCGCCTCTTTGCCGTTGATATAAACGATGCCGCGGCGAAACTGCGCGCCTTCCTGCAGCGTCGCGACGTCTTTGAGATAAATGGGAACGCCGTGGCGCGTCGTCACCACGACTTGATACAAATCTTTAAGCGTGTAGATTCTGCCGAATCCCCGCACCGTAAATTCCATCGGCCCTAGCGGGATGACGCCGCCGGAAAAATCCAAATTGTTATTCTTCAAAGCGTCCGTGATTTCATTCAGGCTGAGGTTGTAGTAGCGCAACTTATCCAGATCAACAAGCACCTGAAATTGGCGCACCTCGCCGCCAACGGTGCTGATACGCGCCACGCCGGGAACGCCTTGCAAACGCAAACGCACGTCGTAGTCCGCCAACTCGCGCACTTCCATGAGCGAGAGACTGTCGCTGCGGAGATAATACTGCAACACATCTCCCAAGCGCGAGGCCGCGTCGGTAAAAAACGGCGGCCGGGTTCCGGCCGGCAGATGCGGAATCACTTCGGCGAGACTTTGCGAGATCAACTGCTTGGCGAAATAATAATCCGTTCCCCAGCGAAATTCAACCGTGACGACCGCCAGCCCGCTGGTCGAGGACGAGCGCACGTTCACGACGTTGGGCAAGCTTTGCAGGTTGTTCTCCAGCGGTCGCGTGATGAGGTTCTCCACTTCCTGCGGCGCCAGTCCGGGCCGCTCGATCAGCACCGAAATGACCGGCGAATTCAAGTCGGGCAAAAATTCCGCCGGCGAGGTGGTAAGCGCCGAGACGCCGAGAAACACCAGCACGATGATCGAGAGAATGACGATGAACCGGTGCTTGAGGGAAAATTCGATGAGGCGCTGGAGCATGAGGGGTTTCCTTCGTCAATGCAATTTTTTATGCCAAGCTCTTGCACTTTTGATGATTTTTGCTTAACTTCGTTCAGTTGGATATTCAGGAGAAATTCACATGCGCAGGTTCATGGCTTTCGGGCTCATTTTTGTGGCGCTGTTTTTCCGCTGGGATACCAGCCGCGCACAAGACAAGGCCTTCCAAACGGCGGTGCTGCAAAAGCTCAATGAGCTGGACGGCAAAATTAATGCGCTGGATGCCAAAATTAGTGCGTTGGAGAAACGGCTTGATGAAATGGACAAGCGTTTTGAAATTCGTTTCACCAAGCTCGAAGAGAAAATGAACACTCTCGAAGTAAAAATTGGAGCGACCAACCAGCGCATCGATGACAAGTTCAATTTGATCGTTGGCTTGCTCGGTCTTGTCGCCGCCCTGCTTGCTTTGCCTTATGTGCCGAAACTGTTCGAGAGATTCAAAGCTCCACCTCAAAACCAGGAAGATATCCGGCGACTGGAACAGCAAATCGAGCAAATGAAAACGCAATTGGCCCAGCTTTCCCAGGCGACGCGGCCCACGTCGTAAGTAGATCGAATTGCAATTGCCCTTCTTTACTCTTCTTCACCGGCGCTGGAAGTAAAATTTATATTCTTGAGTTGATAAGCGCCCGCGCTCACCACAAATTCGTTTTCTTGCAAGCCGCTGAGAATTTCGGCCAAACCGTTGCGGCGAATGCCCACCTCGACCACCCGCTTTTCATATCGCTCGCCGGCATGAACGAAGACGATATAATGCGCCTCTTCATTCAACACCGCCGATTGCGGCGCCACCAAAGCCTCGCGTTCGCCGAGGAGAATTTTTGCGGTGGCATAAGCGTTGGCTTTGAGCTGGCTTTGCGGATTAGCAATTTCCGCTCGGGCTTCGATCGTCCTTGTGGCCGGATCAACCGCCGGAGAAAGAAACGTGATTTTGCCTTTGGCCATGACTCCCGCGCTCTCGATCTCAACCGTTTGCCCAATCCTGACTCTGGCTTGCTCGTCGGGATAAAGTCTAATAACCGCCTGCAAGCTGGAATAATTGGCGACCTCCATCAATTCTTTGCCCGCTTCAATCCATTCGCCGGCGTTCACCGGACGCTCGGTGACGATTCCACTTAACGGCGCGCGGACTTCAAAACGTTGCCCCAAGTTTTGCGGATTTTCGATGACGGCAACCACCACGCCTGGCTCGACTTTGCTGCCGAGATTGACTTTCATGGTGGCAACTCTTCCCTCCACCGGCGCGTTTACTTCGACGACGTTGTTCGGATTCAAGGCGAGCTCGGCGGGAAGCTCGATCACTTCGTCGATCGTTTGCTTTTTTACCGGCGTCGTCGCCACGCCGATGAGCTCCTGCTTCTCTTGGTCAAGCGCAAAATTGTTTGGGTTCAGCGTATCAGCTTGGGCCGTACCTTCCTCCTCACCGGAAAGCTGCTCGGCCCGCTTCTCCCAGCTTTCGCGTTGACCTTTGGTGCAGCTCCACGAAATGAGGCCGAAAAGAATTATGATAAAAAGTGTTTTGTTCATTGAACACCTATAACCGTTAGATGAAATACATTACACGACCAAAGTCAGAATAAAATTCTAACAGTTTAAAACGCCTAACACAAACAACGCTACGGATGTAAAAATCACGGCAAAACCATTTAGGGCAAAACAATTCGAGATTTTACTAAACAAATCATTTTGCCCTAATTATTTTGCTATCATTTTTATCCGTTGGCCTTAATCTATCCGTTGGTGAAAATCTTTTTGAACTACAGCATCGGCATCCCAACCGCCGCTTGCAAATCAACCTCCGCGTGCCGCAGCGCGCGCAAATTTTCGTAGTATTCGAGACTCGCTTCGAGATACGTGCGTTGGGCGTCAACCAAATCGAGAAACCGAAAGCCACCGGACTCGAAAGCCTTTTGCGCCGTCTCCGCCGCTTCTTTCGCTTCGCGCAGCAGCACGTCCTCGAATAATCGCGCCGCTTCGGTGGCGGTTTGAAAATCAAGAAAGGCCGCCGTCACTTGCTGCGTGATGTTGTTGCGGATAGCTTCGACGCGATACTCCTGGCTTTTTTGCTGAAATTGCGCCTCGGCTTGCGCGCCCTTTTTAGTGTCACGCAAGGCGAGCGGGAAGCTCAAGCTCAATTCCGCGGTGGGTTCGTGGTCGTCGATTCCTCCCGAGAGCTCGAAGCCGAAATTGGGTTTGGCGGACAATTGCGCCACGGTCACCAGATACGCCGCGGCTTTGAGTTTATTTTTCTCAAGCTGCATCGCCGGATGGTGTTGCTCGGCGGCAAGCAGAAGCGAGTCCAAACGAATTGCAACGTGCAAGTTGGGCTGGGAGAGATCGCCGCGCAAATCCAGGCGGCTGGCGGGATTCATTTTCAGCAGGGTTTTCAATTGGCTTTCGCTGATCAGGCGCGCTTGTTCCGCCGATTTTAACAACCGTTTGGCGCGGGCCACTTCGACCTGCCCTTTGATGACGTCCAGCTTGCTGCCAAAGCCCTGATTGAATTTATAGCTTGCCGCGCCCAAAAACTTTTCCGTAATCTTCAAATTATCCTGCAGCAGCTCGATATTTTTTTTCGCCCACAGAATGTCGTAGAAAAGCTTCGTGACGCCCTGCTCCAGCTCGAGCACGGCGGCGGCGAACTCGCTTTTCGCGATTTCGACTTCCGCCAACGCGGCATTGCTGCGGGCGGCGCGTTTGCCGGAATATTCGAGCTCTTGGCCGATTTTGAGCGTTTGCACGCGATTGCCCGCGCTCACACCGAGGCTCGGATTGAGCGGAACATTCGCCTGTTGCGCCGCGCTCTGCTTGGCCTCAATCAGATGCTCGAGGCTTTGCAATTTCGGACTGACTTGCCGCGTCGTCGCCATAACATCGCGCCAGGTTAAATCTTGCCCAAATAAGCTTTGCGCCAGCGTGCTCATGCAGCAATACAAAAATCGTTTCATAATTTACTCGTGTTGAAAAAATAAATCGAACTTGCGCATGGGAAATTTGATTTTCTGAAAATCGCCTTGACGCAAGTCCGGCTTCGCGCGTTATGAAATTACAAAAAACATCATTCCTCGCTGTCATCCCGATGTAGAAAGCAGGTAAAATTTAGGTAACAAAATGGTGAGAAGCAAGGGCGAAGAGGCGAAGGGCGTACACGAAGGGCGTAAAAGCAGGCCGCCTCGATTTGATTGGGTCAGAATCAAGCACCGCCCGCGCCACCTCGTGTTTTTGTCGAAAAACGCATCGAAAAAGGCCCGGCCACCGCCCGCGCCGATGCCGGGAGATTGTTCAGTGTCGATTTTTTTCTTGCTTCTCCGCCTGCAAATCAATAAATTGAAACGTAATATTCATTTACGCGAGAGGGATTGATGGAAAAGCCGTGGCTGGCGCATTACGAAACGCAGGTGCCGAAAACTGTTGCGATACCAGATCAGACCGTCGCTGAGGTGTTTGATGCGGCTGTGCATCTCAATCCCCGACATCCGGCATATATTTATTTTGGCCGTAATTTTACTTACGCCGAAGTGGACCGGCTGGTCGGCCACTTGGCGGCTTTTTTAACGCATCTGGGCGTGAAAAAAGGCGACCGCGTCGCCATCATCCTGCCGAACGTGCCGCAATATCCGGTCGTGCATTACGCCGTCATGAAGCTCGGCGCGATTGCGGTGCCGACCAATCCGCTGTACGTCGAACGCGAGTTGGAATATCAGCTCACCAACAGCGGCGCGGAAGTGGCGGTGGCGTTGGATTTGCTTTACTCGCGCGTCGAAGCGGTGCGGCGGCGCACGCGATTGCGTGCGGTGATTTACACGCGCGTGTCTGATTATATGCCGGCGCTTTTGCGCTGGCTTTATCCGCTCAAAGCCAGGCGCGAACGCAAGTGGGTGACGATGCCGCCGCAAGCCGACACTTATCAGTTCATTGATATTATGCAGCGCGCGGCCAAAGGCGAATTTCCTGCAGCGCCTCAGGTCAAGCTCAAGCCGGACGACGTTGCGATTTTTCTTTATACCGGCGGCACCACCGGCGTTTCCAAAGGCGCGGTGTTGACACATCGCAATCTGGTAGCGAACATGGCGCAGTTGCGCGCGTGGAATTACGGCTTGCAGGAAGGCAAAGAGGTGATCATGGCGGCGCTGCCGTTTTTTCACAGCTACGGCATGACGACGTGCATGCACATGGGCGTTTATATTCGCAGCACGGTGGTGATGGTGCCGCGTTTCGATCTCAAGATGATTTTGCCGGCGATCGCCAAACACAAAGTTTCCTGTTTTCCCGGCGTGCCGACGATGTACGTGGCGATCAATAACAACCCGGACACGCCGAAATACAATCTGCGGAATATTCGGATGTGCAACAGCGGCGGCGCGCCGCTGCCGCTGGAAGTCGCGCGGCAATTCGAGCAGATCACCGGCGGGCGCCTGGTCGAAGGCTACGGCCTTTCCGAAACCTCGCCGGTCACGCATTCGAACCCGATCTTCGGCGAGCGGCGCGAAGGCTCGATTGGATTGCCCCTGCCCAACACCGAGGCGATGATCATTCATCCCGACACGCGCCAACCGCTGCCTGCCGGTGAAATCGGAGAGCTGGCGGTTCGCGGCCCGCAGGTGATGCTGGGTTACTGGCAAATGGAGGAGGAAACCCAAGCCGTTCTGCGCGACGGCTGGCTGTACACGGGCGACATGGCAAAAATGGATGCGGACGGCTATTTTTACATTGTCGACCGCAAAAAAGACATGATCATCGCCGGCGGTTTCAATATCTACCCGCGCGAAATCGAAGAGGTTCTGTACACACATCCGAAAGTCAAAGAAGCGGCGGCGATCGGGGTGCAGGATTCTTATCGGGGCGAAACGGTCAAAGCGTTCATCGTTTTGCGGGAGGGAGAGACGGCGGCTGAGGAGGAGTTCATCGATTTTTGCAAACAGGAAATGGCGCGGTACAAAGTCCCCAAGCAGGTCGAGTTCCGCCAGGAGCTGCCGAAGAGTTTGATCGGCAAGGTGCTGCGCCGGGTGTTGATGGAAGAAGAAAAAGCCAAGACACACGCATAAGCTGTCGTTCACCTCTTCCACGAGAG
>Ga0247727_10010934_pt1 | contig 15959 bp, 8 predicted proteins | sample WisWelCaveWW1625_FD_202498 | JGI IMG/M metagenome (GOLD analysis project Ga0247727, IMG submission 202498) | Biofilm microbial communities from Wishing Well Cave, Virginia, United States - WW16-25 | ecosystem: Environmental > Aquatic > Deep subsurface > Groundwater > Cave microbial mat | place...
CCATCAGGAGGCCGATGGGCAGCGCGGCCAGGACGCCGAGCAGCGCGCTCTGGAAACGCTCGCGCTCCTCGACGTGCGGGGGAATGCCCGGCGCCTGCTGCGGCGGCACCGGCGCCGGGGGCTTGAGCGACAGCGCCGCGATGTAGACCCAGTTCAGCCCGGGCACGAAGAAGAACAGCGCCGACCAGGGCGACATCCCGGCGTCGGCGGCGCGGCGCATGCTCATCGAGGCGCCGACCCAGAGGAAGGGCAGCGCCCAGAGCGCCATCGGCACCAGCACGTGCGAGGCCTTGCCGCCCAGCGCCGCCTGCCGCACGGCCCAGATCGGATTGAAGTAGTCGATGGGCGACCAGAGCTTCCCCATGGCCAGCCCGACCAGGGCCGCGTCGCCCGCGTACTTGACGGCCGCGAGGATGATGCCGCTGAGGAAATACGTGGCGCGATCGACCGTACCGGCAAGGCCGAACCAGACCCGGAGCCAGCGCATCGCCGGAGCATGCCACGAGCGACTTGGACGCGGCAGTCTCATCGGCGATCATGCCGCTCCCGCAGGGAGGACCCCATGCCGAATCGAGTTGCTTTGGCGGCGCTGGCGCTTTGCCTCTCGGGTGGCGCCGGCGCGCTGACGGTCGACGAGATCCTGGCGCGCCACCTCGAGGCCCTGGGAGGGGCGGGGAACGTGGCCGCCCTGCGCTCTTTGCGCATGACCGGCAAGGCGGTCTTCGGCGGCGGCGACTTCAAGGTCGAGGCCGAGTGGGCCGAACTGACCAGCCGGCCGGGCCGTTCGCGCACCGAGCTCACCCTGCAGGGCCTCACCGCCGTCGACGCCTTCGACGGCCGCGAGGCCTGGCGCGTCGCCCCCTTCGAGGGCCGCTTCCAGGCCGAGCGCAAGTCGGCCGACGAGACGAAGTTCGCCGCGCAGCAGGCCGACATCGAGGGCCCGCTGGTGCGCTCGCGCGAGAAGGGCCACCGCGTCGAGTCGCTGGGCAGCGAAGACGTCGACGGCACCTTGGCCCACAAGCTCCGGGTCACGCTCAAGGACGGGGACGTCCAGTACTGGTTCCTCGACCCCGACCACTTCCTCGAGATCCGCGTCGTCAGCGTGCGGCGCATCCGCGGCGTCGAGCGCATCACCGAGGCCGACCTGGGCAGCTACGCGCGGGTGGCCGGGGTCTTCGTCCCCTTCTCCATCGAGGTGGGCGAAAAGGGGCGCCCCAAGTTCGCCCGCTTCATGGCCGAGCGCGCCGAGGCCAACGCCGCCGCGGACGAAGCGCTCTTCGCCTTTCCGCCGCAGGGCACCAAGGTGCCGCGCGCCGTCCTGCGGGGCCCGGGCGATGCGCCGCCGCTCGAGCTTCCTCCGGCCGCCCCCAGCGCGGCGCCGCCCATCGCCGACTCCGGGGCCATCTCCGGCCTGGGCGCGCGCTGCATCGGCTCGGCGGCGATGAGCGGCCGCGTCGCCGCGCTGGCGGCGCGCAACGAGGGCGGCAAGACCACCATCTACGTCGGCGCCGCCTCGGGCGGGGTGTGGAAGTCGATCGACGGCGGCACCACCTTCCGCCCCGTCTTCGACAAGCAGCCGGTGCAGTCGATCGGCGCCATCGCCATCGATCCGTCGGACCCGAAGATCGTCTGGGTGGGCACCGGCGAGGCCTGGACGCGCAACTCCACCTCGATCGGCGACGGCATCTACCGCTCCGCCGACGGCGGCGAGACCTGGGCCAACATGGGCCTGCCCGCTTCCGAGCGCATCGCGCGCATCGTCATCCATCCCAAGAAGAGCGACGTGGTCTACGCCTGCGTCCCCGGCAAGCTCTGGAGCGACAGCGCCGACCGCGGCCTCTACCGCACGCAGGACGGCGGCAAGAGCTGGTCCTTGGTGCTCAAGGGGCAAAACCTCTCCACCGGCTGCGGCGGCGTGACGATGGATCCCAAGGACCCCGACATCCTCATCGCCTCGCTCTGGGACTTCCGCCGCAAGGGGTGGACGTTCCGCTCCGGCGGCGAGGGTCCCGACGCCGCCAGCGGCTCGGGCCTGTTCCGCACCGACGACGGCGGCAAGAGCTGGACCGAGCTCTCCAACGGGCTGCCGAAGAAGCCCTGGGGCCGGGTGGACGTGGCCATCGCCCCCTCCGACCGCAAGGTCGTCTACGCGGTGGTGGAGTCGAAGGACTCGGCGCTCTTCCGCTCCGGCGACGGGGGCAAGACCTGGGAGCCGCGCGACAAGAGCCAGTCGATGGTGTGGCGCCCCTTCTACTTCTCGCGGCTGGTGATCGATCCGCACAATCCCCAGCGCCTCTTCAAGCCCAACCTCGACCTGATCGTCAGCGAGGACGGCGGCAAGAGCTTCGCCTCCAGCGGCGGCCGCGCGCACGGCGACTGGCACGACCTCTGGATCGATCCCGACAACACCAAGCACATCATCGGCGGCGATGACGGCGGCCTCTGGCTCTCGTGGGACGGGGGCAGCCGCTGGTGGAAGACGGGCAACCTGCCGATCTCGCAATTCTACCACGTGGCCACCGACGACCAGGACCCGTACCACGTCTACGGCGGGCTGCAGGACAACAGCTCGTGGATCGGCGATTCGCAGCACCCGGGCGGCATCACCAACTCGCGCTGGGACCCGATCTATTACGGCGACGGCTTCTGGACGTTGGTCGACCTCGCCGATCCCGAGGGGGTCTACGCCGAGTACCAGGGCGGCTTCATCTCCCGCATCGATCGCCGCACGCGCGCGCCGCGCGACATCCAGCCCAAGGCGGGCTACCGCGAGAAGCTGCGCTTCAACTGGAACGCGCCCATCCACCGCAGCCACGCGCACAAGGGGACCATCTACCTGGGCGCCCAGTTCCTCTTCCGCTCCAGCGATCAGGGCCACGACTGGGAGCGCATCTCGCCCGACCTGACCACCAACGATGCGGAGAAGCAGAAGCAGGAGGAGTCGGGGGGCGTCACCGTCGACAACTCCTCGGCGGAGATGCACACCACCATCTACTCCATCAGCGAGTCGCCGCTCGACGGCGAGACCATCTGGGCCGGCACCGACGACGGCAACCTCCAGCTCACGCGCGACGGCGGCAAGAGCTGGAACAACGTGGTGGGGAACGTCGCCGGCCTGCCGCCGCACTCGTGGGTGAGCTGGGTCGAGGCCAGCCGCTTCGACGCCGCCACCGCCTATGCCGCGTTCGATCGCCACACTTACGGCGACATGGAGCCGCACGTCTTCCGCACCGCCGATCACGGGCAGAGTTGGACGCGCATCGTCGGCCCCGGGAGCGGCGTGCGCGGCTACGCCCACGTCATCCGCGAGGACACCGCCGAGGCCCGCCTGCTCTTTCTCGGCACCGAGTTCGGCCTCTGGATCTCGCTCGACGGCGGCACGGCCTGGGCGCAGTTCAAGGGCGGCGGCTTCCCCAACGTGGCGGTGCGCGACCTCGACATCCAGGCGCGCGAGAGCGACCTGGTGATCGGCACGCACGGCCGCGGCATCTGGATCGTCGACGACATCGGCCCCTTGCGCGCGCTGGCCGCCGGCAAGGTGGCGGGCGAGGCGGCGTTCGTGCCCGGCCGGCACGTGCAGCAGAGGATGCGCGGCATCGGCGGCTGGGTCGAGGGCGACGCCAACTTCGTCGGCGAGAACCCGCTGGCCGACGCGGTGATCACGTACTACCAGCGGACGCGGCACCTCTTCGGGCCGCTCAAGCTCGAGGTGCTCGACGCCGAGGGCAAGGTGGTGGAGACCATCCCCGCCAGCCGCCGCCGCGGGCTCAACCGCGTGCCCTGGGCGATGCAGCTCCCGCCGCCGCGCGTGCCCCGGGCGGCGCAGGTGGCGTTCAGCGCCACGCAGGGGCCCCGCATCCTGCCGGGGACGTACAAGGTGCGGCTCACCAAGGGCGACCGGGTGATCGAGGGCGCGTTCGAGGTGGGCCTCGATCGGCGCGCCGGCTACGGGATCGAGGAGCGCAAGGAGCAGCTCCAGGCCTCGATGCGGGTGCACGCGCTCTTCGGCGAGATGAGCGCGCTGGTCGATCGCATCGAGGCGTTGCGCGGCGGCGCCGGCGCGCGGGCCAAGGGGCTGCCGGCGGGCGACGAGCTGGCCGGAAAGCTCCAGGCGCTGGCGGCGCGGCTGGAGGAGGTGAAGAAGAAGATCGTGGCCACCAAGGAGGGCGGGGCCATCACCGGCGAGGAGCGGATCCGCGAGCACGCCGACTACCTCTACGGCGCGGTGGTGCGCTGGGAGGGCCGGCCGGCGCGTTACCAGGTCGAACGCATCGACGTGCTGGGGCGCGAGCTTCACGACGTGCGGGCCGAGCTGGATTCGGTGGTGGCGGAGCAGGTGAAGCCCATCGACGTCGAGCTGGAGAAGCGCAAGCTGGCGCCCCTGGCCCGGGCGGCGGCGCCAAAGGTCCCCTCGTTCGCGCTCGAGTGCTGGCGCGCCCGCGGGGTCTGCTCGCTGCCCGCTCCGTCGTCGGCCGTGCGGCGCTGATGGGCATCGCCGCCCTCCTCTTCACCTCGGATCCGGCGCAGGCGCGCGCCGCGGCCGAGGGCGGGGCGGAGGCGGCGGTGGTGGATCTCGAGTCGCTGGGCAAGGCCGAGCGGCAGCGCGGCGCCGGCACCGACATCAGCGGCCACACCCTGGCCGACGTGCGGCGCGTGCGCGACGCCGGGGTGGCCGTCGTATGCCGCATCGACGGCCCGCACGCTGGGACGCCCGCGCAGATCGACGCGGTGCTGGCGGCGGGCGCCGGGGAGATCCTGGTCCCGATGGTGCGGACGGCCGCCGAGGTGCGCGCCGTCCTCGATCACGTCGCCGGCCGGGCGCGCGTGGGCATCATGGTCGAGACGCCCGAGGCGGTGGAGGCCGCGCCGGAGCTGGCGCGGCTGGCCATCGCCCGCGCCTACGTGGGCCTCAACGATCTCTCGCTGGCCCGCCGGTCGCAGAACCTCTTCGCGCCGGTGATCGACGGGACGGTCGAGAGGCTGCGGAGGTGCTTCGACGTGCCCTTCGGATTCGGCGGCCTGACGCTGCCGGAGCTGGGCCATCCCATCCCGGCGCGGCTCCTGCTCGGCGAGATGGTCCGCCTCGGCTGCGGCTTTGGCTTTCTCCGCCGTTCGTTCGCGCGCGATGCGGCGGGCATCGGCTGCGCCGAAGGGGTGCGGCGCATCCGGGCCGGCGCGGAGGCGTGCGCGCGGCGGACGCCGGCCGAGGTCGAAGCGGATCGGGCCGCGCTGGCCGCGGCGGTGGCGGGCTGGATCGATCGATGATCAGCGTGGTGGTGCCGGTCTACCGCAGCGCCTCGACGCTGGAGGAGCTGCACCGGCGCCTGGCTGCCGCGCTGTCGGGCGAGGAGATCGAGCTGATCTTCGTCGACGACGCGTGCCCCGAGGGCTCGGCCGGGGTGCTGCGCCGTCTGGGCGCCGCCGATCCGCGCGTGCGCATCCTGACCATGGAGGGGAATGCCGGGCAGCACCGCGCCCTGCTGCGCGGCCTCGCCAGTGCGCGGGGCGAGGCCGCGGTGATCCTCGACGCCGATCTGCAGGACCCGCCCGAGGCGGTGCCCCTCTTGCTGGCGGCGCTGCGCCGGGGTCCGGCCGCGGTCTTCGCCGGCCGCCGCGGCGCGTACGAAAGCGCGGCGCGCCTCTTCACCTCGCGGGTCTTCAAGGCGGTGCTCTCGGCGGCGGCCGGCCTCCCGCGCGACGCCGGCCTCTTCGTCGCGCTGCGCCGGCCGCTCATCGATCGGCTCGTCGCCTGCCGGTCGGCGCGCCCCTACCTGCCCGCGATCATCGGCCTCTCGGGGATGGCGGTGGAGTCGCTGCCGGTCGAGCGGGCCCGAAGGCCGCGAGGCGAGTCGTCGTATCGAGGGCTGGCGAGGCTGCGAACAGGGCTTTCGGCGCTGGCGTTCGCGATCGGCGAGAGATGGCGGAGGCGGAAGGGCTGACCGCGCGGACGTTGCCGCGCAGGCCGCGGGCGCGGGCCGCTACTTCTTCCCCTGGAACGTCACCGTCAGCTCGCGCCGCTCCCCGCCCCTGAGCAGCCCCGCCTTCATCGACTGCCCGGGCCTGGCCGCGCGGAGCACGAACATGAAGTCCTCGACGCTGCCGATGTCGTGGGTCCCGAGGCGCACCAGGATGTCGCCGCGGCGCAGGCCCGCCTTGTCGGCGCCGCCGCCGGTCCGGACGCCCGCGAGCAGGACGCCCTTCTGGCCGCCCGGCGGGCCGGCGTAGTCCGGGATGGTGCCCAGCGAAGCGCCGAAGGTGCGCACGTCGCCGAGCGGCGCCGGCTTCTCCGATCGCTTCACCGTCACCTTGGGGGGAAGGCGCAGCGCGATGCCCGCGGTGAGCGCGGCGATCTGCGCGGCGCCCGCGGCGTTGAGGCGGTCCGGGACGTCCGAGGGCTTGTGGTAGTCGTCGTGCGCGCCGGTGAAGAGGTGCAGCACGGGCACGCCGGCGGCGTAGAACGAGGTCTGATCGCTGGGCCCGTAGCCGTCGCCGCCCAGCTTGCACTCGATGCGCGCTTCGGCGCAGGCCGGCTCGACGACGGAGGGCCACTCGGCCGCCGAATCGGCCCCCACCACCACCAGCCTGTTGTTGCGCAGCCGGCCGACCATGTCGAGGTTGATCATGGCGGCGATGTCGGCGGCCCGCGCGCCGCGCATGTAGTGCGCCGATCCGAGCAGCCCCGTCTCCTCGCCGGTGAAAGCGACGAAGGCCACGTCGCGCCGCAGCTCGGCGCGGCGGCCCGACAGCTCGCGCGCCGCCTCCAGCACCGCCGCCACCCCGGAGGCGTTGTCGTCGGCGCCCGGGTGGGTGGCGACGGCGTCGGGCGCGAGCGAGGTGCGCCCGCCCTGGCCGAGGTGATCGTAGTGCGCGCCGATGACGACGGTGCCGTGGAGCTTGGCGGCGGCGCCGGCGGGGAGATGGGCGACGACGTTGAACGCCTGGGAGTGCCGGCGCAGCATCTCGATGCGCATCGACGCCGGCACGGCTTCGCCCGCCAGGAGCCGCTTGCGAAAGGGTTCGAGCGCGGAGCGGCGCACGACCACCACCGGGATGCCCGCGTCCCCCTCGGGGAGCGTGGGCGGCAGCTTCCCCTCGTCCTCGTCGGACCAGTCGACCACCACCAGCCCGAGCGCGCCCTGTTCACGGGCAGTAAACGCCTTGTAACGCAGGTCTCCGTAGCGCCTCTTGGCGTCGGTCTTCTCGAAGGCCGGCTCCTTGGGCACGAACCGCTGCGCCACGGCGATGCGCCCGCGCACTGCTACCTTCGCGTAGTCGTCGCGCTCGTGGGCCTGGATGCCCCAGCCGGCGTAGATCAGCGCTGCCTCGATCGACGCCGACGAGGAGAAGCCGGCCGCCACGAACGAGCCACGCGAGACCGGCGCGCCGTCGACCGCCAGCGCGCTGTCGTCGGAGAGCCGGACCGCGGTGGGCGCGGGGAAGGCCTGCCGCTCGGTGCGCAGGCCGAGCGCGGCGAAGCGGCGCTCGAGGTGCTCGCCGGCGGCGGCGAGGCCGGAGGTGCCCAGCCCCCGCCCCTCGCGCTCCTCGGCGGCCAGCCAGGCCACGTCGCGCAGGATCCGATCGGGCGCGCGCTCCGGCGGCGGCGCGGCCTCTTCGATCCAGCGGGCGACGAAGACGTTGGTGTCCTGCTTTCCCGGCGCGGTGGCCCGATTCGACGAGAAGGCCAGGAGCGCCCCGTCGGGCGAGAAGATCGGGAAGCCGTCGAAGCCGCGGGTGCGCGTGACCCGCGTAAGGCGCGTGCCGTCGACGCCGATGGAGAAGATGTCGAACTCGCGGCCGCGCGGGTCGCCGAAGTTCGAGGCGAAGAGCACGCGCCGGCCGTCGGGGGAGAAGAAGGGCGCGAACGAGGCCGCGTCGAGATACGTGATCTGCTGCGCTTCGCTGCCGTCGGCGTGGGCCGTCCAGATCTCCAGCTTGGTCGGCCGCACCAGGCCCTGCGCGAGCAGCCGCCGGTACTCCTCCAGTTGGGCGCCGCGCGGACGGGAGGCGCGCCAGACGATCCGGCTGCAGTCGCGGTTGAAGAAGGCGCCGCCGTCGTAGCCCGGCTCCTGGGTGAGCCGCTTCACGTTCTTGCCGTCGCGGTCCATCCGGTACAGCTCGAGGTCGCCGTCGCGCACCGAGGTGAAGACGATGGAGCCGTCCCTGGGGCAGACGGTGCCCTCGGCGTCGTAGCCGGGCGTGTCGGTGAGCCGAACAAGCCCCGTGCCGTCGGCGTTGGCGCGGAAGATGTCGTAGCTCTTGTAGAGGGCCCAGACGTACCCCTGGGACATGTCGGGCCGCGGCGGACAGCCCGCGCCTTCGAGGTGCGTGGAGGCGTAGATCAGCTCGCGATCGCCCGGCAGGAAGTGCGCGCAGGTGGTGGCGCCCTTTCCGCTGGAGACGGGCAACAGGCCGAGCGGGGCCTCGAAGAGCGGGAGCCGGTAGATGCGGTCGCAGCCCTGGCCGGGGCCGCGCGCCTGCAGGCTCAGTTCGCGGCCGTCGGAAGAGAAGTACGCCTCGGCGTTTTCGCCCTCGAAGGTGAGCTGCCGCAGGTCGGCGAGGTGGTCCTCGCCGGGCGCCGGCGCGAGCGCTTTTCCCAGCGCCACCGTGCGGCCGGGTTCGCAGGCGAGCAGGACCAAGGCGACGATCGGTGCGAGCCGCATGGGGCGGCGGACTCTAGCACCGGACCGGCCCTCGCCTCCGCGCCGCGGTTGCGATAGACCGGCGGGCCGAAAGGAGCACCGCCATGGCCAAGGTGAAACCGATCCCCGAAGGGATGCACACCCTCACCACGCAGCTCAGCCTCGACGGCGCCAGCGAGGCCATCGAGCTCTACAAGAAGGCCTTCGGCGCCGAGGAGATCATGCGCGCCCCCGATCCGACGGGGAAGAAGATCTGGCACGCCCATCTGCGCATCGGCGACTCGACCCTCTTCGTCAACGACATCGCCCTCGAGATGGGAGGCAGGGCGCGCACGGCCGACCTCTGGATCTACCTGGGCGACGTCGACGCGGCGTACCAGCGCGCCACGGCCGCGGGCCTCAAGGCCGAGATGCCCCCGGTGGACATGTTCTGGGGCGATCGCATGTCCACTGTCAGCGACCGCTGGGGCAACAAGTTCAACATCGCCACCCACCAGAAAGACCTGACGCCCGTAGAGATGCAGAAGGGGCAGGACGAATTCCTGGCGCAGATGGCGAAGGGGAAGAAGTAGCCCTCAGAAGTTCCCCTGCAGCTGGAAGCGGACCAGCTCGCCCTTCTCCTGCGCCGATCTGGGGGCGGAGGTGAGGGAGGTGGAGGGAACGCTGCGGTTCGTTGTGACACCGCAGATGGTGACCTCGACCCACTTGCTCGGCTGCCACTCGACGCCCGCCTCCAGCTCGCGAACGTGGTAGGCGGGCGCGTTGACCTCGAACTTCTTGGCGCCGTCGTACATCGAGCCGCGCAGGTAGGGCCAGATCTCGCCGACGGGCGTGTGCTGGAAGCGCCAGGTGATGGTGGCGTGGCCGCCGTGGAGGTCGTGCTCGTCGATGAAGTCGCGGCGCGTCTCGTCGAACTGGAGCTGCGGCCCGCGGCCGATGTTGTATTCCGCGTAGAGGCCCAGGGGCTGGGGGAAGACGCTGAGATAGACCTGCGCGCGCTGGTCGCGGTAGTCGAAGAAGCGGGGAGGGGTGTTCGTGGGGCAGCCGGTCACGCCCGTACTGCAGTCGCTCACCACCACGCGGCCGGAGTACGCGCCTGCGCCCACTTCGACGAACTGCCCGCCGAAGTCGAACGGCCAGGCGACGCGGCCGACCAGCGTGCGGTTGTCGTTGACCTCGCGGGTGTTGGCGCTCTGCCCGTTGACGGCGCCGAGGCCGATGACGCCGTAGTCGCCCGAGTGCTTGAGGCCCGCGTCGGCGATGGCCTTGAAGCGGGCGCGGATGTGTTTGGGCGCCCAGTAGAAGAAGGCGCCGATGTCGCGCTCGTCCTTGAATGCGCTGTTGAGGCCGTCGGCGCGGTCGAGCGCGATGCGGTTCATGCTCGACTGCATGTTCTCGAAGCCGAAGGGCAACTTCGACTGGCCGATGCGGATGCGGAACTCCTTCGCCCGGTCGAGGAAGATGTCGGCGTAGGCCTCGCGCACCACCGCGACGTGGAACTGCGTCCCCGCGCTCGACACCAGGTCGGGCTGGATGACGAAGGCCAGCCAGTCGTATTCGCCCTGGATGGTGGGCCGCAGGCGGCGGATGATGAAGCCGTTGTTGTCGCCGATGCTCGAATCGCCCTGCGCGTTCTTGATGGCGTCGTTCTTGGTGACCCGGTTGTAGCGGACCTGGATGTAGCCGCGGATCTTGATCTTGTCGTACCAGTGCTCTTCCTTCTTCTCGTCCTTCTTCACCATCAGGGCGGCCTGTGCCTCGGCGTCAGGGGGCTTGACCGCGCCCGGCGTGTCGTCGTTCCTGGCGGCGGGGGCCTGGGGTTCCTGGGCTGCGGCGGCTCCGGCCAGCGCGAGGAGCGCGGCCGAAGAGAGGGGCAGGACGAAGCGCATGGGGCTCTCCGCTGGTGATGCTTCGCGCGCCACGATAGGCGAATTCAATGGGGATGGTGAGACGTCTTCGCGACTGGCCGGTGGCGCCGCATCCACGCGCGCCCTCGCGCAGCGCGTGTCGAAGTAGATGACGCTCTTCGGGGCCACCATCTTCCTCGGCGCCTTCCTGCTCTTCCTCGTCGAGCCGCTGGTGGCCAAGATGCTCCTGCCGCTCTTCGGCGGCTCGGCGGCGGTGTGGCTGGCGGCGCTCCTCTTCTTCCAGGGCGCGCTGCTGGCCGGGTACCTGTACGCCGACCGGCTGTCGCGCAAGATCCCCGCGCGCCTCCAGGCCGCGGTCCATTTCGCGCTGCTGGCCGCGGCGCTCCTCTTCCTTCCGCTCGCACCGCGCGGAGTGGCGATGGCGGAGGCGCTCGGGCCCACCGCGCGCGTCCTGTGGGTGCTGGTGGCCACCGCCGGCGTACCCTTCCTGGCGCTGGCCGCCACTGGCCCGCTGGTGCAGGCATTCTGGGCCCGGGTGCGGGCCGGCTCGCCGTACCGCCTCTACGCCCTCTCCAACCTCGGGTCGATGCTGGGGCTGCTCGCGTATCCCGCCCTGGTCGAGCCGGCGCTGGGCCTGCGCGCGCAGTCCCTGGTCTGGTCCGCGGGGTTCGCGGTCTTCGCCGTGCTCTGCGGGGCGCTGGCGCTGCGCGTCCGGGGAGCCCCGCCCGCGGCCGCGGCCGGTGGCGTTTCCCCGGAGCCGGCGCTCGCCGATCGGCTCGGCTGGGTGGCGCTGCCCCTCTGCTCCTCGGCGCTGCTCAGCGCCGTCACCTCCGACCTGACGTTGAACGTCGCCCCCATCCCGCTGCTCTGGGTGCTGCCGCTGGCCGCCTACCTGCTCTCGTTCGTCCTCTGCTTCCAGTCCGAGCGCGTCTACCGGCGCGGCCTGTGGCTTGTCGCCTTCGCCGCCGCCCTCGGCTATCTCGCCTGGCGCGCGAAGGCGCCGATGCGCGGCGAGTACCCGGTGGCCGAGATCGGCGCATCCATCGCCGGCCTCTTCGTCTGTTGCATGGTGCTCCACGGCGAGCTGGCGCGCATCAAGCCCGCCCCGCGCCACCTGACGCGGTACTACTTCTGGCTCGCGCTGGGCGGCGCTTTGGGTGGGGCCTTCGTGGCGGTGTTGGCTCCGCTCATCTTCCGCAGCGACCTCGATCTTCCCTGCTCGCTCGTGGCCAGCGCGCTGGCCGTCGCCAGTCTGCTCTGGAGCGCGCGGCCGTCGCTCTACGGGTTCCCGTTGGCCAGGGTCTCGCGCGCCGCGCTGGTCCTGGGCATCGCGGTGCTGTCCGGCGCGCTGGCCGTGCGCGAGGCGCAGGTACGGCGGCGATCGGTCTTCTTCGACCGCGACTTCTACGGCTCGCTGCGCGTCGAGGACGAGGCGGGCGCGCCGGGGGAGAAGCTGCGCACGCTGGTGCACGGCACCACGGTGCACGGGAGCGAGCGCATCTCGGCCTCGGGCCCGGGCGAGCCTCTGGGTTATTACGGCGCCGACTCGGGCGTGGCGCTGGCGCTGCGCGCGCTGGGGAAGGAGCGCCCTTCGATCCGCGTGGGCATCGTCGGCCTGGGCGCGGGCGTCCTGGCCGCGTTCTGCAGGCCCTCCGACGAATACGCCTTCTACGAGATCGATCCGCTGATGGAGCGCGTGGCCAAGGAGCAGTTCGGCTTCCTCCGCCGCTGCGCCCGCCAGCGCGTGGTCCTGGGCGACGCGCGCATCACGCTCGGCGCCGCGCCCGATCAACGACTCGACGCGCTGGTGGTCGACGCGTTCTCCGGCGACTCGGTGCCGGTGCACCTTTTGACGGTCGAGGCGTTCCGCCTCTTCGACCGCCACCTCGCGCCCGGGGGCCTCCTGGTGCTGCACGTGTCCAATCGCTTCCTCGATCTGGAGCCGGTGGTGGCGTCAGCCGCCGAGCGGATCGGCTGGAAGGCGTACGTCGTCCACGACGAAGGCGACCAGGAGAAGTTCCTCTACTCCACGCGCTGGATGCTGGTGGTGCGCGATCCGGCGCTGCTCGCACGACTCGATCTGGAGGAGGAGGGCGCCGAGGCCGTGCGCGTGCCGCCGCGGTTCCGGCCCTGGACCGACGACCATTCGAACCTCGTCGCGGTCTTGCACTGACTTGCTGCCAAGGTCAGGGGACGGGCGGGATCCACGGGCAGTCGGCGATCTTCGCCTGGCACCGCTCGAAGCGCACCTCGCGGCCGCGCGTCTGGAAATAGCGGCCGATGACGTTGGCGGAGAAGGTGTCCATGTCGAACGCCTTGTGCGGCTGGGGGTTCTGGAAGCCGTGCTGGCCGCGCGGATTGAGGTAGGGGAGGAAGAGGGCCGAGACCCCGGCCGAGGTCGCGCGCGACAGCTCCGTGCGCAGCGGCGGATCGAGGCGGGGAGCGCCGTAGGCGTCCTGGCAACCCTTCCCGCTCTCGTCGCAGGAGTAGCCGGTGGCGTCGAGCAGGATCTCGTCGCCGCAGCGCGAGCCGTCGTCGCAGCGCACGTGACCGGAGAGCAGTGCGCGCGGCCCCGCGTCGGAGGAAGCGAAGCGGCGCAGCCGGGAGAGCCCCTCGAGCACGCCACCGCGGATGAGCACGTCCTCGGCAGAGAGGCCGAAGGCCGGGAGCGGCCGGGGATCGAGGATGCCCGCGGCGCGGGCGGTGGCGATGGCGGTGTTGATCGGCACGTTGTTGTCCCCCACCGTGCCGATGACGAGCACGTTGGCGGGGGCGGAGCGCGCGGGCAACAGATCGTCGAGGTAGTGCGCGGCGTAGTTGATGGGATCCCCCGGTTCGAGGATGAGCTGGGAGAGCCCCTGCAGCCGGCGGAAGTCGGGGGTGTTGCGCGACTTGCCGTAGCCGCGGGCCAGCGCCATCAGCTTCGAGCCGGCTGCGAACTTCGCGCCCATGAACGCCGTGTCGACCTCGAAGGTCTCGATCTTCCGCTGCGCGCCCGCCGACTCGATGGTGATGGTGAGCGCGTCGCCCGGCCGGAGCACCTCCCCGGTGACGGCGCCGGCGTCGTTCTTGTTGGACCGGAACCACGGTCCGTCGGCGGCGATGGGCAGCCGCAGCCGGCCCTGCTCGTCGGCCGCGCCGCGGTAGCACTCGCCGTTGGCCCCGTTGCACACCGTCACCGAGTCGCCCGGCTTCAGGTTCGCGCGCGCGATGGGAATGCGCGCCTCGCTGTTGGTCTTCTGGATGTCGAAGACCAGCATCGGCTCGGCGTCCTTCCCGCCGCAGCGCTTGTCGATCAGGCTGTAGCTGCACGTCGCCACCATCGGCCCCAACAGCTCGAGGAAGACGGCCTGCACCACGCCCCCTTGCGTGGTGCGGACGCCGATGTCGGTGTAGCCGCCGCCGCCCGCGATGGGAGCGGCCGCCACCACGGAGGGCTCGATGGCGGGGATGATGGAGGCGAGGATGCCGCCCAGCGAGATGCCGAAGGCGAACACGTCGCCCTCCGGCCCGCCCACGTCGGGGACGCCGTCGCCGTCGAAGTCGCCGGCCAGCCGCGAGGACCCGTCGGGCAGCTTCATCTGCGTGGCGCCGTCGAACGTCTTGAAGAGGCGGATGAGCTGCATCCAGTCGACCATGGTCTGCCGGACCACGTCGCGGGTGTGGAAGGAGTCGGCCGTCCAGAAGTCGCCGCCGGAGTCGGGCGTGCCGTCGTTGTCGAGATCGCGGGCGCGGCCGCTGACCAACGCGTCGGCGAAGGCGGCGACCTCGTATTTGGCGAGCAATGCCTTGATCAGCGCGATGGTCACCGGTTCGAGGCCGATGCCGTGTCCGTAGGCGTCGATGGCCACGGTGGCGATGCCGAACTTCGCCATGGTGCCGCCGAAGCCGAAGACGCCCTCGAAATGGGCGGAGGTATATCCGTGGCCGTAGATCGCCACCGGGAATGGCGCCTTGCGGCCCGCGACCTGCTTGGGCACGGAGAGGAAGAAGGTGACGGTGCCCGGCGTGGTGCGGGCGGTGCCGCGATCGCGGTCCATCTCGAAGGCGCTGTCGTTGACCGGCTGGGTCGGGTCTTCGAGGAAGTCGGGCGTCACGAAGGTGCCGGTGACGAAGTGGCTCACGTACTTGAAGGAGTCGAAGAGCGCCTTGGCCTCGTCGCTGTCGAACTCGATGTCGAGCTGCTCGAGGAAGAGCGGGTCGCTCAAGACCTCGAGCATCTTGTCGACGCTGATGAGGTGCACGTTCGCGCCCTTGTCCAGCGAGGGCAAGAGCTTCATCGTGCTCATGCCCTCGGTGCGCAGCGGATACTTCGCCGCCAGCCAGCCGAGCGGGCCCTGGCCGTAGAGGCCGGCGCGGATCGCTTCCAGATCGCGCGTCACCGACTGCGTGGTGAACGACCAGGCGAAGGCTACCTCGGAGAGCTTCAGGCCCGCGGGCAGCAGGTCGGGCAGCCGCTTGAGCGCGGAGGCCTGCGCCGCGTGCGCGATGCCGGCGAACCCTTTGGGCCCGCCCACCGGCGCGCCCGAGGTCCCGACCAGCCGCCGCGTGAGCAGCACGGCATATCGATGCTGCTGCTTGAGCGGAACCTGCGGCCGCAACAAGAGCGTGCGGGTGGCCCGCTCGTAGAACGTGAGCAGGTCGTCGATACCCTGCGGGACGCCCCCGTGCTTCGAGGCCCAATCGGGATCAGGGGCGTGCAGGAGGTTGTCGGCGGCGAAGAGCAGGTTGGGCACCGCTGACATCGGATCGTTGAGGAAGTAGTTGTCGGGCCGGCGCAGCGCCACCGGGAAGCGGCCGGTCATGAAATCGAGCGGCTGCGGCGCGCCGGTTTCCAGATCCAGGAGGTAGACGGCGTCGTTGGACGGATCGGCGTCGCGTTGCCGGGCGTACAGGTCGAGGACGTCGAGGTCGGCGTCGAAGGCGACCGAGATGGGGGCGAAGGTGCCGAAGCCATCGAGCCTGTCGAGCTTGGTGCGGATGCGCGTCTCCAGCCGCGTGGGGGCCACCAGGCTGGCGTTGACGCGCACGCCGGTGGGGCTGGACGGATCGGGGCGCGTCGCCAGGTCGCTGGGGAAGGGGATCTCGGGCAGGGGCTTTTGCGCCAGGTCGAAGAGCACGCGCGGGCCGGTGGTGGCGGGAGCCGGGGCGAGCGGCGCGTACGATTCGGCGGAGGCACAGGCGCAGAGGAGGGCCAGGCACGACGCGGGGGCGGTGCGCATGGCGTTCCCGCATATCACCCTCCGCGCAGTTGATCATCCGATCACCGCGGGAGTAGCTTCCGGGTCCCAATCCGGGGGAGGACAACATGCCGTTGCGAATCAACGATGAGGCACCGAACTTCACCGCCCAGACCACGCAGGGTCCGATCGATTTCCACAAGTGGATCGGCGACGGCTGGGCCATTCTCTTCTCGCACCCCAAGGACTTCACCCCGGTGTGCACCACGGAG
>Ga0247727_10010935_pt1 | contig 15958 bp, 11 predicted proteins | sample WisWelCaveWW1625_FD_202498 | JGI IMG/M metagenome (GOLD analysis project Ga0247727, IMG submission 202498) | Biofilm microbial communities from Wishing Well Cave, Virginia, United States - WW16-25 | ecosystem: Environmental > Aquatic > Deep subsurface > Groundwater > Cave microbial mat | place...
CAGGTTCAGCAGGGTCGACGAGGCCAGCCCTCCCAGGATGACCACCGCCAGGGGATGCTCGATCTCGTAGCCGGGGCGGTTGCCGCCGGCCACGATGGGCAGCAGGGCCAGGGCCGTAGCCAGGCGCCGTCATCAGGATGGGCGAAATAATCGCCGTCGAGACTGAACACGCCCCGGCTGGCGCCCCGCCGGGCGAAGGCCAGCGACAGGCAGGCCAAGCCCGCGAGACCGACCCATCAGCCATGGCCGCCGCATCTATTCCAGGATATCATCCAGGCCGGCCTGGTCCTGGCCTGGCGGATCAAACCGGAGCAAGCAGACCACTTGGTTTCCAGCAGGCGCTGTCTAGTACGATGGGAGCATGGACGAGCAGTTGAGGCGCTCGATTGAACGGGCGGCCGCCGTTCTACGCGAGCTGGGAGCCAGCGAAGTGTATCTGTTCGGATCCACAGCCAGGGGGACGCTGCGGCAGGGTTCCGACGTAGACCTGGCTGTCTCCGGACTGCCGCCGGCTTTGTTCTTCCGGGCCATGAGCAAAGCCGCCGACCTGCTGGACCGACCCCTGGACCTCATCGATCTTGAGCAGGATGTTCCCTTTACCCGCTACCTGAAAGAAGAAGGCGAACTCGTCCGTGTGGGATAAGCTGCGCAAGCAGATCTCGACGGAACGAGAGCAATTGAATCGCCTCATCGAACTTCACGGACCATCTTTCACCGGTGAGATCGGGTCGCGTATCAACTAGTCGCACCAGAAAGGCCGTTCGGCTGCGCCGGAGCCGGCTCGCCCGGTGGGGCTCGATAGTATCGGTAATATAATACCGGCATCAGAAACAGGTTCAGCAGGGTCGACGAGGCCAGCCCTCCCAGGATGACCACCGCCAGGGGATGCTCGATCTCGTAGCCGGGGCGGTTGCCGCCGGCCACGATGGGCAGCAGGGCCAGGGCGGTGGCCAGCGCCGTCATCAGGATGGGGGCCAGGCGCTCCTCGGCGCCGCGCAGCACCAACTGGAGGCCGAAGGGCGCCCCCTCCTGCTGTTCCAGGTGCCGGTAGTGGCTGAGGAGCATGATGCCGTTGCGCGCCGCGATCCCGAGCACGGTGACGAAGCCGACCAGGGATCCCAGCGACAGCACCCCGCCGGCCAGAAAGGCGCTGGCGACCCCGCCCACCAGTGCGAACGGGAGGCTGGCCAACACCAGCAGCGCCAGCCGCGTGGAGCGAAAGTCCGCCTGCAGGATCAGGAAGATACCTAGCAGCGCCAGGCCCGAGAGCATCCACAGTCGCCGGCGGGCCTGCTGGCGGGCGGCGTACTCGCCCAGAAACTCCGGATGGTAGCCGCGCTCGAAGGGCACCGCCCGGACCTTGGTCTCGATCTCGCGGGCTACGCTGCCCAGGTCGCGGCCCCCGACGTTGCAGCTCACGTCAATGCGCCGCGAGCTGTTCTCGCGCTGCACCACGTTGGGGGCCGGGGCGATCCGGATATCGGCCAGGTCCCCCAGCGGGACGACCGCCCGGGAGGCGGCGCCGGCGGGGGCGTCGATGAGGAGATGCCGCAGCGACTCCACGTCCCACCGCACGCGCGGCGCTCCCCACACCGCCACGCCGAAGATCTTCTGTTCCTCGTAGATCTCGCCGACCTGGGTTCCGCGGACCAGGGTGGTGGCGGCCCGCCGCACGTCGCCGGACGTGAGACCGAACCGCAGGGCGACCTCCGGCCGCACCTCGACCTCCAGCTGCGGCACCAGCACCTGCGGCTCCACCTGGAGGTGAGCGACGCCGGGAACCGTCTCGATGGCGCGGCCCACTTGCTGGGCCTTCTCGCGGAGCGCCTCCAGGCTGGGGCCGTAAAGGCGCACCACGATGGCGGCGCTGCCTCCGGTGAGCACTTCCTTGATGCGCTCCTTCAGATAGGTCAGCAGGTCGCGGTACAGGCCCGGGTAGCCGTCCAGCACCTCCTGGATGCGAGCGACGGTGGGCTCGTAAGCGACCCGGGGGTCCAGGCTGATCCACAGCTCTGTAAAGTTGGGACCCACCACCTCGTCGGCCACCTCCGCCCGGCCGATGTGGGCCCCGAAGTTGCGTACGCCCGGAATGCCGCGCAACTCGCGGCTGGCCCGCCGGGTGATCCGGACCATGGCGTCGAGAGAGGTCCCGGGCTTCTCCACCCAATGCATTAAAAAGTCATACTCCCGAAAATTCGGCAGGAACTCCTCCCCGAGGTGGGGAACCGCGGCAGCGGCCCCGCCGAAAATCACCGCCAGGCTCGCCACCGCCAGGCGGGGACGTCCGACCAGGCCGGGCAGCAGGGACCGGTAGCGGGCCTTGAGCCAGCGCACTAGCGCTGGTTCTCGCCGTTCGAGCGTGGCGCCGGGCAACAGCAGCAACGAGAGGGCCGGGGTTACCGTCAGAGCCACCCCCAGGGAAGCCAGCACTGCCAATATATAGCTGGCGGCCAGCGGGCGGAAAAAGGATCCTGCCAGGCCTTCCAGCAGGAAGACCGGCAGAAAAACCAGGGCCACGATCAGACTGGCGTAGACCACCGCGCTGCGGACTTCGAGCGAGGCCTCCAGCACCACCTGGAAGGCCGGCCGGGGCGCCGCCGAGGCCTGGTTCAGCCGCAGCCGCCGGGTGATGTTCTCGACGTCGATGATGGCGTCGTCGACCACCTCTCCCAGGGCGATCACCAGGCCGGCCAGCACCATGACGTTGATGGTGGCGCCGCGGTAGTCGAGCAACACGGCGGCCGCCGCCAGCGACAGCGGAATCGCCAGCAGGCTGATCAGCGCCGTCCGCCACTCGAACAGGAACGCCACCAGGATGGCCGCCACCAGCAGGCATCCCCACAGCATGGCCCGCCGCAGGTTGTCGAGCGACATCTCGATGAAAGTGGCCGGACGAAAGATGGTCGGGTCGATCTCGACATCCTGGAGTCCGGGCCGGAGGGCCTGGAGCGCTGCGTCCACGTTGCGGGTGACGTCGAGGGTATTGCCGCTGGGGTGCTTTTCGACGATCAGCAGCAGCCCCGGCCCGTCGTTGATGACGGCGTCGCCGATGGGGGTCGGGAAGCCTTCCACCACCTCGGCGACGTCCCCCAGGGCCAGCGGCGCGCCGTTGCGGAAGACCACCGGCACCCGCTCCAGGTCGGCGGCCTTCGACACCGCGGGCACATGGACGACCGCCAGCCGCTGGTTGGGCGTATCGATGAAACCGCCGGCGGCCGGCGCCACGGCGTCGCCGGTGGCCCGAATGACGTCGTCGAGCGTGACGCCGTGGTCGCGGAGGCGTTCGGGATCGACCAACACCTGCAACTGGCGGTCCCGCTGCCCCCAGATGGCCACGTTGGCCACTCCGGGGATGGCCATCAGGCGCGGCCGGATGGTCCAGCGCGCCAGCGTGGTCAGCTCCACCTGGCTCAGGCGCTTGGACGACAGGCCGATCTTCATGACGCGGCTGGTGGCCGACAGCGGCGACAGGATCACCGGCGGCCGGGCCACCGACGGCAGCTGGCCGGCCAGCGTCGCCAGCCGCTCCTGCACCAGTTGCCGCGCCAGCATCAGCTCCACCCCGTCCTCGAAGATCAGCACGACCGAGGAAAGCCCCAAAACGCTCTTCGACCGGATTGTTTTTAGCTTCGGGATGCCGTTGAGGGCGTTCTCGAGGGGGACCGAGAGGAGGCTCTCGACCTCGGTGGTCGACAGTCCCGGCCCCTCGGTCTGGATCTCCACCAGCGGGGGGGCGAACTCCGGAAACACATCCAGCGGCGTGGTGCGGACCGTCTGGTAGCCTGCCCCGAGCAGGATGGCGGCCAGGGCCGTCACCACGAAGCGCAGATTCAGAGAAGTGGATACCAGCCAGCGCATGGCTTACTTGCCCGGGCCGAACTCGGTCCCGAACAGCTCGGCGGCGCCGGCGGTGACGACCTTGACGCCGGGCTTGGGCCCGCGCCGGAGCACGGCCGTGTCGCCGGCGATATGCTCCACCTCGACGCGCCGCCGGACGAACACCTGCGGCGCGGTGTTCTCGTAGACCCAGGTCCCGCCATGGATGTCGCGCAGGATGGCGGCGCGCGGCGCCTGCAAAGCCTCCCCACGGCCACGCTGGGGCAGCGTTACCGTGAGTTTCTGGCCGGGCCGCAGGGCCAGGTCGGGGTTGGGGAGCCGGAAGAACAGATCCACGGTCGCGGCCAGGGGGTCGGCCGACGGAGGCGCCTGGACGGGCTCGGCCAGGCGGGCGTTGGCCTCGGAGTCAGCCAGAGGCCGGACCTGGGCCGGCGCCCCGGGCGCCAGCCTCCCCACCTCGCCGGCATACACAGGAACCCGGATCCAGACCGGGTCGAGTCCGGCCATCTCGAACAGCGGCGCCCCGGCGGCGACCTTCTGGCCGGCGGCGGCGTGAACACGCTGGAGCACGCCGTCTCGTGGCGCGGTGATGGGGACCTCGACGTCGGCCTCCAGGGGGGCGCGGCGGATCTGCTCCAGCTTGACGCGGGCGGTCGCCAGGACGGTTTCTGCGAGCTTCAGCTCCTCGCGGGCGTCCTCGCGGGCCCGCACCGTGCCCACCTCGTCGCGCAGCAACTGGTCGGCGCGCGCGGCGCGGGCCTGCGCGGCTTCCAGTCGCGTCGTGGCCGCCGCCACCTCGGCCTCCACGCCGACCCGCAAGTGACGCTCCAGAGGCAGCAAGGGCAGCAGACGAAACAGAGGCCCTCCCCGGACCAGCCGGGCGCCGGCCGCCGGCAGGCTCTCTTCAGCCGGCGACACGGTTCCAGCCACCGGAGCCGAAACCGTCAAGGCCTGCCCCGGTGGAACCACTACCTCCCCCGCGAAGCTGCGGGTGCGGCCGCTGGGCTTGTACGCCATCTCCACAGTCTCAATACCTAAACGCTGTTCGGCTTGGGGGGTCAGGGTGATGGTGGTGAGATCTGCCTCCGCCCGCACCTTGGCCGGGGGCGAGGAGGCCGGCTTTTCGATCTTGCCGGGGGTTCCTCCGCACCCGCAAAGGCCTGCCAGGGCGGCGGCTGCCAGCACGGCCCTCATAGCTTCCGGCCTACGCTGCGATCCAGCTCGGCCGCGGAGCGCCGCAGGTCGGCGGCAGCCTCCTGCTCCTCCCTGCGGAACTCCATGATCCGGCGCGAGCTTTCGAGCACCGCCAGGTAGGAGATCTCTCCGGCGGCGTAGGCCTTCTCGGCCAGGCGGATGGTCTGCCGGGCTGCGGGTAGCAGTTCGGCGCGGATCCGCTCGAGCCGCTCGGAGGCCTCCACCAGGGCCAGCCGCGCGCGGCGCACCTGGTGCTCGATGCTGTCTCGCAGCGCCAGGTACTGCCAGGCGGCCCGCTCCACCTCGGCTTCCGCCCGCGAGATGGCGCCTTGCCGGCGGTGGAACAGCGGCAGCTCCACGCCCAGGCCCGGCCCACTGAGAGTGCCGCGCTCGCCGATTTCTTTCGAGCTGAGCTGCACGGTCAGAGCCAGAATCTGGGAGTGCTCCAAGCGGGCGTGCCTGGCGGCGGCATCGACCCTCAGCTCGGCGGCGCGCAGCTCGGGGCGGGAACTGAGGGCGGCTTCGACGAGTTCTTTCCACTCCGGGGCGGCGCCGGGGGTGGTCCCGGCGGCGGCGGCCGCCAGCGGGGTGGCGTCGTTTCGCAGGCCCAGGACGCTGCGCAGCCTCTCGCGGGTCGTCTCGACGGCGCGGGAGAATCGGGCCGCCTGGTCGGCGGCGGCGCGGGCCTCGGTCTGGGCCAAGGTGACTTCCAGGCCGCTAGCGTCGCCGGCCTTCCGGCGTTTTTCGGTCAGCTCGCCAATCTTGGCCAGCAGTTGCTCCCGTTCCTTGGCGACCGCCAGTCGCTCGACAGCCAGCGCCAGATCGATGTGAGCGATCCGGGCATCGCGGGCCAGGTTCAGCCCATTCTCGGCCAGTGCCTCGGCGACGGCGTCGAAGTTGGCGCGGGCCGCAGCCACGCGCCGGGGGCGCTGCCACAGGGCGTCGACCGGAAGGCCCAGCAGCAGCTCGAAAGGCTTGGCACCGACCGGCAGCAGCAAAGACAGGTTGGGGTTGCGCAGCAGCCCGGCTTCGAGCAGGTCCGCCCGCGCCAGGCCAATTTGGGCCAGCTCCGCCTGCAAGGCGGTGTTGTTCCACAGCGCCACCGCCGCGGCGTCGTCTTCCGAGATGGGGCCGGCAAGCGAGACCCCCGGCGGCAGGCTGGGGGCGGCCTTGGGGTCGGGCTTCCCCTGCGGGTTCAAGCCATGGCCGGTTCGCTGTTCGATCGCGCGGGAGAGGCCGGAGCGGTCGTCGCCGAAGCACGCCGCCACAAAGAGCAGTGCAATCAGGAATCGCTTCATCGGGATGAACATACCACGGGCGGGAGGCGGGGGCTAAACCAGCGGAACAAAACCTTCCTGCGTCGAAGTGGCGATCGTTGGTGAACACCTCGACGATGGCCTCCTCCCGCATGGCGTTCATCGAGATGCAGTCCACCAGGCTGTAGCCCTTGTCGATGCGGCGTTCGTAGAGGTCCAGGCCCCGCAGGAAGCTCTCGCGGGACTGCGGGCGCACGGTCACGCTTGGGTCGCCCAGGATCTGGCGCACCACCGTGACCCCCAGCTTGCGAAAATAGGGTCCGCCGGAAGAAAGCTGCGCCATCAGCTCGATCAACACCTCGTCAGTAGTGACGTAGTGAACCTCCCCGAGTTCGGCGCAGACTTCGGCGACCCTAGGCGCCCAAGGATCGTTTGGAACAACCAGGCCCACCCAGTAGAAGGTATCCGCGAAGACGACCCTCATCGCTTCGCAGGCTTCTTTGGGGTGCCGTAGAGATAGTGGTCCAGGTTGTCCAGAAAATCGGGCGGGATCTTGGCCCATTCCTCAGGGGGCACTATCTGGCGAGCCAGCTCCCGGAACACTCTCAGGTGCCTGAGCGGCGCGGGCTCAGGCTCGAAGGTGGCCGCCCGGCCGCGCCCGTTGTTTCGCCTTGACTGCTTTCGCACTGCTTTCATTCTAGCACCGCCCTTTGGGTACCGTGGGTCTGCGGCGCGCGAGTGCTCCCTGGGCTGCCCTGACAGGCGGCCCGCCGGCCGTCACCACCGCCTTTCCTCGCTCGATCTTCACCTGCCGCAACCCGTACCCCAGCTCCGCCGGGCGGCCGACCACCGCATCCGGATAGCGGGGCTCGACCACCTGCTCGATGAGGAACTCCACCGCGGCGGCCGAAACCGGCACTCCGCCGATCAGCACCGACTCGATATCGGCTTGCCCCTGCCCGTTGGCCGAGATATAGCGGCACACCACCTCCACCCGGCGCTTGCCGCGCAGCAGCCACGCCAGCAAGGCCCCGGGCCTCTCCCCGCGCGCCGCTTGCCACTCCACGAAATCGACTATCGCCTTCCCGATTACCCGGTCCGGCTGGAGCTGAAAGGTCAGCTCGGTGATGCCCGCCGGCGCCGAGGAGGCGAAGTCGTAGCGCAGGTAAGAGTTGATCTCCTCCTCCGTCAGGACTACGCTTTGGCCGGGGGGCACTTGCAGGGTCTCGATGCGCTCCAGCTTCTCCTTGGCGGATCGCGAGCTCTCGCGCGAGAGCGTCGCTGCCGCCAGGGCCGCCATCGCAACCCAGCGAATCATGGCGCCGGGCTTGCTTCGGCGACCGCGGCGCTGGCCAGCCGCTGCTGCCTATTACCCGAGGCAAGATTCAGTAATATCTGGGGCTGGCCTCCGATGTGTCCCTGGCATTGGTAGACCTCCGCCCCCATCTGGACTTGAGCTTTGGCGAGCGCCAAGCCGGCGGCGGTCCACTCGAAGCGGCCTTCCATGGAGCGGATCTCCACCTCCCCACCTTCCTCCTCCCACTCGATGTCCCCCAGGAAGAGGGAACGCGCCTCGAACACCCCGCCGGCCCTCAGCGTCGAGCGCAGCTGGGCGGTGGTGCGGCCCGCCGTCGTCAGCGCCAGGCGCGCATCCACGGAACCGCGGCGGAAGTTGGCCGGCAATACCGCGGCCTCCTGGAGGCTCTTCACGTCCACCCCCCGGGCGGAAGCCTGCAAGCTGTAGCGTGGCGCCGGGCCCCGGAACTCGGCCTGGAAGGCCCCGCTGGTAGTGCCCTTCCCCAGCTCAGCGCGGATCCGGCTTAGCGTCAGGGTGCCCCGTTGGAACGTCAGCTCGCCGCCGGCGTTGCGAAACGTCCACGGCCCCAGCCGCAGCCGCCCCACCTGAACGGTTCCGTTGAGGCTGGCCTTCTCGAGCCAGGCCGGCGGCGGGGGCCCGGCGCCCGGCAGGCGCCGCCACCAGGCCCAGCGGCTTCCCCGCCGCTCCGGGTTCAACCAGCGTTCGAGCGCCGCCCAGTCCATCTCGGGTATCCGCAATTGGCAGGTGATGCTCTCCCCCCGCTGCCGGCAGGAACCCGAGAACCGTGTCTGGCCGGCCGAGCCGCTCACAGCCTCCACCGCCAGGCCGTCGGCTTCCCATTTCACCCGCGCCTGGGCGATCTCGACCGGCGCCGGCAGGCCCTCCGGCTGCCACCGCGCCCGCCTCACCACCCCGGAGCCGCTCCAGGCCCCTGGCTGGTCAGCCGGCTTGCGATACACCATCCGGCCATCCCACTCACCGGAGGAGAACCAGTCGAGCCAGGGTGGTCGCGGCGCCGCTATCTGGCCTCGCAGCCCCTCCAGCGGCGCCTGGGCCCCGCTCAAGACGGCCACCAGCTGGAAGCGATCCAGCCGCCCGGAGGCCTCCAGCTCCAGAGTCGCGGCCGGCAGCCGGATCTCGACCGGACGAAGCTCAAACGCCGGCCCCTCCAGCTGCACCTCGGCCGTTCCAATATCTACAGGCGGCGCCGAGGCCCACAGCCAACGCCCCCCTTCTACCTGCAACGCGCCCCTGGGCCAGCCCCAGCCTTGGAACTCCAGCCGCCCCCGAACGGCGCCCCGCAGCTGGGCTTGCTCCGGCCAGGAAGCTCCGAAATGGCGCGCCGCGCGCACCAGCGGCTCCACCGGCGCCCCCTCGAGTTCCACCGTCCCCTTCCACGCCGGCCGCGACAGGTACTGCTCCAACTGGAAGGCCGCCTTCACGGGCCCGGTCGGCTCCGTCTCCAGCCGCAACTGCTGGCCCGGCAGATTCCATTCGCCCCGGACCTTCACCGCCAGCCGATCGGGGCGCGAGGACAGCAGGTCCCAGCGATGCACATCGCCGATCTCCAGGGCGCCCGCCACCTGGATCCGGGAAAGCTCCCCGCTCAACCGCAGCCTGGCGCCGACCTCCCCGTGGACGCCGAAATCCTGGCCGTGCACCAGGGTCAGCAGGTGCGCCATCGGCCCGTCCTCCAGCTGCACGTCGAAATGAACCGAGCTCCGCTGCCCGGGCGTCACGGCCCCCTGGCCGCGCAGCCGGCCGGCGCCCGCCAGCAGCCGGTCGGCCCTCGCCGGGGTGGCTGCAAACCGCATCCACCACCGCCCGCCGGCATCCCGGGGCGGCGAAAGGGCCGCCTCCACGTCCTGGAAATGGAACAGGGCCTTGGTCTCGCCGACCTTGAAGTTCACCCGCCCGCTGTCAATACCTATATATGGGAAGTATTCTGGCGCCCCCGCCCGCTCCAGCAGGCCCTCGAAGTTCCAGCGGCCCTCCAGGTTCTTCACCAGGTTGAGGCTCGGCTCCTCCAGGTCGAGCGAGGCCAGCTGGACCCGCCCCGTCCATAGCGTCCGCAGCCGCACCCGGGCCTGCATCGACGCCATGTAGGCGAAGGGCTCGGCCCCGAACGCCGGATCTTCGCCAATGATGACGTTCTCCAGCCGGAAGCCCGGTCCGGTCAGCAGGTGGAAGGCGACGTTGCCGATCTCGACGCGCCGGCCCAGGGCGCCCTCCAGCGCCTCCCGGATCCTGTCCCGAAACCGGTTGGCGTTGATCAGCGGCACCCCGAAGGCGGCGAACAGGATCAGAGCGGCGCCGGCCGCCGCCAGGGGCGCAGGCCTTCTTGACTGTCGGGGACTAGTCTCCACCGCCGGTCCTCTTGAAATGTTCCAGCGCCAGCCGCGCCGCATCCTGGGCCGCCGACTTCTTGTTGGGTCCTTCGGCCCGGGCGCTGAAATCGGCCCCCACCCGAACCTCCACAATGAAGGTCTTGAGGTGCTGGGGGCCGCGCTCCTCCACCACCAGGTACTTGGGTTGCGGAAGGCGCGCCGCCTGCAAGTGCTCCTGCAGGGCCGATTTGAAATCCTCCAGCACCTCGTCGCCGCTCGGTTCCGGCCCGTCGCCGATGACGAACCGGTCCACAAAACGGCGCGCCGCCTCCACGCCTCCGTCCAGGTACAGGGCCGCGATCACCGCCTCCACGGCGTTCACCAGCAGGGCCCGCTTGGTTCGCCCGCCGCTGAGCTCCTCCCCCCGCCCCAGCTGCAGGTACTCGCCCAGGCGCAACTGTCGCGCCGTCACCAGCAGGTGCGCCGAGCTCACCAGGTGCGCCTTCCGCTTGGAGAGCTTTCCTTCTGGATATTGCGGATAGGATTCCACCAGGCGAGCGCTGACCAGGAACCCCAGCACGGCGTCCCCCAGGAACTCCAGCTGCTCGTTGTCGTAGCCGGGCTCTTGCCCCAGCGTCTCGTGGCTGTGGGAACTGTGGGTCAGGGCGCGCTCCAGCACCGCCGGACTCCGAAACCGGTGGCCCAGCTCCTGCTCCAGACGTGAAATCGGTTCAGCCATGGCCCTGACCGCCGGAGCCCTCGACTGCGGATGTGCCACCGCGCCCGCCCTACTGCCGCTTGATCTCCACCTGCGGCGGCGGGGCCGCCGGTTTGGCAGCGGCCTTGGCCTTCTCCAGCTCCGCCTTCTTCTCCGCCGCCAGATCCTTGTCGCCGATCTTCACCCCGCCGGCCGCGATGGCCTGGTTCAGCAGCGAGATGGCCGGGTCGATCTTGTCCTGCGCCGCGTATACCATCGCGAACCGGTACATGGTGGTCGGGTCCGGCTGCGGCGAAACGTCGACCGCCGCCTTGAAGGCGCTTTCCGACGACGGCCAGTCCTTCCGGGTATACGCCACCATCCCCAGGGCCTCGTGCACCTGCGACATGGCGCCCCTCTTGTAGCCGCTCCACTCCTCGTCGGTGATCTGCGGGTTAAACTTGGTCAGGTTGGGGATGAGCGCCATGGCCTTCTTGGCGTGCTTCTCCGCGGCCCCCAGCTTCTCGTCCTTATCGAGGTCGTGTTCACGCACCCGCTGCGGGATCGACTGCGCCAGCGTGATCAGCACCACCACGTTGTCCGGGTTCACCTCCAGGGTAAGCTCCCCGGTGATGATCATATTGTCGAAGTCGTTCTTCTGCTGGTAAGACAAGGTCTGCATCTGCAGAGCCCACTCCTTGAAATCGGTGTCCTTGAACTTGGCCAGCAGCTCGGCGGCCGCTTTGACGCGGGCGTCCGGATCGGCGGCGTTCTGCACCGTCATCACCGCCTGGAGCTCCTTCTCCGACTTGGGCTGCGGCTGTTTGGGCTGGGGCTGTGCCATCGCCACCGCCGCCACCGCCATCACCATCATCCATCTCTTGGTCATTGTCCACTCTCTCCATTTCCTGCCGTCGCCGTTGGCCAACCGCTCTACTGCCTCGGCGACGCAAAACTCTCCTTCAACCCCTTCTCGGCCGCCTCCCGCGTGCCGGGCGTGGAGTCGCCGGCCGCCAGCGCCGACTTGTAATGCTCCATGGCCCGCTCCCGGCTGCCGAACAGGTCCTCGATCCGTCCAAGATATAAATGCGCCATAGCCTGCACGTGGGGGTCCGGCTGGCGCCCCAGGGCCTGGTGGAACAGCTCTTTGGCCCGCTCCGGGTCCTTCTCGAGCGCCGCCAGCCGCGCCAATCCGAAGAGCGGCCGGGCGTCCTTGCCGGCGCTCTCCTGCTCCGCCTCCAGGAAAAACTTTTTTGCCTCCGGCAACTGCCGCCGCCGCAGGCTGTCCTCGGCGTCTTCCAGCCGCCTGGCTAGGCCTGTCAACACCGGCCGTGGCGCCGGCTCCGCTCGCGGCTTCCGCTCCGGGGGCCGCTCCAGGAACGTCACCTGCCGCAGCCGCCGGTCCTCTTTCTTCAAATCAATGGCGTTGACCATCTCCGGATAGTAGAACCGGATCCCCTGCTCCTGGACCTCGTACTTCAGCAGTTGCTCGTAAAAGTGTTGCGCCAGGATATACCCTTCCCGCACCGCCTGCTCGACGCCGGCCTGCTTCTGCTTCTCGGCGCCGTGCTTCATGCGCGCCTCCACCGCCTTGATCAGGCACTCGGTCAGCAGCAGAGCGAAGTCGGTTTTGTACGATTCCTCAAGGGCCGGGGCGAACATCGCCAGGCCGCCGATATCCTTCTTGGCCTGCACCGCGGCGCCGTACTTGGAGGAGAAGGGGTCCAGCAGATAGTGCAAATAGGCGTGCCGGATCTCACGGGTGTTCAGCTCTCGCGAAGGATGCACCACCACGAAGACGTCGGTCCCGTAGCCCCGCACCGCCGGCGCTCCCGGGGCGCCCAGCAGATCCACGTAAATCTGGAACCGCCGCCCCAGGTAGCCCGAGGTCGGCATCCGCAGGTAGCCGTTGGCCTCCAACACCGCGTGGGTCACCGGCTCGTGGTACCGCTCGATTTCCTTGTCAAACGCCGGCTGGTGTCGGGCGAAGAGCTTCTCGATCTCGGCCTCGCGGTAGAAGTCCGCCAGCATCCGCGACATCCCGTGCAGCGGCTGGGCGTCTGGCGACACCTCCGGGTACGGAACCCGGAACTTGAACTCCGGCGGTCCCGTGGTCTGCAAGGCAAACGAGACAAACTGCCCCAGGTTCTGCGAAGGATCCGCCAGCTGCTTCTGCTGGTAAAAGTTCTTCAGCAGCTCCAGGCTCGGTCCGCGAAAATCCCTCAGATCCTCGCGGACGGCCGCCCGCACCGGGCTGCCGGACGGGGAGTCCAGCCCGTAGTCGTAGCCCGCCACGTTGATGGCCGCCAGGACAGTGAACAGCGTGACATCGGAGTCGAGCTGCCCTTGCTCGGCGGCCGGGCACACCGCCCCCGCCATGGCTATAGCCGCCAGCAATGCCGGAATGAACCTCAAATTCGAGTGTAACACAGGCATTCCTGCCTGTCCTGTCTGTGCTATACTACCCTGGCCTGCAAAACCGAACCTGCGTTTCCGGTTTCTGGAAGCCCGTGTAAATCGGGCACGGCCCCGCCACTGTGAGCGCGGAGGAGCGGCGCACAAAAGGCCACTGTCCCCAACCTGGAAGCTGGGAGGCGGATGGGAAGGCGCGCGGCTCCGATTGACGCGCAAGTCAGGAGACAGGTCGGAGACGCTCTCTCGGTATTCCTACGCGGGTAGGAGAGAGAGATGCGAACCTGTATTTGTGTCTTTTTGGCGAGCGGCTCCCTGTGGGGGGCCATCCACGGAACCGTCCAGGATGGGAGCGGCGCCGCTGTTCCCCGCGCCCGGGTCTTTCTGCTGAAGCCCCCGCTGGCGGCGCGCTCGGCCTGGAGCGACATCTCCGGCGCTTTCCGCTTTGACGACCCTGGGGCCGGCCGCTGCGTAGTCTTCGCTGTCTCCCCGGATCTGGCGGGGGACAAGGTCGAGACGCCCTGCGATGCCTCGGCGCCCTTGACGCTGGTACTGCGCCCGGCCGCCCTGGCCGAGACCGTCATCGTCACAGCCCAGCGGGCGGAGCTGCCGGCGAGCGCCGTCACCTCCTCGGTCTCGGTGCTGACCGCCGAGGATCTCAACGCCCAGCAGGCCATCCACCTGCTGGAGGCCTTGCGCTACCTGCCCGGCGTCGAAGTGAACCAGACCGGCCGTCGCGGCGGCGTGACGGGTCTGTTCGTGAGGGGTGCTGAGTCGCGCTACAACTTAGTGACCCTCGACGGCGTCAAGGTGAACGACTTCGGCGGCCCTTACAACTTCACCGGCTTGACGGGGGAGCAGATCGGGCGCCTGGAGGTGGCGCGCGGGCCGCAGTCGGCCCAATACGGCTCCTACGCCATCGGCAGCGCCGTGCAGTTGGTCACGCCCAGCGGCCTCGACGGGCAGGACCTGTTCGCCTCCGCGGAGGGCGGCAGTTTCGCCACCCGGCGTTTCACCGCCGGGGGCGGCAGCCGCCTCGGCCCTCTCGGTCTGCACGGCGCCGCCTCGCGCTTCGACAGCGATGGCATTGTCGCCAACGACGACAGCCGCTTCGAGAACCTCCGTCTCAAAGCCGACTACCTGCTCCGCCCGCGCCACCGCCTCCAGTACTCGCTCACCGCCAACGCCAACGACTCCGGCAACCCCGGCGCCTTTGGCAGCGATCCGCTGGGGCGCTTCCGCGGCCTCGACCTGGCCACCCGCACCCGCGAGCGCTACAACGTCCACGGCTTCCTCTACGATGCCGAGCTCGGCGAGCGGGTCCGCCAACGCCTTCGCGGCGCCCTCTACTCCGACCGCCTGGATTTTCAGAGCCGCTTCGGACCTTCCTTCACCCGCCAGAGCCGCAACTGGTTCAGCTCCGAGACCAGCGTGGCTCTGGGCGGCCGCGACCTTCTGATCGCCGGTTTCGAGTGGCACGGCGAGCGCTTCCGGAACGCCTTCGTTTCCCCGCTTCAGCGCGGCCTCTACGGCTGGTTCGCCGAGCACCACCTGGAACGCGGCCGTTTCTTCCTGAACGCCGGCCTGCGGGTGGAGCACGTCCGCCTGGATGGCCGCCCCGGCTTCCCGGCCTCCGTCCTGACCCAGGCGCACCCCCGGCTCAGCGCCGCTTACATACTGCTGCCGTCCACACGGTTGCACGCCGCCGGGGCCACCGGTCTCCGCCCGCCCGACGGCTTCGAGCTGGCCTTCACCACCAACCCGGCCTTGAAGCCGGAACGAACTCGGAGCCTGGAAGCCGGGCTGGAGCACTCCTTTCTCGATCGCCGCCTGGCCGTCGACGCCACCTGGTTCTATAACCGCTTTCACGACCAGATCGTCACCCTGACGCGCGAGCAGTCCAGCCTCAGCCGCTGGCAGTCGGACAACCTGGCCAATGCCGAGACCCAGGGCCTGGAGGTCTCGGTGCAGGCCCAGCCCCGGCGCGGCCTCCGCCTGCGTGGAGCTTATACCTACCTGGACACCGCCGTGCTGAGCCTGGACGGCTCTTCCCTCCAGGTGCAGCGCTTCTTCCGCCTGGGGCAGCAGCTGCTGCGCCGCCCCCGCCACGCCGGCTCCTGGCTGGCGGTATGGCAAAATCGCCGCTGGATCGCCTCCACCGGCGCCGTGCTGCGCGGCCGCACCCTCGACGCCGAGCCCAACCTGGGCCTCTCGGGCGGCCAGTTCCTCAACCCTTTCTACCCCGCCTTCCACCTGGCGGCTCAATACCAGCTCGGTGGCGGCCTCTGGCTCACGGCCCGCCTTCACAATCTTTTCAATCGCCGCTACGAGGAGTCCCTGGGCTTTCCGGCCCTGGGGCGGAACTTCACGGTAGGGCTGAAGTGGAAGTGGATCCCATAAAAGTGGTGGCGTTGGTGGTCCCCCGCAATTGTCATCCCGAGCACAATTGTCATCCCGAGCACAATTGTCATCCCGAGCACAATTGTCATCCCGAGCGCAGCGAGGGATCTGCTTTCGCCCCAGCGCAACAGCAGATCCCTCGCTACGCTCGGGATGACACCGGCGCCGGCTTGCATCCGAACGTAGCAGCACGGTCGGTCGGCGCCTGACCGGGCGCCGAGTCTGATGTTACGCTGGTGTGCCACGCCATCCTCAAGGCTGCCGGTATCAGGAGAACAGGCCATGATTGACTTGATGTACTCTCTGGTCATTGAAGCCACCGAGGAACCGGACTATTTTGGGTTCTACTCGGGGGAACTGGAGGGCTTCTCCGGCATCGGTCACTCCGTTGAGGACTGCCTCTACAAAGCCAGATGGGGGATGCTGGAGCACGTGGACCAGCTCAAGGCCCAGGGATTGCCCGTGCCGCCTCGAAACGTCAACCCGCGGGTGGTGATCGAGAACGCCTCCCGGCTGG
>Ga0247727_10010936_pt1 | contig 15956 bp, 9 predicted proteins | sample WisWelCaveWW1625_FD_202498 | JGI IMG/M metagenome (GOLD analysis project Ga0247727, IMG submission 202498) | Biofilm microbial communities from Wishing Well Cave, Virginia, United States - WW16-25 | ecosystem: Environmental > Aquatic > Deep subsurface > Groundwater > Cave microbial mat | place...
AAGAGATTGACCTTGAGCCTCAGGAGACGGGAGCGTTCCCCCGGATCGGAGAGGAGGGGAAGGGAGCCGTCGATGATGGGAAGCGCCTCCGCCCCCCGGCCCCGTCCCCATAAAAACTCGGCGGTGACGCGGGCGCCCGCAAGGATCTCCGCCCCTTCGCCCAGGGCCAGGGCATGACGGATCTTTTGGACGTGAGGATAGGACTGCTCCCGGAGCGCGTCCCGCCAGGCCGCGTGAGCGGATCGTTGTTCGGTGAAGGCGTTTTCCAGAAACGTGAACGCGAGCCGAAGGCGGCCCTCCTCCGTCTGGGCCACGAGATCGCGCTCCTCAAGGGCCTGAACGCGCGACCGCAAAGCGCCCGGCTCCAAGGCCGCCGGCAAGAGATCGAGATCGACCGGTTGTCCCGCCGCAGCCAGGAGGGAGAGAATCTCCCGGTCCGCCGCGCCGACCCCTCGGAGGCGCGAGAGAAGGACGTCCTCGAGGGATTTCAGACCTTTCAATGAGTCGAGCCATTTCGCAGTTCCTTGGCCGGCGGGAGAGGCCGACCACTCGCGAAAGAGGTTTACGAGTTGAACGAGCATGAGGGGATTTCCGGCCGTCCTTTGAAAGAGCGGTTCCGCCAGCTTTTCCGCCGGAGGCCCCAGAGCGGACGCGAGCATCCGGCGGGTCTGTTCGCGATCGAGATTCTTCAACCGGATCTCGATCGACCGGGGCGATTCCAGGAGGTGCGACAGGATCTGCCGGTGACGATCGGAAATCCGGTCGTCATTCCATTCCAAGATGACGAGCGATCCCTCCTCCGGCAAGTCTCCGTGACGGAGGGGGAGGAGGGCGGAGATTTCCTTCTCGGTGGCCGACTCGAGGGACCGGTGCCAGACCGGATTCACTCCCGACAAGGCGCACTGAAAGCCTATTTCACGCAGGAACCGGGTCTTGCCGACGCCCGTGACGCCGTGGACGCAGAGGATCGCCGATTGTTTGGGAAGGTCCCGCAAGGCGCGGTCGACGGCCTCGAAATGCGCCTCGGCCCCGTGCATGCGCGCGGAATGGTAGTCGTGGGATTCGGGGACCCGCGCCGGCCGGTCCGCGCCCGTCGTCCCCGGGCCTTCTCCTAAAACCTCCAAAACATCCTCGGCGCGGGCGAACCGGCGGGAGAGTTCCGCCTCGATCATCCGGTCGATCGCGCGCGCGCGGAGGGCATATGCGGAAGTCGCCCGCGGGGCGGCCTCTTCGAGCGGTTTGGGTTCGAAACGGATCAGATCCTGAAAATTCCGGCAGCCGGCACGCGGATGAACTCCGGCCAAGGCCTCGTAGAAGACCGTCCCGAGGGCGAAGAGATCGCTTGCCGGGAGGTTCCGTCCGTCGATCCGCTCGGGGGCGAGGTAGGGAAACGTCGCGGCCTCGAGTTTCAGCACGGAGGCGTGGGTGAGCGATCCCGCCAACCCGAAATCCAAGAGCCTTAGGCGTCCCGCTTTATCGACGAGGAGGTTCCGCGGAGAGAGATCCCCGTGAAGGATGTCCTCGGCGTGGAGGTAGGACAAGGCCTCCAAGGCCTGTCTCAACCAGTCGAAGACGACGTTCGGGTCCTCGTCACGCGCCGCCGTCAGGACCTCCTCGCCCTCGACGTACTCCCGCCAGTAGCAGGGCCCACGGTCCTCTCCGAAGACGGGGCGGCTGTCGGCCATCGCGCCGAAAACGGAGGCGAGCGCCGGGTGCTTCAACCGGCAGAGGAGCCGCGCCTCCCTCTCCAGAAAGCGCGCGTTTTGGATTTCCGGACCGGAAGAGGGGAGGACCTTGAGCGCCGCGGTCTCCCCCTCGGGGGTCTGCACGAGAAAAATCTCCGCCATGCCCCCGCGACCTAATGGCTTCAGAACTTTCCACGTCACCTCTTAAGGATACACCAAATCGTGACGTCTCAGGTCACAATTATGAGGTCTCATTTTGTAACATTTATAAGTCTCAACTTATAAAAATGATGTGATTTCAAGCATCTTATTCTTGGCATCTCTCTTGCTCATGTCATGAGCGAGGGGAAATTATGGGTTGGTTTGATGTCGTAGCAAACGTAGCGACCGGAGGCGTCTATGGCGCCGTGACCTCAGCCGTCGATGGGGACGTCGGAGGAGCCTTCGCCAATTTGGCGACGGGAGGACTCTACGGGGCGGTGACGGAGGCGATCGGTTCGGGTTCCGAATCCTCGGTCTCTTACGGGGCCGCGCCGGATTATTCCGACGCGATGGTCGCCATGTCCGACAACAACAAGCAGGTCGCCCTCGCCCAGATCCAATCGCAAGAAATGCAGATGCAGCAGGCCGCGATGGACCGCGAGATGCAGCTCGCGGCCAACCTGGAACTGAGCTTCGAGAAATTCGACACCAAGCTCCAGGTCGCCAAACTCGATTACTTTCAGCAGATGACGGCGGAGGAGAACCGGCACGTCGAGCGGATCGCGACGCTCCAAAGCGGCCACACCTCGGGTCCGGCGCTTCCGGATTCGGATCTGCCGCCGCCGTCCGAGGAATTTTGAATCACGGAACAGAGAGAAAAAGGGGGAAGCATGAAGTTTCAGATCATTAATAAGACACTCGCGATCTCGGCTTTGTTCGCCTGTCTGGGCGCGGGCTGCGAATACACGAAGATCTATGAGGTCCAACCGGCGGTTTCAAAGCCGTCGGATTCCGTCTCGCAAGACACGCAAGACACGACGGAAGGCGCTCTTCCGACGGCCCCGTCCGCCGAAGGCGACGAGATCATTGTGCCGGAGCCGAAGGAAGACGAGGTCGCCGTTTCGCCCGAGGTCCCTAAGGCCGAGCCGGAAGGGGAGGATGCGGGTGCGGTTCCCGTAGCTCCCGAGGCTCCTCGGGCGGACGAACCGCCGGTCGGCGATGACGCACCGGTGGGTCCCGGCCTAGGAGATCTTCCGGTTGTCGGTGATGACGCCGCCGCCCCAGGCGCCGGCTCCACAGGCATTGTGGCGTTCCGAGGAGGAACGATCATCGGACCGCTGCCGGTCGATGATACCCCTGCGGACCCGTTCGTAACCGATATCGAAATGACTTTCCGGACGGGCGAGATCCGCGGCTCCGGAACCGACGCCAAGGTCTTCGCCAAGTTCTGCCCCACGGCCCGTTTCGATTCCGCCGAGTGTAATACATTTCGAATCGATCCGACGTTGGGAGACGACTTCGAGGAGGGAAAACTGGACGTGGCGACGCTCAGTCCTTTGGCGAATGGCCACCGTCCCATGACGCAAACAGGGGGATCCGGATGGGTCAACATGCGTCTGAGTCACGCCTCGTACTTGAAGATCTCTATGGAAGACGGCAACGAGGGACCCGCGTGGCTCCTGGCCGGACTTCAAGTCCGGGTCAAAGTAGAGGGAGCGACGGCCTGGAAGATCACCTATTTGAATCCATGCGTCCACCGATGGATCAATCCGAACAAGGCCTGGAACGAGGCGAGATTCGGCCCGAACGACGAGGCGATCGCCGTTGTCCTGTCCACGGCGGACGTCGAAAACGCCGGCACGGACAACGCGGTCTTCGCGGAGTTCCCAAAGATGCCGGGCCTGGACGCGACCTTCATGGATCAGATCGAGATCGTAAGCCCCGACGGGCCCACCTTTGAGGCCACGGACAACGACACCGTCCGCCTCAACATGGCCTGGGGACAGGATTACGACGACTTCGAAAGAAATCGGACGACGGCCTACTGCGGCTACTTTTTCGGCAACGCCGCTGTTTTTCCCAGGTTCCGGATCGCAAAGGAGGCGGACAACCGCTCGGGCGGATGGAATTTGGAGGCGTACAAGGCTTTCGTCTTCAGTCCCGGCCAGGAGCGTTTCTTAAGCCAGAATCAATGCCACTTCGCTCAAGGGACGCCCGGCTGGATCTCGGACGAGGAAGGTCTCTCTCATCCCGATTTCGGCTATCAGTTCGCCACGCTCGAGACCGGGGACGTCTGCGAGGAACTGAAGGTTCTCGAAGGACCCGACTCGCTGGGCGTCCGCTTAGGGCCCACCACCCAAACCGGGTCGGGAGGAATTGGCGGACAGGGGAGCTGGAATCCTTTGGATTGGTTTTAGATCGTCCATGACACAAACACAGGGGGAACTATGAAAAGCATCGGCAAAACATCTCTGGCCGTCGGCCTCGCGCTCGCCGGCCTCTTCCTGACGGGAAGAAACGCACACAGTCAGTATATCTCAGGCAAAGTGAACGAATTCTGCGATCAGGCCAGAGAGGCATTAACGGAGGCTCGAACGCATTGCCCTCCCGCCCGCGGGGTCGGAACAAGACCCGGGGCCTTTGAAGTCGGGGCCTCCTGCGTGATCGACCGCAACGTCCTGCGAAGGGCCATCCGGTGCCTGGGAATGATCAACAAGCTGGCGGAGGATCAAAACTCATCGGACGAGTCGGACGAATGATCGATGACGTTTTATCTTTTCGCGCTGACAGGCTCACGCGGGAGCCCAGTCTTGAGGGAGAGCCGGCTCGCGCCCGACCTCCTGCAACGACACGCTCCTTTGAACAGGGTTCGCGCCCCGCGGCGCCGGACGCGGGGACTCGACCATCCTCAGGCGCGGAGAGGATTTTCCGTGCAGGAAAAGACCCCTTAGCCGATCTCTTTGTACAGGCAAAGATGGCCCATCTTCAAGGTGATAGCGATCGCGCCCGACTTCTCCTGATTCAGGTTCACGAAGCGACCCAAGGACCGGTCTCTCCCGATCTCTTGGCTCTCAGGGATCAGACAAGGGGCCTTCTGAGGAATCTCGAGCGCCAGGCGATCGGATCGATTCGGGAGGTGAATCAGCAGCTCTTGGCCCAGCGAAGCCAGGTCCTGGAAGGAAATGAAACGCGGGCGGACGAGTCGCGAGTCAAGGCGAGGTTGAATGAACAGTTTCTCGATTGCCTCCAGTCCTTCATCGATGAAGGTTCCGCCGTCACGATCGACGAGGCCCTCTACCAGATGGAGAGGGAGCGGAACGCGGAGCGCCAAGTCGTCTCCTACGCCGAGCTGCCTCGTGATCCCGAAGAACGAAGAACGGTGATCGAAGAACTCCAGAGAAACGGCCCGGTCCGAACCTATCATCTTTCCGGAGAGACGTTGGAGGTCCCCGACGCGATCGCCGGTCGGAGAGGATCCTACGAGCCGGTCCGGGTCGTTATCGGCCGGTTGGGCGGGGTGATTCGAATTGCAAACTCGGAAAGCTACGTCTTTCCAGCCTCAAACCAAGAACGTGTGGTCGTCATCCGCCGGGAGATCGTTGAGTCTTCTCACTTGATCCGTGGCAGGGATTTTTACCGCGATACGGTCTTTGGCGGGGGAAGCCGACGCTGGCTGAATGCGGAACATCGCGACCCGGACCTTTGGGCCGTTCTCGGGATGGCGCGGCGAGACGGGCTGGAGAGACTCACCGATCCGGAACAGCGAAGGGGTTACTTGATCGAGATGGCGGAGACTCTCCGGCATCGGGAGGGATCGTACGCGATGGCGGCCACGTATTTGGAGGAGGTTTTCGGTGAACAGTTTGAGAGGGCAGCGGCGGATCTCGATATGGAGAAGGCTTCGGAGCGGATGGAGGAATTGGCGGCCTCGGGAGAGCTCGCTCGCCGCGACCGTCTGGCCGCCCGGGCCTGGTCTAACTACAGCGATATGCTCGATCCGGCCGGTGAGGTTTTCAACATGGCGGACGAGTCGATCGACAAGCTTCAGGACGAACTGATCATTACGCCGCTCACCTTTATTCCCGGCATCGGCGTGGGGGGACGGGTTGGGCAGGTCGTCAAAGCAACCCGTGCGGTACAGCTCCTCGCAGAGGGGGTAAGCGTCGCGAGCCGGAGGCTCTTGACACGGTTTGGACCGAGGATTGCGGCCCGCGGAGCCCGGCTGGCTTATGCAGGGGTTCGGGGCGGAGTGGCAACAGTCGCCCGCGTCCCGGTCGAGGCCGCGGTGATGAACACCGGCTCCTCGGCGATCATGGGACAGCCTCCCACGGCGGAAGGTGTGGCCCATACGGCAGGCACCTTGGCGATCTTCCATGGCGTGGGAGGTCTCTTTGGAGTCGCTTCTCGGTTGGTGGGCGGAACTTCGTTTGGACACGCGGTTGGAAGGTGGGCGGCGCCGTCACTCGCCCGTCGCGCGGCTTTAAGAACGGGACAATTTGGGCTCCAGCAGACGACGATGGCCGGAACCGCCACGGCGATGACCGACGAGTCCGAAGGGACCCTCCTGGAACGCTTCTTGGCCGAAGGGGCCCGGATGCTTTACATGACCGCCCTTGGACCTTTTGCTCATTCCTCCCGTGTGGAAGGGAGGTTTGCGGTCCGCCCGGAAAGTCGGGAGCAGCTTCGCATGCGGGTCATCCAGGAATCGAGACAAAGAGGGGCCTCTCTGGAAGAGGCGGTTTCCTTCGCAAGAGAGATCGTTCCTTCAGGCGCCTTGGAACGCCCGGGAAAAGCGGGCGTTGTCCCGATCAATCAGTTGAGGCGGTGGGCGGAGATCCGATCTCAGCACGGCCCTCAAAGCGCAACATTCGATGCCCTGACTCAAAGGATCCGGGGCGCTGTCGTGGCCGACACGCCGATGACCGGGCCCGGACTCGAGGGTCTTCGAGTCGTCGATCACCACGGTCCCTTCGCAACGCCCGACGGCAAGAATTCGACGATGAAACTCATCGACATGATGGAAGAGGCCCTCACCGAGTCCCGCGGCAATATCGATCGGGCGATTCAACGACTCAATATCCGTGAGGTCACAACCGACAACCTGGCGGACGGCGGTTGGTGCGTCTGGATCGCGAGAAATCAGGGACGTATTTTGTCGGACCCGAATCTCCGGGCGCTGATCCGCAAGGCGACGCATTTCGAGGATTTTACGGCCTTCGGCTCGAACTACTCCCGCACCGACCCGGCGGTCGAGCTCCAGGCCGCGATCTTCAGCCGCTATAACGAAATCCTTCAGGAGAATGGCATCACCGGGAGCGATCGTTTCCCGCCCGAGAGGACCCAGGCCGTCCTGGATGAGGCCATGACGGCGATCGATCAAATGGTGGGGAACCCCGCCGCCCGGTCTCAAGCGGCCCAGAGATTTTGGAGCGATGTCGATGCAGCAACGCAGGCGGCCCGCGGGGCCGTCATCCGGAACGCGAGCGTAGAGGGCGAAATTGTTTTTTTTGACATGGAGGCCTTGAAAGACTTCGGGACCTTCACCCAGTGGCTGGCGGTTCCTCAGGCCCATGCGGAAAATCTCCAGGTGACCGTCGACGGTGGCATGATGATCGTTGCGATTCCGAATGGAAGAGAACTTCCCTCGGGGAGAGGGTTGCTGTCCGTCGTCGAGGCGGTCCAGGAAGCGGAAGCGGCGAGGGCCCGGGAACTTGGCCTCGATCCCACCCATTGGTTCGGAAAGGACAACGTCATCCTTCCCAACCCCGCACGCGGCGGCTCGCTTTTGACGCCCGCCGAGCTTTCCGAGATCCTGAGAAATCCCGCCGACCCGTCGGCAGAGAGCACCCGACCGAACCACGAGAGAACGCTAAACTCGGAGGAGATCGCGGCTGCGGAGAGGCGGAGCAATGCGGTTCAGGTGATTGGGGAAGCGGACCGTTATCTTGGGTCCTATTCATCAGGGAGACTGGATCAACTGGAGAGGTTCATCGAAGGAGAGCAGAACGGGGGAGGCCCGGAGGCGATTCAGGAGTTCCAAAGAGCCCTCGAGAGGTTTCGCGGGGATCAGGCCCTCCTGCAATCCAGACTCCAAGGCTATAAGAGCCGCCTCGCCGAGGCCGTTCCCAGTGAGAGGGAGGCGGTTGAGAATGAAATCTTGAGCCGTTTCCGGGAGGATTTTCGGTCGGCCAAGGAGGCATTCCAGCGATCCATCAATGAGGTCATTCGAAGCTATCAGCGGCCTCTCGAACCGCTGATGGTCGCCCTGGTTCAAGCGCAGATTGAATACCGCGACCTTCAGCCCGGCGGAGATCTCGAATCGATCTGGTTTGATGAGCACTCGGCGGTTCCCTATGAATTGCGTCGCGGCGCCTGGAATCCGGACGAGATGTGGGGATCGATCGAAGTTTACTTGCCTGATCAGACGGCGCGCGAAATCGTGCTTCGGCAAGTCCGTGAAAGAGCGGGGGTCGCCGGCGTGCGCGACGAGGGCGACGTTGTCGTGGTCACGCTTTCGACCGGAGACGAAGTGCCACTCCGCTTGCGGACAAGCCGCCTTTCCCAGGCCCAGATCGCCGACCTCGCCCGTGCCCGCGAGACACTCCAACCGGCATTTCCCGAACTCGCCCGGATCGATTTTTCCGAATACACCGAACCGCAGAGGCTCGCCGTCGCCGACTCCCTCGTGAACGATTACGGCTGGAGATATGAGGATCTCGCGAAAATCTTTACCGCCGAGGAGATCGATCCAATGCTCTCACAGATCGAGGGAGGCGCCGGACGGCGCCAAGCGGCGTCGGGTGAAAATTAGGACGGTACCATCCCCCAAGCCGAGAGAAACAACTCAAAGGCCCGAACGGTACTCCGCCGAGGAAGCTGCCGGTGGATGGCCTTTTGAATCTTCTGAAGCATCCCTTCCTTTCCTCCTCTCGTCGCCTCGGGCGTCGACTCGAGCCAGCTCAAGTAGCCGACGACGTACGGCAGGACTTCGTTCACCGCCAGGCCGGCGGCGATGGAGGAGCTGATCTCGTCGGTGAGACGATCCTTGACGGCACCCTTAAGTCTCTCCCGTAAACGGACTTCGATCCTCTCCCTCTTTCCCGTGGGGGCGGAGAGATGAAGAAGCGGGGTTCCTGTTTGGGACCGACGGACCGACAACTCGATTTCGGGCTCTTCGGGGTTGAACTCCATCAGGCCGTAGATTTCGGTCGTTGAACGGAGGTTGATGATTTCAGTCTGTCCCGGCCCGCGGGAGATCAAGGGGAGAGGCGTTTCAGGGTCGCTCGCGAAGGCGAGGGCGGGCCGGAGGGAGGGGAGGGCCTCGCGGTGAAGAACCCCTCCCATAAGAAGGATGTCGACGGGGCTCAAGAGGCCCTCGGGCGCGGTCCTCCCCAAGAGGGTGAGGGCGCCCAGGCGAACGATGTCTTCCTGGATCGGGAGAAAAGGCCGCGACGCAAAGCCGGTCGTCGCGAGTCCCGGGAGCGTGAGTCCCGAGAGACGATCGAGGTCCTCCGCGGCAGGCAAAGCCCGTGGCCTTTTGGAGGGAACGGTCTTGCGGCAGACCTTCGGGCGGGAGGGCCTTTTTTCCTCCTGCTGGGTCGGTGCGGCGGGCCAGAGGAGGAGGTGACGACCGTCCCGTAATCGTTCGATGTGTGAGTCGTCCGGTTTCTCCAGAAGGAGGGCGATTCCCCTCCGGTTCGGAAATTCACGACGGAGGATCTGTGCCGCCGCCTCCCCCCCGTCTGAGATTTGTCCCAAGATCGCCATCTTGACCGACAGTCGCGTCCCGACCATCTGCTCGAGCCTTACGGCGTCGTTTTGAAGACGAAACAAACTTTCTCTCGGAAGATCCGCCAAGGCGGTCGCCGGGTCTCTCCCCGACGAAAGGAGGGGCTCCAATTCGCGGGGAGGCAAGGAAGAGACCGCCCGGGCGGCGACCTCTCCCGCCAAGTCGGCCGCAGCGATCCACCTTTGCAGGATGGCCAAGGGAGAGAATGCGACGACAGGCATCATGACCCCGTCTTTATCTTCAAAAATCGGAAAGAGTTGCCCCAAATTTAAGCATCCAATTATAAGCAACCTCCTTTAAGTCTTCTCCGACAAACGACCGGAGGGCGGAGGCATGGACTTAAACGTCGTTCGGTTTGCGAGCATGGCCGGAGGAGGCTTTTGGGGAGCTGTCCCGATCGTCCCTGGTCTGTCCGCCCCTCTCAATGTCGAAAGATTCCAGAGGCCTCTCACCGGTGAGGGTCGCGATCTCCTGGTGCTGCTCGCCCCCATCTCACATCCCCTTTGGCGTTCGTACGATCCTCCTTCGGGGCCTGACCTTCGCCCCGCCTTCCGTTCCCTCCGCCAACTTCAATCCCTGCCGAAATATTTGGATGCCTCCGAACGCATTTCCTTCCTCATCCGTTTCGGCCTCCTTTTGGGAAAAAAGGGTCTCGGGGAGGAAGCCGGCCAGGTGATCGGGCTGGCCCGTGAGTGGGCGCGACAGGCCGGCAATGAAAGGGAAACGACCATGGCCCTGATGAGGGTCGGCGAGGCCGAGACGGAATTGGGTCGCATCGAGGCCGCACGGGCGGTCTTCCGGGAGATCCTGCAAATGATCAAAAGGGATTCGTCGGAGGAGATCCGTCTCGGCATCCTGACTCCCTTGGTGTCCCGGCTGGCCCAGGCGGGGGACGTGGCCGGGGCGCGCGAGATCTTTTCGCAGGCACTCCGCCTGTTGGAAGACCCATCCATGGGCGGCCGAGCGGATCTCCTGGAGCAACTCGTTCTCGAGATGATCAAGGCGGGCGAATTGGGACGGGCCCAGACGGGTATCGAGAAGATTCCTCCCGGCTATTATAAGGTGAGGGCGCTCTGCTACTGGGCCGCCGGTTGGGCGCGAGCGGGCAACCACGAAACGGCCCGTGAAATCTTCGGGGAGGCCGAGGCCGCCATACGGGAGGGAAAAGGGTTAGGCGATCCCATGTATCGTTTCTATGTGCTCAAAACTCTGGGGGATCAGCTCCTCCTGGCCGGACCGGAATACCGCCTGAAGGCGGCCGAGGTCATCCGGAAAGCGGTCAAAGCGCTTCGCAAGGCGGATCCCCAAAACACGTCCTGGTTGGTCCAAGCGGGCATCGACATGGCCAAGGCCCAACAATTCACCGAGGCCTCCGCGTTTATCAAACGGGAGATCCGCGACCCCGGCCAGAGGTCCGTCGTCCTTGGAAACTTGGCCATTGAACTCGTGAAGGCCCATAGATTTGCCGAGGCCCGCGACCTCCTCAAAAATGAGAGGCTCGCCGTGACCGATCGATTCAGCGGCCTCCACTGGCTGGTGGCGGTGTTGATGCAGGCGGGGACCGAAGGGAAGAAGATGGCCGAAGAGGTTTTTGAGGAAATCCGAACATTCGTCGAAACCCATGAATTCCCCGGCCGGATCCAGGGCCTGATCCGGGTGGGGAGGATCCTGGCGGAGAGGGGAGAGGTCGAAGCGGCGTTAAGGATGTTTGAAGAGGCCCAAGCCTCGGTCGTCACCCCCGCCGACCGAATCGAGTTGGCCCTCGAATGGACCGGAAGGCTCGCCTTGCCGGCTCTCTCCGGCTCTCTTCCCGAGCTCTTCTTCACGCTCCGCACGGCCGCCCAAAATGGAGATTGGGGAGAAACGGCCAGGCGAGCAACGATGCTTGGGTTTCGGGCCGGAGGGATCGATTACGTCTTGGAGCATCTCTCGGCCTTGCCGGAGGAGGGCCGCGAATGGGTCAGGGCTTGGGCTTATTACGGGGGGAGCCTGCTGCCTCGCACCGGCGAGGCAAAGAAGGAGTTGGTCAATGGATTGCGAAGAATCCTGGAAAGAACGGAGGAATCCAAGACCCGTTCCGTCGCGATCCGGGCCCTGCAGAATCTCTCTCCCTCCCTCTTGGAGACGGTCTTGATGACGACCGCGCGCGATCGACTGGGCTTGAGCTTCGTGATGCCTCACAATGTGCTGCTCGAGGCGGCGGAAGGCAGGATCGAATTTCCCGAGTCCGACCGGATTCTCGATCACGCCCTTTTTTGGCTCGCCCGGCACGGCAACGTTCAAAGCCAGCTCTTCGTCGCCCAGCTCCTGGTGGCCGACAACTTTCCCGCCCGCCGAAAGGCGGCCCTGCAAAAGATCCTTCATCCTCCCAAGGGCCCTGACCCGAGTTCCGCGCCCAAGAAGGGCTTGAATTAGGCCGAGAAATCTTTTCATACGAGAAGGACCGGATCATCGGGCCGATCTCCAAAAATTTGGACATGCTGGGAGGAGAATGTTAGAAATCACCTCAAATAGCTCATGGAAACCGCCCTTCAACGCTATCTGGATCACCTCAAGGTCGAAAAGGGCCTCTCGAAGAACACCCTTGAGGCCTACGGAACCGATCTGCACGCCTTTTTGGGATTTCTTCGGGTCCGGAAGAGGGGGTCTTGGAGCGAGGTCCTGCCCCAGGACGTCTTGGAGCACGTGATGAAGCTCTCCGACCGCTCGCTCAAGGCGCGGTCGCTCGCGCGGCATCTCGTCGCCATCCGGGGTCTCTACAAGTTCCTCATGAAGGAAGGCGACGTCGCGAAGAACCCGACGGCTCTGGTGGAACTCCCCAAGGCCGGCCGCAAGCTTCCCAACTTTCTGACCCTCGACGAAGTCGACAGGCTCTTAAGCGCCGCGCACGCACGCGCTCAGGAAGGGCCGGAAGGGGTCCGGAACGACGCAATGCTGGAGCTTCTCTACGCCACGGGCCTCCGGGCCTCGGAGCTGGTGAATCTCACGGTGGACGACCTCCACATGGACCGCGGGTTCTTAAAGACCATGGGGAAGGGGAAGAAGGAGAGGATCGTTCCGATGGGGAAGTCGGCGATTCAATCCCTCCAGTTCTATCTTGCGACCTCCCGCGAAACCTTAAGAAAAGGCCGGTCGACGCAGGCCCTCTTTCTCACGCGACTTGGGAAAGGCATGACACGGCAGATGTTTTGGAAGCTGCTCAAGGACCTCGCGCGGAGGGCCGGAATCCGGAAGGACATAAGCCCGCACGTTCTCCGCCACTCCTTTGCCACCCATTTGGTCCAGCGTGGAGCGGATCTCCGGAGCGTCCAGGCCATGCTCGGGCATTCGGACATCTCGACGACGCAGATTTACACGCACCTGAACCTGTCCCACTTAAAGAGCGTGGCCAGCAAGCACCCTCGGGCCTGAGGACCACGTTCAAACTATCAAAATGATAAAATTATCATTTTGAGGCGACGCCCCGCCTGAATTTCTCAATAAAATCAGTGGGGTGGTTGGGCATCCGGTTTGCTTGCTTATCCCGTATGCGCCCGATTTTCCCGGCCCTTTGGCTCCTGTGTCTCTCGTTGATCCCTGGGGGTCCGTTATTCGCGGACGCTTCTATGATGAATCCGCCCGGCACCAAGGGGTGGAGCGCCGTGGTGAGCAAACTAAAACCGGCGAAGGCCGGCTCCTCCGTCTTCGGACCCATCGGCGGCGGCGTCCGTTTCGTACCTCCCATCTGCTACAAGTACGCCTTCGTCTCCGACCGCGAACGGAACGTAGAGAACATTTTTTTCGGCGACACCTGCTCGCCGGCCGTGAGCCAGGCGACGCCGAATACCGTCAACCACATTCATTTCAGCTCGCTCACCGCGAGTCCCCTGAATTACGCGGTGGCCGCCGTCGAGGTCGACACCTTCGATCCGAGGCATCCCAAGGCCTACTTAAGCGTCTACAACGACCGGGGAGGGGGCAGTCTGCCTTATTACGGTTTCCGCGACCGTTTCATCCCGCATTCACCGGCCTGGGGACCGTACGACCAGTTCGCCCTCGTGACGACCGACTTGAGTTGGCGAAACCCCGTCATCCGCACCGCGCATCCCTTCGGAACGACGATGCATCTGGAACCGCGGATCGTCGTCGAGGACGACCCCGACGACACGCGCACCTTCGGGCGCATCAGTTGGATTCCGGAAAGGGACACCGCAAGGACGGGGTACGGCAAAATCGTGGTCTCGCTGACCTCGGGCATCTCCGCCGCGGGCCGCGACTACACGGCGCGCCTCTTCATCCTGGACTCGGCGACGGGCGGACTCTCGCCCCTCAAGGATGCTTCGGATTCACGGGGACGGGACCAAGCCATGCCGGGTAAGGAGCCGGCGGCGAGCGCCGACGGCCGGAGACTCGCCTTCATCCGGAATGTGTCCGGACTTGACTGGCTTTGGACCTGCGACCTGACGCTCACGCCCGCGGACGGGGAGGGTGGGGGATACAACTGCGAGAACGTCCGCATGATGACGACCGCCATTCATGAGCCCGAATCGCGGGAAGGAAATTACGCCTGGCCCTGCTGGTCCTACGATTCCAAAAAGATATTCTTCTCCTTCGACGCCCATTGGACCGCGACGAACGACCGCTACCGCAATATCTACATGGTGAACCCGGACGGCTCGTCGCTTCAAAGGCTGGGAGAAGGAGAGAACGACAACTTTTACCCCGCCTGCCTGCCGCTGGTGCAGGAGTTCACGCCAAGGCCCGTGGAAGCGACCTTCATGCCGATTCGTGAAACTTATGAGGCCGTCCCCGCGGAGCGGACCGTGCAACCCGCGACGTTCCGGGTCGCCTGCGAGAAGGACTCCGACTGCCCGTCCGGCCAGGTCTGCCGCGACAACACGTGCCGGGCGCCCTGACGATAAGGTATCATTAGCTTATGAAAGCCCTTGGCGTTGCAGCCCTATTGATCACGATCAGCCTGACGACGGCCTGTCCGCAGGCCGGACAGTTCGTCGCGCCGGGTGGCCCCTTGGGCGCCGACGCTCCCAAGGCGGGCGAAAAAGTCGCGGACGACTTCGACGAAACGGCGCCGCCGATCTTCGTGGGATCGGACATGCCGCCTCCGTCCACGACCGAAATCCCGAACGTTCCGCCGCCGCCTCCCGGTGACGGCCCGGGCGCGCCGCCGCCGGGCGCCACTCCCCGGGTCGGCGACCTGCCTCCGGGCGCCGGCCCCAATCTGCCTCCCATCGACGGACAGGTCCCGCCTCCGCTTGAAAAGCCGGCCGGCGGGAGCGGTGGACAACCCTCGCAAGGCGACTACCTGGCGTCGGGCAAACCCATCGACCCCAAATCGGGCGACTATGTTGTGGACGACCTCATCTGGACCTTCGCGGCCGCGCGCCTCCGGTACAGCAAGGCCAAAAATTTCCAGACGATCCTCAGCCCCGCCGTCACGCCCAAGCTCACCCTTCCCCAGAACGGGGCGATTCGCTTCCCCGCGTTCGCCGAGGTCACGGAAAAGGGGGAGGGGATCACACCCTGGATCGATTCGAAGGGCTACCAGATCCGAATGGTCTTCCGGCCGGAGAGCGATCCTGGAAAACCGGTCTATTGCGACGCCCAGGTCCTCGTGGATTTTGTGGCTGCTGAGGGGGGGAACGTCCTCTTCTCGGACGTCACGGCGGGCAAGGGGCTGCTGTCCTTCTATCATCCCATCCCGGTCGCGGAGCTCATGCAGCAACCGTTCATCGACTCCGACCTTGCATCGCCTTGCAGCCTGTCCGGCTGGAAACCCCTTTTGAAGGGGGCGTTTCTCGCCGACGAGTGGATCCACCTGGGCTCCTTCCGCACCGAGCCGCTGGTGCTCCAATACCGCCCGGACCCGGGGCCGATGAAGGCCAACCCCAACCCCGTCTTCATCCTCCCGTAGGCAGCCTCTTTTCGACCTCCGCCTTGAGCGAACGCGCGTCGGTGGCGATCCCGAACTTCTGCATCCGCGCGTAGAGCGCCCGGCGCGTGATGCCCAGGGACTCGGCCGCGTGGCCCTTGTGATAGGCGTTGTCCCGGATCGCGCGGAGGGTTTCCTCCAAAACACCCTCCGCGCTACCCGCGCTACGGGTACTTCCTCGTCCACCCGCCTGCGGCAGGTACCCGGTCTCGGTCGCTGGTGTCGTGGCCTTCTTGAAAAGGGCGGGTTTGAATTGCAGCGATCGGACCGAGATCACGCCCTTTTCGGCGAAAAGCGCCGCCGTCTCCAAGGTGTTCTGAAGCTCGCGGATGTTCCCGGGCCAGGCGTAGTTCATGAAGACACGAAGCGTGTCGGCGTCCAATCGGCACTCGTGCTTTTTCAAAAAGTGATCAACCAAGAGAGGAAGATCTTCCATCCGTTCGCGCAGGGGAGGGAGTTTCACCATCACGCCGTTCAACCGATAGAACAAATCCTCCCGGAATTTTCCCTCACCGACCAGCGCCGCCAGGTCCTTGTTGGACGCCGAGACGACGCGGACGTCGACCTTGAC
>Ga0247727_10010937_pt1 | contig 15956 bp, 16 predicted proteins | sample WisWelCaveWW1625_FD_202498 | JGI IMG/M metagenome (GOLD analysis project Ga0247727, IMG submission 202498) | Biofilm microbial communities from Wishing Well Cave, Virginia, United States - WW16-25 | ecosystem: Environmental > Aquatic > Deep subsurface > Groundwater > Cave microbial mat | place...
TCACTTCCGCTCACACCACCTGGTTTTTCGTGCATCCACAGGGCTGCTGTTTGGTCTTAGCGCCAGTCAAAAACGGGGGGTTTAGACACGGGCTGTTAAACGTCGTTGACGCCCTGGGACGATTGAGGACAACCGGCGATGAACGCCCGAGCTTCCCAAGACTGGTTGCAGCAAGGGTGGTCAGCAGGTCATCCCGCGTAACGGATGTCTGGGGAGACTGGCAACGCGGGGATTCCGGTGCGTTGCTAAGCTCTCTGATGAACGGCAACTTGATGTTTTTTCTGATCGGCCTTCTCGCTGTTCGCTTCGGTGTGTTTGATCGGCCCGCTGACCATCGTGGCCTCGTCGTCGCCGTAATGCTCGTCGGGGCGGCATTGTGGGCAGTAGCCCAGTGGGAGCTCTACAGAACCCTCTGGCCAGCGACGTGGGTGATTCCCACTGTGCGCGTTGCGCGGCCAGTGCAGTCTTGGTTTCTGCTCCGGAGCTGGGGATATCTCGCGCTGACGTACATCGGGGCGATCACATTGCTCGTCGGATTTTCGAAGGCATGGGAACGGAGGCTCACCGCTATCTTCGGTGCCGCAGGCCGGCTCGCGCTCACGAATTACCTCGGGATGTGGGTAGTGGTCGGCGTCCTCGGCGTTTACCCGTATGGAGTTTACCCGCATGGATTTGGGGTGATGAAGCTCACGCCGCAGTACGGAGTGGTCACCGCCATCATCCTCTTCGGCATGCTGGTTGTCTTCAGCCGATGGTGGCTCACACGGTTCCGTATCGGGCCTGCGGAGTGGTTATTGCGGTCGCTGACCTATGCGTGTCTTCAGCCCCTCCGTCGACCCGCTGCGCAGCGAATCTGAGCATTTTGTAAGAGTGAGCACCGAACGGTGGAGGGCGTGATGCCCGGTGCAGCCTAACAGCTAGCCATCCATCGGCGGCGCGGGCGAACCGCCGGCGTTTTTGATTGTTGCAGGAATGTGCAGTAACCTCTAGGGGGCAGAGTGCACGGTCGCATCCTGAAGCGAATGCGGGAGTTGGTGCGTCGGCGCCGATACGTCATGACGACGCACGCCGATGAAGAAGCGGACGAAGATGGCTTGAGCATCCTCGACATCGAGAGTGTGATTCTTACGGGTACGATCGTCGAACGACAAAAGGATCGTGAAACTCGCGAGTGGAAGTACGTGGTCTGTGGCGAGACGCTGGATGGGCGTCGCGCCTTTGTCGTCGCAAAGCTCGGGCTGCTTGGCAGCCTGTATATGGTGACTGTCTATGAGGAATAGCAAGAGAGAGGCGACTCTTCGCTGTGAAAACTGCGGTCGAGGCGGGGCCCAGATCCGACATCTGACCCGAAGCTACGGCAAGGGCTCTACCCTGTTGGTCGTGGAGAACGTCCCAGTTGTGACCTGCCCTCGCTGCGGCGTGACGTACCTCACGGCTGAAACCCTTCACGAAATAGACCGCATCAAGGCTCACCGCCGCAGCCTTGCGAAGCGGCGCAACGTACCCGTGGCTGAATTCGTGTAACAAAGATGCGCGATTCAACATGCCTGGCTAGAGCGAAGGCATGCATCCGACCCGACCACTGCCAGGGAGCCGCTGGCTTCCCCGGCCCGGATCATGTTGACGTAAAGCTGGGAGAAGTATGCCGGGTGGGTCGCCAGGCTGTCGGCGAGCGAGCGGCCGCCCTTGAGCGTCCGCAGCACCTCGCCCACCACCCCGCGGAACTGCTCGCGCTCGGTGAGATCGGAGGTGATCGAGAGGGCGCGGTCGAGCGGGACGCCGGAGCTGAGCAGGGTGGCCAGCTCCTGGGTAAAGAACAGGACGTCGCGGGCGCGGCGGCCCCGGCCGAAGCTGGGCAGCCGGAGGCCGGCGGTTCGGGAGCGCCCGGCCGAGACCGCGATCGGGGTGAGGCCCTGCCGCTGCAGCTCGCGGGCCACGGCCCGGTCGGTGTCGCCGGCGAGGGTGCCGGTGCGGAGCTTGCCGTCGGGAGCAATGGCGCGGTAGGTAAAGGTGGCGGGCATGCGCCTACTAGGGATAGACGCGGGCGGTGCGGAAAAAGACGAACACCGTCCTGGACTTCCGCAGGGGCCGGTCTCGATCAGAGCTGGTGCGGCGGGCGGGGCTACCTTGAATCCTGGCGGCCCGGGGGCCCACAGCCCCTAGACCGGCTGCGCGATCGTAAAATGGCGGATGTCGCGATGAAATCGAAAGTCTACGTTGAGACGACCATCATCAGCTACCTGACAGCCTTCCCAAGTGCCGACCTTGTCCAGGCTGCACACCAGCAGATCACCCGCGAGTGGTGGGAACGGCGACATCGATTCGACCTCTTTGTTTCACAGGCCGTAATTCGAGAGGCTGCTCGAGGCCACGCCGAGGCGGCTGCTCGCCGCCTGGCCGCCGTGGAAGGAGTTCCCGTACTTGCAGTTGGGGCGGAGGCCTCGCAGTTGGCGCAGCGGTTTCTCCAAAGGAGGGTTGTGCCGGCAAAGGCCCAGGTCGACGCCGTCCACATCGCGGTTGCGGTTGTCAACGCAATGGACTACCTGTTAACTTGGAATTGCACCCACATTGGCAACGCTGCGATCCGTGGTAAGATCGAGCGCACGTGCCGAGACGCGGGGCTTCCGCCTCCGATCATCTGCACGCCCGAAGAGCTCATGGAGGAATAGGCATGTCTCGCGACCCGATTGTGGAGGAGGTTCGCGCGATCCGAGAAGCGTTCGCGAAAGAGCACGGATACAACGTCAAGGCTATCGTCCGTGCTCTTCAGAAAGAGGAGGCCGAGAGCGGCCGGCGCGTTGTTTCCCTGCAACCGAAGAGGCTGAAGAAAAAACAGCCAGAGCGGAAGACCGCACGGCAAGCTAACTCGGCGCTGCCGACGGCCAAAAGCGGGCCGCGCCTTAGCCGTTAGACCCGCCTACGACGGTTGATGGGCGTCGCGCCTTTGTATGAGGAATAGCAAGAGAGAGGCGACACTTCGCTGTGAGAACTGCGGTCGAGGCGGGGCCCGGATCCGACATCTGACCCGAAGCTACGGCAAGCGCTCCAGCCTGTCGGTCGTGGAGAACGTCAATCGTGAGCTGCCCTCGCTGCGGCGGGACGTATCTCACGGCTGAAGCCCTTCACGAAATAGACCGCATTAAGGCTCACCGCCGCAGTCGGCGCAACGTATCCATTCAGCAGCCTGTGGCGAAGGCCGGGGCCATTCGGTGGCGGCTCGCCAACTTGCTGATCTTGGCCAGCTGCAAATTTGCAGCCGAGATTCTGCCAAACCGGCAACATAAGGTAACACTCTGCGATACGGTAAACGGGCCGCCGGCGGGGCGCCCAGGTCGTGGCCGGTGGATGGTTCTATGAATGGCGCCGCCCGGTGGTCGCGCATTCTCGTCATTGTCGGACTCGTCGCGATGCTGATCGGAGCCATCGACCCGCTGGAGGGATCGCTCCTCATCCTGCCGGGGACCGGCATGGTCGCGCTCGGAGCGCTGCTCGGGAACAGCCGGCACCGAATACTCCTCTACTGGTCTTTCGTTCTGGCGGCGGCCGGTGTCAGCGCCTTGTGGGGGCTGAGCACCCTCGGAGGCTTCGGCGGCAGCAGCGGCCGGTCGAAGTGGTGGGCGCTCGCCATTCTGCCCTACCCAGTCGGTTGGATCATGGGCCTCCTCGGCGCCATCCGGAGATTGCGCGAGGCATCCAGGCCTTCCGTGCCGTCCGGGGCGCCGTGATCCGGGACATCGAGCGGTTCGTCGTGGCTCTGGATGCCCTCTACTGGCGGCCCAAAGACGAAGCACAAGCTGCCGCCAACTCGGCGAGTGCAGGCGACGGCCAAACCGGGCCGCGGCGGGGGGGCCGCAGAAGCCAGGCCAGGCCGGTTGTGATCCCCTGGATCAGAACTCCTGGGTGACGCGCATCACCTCGTCCGGGGTGGTGACGCCGGCGGCGAGCTTTTCCCAGCCGTCCTCGCGGAGGTTGCGCATGCCGGCGCGGCGGGCGGCGACGGTGAGGCGGCCGGCGTCGGCGCCACTCATGATGAGGGCGCGCAGCTCCTCGTTCAGCTCCATCAACTCGAAGATTCCTACACGGCCGGAGTAGCCGGTGCCCAGGCATTGGGCGCAGCCCGCGCCGCGCCAGCTTGCGACGCGGCGGCCGTCGGGGGCGGCGGCTTCGCCGGCCTCACACCGGCAGTGCCGGCAGATCTGCCGCACCAGCCGCTGGGCCAGCACCGCAACCACCGACGATGTGATCAGGTAGTTCTCCACGCCCATGTCGGTGAGCCGGGTGATGGCGCTGGGGGCGTCGTTGGTGTGCAGCGTCGAGAAGACGAAGTGGCCGGTCAGCGCCGAGCGGATGGCGATGTCGGCGGTCTCGCGGTCGCGGATCTCCCCGACCATGATGACGTCGGGGTCCTGGCGGACGATGTGCCGCAGCCCGGCCGCGAAGGTGAGGCCGATCTGGGGGTTGACGTGGATCTGGTTGATGCCGTCCATCTGATACTCGACCGGGTCCTCGATGGTGATGATCTTTTTGTCGGGCAGGTTGATGCGCTTCAGCGCCGAGTACAGGGTGGTGGACTTGCCGCTGCCGGTGGGCCCGGTGACCAGGAAAATGCCGTGGGGCAGCGAGGTGTAGAACTCCATGCGGGAGAGCATGTGGGCGTCGAAGCCGAGCTTCTGCAGGTCGTAGAAGTCGCCGGCGCTGCGGTCGAGCAGGCGCATGACCACGCTCTCGCCGTACAGCGTGGGCAGGGTGGAGACGCGGAGGTCGACCTCGTGGCCGAGCACCTTGAGCTTGATGCGGCCGTCCTGCGGGAGCCGGCGCTCAGCGATGTTGAGCTTGGCCATGAGCTTGAGCCTGGAGGTGACGGCGGCCTTGAGCTCGCGGGGCGGGGGGTCCTGGTCGTGGAGCACGCCGTCGATGCGGTAGCGGATGCGAAACTCCTTCTCGAACGGCTCGATGTGGATGTCGCTCGAGCGCTTCTCGAGCGCCTGGGCGATCATGGCGTTGACCAGGCGGATGACCGGGGCCTCGCTGGCGATGTCGCGGAGGTGCTCGATCTCCTCGTCCAGGGCCGAGTCGGTCCCCTCGACCACGGCGGCTGCTTCCTCGGTTTCCCCGTAGTAGCGATCAATGGCATCGAGGATCTCCTGCTCGGAGGCGATGGCGCGGCGGACCTCCAGCCGGGTGAACAGCCGGACGGTGTTGAGGGTTTCGAAGTCCAGCGGGTCGGCCATGGCCAGGGTGACGGTGGAGTCTTCGAGCGCCACCGGCAGGAACCGGAACTGGCGCATGTAGCGCGGGGCGATGCCCTCGAGCTCCGGCGAGACGGCCGGAAACTGCTGCGCCGACACCAGCGGGATTTCCATCTGCTCGGCCAGGGCTGCGATCACGTCGCGCTGGGCGACGAAGCCGAGGTCGACCAGGATCTTGCCGATGCGGTCGCCGCGCTCGCGCTGCAGCTCGAGCGCCTTGTCGAGGTCCCCGGCCTGCAACAGGCCGCGGCGGATCAGGATCTGGCCAAGCCGGCGGTCCATTAGAATTCCCTCACGTCGATGGCCCGCTCGATAGCCTCGGCGCCGGAGCGGCGGGCGTCGAGCAGGGTCTGGCGGGTGGCCTGGAACACCACCTGGGAGGGCAGGCCGGTCGAATCCTCCCAGTTGAAGTTGAACAGGGAGACAACGACGGCGACCTTTTCGGAAGCCGCAAGCTGGGCGAGCGCGGCGGCCTGGTCGGCCATCACCTGCCGCAGGCCCGCCTTGAGGACGTCCATCTTCTGGCGCTTCTGCCGGTTCAGGTTCTGGATTTCCTGCGGAGAGTACGCGGGGCGGAAGGGGCTTATCCCGGCCACCGGAACCAGGTTCACCTCCAGGCTGAATACCGCTCCGTACCCGGCCAGGTAAGCGCCGCGCGTGCTTCCCAGCAGCACGAAAGGCGCCCGGTCGGTCATCTGCTGGACGCGGTTGTCGATGGTACGCTCGGCGGTCTTCAGCGTGGCCCGCAAGGCGCGGCCTTCGGCCGGCGTCTCGGGAGCCGCCATCAGCAGGGCACACAGCAGGGTGAGCAGCATGGCGTTCACTGGCGGTAGAGCGCCGGACGGGCTTCGGCATCCCGGCGGTAGAACTCGTTCATCTGCTTGACCACCATCTGGTAGGCCTGCTCGACGTCGCGCATCTCGCCGGCGTGGCGGACCTCGATGGCGGCCATGGTTTCGGCGACACGGGCGGTGGAGCGGCCGGAATACCAGGCGCCGGCGAAGAACATGGCCAGCGCGAAGGCGGCGGCAAAGCCCAGCTCGGCCCAGCGGCGGGCGAGCCAGGAGGGCTCGAAGACCTTGTCGGAGACGAAGGCGATCCGTCGCGGAATCTCCTCGTCGGGGAGGTGGCCGAGCGCCTGGCGGGTGAGGCTCAGGCGCTCGAGTTCCTCGCGGCAGGCCGAGCAGGCGGCCACGTGGGACTCGACCTGACGGCGCTCTGGGGCGGCGAGCTCTTCGAAGAAGTAGTCGCGCAAATCAAAAGGTGCGCAGTGCATCATCCAACCTCCGTGCCCAGCGGGAACGCTTATCCTACTGGGGCCAGAACGTTTTTCAGGAGATCAAAGGCCGCGTAGAGCCGGGACTTGACGGTCGAGACCGGACAGGACTGGACGTGAGCGATCTCGTCAAACCTGAAGCCCTGGTAGACCTTGAGCAGGACTGCCTCACGCTGCTCCGGGTTGAGCTTCTCGAGTGCGCGCCCGACCGCCAGCTCGAGCTCGATCGGGTAGACCGCCGAGCCGGCCACCGGAATCGCCCGGCCGCCGCCGCGCTCGGCCGGCTCCGGATCGACCTCGGGCGCTTCCCGGCGGAACCGGGAGAACGCCTCGTTATGGGCGATGCGGAACAGCCACTGCGGGAAACGGCCGGCGTCCTCCAGGCGGCCTAGGTGCCGGTAGGCCTTCAAGAACGTCTCCTGACTCAGGTCGAGGGCGTCTTCCCGGTTGCGGACCACTCGCAGCAGGTAGTTGTAGACGCGCTTCTCCCATCGGGAAACCAGATGGTTGAAGGCGTCGACGTTGCCTTTGCGGGCGGCCAGCACCAGGTCGCGATCCTCGACCTCGCGGAAAATCAACTTTGACTCCCGATGAGAATGACGCTGCGGGGCGCGAAAAAGACGATTTCACCGCAAAGGGCGCAGAGGCCGCGGAGCAGCACCATTGCCCACACTGTAGCACAAGTAGTAGCAGGACAACGACTTGGGGTGCGCGACATAAAAGTGAGAAGCCGCCCGAACACCTCGATTTCTACGCTGATTCCGAGCCGGGACCGCCAGGGAGCGGTGCTTCGAGAGGGGGAGCCGCCGCTTCAAAAACCGCTCCCTGGCGGTCGCGGCTCTGAACGGGGCATGCCTGCACCCAACGACTTGCGACGAGTGTTAATTCTGACCAAGACGCTTGACCTCGGCGAAACAGCTTGGAATACTCTGTTCAAGACCTAAGGAGACTTTCACATGCTTCGCACTCTGCGCCTCTCGGCTCTTGCTCTGCTCACCCTCGCCGCCGGTTTGGCTCAGACCGTGGACACGGTGGCGTTCCACGCCACCATGACGACCGACCAGGAGGTTCCGGCGGTGACCGGCGTGACGGGGGCCGGCCTGGGAACTCTGTTTCTGCACATCAACCGCAACGCCAGCGGGGCGATCACCAGCGGCGTGGCGGATTTCGACCTGAATTTCACGCTGGTGGGCGCGATAGACCTGACGGGCTTTCACATTCACAACGCGCCGGCCGGGCAGAACTCCGGGGTGGTGATCGGCACGGACCTGTCGGGGACCAATCGGGTGCCCCATCCGGGCGGCGCAGGACGAGTGATCCGGCAGGTGGTGGTCACCGACGCCGCGCTGCTCAGCAGCGTGCTGGCGCGGCCGGACCAGTTCTACATGAACCTGCACACGGTCAACAACCCGGGCGGGGTGATGCGCGGGCAGTTGCAGCCGGCCGAGCTCCGCGTGTTCCGCGCGGCGCTGTCGCCGCAGAATGAGGTGCCCCCGATTGCGGGCCTGGATGCTTCCGGCTCGTGCAACGTTGTGACCACGGCGGTGCGGGACGCTGGTGGCCAGATCATCGGCGGCGCTGCGCTGTTTGACGTGAATTACCGCTTCGCTAACCCTGCCAGTCTGCAGGGGCTGCATATTCACAACGGCCCGGCCGGAGTCAACGCCGGCGTCGTGATCGGCACCGACCTGAGCGCGGCCAACAACATCCCCAACGTGACCACGGGAAACGTCAACCGGGCGGTGCCGATCCTCACGCCAGTGCAACTGACCAATTTCCGGGGTCTGTACGCGACCCCGGCGGGCTTCTACTGCAACATGCATACCTCGGTGAACGCAGGCGGGGCCATTCGGGGACAGATGCAGCCGACCGGCGAGGTCACCCTGCGAATGGTGATGGGGCCGGACAAGGAGGTGCCGGCAGTGACCGGGCTGCAAGCCTCGGCTGTGGCGAGCTTCCGGGCCTACGTGGTCCGCAACGGGGCCGGACAGATCATCTCGGGAACGGCGGTGTTCGTCGTCAACCACCAGTTCCCGGGCCCGACCGAGTTCACCGGGCTGAGCATTCACCGGGGGGCGGAGGTCGCCAATGGCGGGATCGTGCTCGAGAGCGGGGTGAGCCCCGCCAACCCAGTGCAGAGCACCGGGACGGGCAGCATTACCCGGATCGTCAACATCGACGCGGACAACCCGTCGGCGCTGGCGGCGCTCAACGAGGTGGCGGCGAACCCGGGCGGATTCTACCTGAACCTGTCCACGCGGGTGAACGCAGGCGGGGCGGTGCGAGGCCAGATGGGCCTGGCGGCGGCCAATCCGCAGATCAACGCCAGCGGGATCATCAGCGCCACGCAGGACATCGCCATCGCGCCGGCGTCGCCGGGCAGCATCATCAGTATCTACGGCACCAACCTGGCGGGGACGACCTCGGACACGAGCGGCGTGGAGATTGCCGGGCTGCCGATCGGATTGAACGGCGCGGAGGTGCGCATCGCCGGACGGCAGGCGCCGTTGTTCTTCGTCAGCCCTTTTCAGATCAACGCCCAAGTGCCCTACGAGGTGGAGCCGGGCGCGGCGCAGGTGTTCGTGGTGCGGCAGGGGCAGTTCTTCAGCGCGCCCTACTCGCTGACGGTGGGCCGCGTCTCGCCGGGGATTTTCGTCAACTCGCTGGGAGCGGCGGTGCTGAAGAACATCGACTTCACCCAGGTCTCGGCCTCCAACCCGGCGGCGGCGGGGGACATCCTGAGTATCTTCGGAACTGGGTTGGGCGAGGTGACGCCGCGGCTGCCGAGCGGGCTGTTCGCGCCGATCTTGCCGTTTTCGCTCACCGTGGCGCAGCCGTCGGTGACGGTGGGCGGGCGCGACGCCGATGTGGTGGCGTCGTCGCTGGCGCCGGGCTTTGCGGGCTTGTACCAAGTGGCGATCCGCATGCCGGCGGGAGTGGGCAGCGGCAACCAGCCGGTGGTGCTGACGGTGGGGGGCGCGCGGTCGAATGCCGCGATGATGGCGGTGCGGTAAGGGTTGCCCGCAACCGCTCCCTGGCGGTCGCGGGTTGGAACGGGTCGCGGCTCCGCTAACGCCCGGGCAGCAGGCGAAGCTCCACGCCGCCCCGGATCCAGCGGCCGGGCTGGGCCAGTCCGGGGAAGGCCTCGTGGTAGGTATTGAGCAGATTGGTCACCTGCACGAAGGGCCGCAGGCGGCTTCCTTGCCCGGCAATCGAGAAGTCCCACAGACCGCGGGTGGAATGCCAGGAGCGGTTGAAGGCCCCCAGGCGGGTGCGGAGGACCAGGTGGCGGCCGAGCGAGGTTCGGCCGCTGGCGGCGAGCGAGCTGCGGGGAAAGTTGAAGGCGTACCGCGAGACGAAGCCCGGGGTGAGGCGTCGGGAGGCCCGCAGTACGGTGTAACTCAGCGCCGCCTCGGCCCCTCCAATCCGCTGCCGCCATTCGAGCTCCGCGCCGTGGAAGTTCAGGCGGTGGAAGTTTTGGGCTTCCCAAAAGGGCGCTCCCGGCGCGCGGACAAAGTCGATGGCGTCGCGCTCGCGGCGCTCGAACCAGGTGGCCGAGACCGCCGCCTGCCGGGGTCCCCACCAGTCCAGGCCGGCTTCATAGCTCCAGGCGCTTTCCGGACGCAGGAGAGGATTGCCGCGATTGGCCGGATCCCGGTAGTACAAGTCGGTATAGCTCGGGGCGCGAAAGGCGTGGCCGATCGAGCCGCGGGTCCGGAAACCCCGCCCCAGGCGCCAGCCGGCCGAGACCGTGGGGCTTGAGACCCAGCGCCACCGCCGGTAGACCTCTTGGCGCAGTCCGGCGGTGAGGGTGAGGCGGGGAAGCGGGCGGGTCTCGAACACCACCAGCGCCGAGCCCCGGCTGCGGCGGTGCTCCCCGAGGTTGGTGCTCTCGATCGACTCGGTCAGGCCTTCCAGGCCGGCGGTGAAGTCCACCTTGGACGACAGCGCCCGCCGGAAGCTCCAGGCGCCGTTCCACACCCCGGCGGTGTGAAAGTTCTGGAAGACTTCCGGCCGGTCGCGGTACAGGACATAGTGGTCGCGGTGGCGGCGGTAGGAAAGCCGGAGGCGGTGCTCACCCAGGGTTTGACTCGCGGCCAGCAGGCGCGTGCCGGTCTTTTCCCAGGAGGGAAAGGCGCCGTAGAAGCCGTCGGCGCCGAAGGGGCGGTCGTTGTAGGCGACCAGGACGGCGGCCGGGCCCCACGGCGCATCCAGGAAGGACTCGGCGGAGGCCGCCAGATTGCGGTAGTCGCGGCCCTCGCGGAAGCCGGTGGAGAAATCGCGGGCCACCTCGATCCGCTGGCGCCAGGGACCGGCGCGAAAGGCTCCGGCGGCGCTCGAGCGGTTCCACCCAAAGTCGCCCAGACCGGAGGAGAGGCGCAACTCGGGCGACTCGGGCTGGGCGGTGATTACGTTCACGGCGCCGCCCACGGCGTCGGAACCGTAAAGGGTGGAGCCGGAGCCGCGCAGCACCTCCACGCGGGAGACGGCTTCGAGGGGAAGCGGCAGGTCGAGGTTATGATGCCCCGATTGCGGATCGTTGACGCGATGGCCGTTGACCAGGACCAGTGTCTGCCCGAAGGTTCCGCCCCGGATCGAGACGTCGGCCTGTGTGCCGTCGACGCCCCGCTCGCGCACGTCCACGGAGCTGGAGGTCTTGAGCAGGTCGGTGAGCCAGGAGCCGGGCGCGAGGGCGTTCGAGACCGGAATGAGGGTCACGCTGCGGTCGACCTCATCCAGCGGCCGGGGCTCGGGGGCGCCGGTGACGATCACCGTCGGTTCCACCCTCGGCTGCAAGGCAAGGGTGACGGCTCGCTCGCCGGGCGCCTCGAGGTCGAGGCGGGCAGGGGCGAAACCGGCAGCGTCGATCCGGACGGTGTGGCGGCCCGCTGGCTGGGCGCAGAGCCGGGCAAGGCCGGCGGGGTCGGTGTGGGCCTCCGCGTGGCTGGCGCGGACCCGGGCTCCGGGGACCGGCAGTCCGGCCGGGTCCCGCACGCTCACCTGGAGGCATTCGGCCCCGGACAGGCTCGAACAGGCCAGAAGCGCCGTTAACACTCTGCGCGCGGATTGCGTCATAGTTCCAGTGTGGCTGTAAGCTCTGATGCGGGACAGCACACTAGTATAGGAAAGGCCTGGATGTGGACACAACGGCTGACGGATTCGAGACCGGCCTGAGCGTGCGGATGGAGACCGAAACCACCGCAGAGGTTGCGCTGGTGGAGGCGGCCCGCAAGGGCGACCCGTCCGCATTCGGCCGTCTGCATGCGCTGTACTCGCGGATGGTCCACGGAATGCTGCTGGCGCGGGTTCCGCCGGGCGAGGTCGAGGACCTGGCGCAGGACGTCTTCCTGTCGGCCTGGCGGCGGCTGCCGGCGCTGCGGGATGAGGCGGCCTTCGGAGGCTGGCTGGCCATGATCACGCGGAACCGGGCGGCCGACTACCACCGCCACCACCGCGAGCCGGTGGAGCTGCCGGAGGACCTGGCGATCGAGGCGGCCCCGGAAGCCGAAGCCCGCCAGGTGCTGGCCGTGATGCAGAGCCTGCCGGAGGTGTATCGGGAGCCGTTGATTCTGCGGCTGGTGGAGGGCATGAGCGGGCCCGAGATCGCCGAGCGCACGGGACTGAAGCCGGCTTCGGTGCGCGTAAACCTGCATCGGGGAATGAAACAACTCCGCGAGCGGCTGGAAAGGAGGGGCGCCTATGCGTGAGGACTACTTGTGGGATCGGTCGGGTGAGCCCGACCCGGAAGTGGAGCGGCTGGAGAAGCTGCTGGGCCGGTTTCGCTCGGATGGTCCGGCGCCGGATCTGACGCCGCGGGTGGCGGAGTTTCCGCGCCGCTCGTGGTGGATGCCGCGCTGGCAGGCGATCGCCGCGGGGCTGCTGCTGGCAGCGGCCGGGGCCTGGGTGCTGACGCGTCCGGTGACGCCGGCCTGGGAGGTGGCGCGCCTCGAGGAGGGCGGCGCCCGCCAGACGGGCAGCCTGGCCGTGGGCCAGTGGCTCGAGACCGGCAGCCGGTCACGGGCCAAGATCCAGGTCGGCCGCATCGGAGAGGTGGACGTGGAGCCGAACACGCTGCTGCGGCTGGTGGCGGCGCGCTGGACCAACCATCGGCTGGCGCTCGAGCGGGGCGAGATCCGGGCGCGGATCTGGGCGCCCCCGCGGCTGTTCTTCGTCCAGACGCCGTCGGCGCTGGCCACCGATCTCGGCTGCGCCTATACGCTCAAGGTCGGCGACGACGGTGCCGGCCTGCTGGAGGTCACTCACGGGCGGGTGTCGTTCGAGCTGGCGGGAAAGGAATCGTTCGTAGTAGCCGGGGCGCGGTGCCTCACCCGGCCAGGCCTGGGGCCCGGCACTCCCTACTACACCGACTCAACGGAAGCCTTCCAGGCCTCCCTGACGAAGCTGGATTTCGGCGACGGCGGCGCCGGGGCGCTGGACGTGGTGCTCGGGGAGGCGCGGCGCCGCGACGTGCTCACGCTGTGGCACCTGCTGGCTCGTCTCCCTGAGACGGACCGCGGCCGCGTCTTCGACCGCATGTCGGCGCTGGTCGAGATCCCGCCGGAGGTCGACCGCGAGGCTGTGCTGGGGGGCGACCGCCGCGCGCACCAGGCTCTGTGGGACGAGCTGGGGCTGGAGGAAGCCGGATGGTGGCAGTGACCAGCCACAGGGATGCTGACCACGGCGATGGTGGATTCCGCGTAAACCGCCGGCGCAGCACGTCCGGAACCTTACGGCGGTGGCTGCTGCCGGCCATGTCACCCACGGCCGCGCAGCAGGACGTACGGGCGATTTGCAGGTGGGCGAGGGACCCAGTGTCGACTGTCCGCGAGGCGGCTCCCGGCGTGGTGGTCCCGCCTCAGGCCGGCAGGTGAACGGTAAACACGCTCCCCGCCCCCAGCCGGCTGGCCACCTCGATCGACCCGCCGTGGGCGTCGACGATCCACTTGGAGATGCTCAAGCCGAGGCCGGAGCCGGGGACCTGCCGCGACCGGGCGCGGTCGGTGCGGAAGAAGCGGTCGAAGATGTGGGGCAGGTCCTGGTCGGCGATGCCGCAGCCGGAATCCTCGACCTTCAGCACCGGGGAGCCGCCGTTTTTCTCAAGCGTCATGCGCACCGTCTGGCCCGGGGCGCTGTGCTTGATGGCGTTGTCGAGCAGATTCAGCAGCAACTGGCTGAGCCGCAGGGAGTCGCCGGTGACCCGGACCTCGGGCTCGATGAAGGCGTCGAGCTTCACTTCCTTGTCCTCGGCCAGCACCTGAACGGTCTCGACGATGTTGCCGGCCAGGACCGACAGCGCCACCGTCTCGCGCCGGAGCTCGAGCGCGCCGGCCTCGCCTTGGGCCACCGTCAGCAGGTCGTTGACGATGGCGGTGATGCGGTTGATCTCCTCGAGGTTGGAGCGCAGGACGCGGCGCAGCTCGGCGGCCGAGTGATCCTTGAGCAGCGCCAGCTCGGCCTCGCCGCGCATGGCCGTCAGGGGCGTGCGCAGCTCGTGGGCGGCGTCGATGGAGAAGTTGCGGGCCTGCTCGAAGCTGCGCTCCAGCCGCTCCAGCATCTGGTTGAAGGTGAGCGCCAGCTCGTCCAGCTCATCGGCCACGCCGCGGACCGGGATGCGGCGGGCCAGTCCCTGCGCCGGGATCTGGCGGGCGGCCTGGGTGATGTTGGCCACCGGCTGCAGCGAGCCGCGAGCCAGGATCCAGCCCCCCAGCGCCGACATGGCCACGATCAGCGGCACGCCCGCCGTCAGGAACAACTGCAAGTTCTCGAACAGCTCATCGATGGGTTTGAGCGGGTAGGCGATGCGGACCTGGTAGTCCTGGCCGGTCTCGTCGTGCAGCGGCACCACGGCCAGGCGGAAGCGCTCGTCCTCCGAGGTGATGGTGGTGAAGACCGGGTCGTCGGCCTTGGAGACCTTGCGGGGCAGGGGCAGCGCCGGGGCCCCCTTGCGCGTCGGCGTGCGGAACCGCGGCGACGATTTCAGGATCTCCCCCTGCTGATCGGTGATTTCGGAGTGGAAGAACGTCGTGCGCAGCTCCTGCGACATGATCTGCTCGAGGGCCGGACGCAGCATGGGCTCGCCGTTGACGATGACCAGCTCGGGAAGCAGGAGCTTGGCGCGCCGCGCGAGCTGGGAGTCGATATCGCTGAAGGTCCGGCTGCGCAGCCCGTAGTAGAGGCCGACGCCGAAGACCGTAAACAGGGCGGCGAACACCACCGCGTGCAGCACGGTGATGCGAAAGCGGACCGTTCTATGAAACCGTGTCATGGTCGGGCTCCCCGGCCGAGATCCGATACCCCACGCCGCGCACGCTCTGGATCAGCTTGCGGGTCGAGTTGCGGTCGATCTTGTTGCGCAGGTGGTTGATGTAGACGTCGATGACGTTGGTGAAGCTGTCGAAGCTCGAGTCCCAGACGTGCTCGGCGATCATGCCGCGGGTGACCACGTGGTTGGCGTTGCGCATCAGGTATTCGAGCAGGCTGTATTCCTTGTTGGAGAGCTCGACGGGGCGGCCGGCCCGCGTGACCCGGCGGCGGGCGGAGTCGAGCACCAGGTCCTCGACCCTCAGCTCCGAGACGGCCTCGCGGACCCCGCGACGCAGCAGGGCGCGCACGCGGGCGGTCAGCTCGGCCAGGGCGAAGGGTTTCACCAGGTAGTCGTCCGCGCCCAGGTCCAGGCCGCGAACGCGGTCCTCCACCGTGCCCCGCGCGGTGAGCACGAGCACGGGCAACTGCGGCTTGCGCGCCCGCAGGCGGCGCAGCACCTGGAACCCGTCCACCTTGGGCAGCATGAGGTCGAGTATCACCAGGTCGTAGCCGGCGGATTCGGCGAAGTAGTAGCCCTCTTCGCCGTCGTGGCTCACGTCCACGGCGTAGGATTGCTCTTCGAGTGCGCTGCGGATGAAGCTGGCGACCTTGAGCTCGTCTTCGACCAGGAGAATGCGCACGAGGGTCTCATTCTCCATTGTAGCGCCGCAGAGACAGGACGGGCGCGCGACATGAAAGCGGTGGGCAGCCGCAACCGCTGTCATCCCGGCCGCAGCCCACTCTTATGTCGCGCGCTGAGACAGGACGCGGCCCCGCCTTGCGATCAAACCGGCCGGGCAGACGGCAGTTACTTCTTCTCGTCCTTCTTCTCGTCGGCGCCCTTCTTCTTGCCGGCCTTCTTCTTCTTCTCGGTCTTCTCGGCTTCCTTCTTCTCCTGCGCCATGGCAGTCGGGGCAGCCAGCGAGAGGGCGATGCCCACCACCGGGACCATCAGCAAGCTGAAAAATCTCTTCATCGTTTGTCTCCTCAGAAGTTTGTCTGTGAACCAGACGGGAGCCAGTTTGACAAGAGCAAATGAAACCTGGATGAAACAAGAATTAAAAAACGTTCATCATCCGGAACGCGGGAAATCGGCCGGGCGGCGGAATTGCTCCGTCCCCGGCGGC
>Ga0247727_10010938_pt1 | contig 15955 bp, 25 predicted proteins | sample WisWelCaveWW1625_FD_202498 | JGI IMG/M metagenome (GOLD analysis project Ga0247727, IMG submission 202498) | Biofilm microbial communities from Wishing Well Cave, Virginia, United States - WW16-25 | ecosystem: Environmental > Aquatic > Deep subsurface > Groundwater > Cave microbial mat | place...
CCGCCATGTCCGCCGCCTTCTCCGCCGCCTTGTCCGCCGCCAGGTCCGCCGCCTTGTCCGCCGCCAGGTCCGCCGCCTTGTCCGCCGCCAGGTCCGCCGCCTTGTCCGCCGCCGATAAGGCGCTGGCCCCGACGACGAGGGCTCTGCAGGCGAGCGCGGTGCTCCTGGTGGAGCGCATGTGCGCCGTGGGGCGCACGGAGTCGATCTCGGCCGTCGGAGGTGCATCGTGAAGCGCTACCGCGTGAGCCTCCGGGCTGTGGTGACCAGAGACGTCGAGGTCGAGGCCGAGAGCCCGCAGGAGGCGGTCAAAACCGTGAAGGAACGCCACGACTCGCTCGACGACCTCGACCCCGACGCGGCGCGCGGCGTGCTCTTGGCGCCAGATTCGGTCGAGGAGATCCTCGCGCCTGACGAGGGCTTCGACTCGATCGGCGAGCTGTGGGATGTCATCGGCTCGTGCGAGGCGTGCTCGTGCCCGCTGCTCGACAGCGGGGACCTGGATGATGAGCCTCCGCACGTCTGCGCCGGGGACGAAGACGGCGACGGGGTCTACCTGTGCCGACCCTGCGCGGACAAGAGCGTCGAGGAGAGCGGATCCGACAAGGATCCGGTCATGCCGGGAGGTGCGTCGTGATCCGCGCCGACGAGGTCAAGGCGCGCGTCCTGGCTGAGCACGCGAAGGAGATCGCTCGGGCCGAGAGGATCATCGACTCCGCGATCACACGGTGCGACGAGGTGGGCGCCGAAGTCGTTGCGGACGTGACGGGGTGGCTCCACCAGGTCGTGTGCGTCCGGCTGGTCGAGTACTACGGCGAAGGCGGCTGGCACGTCACGTTCGAGCGCCGGCACGCGAGCGACCAGAGGGACGACGACGCGACGACGTTCAAGCTGCGCCCGCGCCACGCCAGCGTGACCCTGGTGTCCGAGTGAGCGGCGACGGACGAGAGGACGAGGCAACCCGCGAGGCCGGACAACGCGTCGGGTCCTCCTACGCCAGACTCCTCACTGGGATCGTTCGCGACTTCGGCGTCTCTCGCGCCGCCGCGGCCTCGATCGTCGCTCGGGCCGCGAAGTGGGCACAGGAGTGCGAGGACTGCGGCCAGCGCTACTACGCTGAAGGTCGATGCCGGTGCTCGTCATGAGCGGCGTCCACGTCCAGGGCACGCCGAACAGCGCGACCAACCTGACGCTCCCGGAGCCGAACCCGTGGGACCGTTGGCGGATCGAGATCCGCCGCCACTGCGTCGCGGCGCTCGACGCCCGCAGCCGTGTCGTGGCGCGGCTCCCGCGGAAGCATCCCGCCATGTCGGCCTTGGAGGAGTGGCACCAGAGGCGCTGGGGTGACCTCTGCGCGGGCGACGTCTACGACTCGCAGGGCCGCGAGGTCATGGCCTTCATCGCCGGGGTCAAGGCGGTGTCCACGTGAGCCTGGACATCGAAGCGATCGAACGCCTCGCGAAACTCGCCACTCCCGGGCCGTGGGAGGCGTTCGCCGGTCGTCTCATCATGAGCGACGGCCCGATGGAGGATCCGGAGTTTGAGCGGGCAGAAGATGCCGCGTACGTCGCCGCCGTCTCTCCTGGCGTCGTCATGGGCCTGGTCGACGAAGTCCGCTCCCTGCGGCTCGAGGCCGAGGTCTCGCGCGACGCCGGCGCAGCGCTGGTCGGAGCACTCGCCGAGGCTCACGCCGAGCGAGACCGTTACCGGGCTGCCCTGGAGTGGATCGAGAACAACGCCCGCGAGGTCATCCGGCTTGATTGTGTCGATCCGCCCTACTGGGCCGGCGACGGACTGCGCCTGGTGGCCCGTGCTCTCTCGGAGGCAAGCAAGTGACCCCCGTCTGCCACCAAGCAGGGCCCGTCGACGCCAACGGGTTCCAGCTCTGCACCCGATGCGGCCTCGTCATGTCGGAGCCCGGGTTCGGGAAGTGGCCCGACTTCGCGAGGGTCGCGCTCTGGGACGACGGCCACGCTCGACAGTGGGTCCTCATGGGACACGACGAGCCTCTCACGTGCGCGGTGCTCTCGTGACCAGGGACGCCGTGGCCTATCTCGCCGCCGCTTCGCTCAACGACGGTGCGCGACTTGCCGACGAGATCGCCAAGCACGTTGGCAGCATGCCGGTGGACCTCGTCTATCGCCTCGGCCGGTGGGCCGGCAGGGCAGAGCACCGCGCGGACGAGATCCGCAACCTCGCGTGTTCGCTGGACCGGAGCAACGAGCGCAGTCGTGCGCGTCGGAGGAAGTCATGAACGTTCCCGTCATCGAATTCCGCCAGCTCGGCCTGAAGGTCGGCCGGATGGAGTGCGCGCGGCTCGCCCTCGAGCACCACAAGGCCCGGAGCGAGCGAGCGCGCGCCTCTGCGAGGAAGGGGAGGAAGGAGGTGGGCCGTGGCTGAGAACGACGAGCCGAGCGTCGCATTCGACGAACTGCGCGCCGAGCGTGACGAGGCCCGCCGGCAGCTGCGCGACGAGCGTGCGGACCGCCGCGCGAAGACGGACGCCCTCGTGGCGTTCCTCACGCGCGAGGACTACATGCCCGGCGTGGGCGAGCCCGATCCAGCCGGCGACGCGGGCCACGACTGGTACGAGAACCACGTTCTCGTGCCGATCAAGGCGCTGGTCTGCGGGATCCGCGGGCACGACGTCATCCCTGACCAGTGCGGAAAGCCCGAGCACGACTACTGCATGACGTGCATGGCGCGCTTCCCTGGCCAGGCCCCGAGCAGGAGGAAGTCATGATGGTGCCCGTCTTCGAGCATGCGCTCAACAACGCCCGGCTCATCGTGGCCAACGACCCCCCGAAGAAGCTCGGCAGGGGGAGGCGCGACGGCCGGGAGTTCACCTTCACGCCGGCCAGCGAGTACATGCGCGTGGCCCGCGTAGCGCTCCCATCCTCAGGGCTCTTCCTCCGCCCCCTGGACGCGACCGTCACACCCGAGGGTCTCACCCGCCTCTACCGGCTGACCCACATGCAGACCGGGGAGCGGGAGGAGTGGACCACGACGACTCCGCTGGACCCGCACGTCCCGCCGAACCTGGCGACGACCTGGGCGCGGACTCACTCGCTGGCCGCGGTCGTGAAAGACCTGCTGTGGCCGGATGAGGAGGACGTCCCCGAGGTGTCGGCTGGCCCCGTGGACACCCGCACCCAGGCGCAGCGACAGGAGGAGGCACGCCGAGTCAAGAGCGGCGCCGCCACTCCGCTCCATGACAGGAACGAGAGAGGAGAGACCGCGAAGACCGGAGATCCCCTGACGATCGTCATGCCCACCACCGAAGAGCTGAAGGGCCGAGCGAAGTTCGCGGCCATGAAGCGCGAGGAGGAGTGGAGGGCCAACGCCGCAGCGCTGATCCCGCCCGACATCTCGACGCTCGATGACATGGCGGACGAGCTGGCCGAGCGGATGGGTGCGGCTCCCCGCGGAGCAGTCGATCCGCGTACCGAGGTCATCGACAGGATCACTCAACCATCAACCGCGGGAGCGGCGCCGCAGACACCGGCCGCAGGAGATGTTCATGAACGGGATCACGACCGCGACGATCGACAACTGGTTCACGCACCACCCGCCGACGGAGCACCAGATCGAGTTCTATCTCAAGATCCGCAACGCGGGCCGGGACATGGCGCTGGCGATCGTCGCGACGACGCCGCCGAGCGCGGACCAGACGGCGGCGCTGCGCAAGGTGCGGGAGGCGGTGATGACGGCGAACGCGGCCATCGCCTGCGGCGGGAAGTAGCGGCCCGGAGCATCGACGAGCCCGAGACGGACGAAGAAGGGGACGCCAAGGCCTGCGTGAACTGCACATGCGAAAGGTGCAATGCGAGGCGCGAGATCGAACGCGCTGGTCTGCCCCCCGACCACGACTGCCCGGTCTGCTACGAGAAGCTCCCCGGGGACGGCTCGCCCTGCACGAGCGCCGAGTGTCGTGCCCTGAGAGCCCGCACCGCGCCGGCGCCGAAAGAGGAGCCCAAGCCCGAGAACGCCCCTTCCGTGGTCGCCGATCCGGCCCAGGAGAGACGAGGGAGGGCAGCCCGGTGGAGGAACCGTCCCGGTCCGAAGTGCAAGGCTGACCTGTTCACCGAGGGCACAGACCCGACGCGCGTCTGCTGCCGCGAATGCGGCCTGCCCGTGGTCCGCGGGCAGGTCTATCGGCGAGGCGTGGAGGGCTACCCGGACGACCTGTGCATGACGAGGCGCGGGGTGATGTGCGGCGTGGCCCACGAGAGATGCGTGCGGCTGCTCTCGGAGGGGCTGGACCCACGCGCGGCCGCGCCGCAGGAGGCGACGTGAGCACGATCTCGATCGCCGAAGCCGTCTTGGCCCCCGTGGCCCAGGAGAAGACGCCGTGAGGGCCATGTCGCTCCATCAGCCCTGGGCGAGCCTCGTGGCCCATGGCCTGAAGAAGATCGAGACGCGTGGGCCCCGCCCGTCGAAGCGCTTCCGCGGGCCGCTCCTGATCCACGCGGCGAAGAAGTGGGACCAGGCCGCGTGGGTGCGGATCCAGCGCGCACACCCCAATGTGCTGGCGCCGTTCTTGGGTAGCACCGACCCATTCCCACTCGGAGCGGTCGTCGCAGTCGCGGAGGTCATGAACATTTGCGAGATGACGGCGGAGTGGATCGCGGCGCAGACGCCGCTCGAGCGTGCGGTTGGGGACTGGCAGCCCGGCCGCTTCGGGTGGTGGCTCTGCAACGTCGTGCGCCTCGACCCGGCGATCCGTCTCGTCGGCCGCCAGGGCCTGTGGGAGCCGAAGCTCGCGAGCGAGGTGAGCATCGCCGACATGCGGCGGATCGGCATCTCCGCGCTCGAGTGCACCGCGGGGGCGGTGCGCTGATGGCCGTCGACCTCGACATGCTCGGGCACCCGCGCGTCAGGGCGGCGCTGGACCAAGCATCCGCGCTCATCTGGTCTTGGCACGGGGCCCAGCAGAGTTGCACCCATGAGCAGAGTTGCACCCACGAAGGCCTTGCCACGCTGCTCGTAGGGTGGCCCGGCGTGGACCTCGCGGAGCGCATCGCCCTCGCCCTGCTCGAGGCATCGGGCTGGGACTACGACCTCGCCGAGGCGCTCATGGACCGCAGGGCCAGGGGCGCGCCACTCAGCGACGTGTACGCGGAGATCGACCGCATCCTCGCGCTCCCAGAGCCCCAGCGCACCGAGGAGTGGGAGCGGATCGAGAAGGTGTCCCGTGCCTGAGCCCCAGACCCCGAGCGAGATCGTGGCCCACGTGCGCGCCAGCTACAGCGAGGACATCTTCGGACCGCCGACGCCCGGCTGCGCCGTCGATCGCTACTCCGCGGCCGGCGCGCGCCTGGCCTGCGACGCGATCGCGCGCGAGCTGCACGAGCGCGAAGCCGAAGCTGGCCATGCGCGCGTCTACGAGCGGGCTGATGGCTTGGTCTCGGACTGCGGGCGCTACCGCAGCACCGACCCGCTGCTCCTTTTCGCCTACCGTTGTTTCGGTGCCGAGGAGCGAGCAATGCAGCGCGAAGCCCAGGCGCAACGGGCAGTATGCGAAGCGGCCCGCATCGCACACGAGAGGGCTGAAGAGGCACTGAGCAAGGCCGAGAAGGCCGGCCACGATCGGCGCGACTGGTGGGCTCGCAATGCACTCCGCGCCCTCGGACTCCCAGCACCCGACATGAGCTTTGACGAAATGTTCGCCTACCAGGACGACGACGAAGTGGTGATCGTGGTGCGCAGGAAGAAGGTCCCGTGAGCGACCAGCGGCTCAGGGACCTGGAGCGCCTCGCAGAGACGCGTGATCCTGACGCCATGAAGGCCCTTCGGGTCGCGTGGAAGCGCCGAGGTGGACACGCCGAGCACCCGACGCTCGCGCGGATCGCCGAGGAAGACAGAGACCCGCGCCTCACGCCGCGGCTCGGCGACGTGCTCGTCCGTGCGATCAAGGAGCAGCGCAAGACGGTCGGGCTCTTAGAGCGCACCGTAGAAGGGGTGGCGCGAAGCGGGCGTGTCTACTGCGAGCGCTTCGAGATGCCCCTCGAGTCCGGCTACCCGCAGCGCTTCAAGGAGGAGGTCTCGCCGAAGACATGGACGGGCTGGGCCAAGAAAGCCCAGGTCACCAAGAAGGCCGGGAGGAACGTGTGAGCGACTCCCTCCGAGACCTGAGAGGCATCGCGCCACGCCCGCAGTCTCCGGCCTCCGGGCCCCTGCCTCCCCCTCCAGTGAGACTCCCTAAGCCCCTCAAGGCGGTCAAGAGAGTCAACCGCGCCCGCAAGGAGGCCCGCATGGCCATGCAGTTCGGTGCCCAGGCCCGCGCGTGCAGGCTCATGCCCTGCTGCGTCTGCTCTCGCAGGCCATGCGACCCGGCCCACATCCTCTCCCGTGGTGCAGGAGGCACGGACTCGGACTGCGTCCCGCTCTGCTCAGGGCCACGAGGCCACCACGAGGAGCAACACCGAATCGGGATCCTCACCTTCCAGGAGCGCCACATGATCGTGCTCGAGGTCGTGGCTGGTGACTTGGCCAAGGCGGTCAAGGAGCACGAGTGCGCGGCCTGGATCTGCGTGGGGCCGAAGGGCGAGCCCATGTGCGCGATCTGCGAGGCCGAGGTGGACGAGAGCGGGCTCACCCCGTGACCTACACCTGGGCCGAGCCCTTCGCCGGCGGGGCCGCCTGCGCATTGCGCTTGGTCGGCGGACGCGACCTCGTGACCCCGGTAGCCTTCATGGGCGGGAAGAGGCGCTATGCCCGCGCGATCCTCGACGCCCAGGGCGTGCCCCACGGGCCGCCGGCGCGCGTGCTCCTGGCCGACGCCGGGCCCTGGGGCTGGGTCTGGCCGCTCCTGCTCAAGGGGGAGGACGCGGCCAAGGTCGCAGCGAGCCTGCGCTCGTGGGCCGGTGAGCACCCGCGCGATCTGTGGCAGCGCCTCGCCGCGCAGCCACCGGCCGAGGAGCCGCACGAGCGCGCGGCCCAGTGGCTGTGGCTCCAGGCGCGCTCAGCGTCTGGCGTCCCGATCTGGTGGGACGGGTGGCGCCACGTTGCGGGCAGCGGGAAGCCGGCCACGGACCGAGGCGAGGACATGCATCAGGCGCAGCGCGCGGAGTGGCTCGCTTCCGACGGACGAGGTCAACCGCGCCCCGCAGGCGCTCGTGCGATCGGCGGGCGGTGGGAGAAGGGCAACGAGGGCCGTGTCCAAGACGCGACGAACGGCCAACGCGGCGCGTGGCGGCAGAGCGACCACGACACCGGCCGCGACATGACGGCAGGCCAGAGCGGGCGCGGCTGGCGCTTCGACGCGCGCCCTGGAGACGTGAATCCGGATCGGCTCGCGGGGCAGGCGGGCTGGGGCATGTGCAAGAGCGACGGCAGGACCGAGCAGGCGGCCTCACAGAAGGGCACCTCGCACGGGCGCACGGGCGGCATGGTCAACCCCTGCACGATCGCCACGCGCATCGAGGCGCTGGCCGAGTCCTTCGCCGGCGTCGACGTCCAGGTCCACCATGGGGACGCGCACGCGCACGCAGAAGCGCTTGGGATCGCGCGGCGACTCTGGTGGAGCGACCGCGAAGAGTGCGACTGCGTCGACTGCGACGGGACGTGGTGCGTGTGGTGCCTTGAGCACCACGGACGTCGCCCATGCCCCGTCGAGGAGGAGGCCAAGGCCAGCGCCCCGCGCCTCCTCCTCGGGGCCGCCTACGTCTACCTCGACCCGCCGTACCAGGGCGCCACGGGCTACGGCTGGGACATGCCCCGCGCCGAGGTCCTCGCCCTCGCCCGCCGCTGGGCCGACGCCGGAGCCGTCGTGGCGGTCAGCGAGGCCGAGCCGCTCCCGCTCGAGGGCTGGCACCACCTCGAGCTCACGCGCGAGGGCGGCAAGCCGGAGTTCCTGACCCTCTCGCGCGCCCCGGTGCGTGTCCCTGCGCGACAGGGAGCGCTCTTCACGTGACCCACGAGCGCTCCGACCCACTGAGCACAGCACTCGCCTGCGTCCGTCGGCTCTCTGACGAGGGCATGGACGCCGTTGTCAGGCTCATCGGCGACGAGCGAGAAGCACGACAGCGGGACCGGCTCGCGCAGGCACGGTGGAAGGGCACACGAATGTTCAGCCGCCCCGGACGTCTGCGTGCACAGGTCTGCCTCGTCGTCGGCTCCTATGGGTCCCTCGGCCTCACGGGCTACTTCTCCACGGCCTGCGGAGGGCACGGCTATGGAGTCCACCCGGAGCCCGCGGAGATCACCTGCAGGGCGTGCCTCGACGCAGGCGCCGCGCAGACGGTCAGCATCCTGCGCGATGGACCAACGTGAGGTGGGCTGTCTCCTACCGCGCGTCCCCACGTGGGCGCCGGATCGCGGACCGGCACTACAACCGCCAGAAGGTCGGCGCGCCGCAGTTCGTGCCGCCGGGCGCGTGCCTCGTGCTCGTCACCGAGTGCGGGAAGGCGCTGTGGATCACGTCCTGGCCGCTCGCCGAGTACGTGAAGCACGCATGGGCTGGCGCGTGGGTTTGCTCGGCGTTCCGCAACGAGGGCGCGGGCCTGTCGTCCGAGTTGATCATCGAGGTGCGCCGCAAGCGCGACCCTGGGCGTTGCTTCCTCCGCGCTGGGTTCACGCGCGCAACGCGCTGCGGGGCCTGCCACGAGGAGACGTTCTCCGCCGAGGGGCTCTGCCCGTGGTGCGGCGCTGAAGCGGTCCCCATCGGCGCACAGGCAGCGCTCTGGGAGGCGGCTAGGTGACCGACCGCGACATCAAGCCCGAGACATCGCTCACGCGTCGAGGTCGGTGCAAGGGCGTAGTACGTAGATGCGCGCCGCCAGGCTGGAATCTGGCGGCGCGCGAGAGACGGGCGCCACAGGAGGGCGCCAGCTCATGAGTGAATCTACACCCAGCGGCGGACCTGCCGATGATGTCGGCTTTGTCTACTTCGCGCAGAGCGGTGACTTCATCAAGATCGGGTGGTCGCGGGACCCGAAGAGGCGCGTCGCTCAGCTAGGCACAGCCTGCCCGCTGCCGATCGCTCTCCGGCTGATTGTCTCTGGCTCCAAGGAGGACGAGCGCCATTTCCACGCTCTGTTCGTGCACCTTCGCGAGCGAGGCGAGTGGTTCAGGGCCGACCCGATCATCCTCGGGCACGCCGAGCGGATCCGAGGCCTCGAGGTGGAACTGGGCTACTTCGCCGATCGATGTAAGGGGCTGGAGGACGCCCTGGCGAGCATCGCGGCGCTGGCTTTGGGCATGGGCCTTGAGGACGCCGTCCAGCGCAACGACAAGACCCCGTGACCCGCTGGGACTGGATCAACCGGGTGACGTCACCGAGTGGGCCGGAGAGCACCACCGTGCGCTACGCCTTGGTTGTCCTGGTCCTGCACTTCTTCAACGAGGCCAAGCGCTGCGCCTGGCCTTCGGCGGCCACGCTGGCCGAGCGAACGGGGCAGTGTGAGAAGACGGTCCGGACAGCGTTGGCAGAGGCCGAAACGGTCGGCTGGCTGCGCAGGGACGCTGTGCCTGGGCGCGTCACTCACTACTATCCGACGGTGCCCGAGGACCGCTCACTCGTGCTCACCCCGGTAAGCGTTACCGGGGTGGGGCGGCAATCCGCTCCAGCCACCCCGGTAACTCTTACCGCGACCCCGGTAACGGTTACCTACGATCTTAGGAAGGAACCAAGGAGAGACTCACGGAAGGAGGGACCGACCGCCTGCCCTTTCAAGTGCCCTGCCTGCCTCGGAACAATGCGGCGCATCGCGCCCAAGCGGGGCGGTGGCGCCGACTTCTATGGATGCCGAGGCTACGACCAAGGACGAGGGTGCCCTGGCAAGCGAGAACTCGACGGCACGGACTCGAAGGCTGCCAAGAGCGAGGCGCCGAACCTCGCCGGGCTCGCGGAGAAGGTGTTCGCGGCGACGCTCCAGGCCAAGGCTCAGATGGCACGCGAGGCGACGGTCAGCGGGCCCTCTCCGCTCGAGGCATACGACCCGTCGAACCTCACGAGGCGAGCCAAGGCATGAACCTTCCGCCCCTCGACGATCCTGGAGCATGGAAGACCTGCGCCGAGTGGAGGGCCAAGCCTCCCGAGCGTGGTGATGAGGAGCCCTGCGGCCCGAGGGTCTCTCCTACCAGGAGCGAGCAGGAGCGACGGGCCAGGGTAGCGGCAGGTTCCATGGCCTTGGCGGCCAGATTCGCAGTGCCCGAGAGCCCAAAGCAGAAGCGAGCCAGAGCATGAGCGACGACCGGGTCCCGATCCTCCGACTGCTGGACAACATCGCGCGCGACATCGAGGAACACCCTTGGCGCTCGCGCGACGCCCGCATCGCGCGCCTGGCCGCCGAGGTGCGCCGCCTGCGCCTTCTCCTTGCGGTGCGCGGGATCAACCCGGACGAGCAGTGAACCCCGTCATGGGTCCTTTCTGGGCGCTGCTGCGGCGCCCCCTCGGGAACCCGCCTGGCGTGCGCGTGAGGACAGCGTGCGGACACCGTCCGGACACGTCGGCGGCGCCAGCTAAGGTCCGTGCATGGACCCCCTCGACGCGAGGCAGCTGACCACCGAGCAAGCCGCCCGCGCTGTGGGGGTCACGGTGCGTTCGCTGGGCCGCTACCGGGCGCGCGGCGCGCCGTGCTCGCCGGGGCCGCGGAAGACGGTGTTGTACAGCGAGATAGAGCTGCGGGCGTGGATGCGCGCGCAAGGCCTCGACGGGGGCGACGGCGGGCCTCCCGACGAGCGCCAGCCCGCCCCGGCCACCCGGCTCGAGGCCCAGGCGCACGGCGGCGCGCTGCTCCGGCACGAGCCCGCGCCGCCGGCCCCGGCCCCGACCCGGCCCGCCGCGCCGGACGGGCAGACCCCGCGCGAGAAGCTGCAGGAGGTGCGCGCGCGCAAGGAGCAGCTGACGGTCGAGCGCCAGGAGCTCGATCTGGCGCAGCGGCGCGGCGAGCTCGTCACGGTCGACGAGGCGCGACGACTGGTGCGCGCGCACTTCGTACTGGCCAAGGCGCGGTGCGCGGCGTGGCCCGCGCGGGTCGCGCAGGCCCTCGAGGGCCTGCCGTACGACGCACGGCTCGGCGCGCTCGAGCGCGAGCTCGGCGCGCTGCTCGACGATCTCGGGGCGGTCCCCGCCTGATGGACATTCCGGACTGGCTTCGCGGAGCCCTCGTCGAGCTACGACGGCCGGAGCAGATCGGCGGCAACGAGTGGGCGGAAAAGTACCGCACCCTCGGGCCGGACGAGAGCGAGAAGCACGGCCGGTGGCGCTCGGTCCCCTGGCAGATCGAGCTTCTCGACGCGTTCGCCGACGACTCGCTGACACGCGTGACGATCATGAAAGGCGCGCAGTTCGGCGTGTCCGACCTGGTGCGCAACGCGATCGGCCGGTGGGCCATGGTCGATCCGGGCGACGTGCTCTGGGTCATGGCGGACGAGCAGTCCGCCAAGAAGGCCATGCGGAAGCTCCGGGCGATGTTCGAGAACACGCCCGAACTGCGCCCGCTGCTCTCGCGCACGAGCGCCTCGACGCTGCTCGAGCTGCGGCTCACGAACATGCGCGTGGTGATCGGCTGGGCGGGCTCGGCGGCGAGCCTCGCGTCCGAGCCGTTCCGGCGCGTCGTCCTCGATGAGGTGGCGAAGTACCGCTGGCACGTACAGGGTGAGGGCTCGCCGGTGGCGCTGGCCGAGGAGCGCGTAAAGACGCTCGGCCGCCGCGGCAAGATCATCCTGCTCAGCACGCCGAAGCACGACGACGACCAGATCGTGAAGGCGCACCGCGAGACGCTCGACCGGCGGGTCTTCGTGGTCCCCTGCCCGGGGTGTGGGCACCTGCAGGTCCCCGAGCTCGACGCCCTGCGGTGGCCGGACGGCTCGCCCGCGACGGCACCAGCGGACCCTGACGCGCGCGTGCGCCTGGCGGCCGCGATCCGCCGCGACCAGACGGCGTGGATCGCGTGCGAGCGCTGCGCCGGCCACGTGCAGCCGCACCAGGCCATGCACGCGCCGACGGCGGGGTGGGTGGGGGAGGCGGTCGAGGCGGACGACCGGCGGGCGTACCACGTCGCCGAGTTCGTCCACTGGCAGACGACGACCAGCGATCTGGCCGCGCGCTGGCTGCGCTGCACGCACCCGAAGGAGTTGAGCGAGTTCTGGAACGGGTCGCTCGGCCTGCCCTTCACGGCGGCGGCGGGCTCGCTGCGGCCGACGCTCTTCATGGCGCGCGCGCGGTACGCGAACGGCGTAGTCCCGAGTTGGGCGACGGCGGTGCTCGCGACGGCCGACACGCAGGGCGATCACTTCTGGCTCATGGTCCGCGCGTGGGGGCCGGGCGGTCGGTCGCGGCTGCTGGACTGGGGGCGCGTCGGCACGTTCGAGGAGCTTGAGAAGCGCGCGCTGCGCGCGCGCTTCGAGGTCGAGGGGCGCAACGACACGGTGGGCCCGCGCTTCCTCTTGATCGATTCTGGCGGCGGCATGGCCCGCGCCGACGGTTCGAGGACGAACGACGTGTACCAGTTCTCGCGGCGCACCCCGCACGTGATCGCGGTCAAGGCGGTGGGCGACCAGGACGTGACCGACGGCCGGCCGATCCGTGCGTCACGCGTGACGTACACCCCACCGGGCGGGCGCGCGCCGACGGTCGAGCAGGACCTGCACCTGCTGCACGCCGAGTACTGGAAGGACGCGGCGGCGGCGCTGATCCGCGCCGAGCGGCCAGAGTTGTGGGAGGAGTGCGAGAGCGCGGTCGCGGCCGAGTACGGGAAGCAGCTCACCGGAGAGCACAAGGTGCTGGTGACGCTGCCGAACGGCGACACGTACTACCGATGGCAGAAGCGCTCGAAGCACGCTCCGGAGCACCTATGGGACGCCGCATGGATGCAGGTGGCCGCGGCGGACATCGCGCGCGTCGACGGCGAGAAGCCGATCGCCGTGCGGATCGCGGCGAAGTCGCAGCGGAAGAAGGCGGCGAGAGAGACTCGAGGGTCGACGCGGGCGCGGTTGCCCGACGGTCGGCCGTATCACGTAGGACGGCGCTAAGGAGAGGACATGGCCACGATGACGATCGAGAAGAAGAAGGCGAAGGCGGCAATCGTGCCAGAGGCGGAGCGCGCGCCGGCGCTCGAGGTTGGCGTGCCATTCGTCGCGTCGACGAAGTACGCCCAGCGCGACATCCACATGACCCTGGACGGGCCACAGGCGGTGGCGCTGCGCTCGGTGTTCGAGGCCCTCGAGGAGCGCCACGCGAAGTTGAACAAGGGCGCGCCGGTGCAGAACCCGCAGGACGCGATTCGCTGGCTCATCGAGGAGGTTGCGCGGGTGGCCGCGCGTTGATCCGGGCGGAGCGACGGATGCCCGCGCGGTGCCATGGGCGTTCGTCGCTCCGTCTCAATGGGCTTGTAGGAAAACTCATCGGCGTCACGCGCGGACCTCGCTATTCTCCGCTTCGTGGCGCTCACCAGCACAAGTACGGTCGCCGACGCGCGCGCGCAGCTCCGGGACAACCTGAGTTGGCGTGGCAGCGCGTCCAAGGCCGCAGCGTTCTGCGAGGCGTTCCTCTTCCTTGAGGACGCCGAGCCCGACGGCGCCGCCGAGGGCGCGTCGTGGGCCTCGCGCGCCGAGAAGCTGCGCGAGGATTACGACATCGCACGGGCCTACGCCGACTCGACGACCGGCTCGACCGGTCCGCGGGCCACGCGCCTGCGGCCCAGCCCGAGGTTTCGCGGATGAGCCGCGCTGCCGCGAAGAAGCCCGCGAAGACCGCCGCCGAGCGCGGGATCTACGTGCGCAAGGGCCGCGGCCGCGCGCCGGATCCCCGGCCGACACTGCGCGAGCGGCGCGCCATGGCGCGCGACGAGCGGCTGGCCGAGATCGGCCTGCTCCCGAAGGACCGCCAGGCCTCCTACGCCGCGGCCCGGCCGAGCACCTTTCGCCGGCAGCGACTCGACCTCGGCGGCGAGGCGGACGCGCACATCCGCAACGAGATCGAGTTCTGGCGCCTGCGCGAGCTCAGCCGGTCCATGGACCGCGACGACGCGATCCCCGGGCCCGTCGTCGAGGCATGGCTCGACCTGGTGCTCGGGAGCGGGGCCGACGAGCCCGGGATCCAGATGGATCCGCAGACCACGTTCCCCGTCCTCGACCGCGCGATCAAGGACGACATGAGGGCGTGGGGCCTCGACCCGTCGATGTGCGACGTGTCGGGTCGGTTCACGCTGTCCATGCTCGAGCGGCTCGGGCTGCGTCACTCTGCGTTCGACGGCGACGCGCTGGTCATCCTGCACCGCGACGGCGCGACGGCGGGCAAGGTGCAGCTCCTTGAGGGCGACCGGCTCGCCGGTTGCGACGGACCGGCCGGCAACATCGTCCATGGCGTCGAGGTCGACCCGGAGACGGCTGAGGTTGTCGCCTACTGGGTCCTGAAGCGCCGCCCTGCCAACCGCAAGCAGACGGGCTATCGCGCACCGAAGCTCGACCCGAGCAAGCACGACGGGCTGAACTACAAGCGGATCCCGGCGCGCGATGCCCAGGGCCGGCTGAACGCCACCCTGATCATCAACCCGAAGCGCGTGACCGAGTACCGCGCGGTGACGAAGTGGCACCGCGTCTTCGACCAACTCGGCATGACCGAGGACACGTTTTTTGCCACCGTCGCGGGGATCCAGTCATCGGCGTGCATTCCGATGGCGATCACGGTCACGACCGACGTGAAGCTCGGCAAGCGCGAGGAGAACGACGACGAGGGCGATGACGACGGCGTTGCGCCGCCGCCAGAGGAGGAGTTCACCCCCAACACGGTGCCCCGCCTCAAGGCCGGCGAGTCTCTGGTCGGCGCGCCGAGCGCCGGCCCGAGCCCCGACACGCAGAAGTTCCTCGACCGCGTGTTCCGCCTGGTGGCCATGCAGGTCGACCTGCCGTATTCGATGGCCTTCCGCGACACGTCGGCGACCGTCTTCCACGGGTGGCGTGGGGAGAACGAGCAGGCGAAGCGCGCGGCACGGTGGCACCACACGTATTTCCCGGCGCAGTTCAGCCGCCCGGTGTATGACTTCCGACTCGACTTCGCGCTCGAGCGGCTGCGGAAGAACCCCGAGATGGCGCGGCTCATCGAGCAGGCCGAGGCGAAGGACACGATCCGCGCCGTGCGCGCGCAGCCCCGCGCGTGGCCGTACGTCGATCCGAAGACGGACCGCGAGGCCGACGCGCTCGGGATCAGCGAGGGACTCGAGAGTGCACGCGCGACCCATGCGGAGCGTGGGCGCGACATCGACGACGTGCGCCGCGAGCGCCACGAGGACATCGCCGCCGAGCGCAAGGCCGCCAAGGAGCGGGCGAAGGAGGAGGGCGAGCCCGACGAGTGGCGCGCCTACTGCGCGAAGTGGGCGCTGGGCGTCATGCCGACCCCGGGCGCCGCCGCGCCGCCGCAGCTCGCGAAGCCGGGCGACCAACCGGCGCCGGCGAAGGTGCCGACGCCAGAGCCATCGCAGGCGAAGCCTGAGAAGCCGGAGGTTGGCCGATGATGCCGCGTGAGCGCGAGGCATGGCTCCCGTGCGCAGTGACCTTCCGCATGGCCGCGGACGGCGCGGCCGACGACACGGCCGAGGTCGAGATCGAGGCCTACAACGGCGGGATCATCGAGGTTGGCTACGGACGGGAGGTCGTCGATCTCCAGGGACTCGAACACATCGCGTCGATCCCCTTCCTCGTCGACCACGATCGTGCGCGGATCGCGGGCTTCTCGACCGTCGTCGACAACGACAAGAGTCGGCTCCGGCTCAAGGGAAGGCTGCTCATCGGTGAGGGCGAGGATGAGGGCCGGCGCGTGCGCGCGCGCGTGAAGGCCGGCTTCCCCTACCAGGCGTCGATCGGCTGGCAGGTCCTGGAGGACGAACTCGTCCCGGTCGGCCAGAAGCGCGTCGTGAACGGGCAGGCCCTCGAGGGTCCGTTCTGGCACGACCGCCGCACGAAGCTCAAGGAGTGCTCGGTGGTGGCGCTCGGCGCCGACAGCACCACGAAGGTC
>Ga0247727_10010939_pt1 | contig 15954 bp, 20 predicted proteins | sample WisWelCaveWW1625_FD_202498 | JGI IMG/M metagenome (GOLD analysis project Ga0247727, IMG submission 202498) | Biofilm microbial communities from Wishing Well Cave, Virginia, United States - WW16-25 | ecosystem: Environmental > Aquatic > Deep subsurface > Groundwater > Cave microbial mat | place...
CGGCGGCGTGACGCTGACGCCAGCACCTGGTTGACCCCGTAGTCAGGCCGCTGCGGTCCGCGACCTCGCCCAGCCAGACCAGCTCACCTTCTCGATCGGCGTCCCCTAGTCCGCCGACGTATATGGCCCCCCGGTCGTTACCACTTGACTAGACACGACCGCCCTTACGCCCTACAGTGATGAACGGAGCAAGCAGACGGAAGGAGGCTCCGGTTGAGGAGGATCGCCGTTCCACTAGTTGCCGGCATCATGGCCCTGGGATTCACACCTACGGTTCTAGCCGCAACCCCACGTGCCGACACCTACTACACGGTGGTGTGCGACGGCACCGAGTTCGAGTCCGTAGACGCGCACGCCGTCGAACAGGGTGGCAAGGCCCACTCAGTGGCCCTGTTCAGCGAGCACAAAGGCGTCAGTTGCTCGCTGATCGGACCTTTCACGCCGTAGCCAATCGATGTCCGGTGGCCTCATCGGCAGGTCCGGCGATGTTCCTCTCTGGGACGCCGTATCCAGCGGAGGTACATCTGGCTGTCGAGCGCCAGCGCTCGACGTCGGAGGATCGGAGATGTCGCTATAGGGGCTGATGACCCATAGGACCGTCAAACTGAGACTCGGCATACCCTGTGGCGGAAAGGGTCGCTAAGAAATTGGGTCTGTACCGCTCGGCCGCGCCTACTATGCGGCCTGGATCCGTAGGGCGGCCAAGGCAGTTTGACAGGACCCGGCCCGAGCGCGATGCTGCGCGCGCTATGTCGCAGGAGCGCGACGACGCTTCCGCTGAGGAGGAGAGAAATTGATCCTGGCAACTGCGAAGGTCGAGGATTTCGACCGCTGGTTGAAGATCTTCTCAACCAAAGGCGCTGAGAAGCGAAAGCAGCACGGGTCCAAGGGTTCGACCGTCTTTCGCGATCCCAATGAGGACGACCGGGTTTGGGCGCTCTTCGACTGGGATGAGGAGGGCTGGCAGAACTTCGTCTCCGACCCGGAGGTCCCGGCGATCTTTCAAGAAGCCGGGGCCAAAGGTAAGCCCCAGGCGGCGGAGCTCGGCGGCCAGTTCGACGCCTAGCAGGTCTCCCCGTGCGGTGTCCCAGCGGTGACACCGGGCCGGAAACAGGTACTAGAAGTTTGGGTCTGGACCCGAGAGCCATCCGGTAGTCGGGCGTCCGCCCATGGCGACGATCCATCGACCCGGAGTCCCAATGGTCCTACGATGCGTTCGATCAGATGGAGGACGGGCAGGGGTGGCTGGCGCTGCTGCCCTTCCGAAACCCGGACGCTCCCCAGGTCAGGGCCCTACGGCGGCGGGTCGGGTCGGGCGCTGCCCGGGCGACTGTCGGGTGGTCCGGGCGCGGTCGCGGCGGGCTGGGACGGTCCTCTGCGCTCGCAGAGGGTGGCTAGGCCTGCGTTTGTTCCGAAACCCGGTCACTTCGCAGGTCAGAGCACTCATCGGCTGATCCCTCGACGGGCTCTTGGCGGCTGGATCCTAGCGCCCGGAATCTCGGTCGGGCTCCACGGCGGTGGGAAGGTCGGTCTTGGCTGGCAGGGTGGGCACTCTCTTGCGGGACGATCCGGCGCCCAACTCGGGCAGGGCGGAGACCTTCTCTCAGGGTCTCCGGCCACGGATGCTCTTAGTTCGCCTTCGGCTCGATCTCCGTGACAACGTCCTCAACTGACCCCAAATCCTGCCAGTCGGATGGCATGACCTCGAAGGGTTCTTTGACGCTGACGAGCGTTCCATCGGGATCTTCGATAAGGAATCCTTGGACATACGTGTCCGTGAGCTTGGCCCCGGCAGGCCGGCCAGAGCCCTCGTCGATGATCGTGTCATATTCGGGCGCGGCCGTGATGTCGTCCACGAAGAACACGCCATATGCATTTGGCACGATCGCCGCGAAGGCCGCAAGGTCGAAGGGAACCTGCGTGCCATCTTCAACACCGGTGCCCACGAAGGCGGGGTGGCCAACCTGTATGTAGATCGAGCCTTCGAAGACGAGGGCTGGATCACCTGTAACCACCCGATCCACCTTGACTTCGATCACAGACGTAACGGTCTCCGCCTTGCCGTCCGGCACCGGCGAATAGGACTGGCCGATCTTGACGTCGACGATCGTGCCCGTGACCACTGCCTGCGCCTGCTTCGCCAGTGCAGACGGCGAATCCAAGGGTTCGTAGTCGTATGTCGTCCGCCGCATGAAGTCCACGAACTGGCGGCTCTCCTCGCTCGAGGGTGACCGATCCGTTGTGCATCCAATGAAGGAGAGGCCGACAACAACCGTGCCGACGACGAGCGTTCTCGTCTTCATCCTGAGAGCCTTCCTCCGGGTCCGCGTGTCTTGACTCATCCTGTGACGTTCTCGCTCTCGGACTAGGTTCCCATTAGTACGTGGGGTTGATGTGGTCGTTGATATGATGGCCGCTGAACGTCCGCCACTGGGGAGACGTGCCCGGAACCTCCCCCGACTTCATACAGTCAATCTTGTTGTTATTGTTGTGGGCAGCTCCATGCTCAAGACCGACGGTGTGACCCGCCTCATGGCACGCCGTTTTTAGCCTATCTTCGGCATCGTTGCTCCCCATGTTGATTTCAGCGGGATCAAGTCTGACCCTGTAGGCGTGACATACGCCGCTGCCTAGGTTCGTGCACAAAAAGTCTCCCCGGACACCGGGTGAAAGGTTGGCATCGAACCACTGCACATCTGTACCGCTCGCAAAGCAGGTCGCATCGAAGCTGACGTCCACCTGAGTGTCGGCCTCCAAGGACACATACATCGCGTATTCCGCCTCGTCGTGCAGGGAGGTGTCGAATCCGGCGCCGAAGCAGAATGTGTGGGAGCCCGGATCAGCGATGCAACCCTCAGCACCGTAAGGCCCGTAGCATCCCCCGAACGGATCGGCATACACCGGATGGGCCAGTCCTAGGAACACGACAGTGGCACTCGCCCACAGAGCGACGAACCTCCGGAGATTCTGCCGCGGGGCGTTCATCCTCTGTGTCCGTGCACGACGAGCTAGGCTACCAGAGAGTGGGAGAGGGACGGGATCGAATCTCGGGACGCCCACCACCCCGCCGAAGGTCGCGATCATTGAACTGGTTACGCAACGGCGGTGTCTGAGCGGCACCGGGAGACGTCGCGCCCCAAGCCTCCGAGGATGGCACCAACCCGGGCGCGGGCACCTTGTCACAGGCAGGTCAGGTGAGGGAGACTCACCCGGTCGCTCACCGACGAGGCGTGCCGACAATACCTGCACACCGACACCTGCCCCTAGCTACACGGCTGCCGCCGGGTAGTCGGCGCTGGTTCGCGCGGACCCGGGGACGTGTTGGGCGGGCCTTCGCGGCTGCTGGGCAGGTCCGGTCGCGCTCGTCGGCGGGCGGGTCGGTCCCTCTGCCCTGGAGGTTGCCGAGTTTGACTTTCCGGTGCCTCGTCGATAGCCTCAAGCTCTAATGGTTGCGATCGTGGTGGGCAAAGAGGGTAGTGGCAGGCGGGTCGTGTTTCTCCTCGCTGCCAGCTTGATCCTAGGGGCAGTCACATCCACTTTGCTCGTCTCAACAGCTCATGCGAACCATGACTGTCCCAGCGATAATCAGATTCGGGCCAAGCCCGGTACGAATGGGCGCGGCACGCGAGTCGGAGGGTCAGATCCAGGCATGCGTGTTTCGAACACTGACATCGACTGCGTACGGGTATCATCCATCGGAGTTATCAACTCATCCTCCACGACGTTCGCCGAGATTGGATGGTACGAGGACCCCATGGGCCTATCGGACTGCCCGGCTACGTCAGGTCAGCCGCGGATTCTCGTGTATAGGAAGTTCAACGGCGTGCCGATGTGCCAAACGCAGCCAGTGATCTCAGGACCTTTCCCTCGCAATGACGAGTTCATCGTCAATGACTCCGACCAGAATGGCGTTTGGCGATACTTCCGAAATGGGTCCTTCCTCGGGTCCTTTGACCTTGGATCGTTCATAACCGGTGAAGGGCGCGCGAACTCGGAACGTAAGTCCGGTCATCACGACTCGATGTATGCACTCTTCCTCGGGCTCGATCGAATGAATTCGTCCCAAGGCTGGACCAACTGGGCCAACACTACCCAGCTCGAGAACTCCGACGCGGAATACCATCTTTGCGGCCTGCCCGGCGACGACCTAGAGATGAAGATAGGAACGTGCTGAAAAGATGAGGACGCCTTAGCGATCATAGATGCGAGCGGCTCCAGAGAGGTGCACATGAAAGGTGCAGTTCGGTTCGTCTTGACTCGTTTGCGCGGTCGTGCTTTGCTCGCTGCCTGCGTGGCTGTATTCCTCGCCGGTTCAGGAGCTGTCGTTCTTTCTCGTGCGCTGACGGTCGATGAGACCCCACGGACCTTCTTCGATCTCGGCTTCGACCCTACCGATCCAAAGGAGGACTTGCTCCAACCTGGACACCAAGTGACGCTGGAAGAGGCTTCCGCGACCGTTGGTGTCGGTTTGATTCGACCTCGGCACCCCCTTGCTTCCGATGCGAGTCTTGCTGAGGTATGGCTTGGAGAGGCTGGGGCCACGGAAGTGGGCCTCCGATATGAGTCAGGCTTACGCGCCTACATCACCACCTGGCCTGCTGGAAAGGACCCTGCAGCCTTCTACGAGAAGCTCGCCTCGGAAGCGGGAGCAGGGCGCTCGCAGACTATCAACGGGTTCCCGGCGTGGGCCGTTTCGGCGAATGAGCACTCGACCGGATCTCCACCAACCGCCGTCGTCAACTTATCGATTGGGCGTGTCGAAATCAGCCTCCATGGCGACTTTCCGCTTGAGACGTTGATAGCGATAGCCGAGACCGTTTCAATCCAGCCTGTCACTGCAGGAGCGTAGACAGGCGAGCGCAGTCCATAACGGGCTCAACGTTAGCCAGCTTGAGCGGGGCGAGAGAGGTCCATCGCTCAAGATGCTCCTCCGGCTCTCTCCCGCGCTCGGAACCACGCCCTCAGAGATCGTCCGGCGTAGCGCTCGGATGCTCGCCGGAGACGAGCGGTAGCTGCTCGGCGCGGCCCGCCTTGAGGCGGCAGGACTCCGAACACCACGTGCGCGAGCGACCAGTGAGCGGTGCCCCGCACAGCCTGCAGCGTCCCTCCGGTTCCGGCGTGTCGAGGAACACCGCGATGACATCGTCATCGGCTGAGGGGAGCACCCGGAAGGGATCGTTTCCCATCATCTCCCGACGAGCTTCGACGGCCGTCGCGGATCGGAGAAGGTCCATGCGCTCTCGTGTCGTCCGTCCCGTGTTCAGCACGTACCTCAGTCCCCTCTCGCTAAGACCGCAAGCCTCCTCTAGTCGCCTCCTGACTGCGCGTATCTTGCAGAGCCGCCGCGCGGCCGCCAGCAGATCCGGCCAGCGGTCGTCCCCTCCGTAGTCGAGGACTTCCGGACGCTCCAGGATGCCGCGACCGATCCCGAGGTGGCGCGACTGCTTGCCGATCCTGTGAACGGTGGTGGCGATGGTCTCTAACGGCGTAATGACGCCTTCGGTTCTGGAGCCAACAGGCTGGCCGTTCCGATCGAGCGTGCGCCGATCGAACGCGTTCCACGCTCGGCGCAGGGCGGCGCCAAGCGTCGTGAGGAGGCTTGCACCCGGCAGGCTCGTTCTGACCGAACTCGCCTCGGGGTCTCGCCAGTCGGCGGTGAGCGGATCGAAGCTTTGGTGCATGGGCGCGATGACCTGCCCGCCTCCTAACCGGATCTGCCCGACGGCGAGCCTGCAGAACGGTCGCCCGGCCGGATGCCGGTTGATGATGTCCGGTCGAGCTGCCGTCACCACCATGATCGCGGGGGTATCTGCCCAAGCCGGCGACTCGGTCGGCATGCCCCATTCAATCTCCAGGGCGTGCTTCACCCAGTCGGCGACCCAATCGGGAGCGCCTTCCGGCGCCTCGTAGGGGAGCGCGTGCTCGCTCGCCCATGCGACCCGGATCGTGTGCGGGATGTCCGCGCGCTCCGGCTCCGGCGGCACGAGCACCGGCCTGCCGTTGATGATCTCCATGTGCTCGCCCACGTGCTCGCCCCGGTACAGGTGATGCTTCTTGGAAGCGCGAGGAGCCGTGTACAGCGTCGTTCGGAACCCACACGGTCCGTCGATGTTCTCCGGCTCCAGCTGCAGCAACCTCGGCTGCGGGATCCGGCCCCACGTGCAGACTGGAACGGAATCGAGCACCAAGGTCCGAGCGTCATTGGGAGACTCGACATCGGGCACGGATGCGAGCACGGTCGGGCGCGCGTCGTCGGGGACGTCGAGCAGGTCGTCGATCCGCCACTGGATCGCCCGGACTTCTTCGTACGAGAGGGCTCGAACGGCTTCGCGCCCGTCTGGCGTCCGCTCCGGTCCTCCCGGTGCAGGCACGAGCCCTCCCTCGGGCAGCGCGACGATCAGAACGGAGTCCGTGTCCCAGTAGGCGACTGTCCCCCCCGCCACGCGGACCATCTCGATAACGAGGTGCAGCAGCAACCGCGCGGTCGCGGTGATCGCTGCGGCAAGCGGCGGGAAGTACCAGTCGCCCGGTTTCTCCATCACGTGTACCCCCCACTCTTCCGGCTCGCCGGTCCGGAAGTCGAAGACCCGTTGCGAACGCTCGCCGACAGTCGGCTCGTCGTCGTTGATCTGGATCGGCAAGCCCGCGAGCGCGCTCACTGTAATGCCCTTCAGAAGCCTCTTCAGTCGACGGCGCTCGTACCTGTTGAAGCGGGGATCGTTCAGGATCCGGAAGCGCTCGTCTCCCAACTCTTTGAAGAGGTCATCGGGTAGCCAGATCGACCACGCGGCCGGTCGGAAGCGTCAGCATCCCGCGCGCGATCCGTCCTTTCGGCACGAGGCGGAACGCGCGGGTGATCGGAGGCAGTTCGCCACCTTCCAGGAGATGAACCAGGAGATCGGGAGCCTGAAAGGGCAGATCGCCCTTGCGGTACGTGAGAGGCGCACGCGTCGCGGTCCAGGTCTCGCCGGTTCTCGGTCGATGGGGCAGCACCTCCGAACCCGGCTCGACGAACACGGTCATCCAGGCCGACCGCCAGGCCTCGGGGCTGGGCGGCGGTCCATCTCCAATGGCGAATGCTCGATACTCCTCGGCGAAACCAACGAGCAGTTGGGCTGCATCCTCGGGTTTCAGCTCTTGGACGGCGAGGTCCTCGGCCGCGTACACGTCCCAAGCCCCGATCAGCGTCCCCGCGATCCCGAACGCACCGCCAAAGTCGAGCAATTGTGCGGGGAGCTTTGTCCCTCGGAGTTGCACGAACACCTCGCCCGCGTGGTAGGCGGCCTTGGTCGCCGCGCGCACGTCACGGGGGAAGTCCGGCCATCGCCAAAGTGGCGGCTGTCGCACGGCCTTGCGGAGCATCGCTCGTGCGTACGTCCCAGCCGACGCGTATGGCGTGGGTGGCTCGTCCAGGCACAGCTTCATGTGGTGTTCAAGCAGCACGGGGTAGAGACGACACTCCGCGCGGAGCTCGGCGAGCGCCAGCTCGAACCCTGAGGCTTCCGGTGGCGACGAGCAGTCAACCTCGAACGCCTCGCACGCGTCCCAGATCGTGTCGAATGGCTCACCGCCGCAGAGCCCTTCGGCGAGCGTCTGCAGGGAAGGGAACGCTCCATCCCAGCGCGGCATCCCCTGGACGGGCTTGAACCACATCCGACTGCGCTTGGCGTCGATAGGAAGCAGCACAATCCTGGGCAAGTCCGCGTCTTCGATCTCGCCGTTCTCGCAGAGGGGTTGGCACCGCCACGGCTTCCCCGGGACCGTTGCGAGCGTGCAGACGATGCCTCCACGTCCGGGATCCTTGTCGGCGATCGTCCAGCGAACCTGGAGGCGGCCGATCTCGACAGGCACCTGCCATGCGGAAAGGGCCGCTCTGTCCGTCCAGCAGGAGCGCATCAGGAGTTCGATCAGCTCCACTCGGGAGATCGGCGGCCCGAGGCCGTTCGACTCGCTTGCTCGCGATAGTTCGTCGATGTCGCGCGCGGTGGCGTCCCATGGGTAGGAGGCGCCCAGCAGGATCGGCTCGGGATCCGGGACGGCGAAGCCATTTCGCGAGGTCATGGCGCCCAGCGGAGGTGCGACAAGTGCGAAGAGCGTGTACGCGGCGGGCTCGCCGGGCACGTCGCGGGGAACCGAGTGGACGATGAGCGCCGCAGGTGGCGTCGAGCGAGGCTGATGGCGACGGGGCAACCAGCCTGCGGGCTCGACGTATGCGCGGACGGCGATCGGCGTGTAGGGACTCGGGGGGCTCGACCGTCGCGAGGAAGGACTACGGCCGATCGGAGGGTGTCGTCGTTTGGTCATTTACCCTCCGTGAGCCATTGGAGCGAGACGAGCACGAGCGCGACCACATCGCGGACGGTGGCCTCGGTACTTCCCGGAGCGATGCCCTCGCGTCGCCAGCCGAGCTGGAGGTATGTCAGGACTCGGTGGAGGTTCGCATCGATGAGAACGGGCGCGACCGGACTCGGTCGGCCTCCTAGGTGATGCAGCTCCCATCCCGACCGCCCAAGGAGCTGAATGCGGCATTTGTAGCAGACCAAGGGACGCTTCTTGACACTCCCACCTTTCCCCGGGCGCATCGGTAGGACGAGGGCGAACGGATTGCGGATCTCGCATCGTGTGCAAGCGGCTCCTGGCGGCTGGCGCATCAGGCGTCGGTTCCAGTCGAGCGCCATGTGCACCCGAGTCGAGCTGAGTGCGTTCACGTCACCTCATAGAAGCTCTCGAACGTTAGCAAGTCGTCGTCGTCGAGATCGGAGATCGTCAGACGGTCCGTGACGAGGGGCACGCCGTGGACCACGTCTCCCTTGAATGGCGCGAGCCCCAGCCCGCGGGGATCTTTCTCTGAGAGGAACGCTCCGATAGCGCTGTGGTGCCGACCGATCATCGAAAGCTCGTCTTCTGTCAGTTCGTCCTCGTCGACCAAGACGAGTCCCTCCGGTCCGGCGATCGGCACGAGACGGGGGGGCGGATACTCGAAGTTGAGCCTGCCTTCCTTCCCGAGCCTGCGGATGGTCTTAGTGTCCGTGACCACAGGCACGCCGTGAATTGCCTTGCCCTTGAAACGGGCGAGTCCCCGAGCGTCTCTCTGCTCGACGAAAGCCTCGATCGCCTCTTGGTGGTCGCGTCTGGCCGCGGCGTCGTCACCGCTGAGGTTGATCTCCTGAACCCACACCACTCCTTCTTTACTGCCAATCGGTACGAGTGCCATCTTCCGTTCCCTCCCTAAACACAAACAAGGCCAAGCCCTTCGGGCCCGGCCCCTTTCCGTTGAGGGACGATACTGTTCCTCTCCCGTACGATCGGTCAAGGCAAGGGAAACTCGCTGGTAGATGGCCCTTTGGGAGTAGACCGGCGCCCATTATTCGGCTACGATTGAGCCAACCCAGCAGATGCCCCCGCGACCGCACGGCCCGGGGGCGCGGCACACGGAGGTGAGTCCGTATGCAATCGCACGATAGCTCGGCTCCGCTGGTCCCCTCGCCCACCGGTCTTCTCTTCGTGAGCGGCTACGCCGCTTCGCTGTTTGTCAACCGGGGCCATCTCGTCGTCCGATCGGGCTCGGGACTGCGGGCGGTTGAGACCCGATTCTCGCGAGGGTCCCGACAGCGAATCCGCCGCGTCGTCGTCTTCGGCAAGGGCGGCTACGCGACCTGGGAGGCGCTCGCCTGGCTCCATGGGGTTGGCGCGAGCTTCCTTTGTCTGAGCAGGCCGGGCGAGATCCTCGCCCTCTCCGGGCACTCTGGACCCGACCAGCCCGCGTTACGGCGAGCCCAGGCGTCGGCTACGGAAGATGGGACCTCGCTCGACATTGCTCGTTACCTGATTGGGGCCAAGCTCCAGGGCCAAGCGAGCGTTCTCGGCGAGATCCAGCCTGCTGACCCGCGAGCGGCGGCTGTCATCGAACGAGCGACGGCACGGGTGCAACAGGCAGAGCGATTGAGGGAGGTGCTGGCCGCCGAGGCGAAGGCAGCATCCGCTTACTGGAAGGCGTGGGAAGCAGTCGAGGTTCGGTTCGCTCGGGCGGATAAATCGCGCATCCCCAACCATTGGTTGACGGTGGGAGAACGACACTCACCTCTTAGCGCGTCGCCGCGGCTCGCCGTCACGGCTGCGGGGGCGATCTTCAATTTTCTGTACGCGCTGGCGGAGTTCGAGTGTCGAGTCGCCTTACTAGCCATCGGCCTTGATCCAGGCATGGGTTGGTTCCATCGCGACGCTCCATCCCGCGACAGCGCGGCGCTCGATCTCATAGAGGCCATACGACCGGAGGTCGATCGGTACGTTCTGAGACTGCTAGGGTCGAGAACCTTCGCGCGGAAGGAGTTCCTCGAACGGCCGAACGGGCAGGTGCGAATTGCGACGAAGCTCGCGAGCCTGCTCACACGGTCGAGCCTCGACGCATGGGAAGGCGTCATCGCGCCCGCGGCAGAGGACGTGGCTCGGCTCGTTGCGGCATCGGCCAAGTCCCCCGTGCATGCGCGGACGCGGCTCACGCAGGCTGATCGGAGGCGCGGTCGCCTGCCTGCGCAGAATGCGAGGCACGTGCCCTCAGCCTGTCGGCTCTGTGGTGAGATCCTCGAACGAGCCGACCGCCTGTACTGCGGCGCGTGCATCCCTCCGATGAAGCAAGAGAAGGCCGAAAAGCTCGCGGCTTCGGGAAAGGAAACGCTCGATCGAATGCGCCGCTCTCCAAGCGACCCGGCTCACTCAGCCGAGGCGCGGGCGAAGCGCTCGCTGACTGCCAGGAAGAACGCCACTGCACAGAGGGATTGGGATCGCACCCACGGCAAGGTCCTCGATCACAGGATCTATGAAGGGGAAGTGCTCCCCATCATCGCGACCATGACCGTGCCAGCGCTCATGAACCTGACGGGGCTCTCTCAGTCCTTCTGTTGGCGCGTGAGAGCTGGAAGCAAGCGACTGCACCCGCGGTTCTGGCAGCGCATCCTGGTCGAGCACCAGCACCTCGGGTGAAGTACCGAAGACTAGGATGACGGACCTCGATGGACCCGATTGAGCAACTCAGAACACTGCCGCGTCCGATGCGAGAGCAGCTCCTTCGCGTGCTCACGGCCGCGGACGCGGATCGGGCGAATGTGATCGGCCAACTCTGGCAACGAGGGCAGACGGGAATCGCTGAGGCGTTGATCGAGTGCGAGGGTGATGAGATTGCGCGGGCTCGGCTGATCGACTGCTTTGATAGGGCGCAGCGCGAACCAGCCTAGAGGCGGCATTCGAGATTGGCCGGGGAAGAGCGTTCTCCTCGGGGTGCACCCTGGAGGGTCTCGGTTCCGAGACTACTCGCCAGGCGGAAGGTTGAATCCGAAGAGGATGTCCTGACAATGTCGCGAGACATTAGTCGAGGGGAACACGAACCCCGACGAGTCGAACTCCAGGGAGTTGAGCTGATCCTCTAGCTCGGGAACGCACTCTTTGAGGAGCCGCACGGTCGCCGCGAGCTTCTCCACCTCTTGTGCAGCTTGCTGCTGGCCTGAGCCGGTGCGGGCCTCCAACTGAGTGATGGCCTCTCTTGCTGCTGCTGCATCCGACGATGCCGCCCGGACGCTGGCGCGAAGCGTATCCACGTCCTGCGATAGCGTGTAGTTCCACCACGCTAGTCCCGCGAGCGGGGTCACAATGAGCAGAGTGATGACGACAATCCACGTTCGCTTCATCCCCGATCCCCCCTAGGTGTGTGTCGGTCGAAACCTATACCCAAGGAGGAAGGAGCCCGGTAGCAGGGTAGGAGGCGATGCGGTCTCACTTCCTCCTCCGGTCCCACGGGGGTTGCGAAGATCCATCGACTGGATGGCCCCGGGTTAGGTCGTTTCCGCATTCCGTTTGTGGAGGGGCTCTAGCATTTAGCTGCGAGGCTCCTCTGGTAAGGAGCGCGTGGCTAGGCTGATTCGATCACGACCAAGGAACCGGCTCCGGTTTGTCGCTGAAGCGACCTGCACCGACTCTGTTCACGTAAGGACCAGCGAACTGCAGGCATCGAAGCAAAACCAACTCCGTGTACCAGAGGCCAAGGTGCAGCGCGTCTATGACTTCCTGAGGCTGCTGCAGCGCGTAGGACTGGCCCCTGCGGGGCGGGTGCACAATACGATTCCTGATGGCGGTGAGCGCGTTTGGTCCATCAAGTCCGTCAGCAGTCGCTCTCGTGTGGAGAGCTTTGAGAAGGCTTGGAGTGTTCCGGGGAACCCCAGAGTGAGCCAATAGCAGCCGCAGATTGTCATGGGCGCTGAGCTTGCCGAAACCCTCCTCACTGAGGACACTCCCATCCTGTACGAGGACCGCCCAGCTGAGTAGTTCAAGCGCCGACTGGACGGACGCAACGGCGGGTTCAGCCGCGCGCGCGGTGTTCGCTTGCAGATACCACGACAGAGCGGTGGTCAGTACGTGTTCCCACTCGGGGTCTGACATGCGTGTGACGACTTCAGGAAAGAGATCCCCGAGGACGGACGGTTCTCTCACAGGGAACCAACTGCGAAGTGCCGACCAAGGATCAAGACTCCAGTTTCGCCATTCTTGCCAGACGGGTTCGCCGCCGAGTCCAAAGCCGATCGGAAGAATAGGCGCCACGCGTATCCCCCGTGCAAACGACAGAAGCCATCCAATGGCCTTGAGGACCACCCGCGCTTGGGCCGGAACAAAGGATGCTCCGTCCGTGCGTTCCAGACGCCCGGTATGAGTCAACAAGTAACCTCCAGCCCCCCTCAGCGATCGTACGAAGTCGTGCAAGTCTGGGCGTCCATCAACGATGACGGTCCAGACGGGTGAGCGCATGACAAGCCGTCCTCGCCACAGGCGATGCCTACCCTCTGAAACCGTCTCCAAGCTCGATCCATCAAACTCAACGAGGTTCGGAACATGGAACACGACATGACCGAGAGCCGCGGCATCGCCGACTACCAACTCATCCACGATCCCTCTTGTTGTTGTGATTCCTTCTCCCCGTGCACGCATCACTCGCGCGGACTCGAAGATCAGCGCACTGACTCGTTCGGCAATATCGGTGAGGTGAAGCTGACAGCCCTCGAACGGAGGTTCGAAGTCATCGGGCGTCTCCATCTCGACGGCGATCCGCGGAGAAGGCAGCCAGGACGCGTTGACTGATCCGTTGCAACTGATAGAGCTCGCCCTGAATTCGAGACCGATCGGCCCGTCATATAGGGGAATGGGTTGGTTGATCTCCTCCATGGAGTAGACCGACTCGATCGGAGTGGCGGGCGTCAGCTCGGCGCTCCCGAATGCTGTGGCACGTTCTGGACTTGCACGCCTACGTACACGACCTGCTCGGAAGGAATGATCAAGAATTCGTCGGGAATGAGCTGTGGCTCGCCTGCCGAACCCGCATAGGCGAAAATCGGAGCCCGCAACGCGATTTCGCGGTTCTCCGTGTCCGGATCGACGGAGTAGGCGTACACGTATCCGCCGACTCGCCGCCCGTCCTTCAGCTCGACGGTCGCGAAGCGCAGCGCTGCGCGAGCCGGATCGCGTTCGTCCACGTGGAACACCTGGAACCAGACTGAGAACTCGGGCCTGATGGAGGCAGGTCGTCCTTTGTACAGGACGCGTGCGAGCACCCACGCACTCAAGTAGCTGAGCAGCAGTATGGCCCCGACTGCCGCGAGGGCCCGAGTCGGCTCATCGACCACGTAGGCTCGACCCTGAGCGAGCCATTCTCTGAGGTCGAAACGGTGAGTCGCGCCGCCAAGGAGCAGCACCACCACTGAGGCTGCGGCGGTGGTGGCCGAGCCGATTACGAACAGCTCAGCGAACTCAAGAAGAACGCTCCCAGCTTGGCGGGGCTCCCGCCGCTCTGCAACTCGCAAGAAGACATAGCCGGGTCCGATACCAGCAAGGAAGAGGAGGAGCCCGAAGAGGCTATCTGGCATCACTCGCCGTCAGAACTCGACGAGCCATCTCCCCCACTCTCTCCCAATGTTCCCGAATCATCGGGGGGCTTCGACTGTGCAGCCGGGAGTCCTCCCAGCGGCGGAGCATCCGTCGGATCGACATGATGTGTCGGAAGGACGTCTACACCCTTTCGAAAACCACCCTCGGATTCGCTCAGCTTCTTCTCGACCGGAGCCGGTGAGGGTGGTTGAGGCTCACTCCTCTCTTCTGAGTCATGATCGTCGGGCATCTCTCGTTGCACCTCCCTTATCGGGCGACGGGAAGACAGGCACGCCCGCCGCGGAGTCACACAGAGCGTACCTCCAGACACCGACGCTCGGGTCCGGTTCCTACGCCGACTCCCGCCGGGCGCCCTCGGGCCGGCAACGCTCAAGCCAATTTGCGGGAAGTAACGTCCTGACGCGCGAGCGCTACTTCGCAGAGGCTCCAGCAGAACTACCCGGACCTGGGCAAACGAGTTCTTCGACGAACTGGTGGGGCCGGGAGCCAAGGCGATTGACCCCGCTACCCCGGCCGCACACCTCGAGAAGCTCAAAGAGAAACCGCGAAGGTGAGGACTGGGTGAGCAACGAGGTCGCACATTACAACCGCAACACTGGAGAGTTCAGCGCGGGCCTCACGTTCGGCGACGTGCACCAGGCTATGGACCTCACCTTCGCGACGCTGAATCACTACAACCGGCTTATCCTCGGATCCACCACCTCCGGTAGCGTCACCATGACCCCGTGGGAAGCGGTATTCCGGGTCGCATGTATTCCCGACGACGATGCCTGGCGTTACGTCGCGAGGACCCCCAGCAGGAGACCAACGATCGACGCATCTGAGGCACACCCAGACGCGCCAGCCACCCTGCGAGCGCGGACCCGATCAAGCCAGTGAGAGCCGACCGGAACATGCTCCGGCTGGCAGGAAGGCCCGACCAACCACGTTCCGAGACCGAAGAGCTGCGCTCCCGGGCTTGAGGGCGACCAGGTGTATGAAGGGTTCGTGGACACCCTCTGGGGGGTCATTATCGGTGGCGCGATAGCTGTGCTGTCGAACTTCGCGCTGCACCGCACCGAGCTCAGCCGGGAGCGCGAAGGGCGCCGCGAGGTCCGGCGAGATGCCGATCGGGATCGCCAACGCGAGGCGTTGATCGCTCAGCAGGAGGGTCTTGCAGCGCTTCAGAACCTGTCGGTTGAGCAGGGCCTCCGAGCCCTCGAAGGTACGATGGATATCAACTCGCCGTTCGAGGTACTCAACCTGAGGTCCCGCGTCGAGTTTCTGATAGCGAGGGTGACGGATGAAGAGGCTGGCAAGGTCGCGCGGAGGGCGGCCAATCGAGCCTCAGCCATGATCGTGATCAAGAATCGCGACCAACTGTCGGACTCGTCCGACAGGCTCTTCGAGTCCATGCGCGACTTCCATCAGCGCGTCGGCCTCTTACTGAAAGGGCTCGAAGAAGCCTGAACCCGGCTGCCGTGTCGGACCCGTGGTGCAGCGCGAATCGTCAGCAGCGGGCTTGTGCGCATTCGAACGTCAACCGGATCAACGGCCGCGCGTCAGCGGGGGAAAGCCCGCCCCGATCCAGCCCGCCGCGACCGCGCCCGGACCACCCGACAGTCGCCCGGGCAGCGCCCGACCCGACCCGCCGCCGTAGGGCCCTGACCTGGGGAGCGTCCGGGTTTCGGAAGGGCAGCAGCGCCAGCCACCCCTGCCCATCAGATGGAGGACAGCCTCCTCCCCCTCGAATAGACCGTCCGCCGTCCTTTCGATCCGCCGACAAGGCTCCACGTAGACGTCTCAGTGCAGGCCGCGGACGCCGGGGCGCGTGACCAATTAGAGCCCATAACGATAGATGTGGCACTCACGGGCTGGAGTGGGGACGTTAGCAGCCCAGTGCTGTCGAGGAACAGCACGCCGTGGCACCACAATGAGCGACCTTCCCACCTTGATGAAATATGATTAGGCAGGATGAGGGCGAAGGATCAGCAGGGCGGCGAGCCGGGGTGTACGGCCCGCATCTCGACGGATCGGTACGGGGACGAG